>ERZ1673736.5001-NODE-5001-length-10057-cov-8.701960_pt1 | contig 10057 bp, 8 predicted proteins | sample MGYA00580212_ERZ1673736 | MGnify/ENA primary metagenome ERZ1673736 (study PRJEB41218, sample SAMN15661752) | gut metagenome | host: Homo sapiens | place: Canada: London | collected 2015-08-20/2019-03-30 | study: EMG produced TPA metagenomics assembly of... | reverse complement strand
ACGGAGCCAGCCGGGGCGACATGAAGGCCCTGCTGCTGATGCTCTCCCCCTTCGCTCCCCACATGTGTGAGGAGCTGTGGGAGATGGCCGGCTACGGCGGGCAGGTATGCCTCCAGGCATGGCCTGAGTATGACGAGAGCAAGACCGTGGCCGCCACTGTGCAGATGGCAGTCCAGGTGGGCGGCAAGGTCCGGGCCAACATCGTGGTCCCCACGGACAGCGACGAGGCGGCTGTAGTGGCCTCCGCCCTGGCGGAGCCCAAGATCGCACGCATGGCGGAGGGGATGGACTTAGTCAAGTCCATCGTGGTCAAGGGCCGCCTGGTGAACCTGATCTTCAAGCCCAAGGCGTGAGACCCATCCGGGCGGAGCGGGTTTTCATAAAATGTTCAAATTTTCTCGGGAAACTGGAGCTTGACAAGAAGGAAAAAGTCTAATATAATGAATCCGTTAAAGCCATATGAATGGCCCTTTCGCGGCAGGGGACGCCCCGCCGCGCCGGAGGGAGGGAAATATAAATGTCGGAAGTCCGTGTAAGAGAAAACGAGTCTTTGGAGAGCGCGCTGAAGCGCTTTAAGCGCAGCTGTGCCAAGTCTGGCGTGCTGGCTGAGGTCCGGAAGCGTGAGCACTACGAGAGCCCCAGCGTTAAGCGCCGCAAGAAGTCCGAGGCTGCCCGCAAGAATCGCAAGAAGTTCTATTAAGGCATCAAAAACGCCGCAGCGTGAGCTGCGGCGTTTTCTAATGACAAAAGCCCTCCAGACCGGAGGGCTTTTCCACTTTTCAGGCAGGAAAGGGGGTCACAGCTCGATGTTGCCGGCGGCCTTGTCATTGACCACATAGTAGGCCTTGCCATCCTCCGGCTTGACATACAGGCAGAGCTTCTTGATGGAGGCGGCGCGGTGGCCCTCAGCCAGATAGGCCGCCTTAGCGCGTTCGGCTAACTCAGAGACGTTCCACTCTCCGCTGCCAAACTGGACAAAGATATCCTCCGTCTTCTGGGGTGCGGCCTTGGCAGCGGGCTGCTTTTTAGCCTTGGCGGCCTTGGGCTTGGCGGCGGTCTCAGCGGCCTTTTCTGTCACAGGCTTGGAAGCCTGTTCCACTACGGTCTCGGCCGCCTTCTCAGCGACAGGCTCAGCCGCCTTCTCAATTGTCTCCGGGGTCTTCTTCATAGTAGGACACTCCTTTTTCTTACGCAACATGATGCGATAGTGGGCTGAGGAAGAAAAATCGACCTTTCTTGTATGTTACACTTTTATTCTGTCACTTTCAAGAGTATGATGGAAAATAATTGAATTTATTCGCTCAAAACAAAAAAGCGGAGGAAAAAAGCCCTTTTCTTATGAGGTTTGTTGGTGTGTTTTTGGAGGAAATAGGATAAATTTAAAAAACCGGTTAGGAAGCCCGCATTGGAAGGGGACCTTGCCGGCGGAGGAGCGGAAGAAAGCACAGGGATGGCCCCACAATTTTATCAGTTCTTAAGATTTTCGGTCTTGCAACTTAAACTGTCTATGCTATCCTTATAGTACAGTCGGGCCGGACCTGCTGAGCCGGCCGGAAATGAAGCTTCTGGGGGAGAGAGTATGTACACGATACTGATTTGTGACGATGACCGGGACATCGTCTCCGCACTGGATATCTACCTGACCAGCGAGGGGTACCGCACCATCGCGGCATATAACGGCCGGGAGGCTATCCAGGCGGCGGAGGAAAACGAGATCCATCTGATCCTGATGGACGTGATGATGCCTGAGCTGGATGGCATCCGGGCCACGGCCAAGCTGCGGGAGGGGAGCAATGTGCCCATTATCCTGCTTACCGCCAAGAGCGAGGATACAGACAAGATCCTGGGACTGAACATCGGGGCGGACGACTACATTACAAAGCCCTTCAATCCCCTGGAGGTGATCGCCCGGGTGAAGAGCCAGCTGCGCCGCTATACGGCACTGGGGGGAGCGGAGAAGGCGCCCGGTATGCTCACCGTGGGCCCCATCTCTATGGACGACGGGTCCAAGCAGGTGATGGTGGACGGTGCGCCTGTGTCCCTGACGCCCATTGAGTATAACATTTTGAAGCTGCTCCTCTCCCACCCGGGACAGGTCTTTTCCTCTGCCCAGATCTATGAACAGGTATGGAACGACCCCGCCTACGGCTCAGAGAACACGGTGGCGGTCCACATCCGGCATCTGCGGGAGAAGATCGAGATCGACCCCGCCGAGCCCCGCTATCTGAAAGTAGTGTGGGGGCTGGGCTATAAGATCGAGAAAGGGGGAGCGTGAGTGAGCGATGTCCGAAAGAGCGTGCCGGCCAAGGTGATCGCCTCACTGCTGATTCTGGTGTCCGTCTTCAGCCTGTGCTGGCAGGGGATGGCTGTGCTGCGGGGGATCGACTATGTGCTGACAGACAGCTGGCAGGATACCTGGGAGTTCAAAGAGCTGATCCGGGAACGGGAGGACCAGCTGGCCGAGTGGTTCGCGGCCAGAGCCGCGCTGGAGGATCCTGGACTGGCCTATCTGGACCAGGTGCGGTATGAGACAGATGCGGAGCGGATCGGAGCAGCAATGGCGCAGGATCAGACCTCTTTCCGCTACCGGGTGCTCAGTCAGGACGGGACAAAGGTCCTAGCCACCAATCTGGCGCCGGGGGAGTCCCTGGAGCAGCTGGTGCCCGAGATCCACTCCGCTGTGTTCCGTCCAGGGGAGCACCTGACCCAGCCCTGGAACAGCAGCCCCGATGCGGGGGACCCTGCGCTGGTGACGGAGGGGTCGGAGGAGAGCGGAGATGCCTATTATATCATCGAGTGTGGCGTCCCCCAGGAGCTGTCCGGGGCAGAGGATGAATTTTCTGAGCTCCATGCCCGCGACACAGGGGGCCGGAAAGAGATCCCCCTGAGGATCGCTGCCACCTGTGTGTGCCTGGTGCTCTCCCTTGCCTGCTTTGCCTTTCTCATGTGGTCCTCCGGCCATAAGGAGGGAGTGGAGGGGATCGTCCTCACCTGGCAGGAAAAAATCTATTTTGACCTGTATCTGATCGGGGCGGGGGTCCTGTTTTTCATTCTGATTTTCCCGCTGATGGAGTTCCTGTACGGCTGGGGGTATGCGTCTCAGGAGAGCTATGAGAACCAGGTGAGCGCCATCGTGGTCTCTCTGTGCGTAACGGCTATGACGGCGCTGGCCGTGCTGGTCCTGCGCACCCTGGTGGTGCGCTGCAAGGCGGGGGTCCTGGCCCGCACTACCCTGGTTTGCCGGGCATGCAGCTGGATATGGAGCGGTCTGCTGGATGCCATCCGCTCCTTCCCCATGATATGGAGAAGCGTGGCGGGGTTTTTGGCCTATCTGGTGCTATGCTTTTTTGCCCGCCGCATCTGGTGGGACAATCCCATCCCTCTGTTTCTGATCAATCTTGGGATGCTGCTGTGGCTGTGCCACTGGAGTGTCTGCTTCCAGCGCCTGCGGAAGGGGAGCGAGGCCATCGCGGGCGGCAACCTGAACCACCAGATCGACACTACCCGCATGCCCCACGATCTCAGGCTCCACGCCGAGGCGCTCAACAACATTGCTGACGGGCTCAACGGTGCGGTGGAGGAGAAGATGAAGAGTGAGCGATTCAAGGCGGAGCTCATCACCAACGTCTCCCACGATCTGAAGACTCCTCTCACCTCTATTATAAATTATGTCAACCTCCTGAAAATGGAGGAGGTGGAAAACCCCAAAGCCCGGGAATACATCGAGGTGCTGGATCGGAAGTCCCAGCGGCTGAAAAAGCTCACAGAGGATCTGGTGGAGGCGTCCAAGGCCTCCACAGGCGCGCTGACGGTGAACCGGGAGAAGATCGGAATGTGCCAGCTGGTGGACCAGGCTCTGGGGGAGTACGAGGAGAAGCTGGAGGCCCGGAAGCTCACAGTGGTCCCCAGTCTGCCGGAGGGGGAGACCTATGTGTATGCGGACGGGCGCCATCTGTGGCGGGTCATTGACAACCTACTGGGCAACTGTGCCAAATATGCCATGGAGGGGACACGCATCTATCTGGAGCTGGTCCGGGGGAAGGGGCAGGTGACCCTGTCCATCAAGAACATCTCCCGGGACCCGCTGAACGTGCCGCCGGAGCGGTTGATGGAGCGCTTCGTCCGGGGGGACGAGTCCCGGACCACCGAGGGCTCCGGGCTGGGGCTGTCCATCGCCCGCAGCCTGACGGAGCTCCAGGGCGGGACCTTCGAGCTGGCGGTGGACGGGGACCTGTTCAAGGCCACCGTGACCATGCCCCAGTCGGGCTGAGCGGAAAGAGAGGAGAGGCATCCGCCTCTCCTCTCTTTCTGTCCTCTGCGCGAAAAAGGGCGTGTGTGCCTGCCTCTTGCATTGGAACTGGTTTCCTGCTATAATCAACACGAAAAACAAAAATGCGGCAGTTTGCGGGCGCGCCAACGCCCGCAAACCTGCGCAGGTGCTGACACCACCTACACAACGGCCATCCGGCCGCACCGCATGGATATTATACGACATTCCGGCCTTTCTTGTAAAGGTCGGTTTTGCTGTTGTACTCCTGCGTCCGTGTTGCATGGAGAAGCCCGTGCTTCTCGCGCTGTGTAGGCTTGCCCTGCACGGCGTTTTTGTTTTTCGCCCGCCGCCCGGGGGCGGGAGCCCCCGGGGCCGGTGCGGTGAAGAACACAAATGGAGGAGTATCGAACATGGACGCAGAGACACAGAGACAGACGCCAAAGCTTAGGACCAACCTGGACACGAACTTTTTGAAGCTGTTCGCCATCCTGACTATGGTGGTGGACCACGTGGGGACCGTCTTTTTCCCCCAGCACCCGGAATTCCGGTGGGTAGGACGGCTGGCCTTCCCGATTTTCTGCTACTGCCTGACAGTTGGCCTGATGTACACACGGGACATCAGGCGGTATCTGGGGCGGCTGGCGCTCTTTGCAGTGGTCTCCCAGCCCTTCTTCGCCCTGGCCTTCCATCCCCACAACTTCTGGGAAGAGCTCACCAGCTGGAACATCTTTGTCACTCTGTTTTTCAGCCTGCTGGCCATCTACGGCGTGAAGGAGCGGAAGTGGTGGTGGTTCCTCCTCGGGGTGCTGGCCATCAACGTTCTGAACGCGGACTACGCCAACACGGGCGTCATCCTGACCCTGATCTTCTACCTGTGCCGGAATAAGCCCTGGCTGGGGGCGCTGCTCTATGTGCTGAGCTACCTCCCGGCTCTCTGGGGCGGGTCCCTGGAGGACCCAATGGCCCTGGTGGTGGGGGGACACGCCATCGGCTTTGAGATCTTTGCCCTCCTGTCTGTGCCGCTGATCTTCCTGCCCACCCATTTCGGGCCGAAGATCCCCAAATGGTTCTTCTACGCCTTCTATCCGGGCCACTTGTTGGTCATCTTCCTGGTGCGGACGGCCCTGGGGATATAAGAAAAACAGAGAGCCGCCCGGCGATGCCGGGCGGCTCTCTCACATTCATGGGGCGCGGAACGTCGCTTTTCCTCTTGCATTGCACGGCGTTCCCTGCTATAATCGACTTGAAAAACAAAAATGCGGCAGTTTATGGGTGCTGGTAACACCCATAAACCTGCGCAGGTGCTCGAACCACCTACACAACGGCCATTCGGCCGCACCGCATGGAATATGATACGACATTCCGGCCTTTTTGTAAAGGGCGGTTTTTGCCGTTGTATTCCTGCGCCCGTGTTGCATCGAGGAGCTTCCGCTTCTTACGCTGTGTAGGCATTGTCCTGCACAGCGTTTTTGTTTTTCGCCCGCCGCCCCGGGGGCAAAAGCCCCCTAGGGGTGGTGCGGTGAAAAATGCAATATAGAGCAAATCGATGTGCATACCAGTAAAATCGCAAGAGGGGGAGGAGTATAGACGATTTATTTCTGCAAGTGGATAAAGTATTAAATCTTCGATTTGTGAGGAGACAAATATGCTTATCTTTTTCTTTTCGATTCCGATGTTTCTGGTGGCTGTCTTTGTTTTGGGAATTGCCGGACTCGCATTTCCGGCATTAAGGACAATTATTGACATTGGTAATACCATAATTGATGTAATATATAACGTCGCTTCTTTCGGACTTATTTTATTCATTATTGGAATTGGGATCGCAATTATAGCCCCCGAACTATCATCTAGGGCATCTAAAAAACGAAATATTCCTTTGATCGTTCTCGGAATTTATATGTGTGCCATATCTACACTTGCCTTATTAAGAATCCGAATCCTTCATCGTTTTTCTTTTGTCTTACTTTTTTCTGTCATCTATCTAGTGTTATTATCACTTATTTATATTTTAATAATTGGAAAGAAAAGCGTCATAAGATATTTTTTTACAGCTGTATGTATATTCCTTTCTGCGCTTCCAGTTGGATGGGTTATTGGACATGATATGAATTATACTGCATTAGTTGATCAAAAAAATGTGGCATATTATTACTGCGAAGATGTTCTTTACGAAGAAAGTACAGAAGCGCAAGTTCTTTATGACGATGACGGAAATGTTACCGGTGTACACGTTGACCGTATTCCCCTTACTGGTTTCATTTTTCAAGAAGAACCATCTGTGGATTCCGCAATCGGGTCATACGAAAAAGGAGATTACCTGATTCCAGACAGAAGCAGAACGTGGATCAAGCGCAAACAGACTGATGTAAAATATAAATGCGACATGCTTTGGTATCCTGTTTTTTCTGAAGATGGGCTGCCTGGATATGTTAGATACAACAATCTTCAAGTGTTTTACAGAGGGAGCGGAGATTGGGTGGAGGAAAGCCGGCAAACGATTATTGATAATACATGGTATCAATTTTGTCCAAAGTGTATCTTTTCCTTTGGAAGTAAGGTATTTGCTGTATGTCCTTTAGGTTATTCAGCTAATATTGAGAATGATCCATCCTTGTACTTATAGGTGTCTAAAATTACTTGTAGCGGGCTGCATATTGCAGCCCGCTACAAATCTTGTCAAATATATTTTAAATTTTCTTCCACACAGCTCCGCCGGGCACGTCGGTGACTTCGATGCCCCGGGCCTTCAGCTCATCACGGATGCGGTCTGCCTCGGCAAAGTCCTTGGCCTTCTTGGCCTCGCCCCGGGCCTTCACCAGAGCGTCGATCTCGGGGTCCCCCTCGCCGGTGACGGTGTAGCCCGCCTGGGCCTGGGCGGCCTTTACCTTGGCCTGCTCCTCCCGCACTGCGGCCGCCTTGTCCAGCAGGGACAGGGAGAGCACCTGGTCGAAGCTGGCCAGGATGGCCAGCCGGGTGGCTCCGCTGGCCTTGGCTTTCAGGGCGTCGTACAGCAGGGTTACGGCCATGGAGGTGTTCAGGTCGTTGCCCATCTGCTGGAGAAATTTCTCTTTATACTCCGCCAGAACGGCTTCGTCCACAGATCCGTCCTGGGGGTCCAGGGCGGCGATGCGGGCGATGAGCTTGTCAAAGGCGGCCCTGGCGTTGTCCAGGTTCTCCCAGGAGAACACCAGCCCCTTGCGGTAGTGGCTCTGGAGGCAGAAGAACCGGTAGACCAGGGGATCATAGCCCTTCTCCTCCAGCAGGGAGACAGTGAGGAATTCGCCGGAGGACTTGGACATCTTGCCGGAATTGGTGTTCAGGTGGTGAACATGGAACCACTGGCGGCACCAAGGGTGGCCCAGATAGGACTCGGACTGGGCGATCTCATTGGTGTGGTGGGGGAAGGCGTTGTCGATGCCGCCGCAGTGCAGGTCCAGATACTCCCCGTTGTACTTCATGGAGATGCCGGAACACTCGATGTGCCAGCCGGGGTAGCCCACGCCCCAGGGGGAGTCCCACTTCAGGGCCTGATCCTCGAATTTGGACTTGGTGAACCAGAGGACGAAGTCATTTTTATTGCGCTTGTTGGTGTCCTCCTCCACGCCATCCCGGACGCCCACCGCCAGATCCTCCTCATCGTGGTCGTTGAACACGTAGTAGCGCTCCAGCTTGGAGGAATCGAAGTACACATTGCCCCCGGCCTGATAGGCGTAGCCCTTCTCCAGCAGGCGGGTGATGATCTGGATATACTCGTCGATGCAGCCGGTGGCGGGCTGCACCGTGTCAGGGCGCTTGATGTTCAGCTTCCGGCAGTCCTCAAAGAAGGCGTCGGTGTAATACTGGGCGATCTCCATCACGGTCTTGTGCTCCCGGCGGGCGCCCTTGAGCATCTTGTCCTCGCCGGTGTCAGCGTCGGAGCTGAGGTGGCCAACGTCAGTGATGTTCATCACCCGGTTCACATCATAGCCGGACCAGCGCAGGAATTTTTCCAGCACGTCCTCCATGATGTAGGAGCGCAGGTTGCCGATGTGGGCGAAGTGGTACACCGTGGGTCCGCAGGTGTACATCTCCACGTGGCCGGGGGTGTGGGTCTGGAACTCCTCCTTCTTGTGGGTGGCGGAATTATATAACAGCATGATAAAAAACCTCCATTTTCTTCGGTGAGGGCGGCCTGGGCCGCCCGGGATCGTGAGAGAACTATGCCCGTTCCTTCAGGAACTGGTCATCCAGCAGCTTCTCCAGGAATTCCACCCGCTGAGACAGGGCTTCCAGCCGTTCCAGGGTGGGATTCTCCACGCTGGTCTGGTCTACGTCATCGGCGTAGTGGGTGACCCGTCCGGCGATGCGGACGATCTGGGCGGGGATGCCCACGGCGGTGGCGTCCTCCGGCACCTCGCTGAGCACCACGGCGTTGGACGCGATCCGGGCGTTGTCACCCACCCGGAAGGGCCCCAGCACCTTGGCTCCGCAGCTGATGAGCACGTTGTTTCCGATGGTGGGATGGCGCTTGCCGTGGTCCTTGCCGGTGCCGCCCAGGGTGACGCCATGATAGATCAGGCAGTCGTCGCCGATCTCGGCGGTCTCGCCGATGACGATGCCCATCCCGTGGTCAATGACCAGGCGGCGGCCGATCTTGGCGCCGGGGTGGATCTCAATGCCGGTGATGTGGCGGGCCAGCTGGGAGTTCAGGCGGGCCAGGAAGGGAAGGTGGTGACAGTAGAGCCAGTGGGAGACGCGGTGGAAGATGACGGCGTGGACGCCGGGGTAGAGGAGAAAGATCTCCAGCTTGCTGCGGGCGGCCGGGTCGCGCTTCTGATAGGCGCCCAGCAATTCAATCAGTGACTGAAACATGATGTCCTCCTTGGGGGAGATCCATTCCGTCTCCCCATTTATTGTGGGCGGGAAGAACAGCGCCCGGGACATCGCGGTGCGCTCCGGCGGCTGTGCCGGAGCCGGGGAAAGGGAAGATGCAAGGGGAACGCCTCCTTTTCGCAGCTTGGACACAAACAAAAGCGCCCCTCATGCCCACAGGCATAAGAGGCGATCGCTCGCGGTTCCACTCTCATTTTTCACTCAAAGGCCGGTATCGGGGCCAGACCGGGCGGCATTACCCGCCGCGCTCCCGGACGCACTTCACATCCCGCGGACTGGGACCGCTCTCAGTCGGTGGCGTTCCCTCTCTGTCGACCGGTGGAGGATGCTACTTTTCCGTTCACAGCGCTTACGATTTATTATATTATCATCTGAAGGAAGGGGTGTCAAGGAGGAGGGAGGGCTTTTCAAAAATTTTCCCGACGCCCCGCCGGGGCGCCGGGAAAAGGGTCATCGGAAATAGACCAGGGGATCGTCCGGGCGGTCGGCCCGCTCCACCCGCTGGGCGTAGAGGACCACGCCCTCCCCCTGATAGACGGGGGACTCCTCCCACTGGATGCGGGCGGCCACCATGACCCATTCCCCCTTCTTCAGGGAGCGGGACCGGTCATACTTGCACAGGAAGCCAAAGAAGCGGATGTCCTCGGCGCAGCAGGTCATGGCGTTGCGGCCGGGGATGAAGGTGCCCTTGGGCAGCTTCATGCTGGTCATGGCCTGGGCCCGGAAGACCACGGTCTTGCCGGTGTAGCGCTCTGGGTGCTCCTGGATGTCCAAGTACCAGATGCCGTAGTCCTCGTCCTCCAGGACGATGGTGTCCGCCTCCAGGGAGTAGGGGAGAATGTCCTCCACCTCCAGCTCCTCCCCCTTCTCGTCCTCAAAGACGATCTCGCACATGCGGTTCACCGCCCGGATGGA
>ERZ1673736.4985-NODE-4985-length-10092-cov-4.483013_pt1 | contig 10092 bp, 12 predicted proteins | sample MGYA00580212_ERZ1673736 | MGnify/ENA primary metagenome ERZ1673736 (study PRJEB41218, sample SAMN15661752) | gut metagenome | host: Homo sapiens | place: Canada: London | collected 2015-08-20/2019-03-30 | study: EMG produced TPA metagenomics assembly of... | reverse complement strand
GATACGACTGCTCATAATTTACACTCTCCTTTTTATCTTCTCTTGTATTCTGTCTATCACAGTCTCAGGTACAAACTGAGAGATATCCCCTCCAAAAGCCGCCACTTCTTTTACCGTAGTAGAACTTAAATAGGAATACTGAAGACTTGTTGTAAGAAAAACAGTCTCCAAATCACCGGACAGCTTCTGGTTTGTCTGTGCCATCTGAAGCTCATACTCAAAATCAGTAATCGCCCGAAGTCCCCGCACAATCATCCTGGCGTCCATTCTTTTTGCAAATTCTACTAACAATCCTTCAAATGGAACAACTTTCACATTTTGAAGATTTTTCACTACCTCATCTAACATTTTAACACGTTCTTCAACGGAAAACAACGGGGATTTTGCATTATTATTCAATACTCCTACTATCAGTTCGTCCACCAGCCCGGAAGAACGTCGGATAATATCCAAATGGCCATAGGTAACCGGATCAAAGCTCCCTGGGTAAATCGCTCTTATCATATCTGCTCCTTCTGTGTCATTTCCAAAAATACATGCTTATTTGTCTTATATACCTTTTCCCTGATTATACGTAACCCCAACGCATCGGCATAAGCAAACTGCGTGTCTTTTGCAGCCTCTACAATAATCATTCCATCTTCTGAAAGAAGAGCAGATCCGGCAAGATACAAAAGCACCTTTTCTTCTATGGATTGGTTATAAGGAGGATCCATAAAAATATAATCGAATTTCTTTTCTCCTTCCAGCCTGCGCAGCGCCGTCAGAACATCTGTCTGCATAGTCACCGCCTTTGGAGACAACTTGGTAAAATTCAGGTTTTCCTTAATACACGCCATGGCTCTGGGACTTTTTTCCACGAAAACGGCCTCTGCCGCCCCCCGGCTGAGCGCTTCAATTCCAATTCCTCCGCTTCCTGCAAACAGATCCAGAAAAGTACACCCATACAGATGCGGAGCAAGCATATTAAAAAGTGTTTCTTTAATTCTGTCAGTGGTAGGTCTTGTGTCCGGACCATCCGGTGTTTTCAATTGTAAGCGCTTTGCGCTTCCTGCAATGACACGCATCTATAAGCTCCTTTTCCAGTCTGCTCATACTTTTCAAAAGAAACAGAGCAGACATCAAACATTGTATACATAAACTCACCCGTTTATTATATAGAATCCTTCTTAAAAAGTCAATCTAGAAAAAAGCACCCGACAGGTATAAACACCTGCCAGATGCTTTTTCTCTCTCTTGTTATTTACCAGCCATCTGTTTTTCCTGCTGTTCAATCATCTTCTTAACCATATAACCACCTACAGAACCATTCTGTCTGGAAGTCAGGTCTCCGTTGTAGCCGTCTGAAAGCGGTACTCCCAGTTCGCTTGCAACCTCATATTTAAATTTGTCCAATGCACCCTTTGCCTCAGGTACTGCTGCTCTGTTAGATGAACGATTTGCCATTTTATGATCCTCCTTTTTCTACTTGTAACTTTTCCTTTTTGTAACTTTTGTTTTGTTACACCGATAGTATATGGAGGATTTATAATATTACACTAGAAGTTCTTTCTTCCTTTTCCATTTTCTGCATCCATTCATGATCTGTTTTTATAAGCTGGTCTGCCGCTTCGTTTGCCATCTGAAGAATCTTCGCATCCTGAAATACATCACCGAGTTTAAAATCCATAATCCCGCTCTGGCGGATTCCGAATAAATCTCCCGGTCCGCGCAGCTTCAAATCTTCACTTGCAATTTTAAAACCATCATTTGTCTTGTTCAGGATTTCCAACCGTTCCTTTGTCTCCTTTGACTTAGAACCGCTCATAAAGATGCAATAAGATTGATATTTTCCGCGTCCGACGCGTCCACGGAGCTGATGAAGCTGTGCCAACCCGAAGCGCTCTGCATTTTCCACCATCATAACTGTAGCATTGGGAACATCTATCCCTACTTCAATGACTGTAGTAGATACCAATACCTGTATCTCATTACGGCTGAAACGCTCCATAATACGATCTTTTTCCGCCTGTTTCATTTTGCCGTGAAGGTAGTCAATAACTATATCGTCTCCGATTTCTTCCTGCAGCATAGATGTATAATCTATCACATTTTCTGCCTCCAGATGTTCGCTCTCTTCCACCATCGGGCAGATAATATAGCACTGCCTCCCTTCAGCCGTCTGTTTTTTTATAAAACGGTAAGCCGTTTCCCTGTAGCTGGTATCAACCACGCAATTTTTAATTGGAAGGCGGTTGGCCGGAAGCTGATCTATTACGGAAATATCCAAATCTCCATAAATAATAATGGCAAGTGTCCGTGGTATTGGCGTAGCGCTCATAACAAGTATATGGGGCATGCTACCTTTTTCAAAAAATGTTTCCCTCTGCCGCACGCCGAACCTATGCTGCTCGTCTGTTATTGCCAGTGCAAGATTTTTATAATGAACCTTTTCCTGAATCAACGCATGCGTCCCTATTATCACTTGTACTTCTCCTGCCTCTATCCGTGCATATGCCTCTTTTTTCTCCTTTGCCGTCATGGAACCTGTAAGCAGCCCGACCTTTAATGGAATCTGATAGGTATCAAATAATTTGGTAATCGATTCAAAATGCTGTCTTGCAAGCACTTCCGTAGGCGCCATCATGGCTCCCTGATACCCGTTCATTCCCACCGAAATCAGTGCAAGTACTGCTACAATTGTTTTACCTGATCCCACATCACCCTGAATAAGCCTGGACATGGCATAGCGGCTTCCCATATCAAGTTCAATTTCCTTCCACACTTTCTTCTGTGCATCCGTAAGACGATAAGGCAGGGACGAAATAAACCGTTCCGTCTCTGCCTTGTGTTCGATCACAAAATGATTCTCTTTTTTTTCATTCTCGTCCTTTAATTTTCGCAAGGATACTATAAATTCCAGAAATTCTTCAAACACAAGCCGTTCTCTTGCGCGATAAAATACTTCCTTATCTTCAGGAAAATGAATTCCTCTGACTGCATAATTATATTCCGCCAAATGATAGCGGTGCCGGATTTCTTCCGGCAGGATTTCCCTGCTTAAATCCAATCCGTCAAGCGCCTGTCTGACTGCTTTCATAACCATATTATTAGAAAGCCCTGCTGTCAAAGGATAGACCGGCTGTAAAGTATGCAGCTTTTCTTCGTATTTTGCGCTGGGGTAAAAAATTTCAGGATGCTCCATAACCAATCCATTCTTTTTCCGGATTACCTGTCCGCGAAGCGTAATCACACCACCTGCAGACAAAGTACTGCGCAAAAAAGGCATCCGAAACCAGATTACACGAATTACTCCGCTAAAATCCCGAACCTGCACAGAAGTCACCTGCATTTTCCGGTTAGGCGACACCTGTACTTTTCCATATATAGTACCCGTAACCGTCTGTGTCTTTCCTTCTTCCAACTCACTGATTGGCACAGGTTCTTCATAAATATCGTATCCCCGCGGATAATACCGGATTAAATCTCCTATTGTATAGATACCTAGTTTGGAAAATAACTGTTCCATTTTTTCACCAATACCCTTTAACGCATTGATTCTTGTATTTTCTTTCATATTATTCTACTGCCAGCACGTAATAGTAAATGGGTTGTCCGCCGTACTGCGCATCAATATCTATATCCGGATACAGTTTTTCAATTTCTCCTGCAAACCGCCAGGCATCGTCTTCTTTCACTTCTTCCCCGTAATACAGACTGATCAGCTCAGAATCTTCATCAACCAACTCAGCCAGCATCTCTTTGGTTGTCGCTTCAATGTCTTCACCCACGGCAATGATTCCCGCATCGCCGATACCCATAATATCTCCTTCATGGATTTCCTTATCGTCAATATGTGTATCACGCACCGCATAAGTCACCTGCCCGGATTTTACATTAGAAATTCCTTCCAACATGGCTTCTTCATTCGTCTTTGAATCTGCCTCCGGCATGAAATTAATAATGGCCGTAATTCCTTGCGGAACAGTCTTAGTCGGAATAACGATAATTTCCTTATCCTCTACCAGCGTCTTCGCCTGATTTGCCGCAAGTACGATATTTTTATTATTGGGCAAAATAAACACAGTATCTGCATTTACCTGGTCAATAGCAGTCAACATATCTTCTGTACTCGGATTCATCGTCTGTCCGCCTTCAATGATATAGTCTGCCCCAAGTTCTTTAAAAATTGCATTCAATCCCTCTCCAATGGATACCGCGATGAATCCCATAGGTTTCCTTGGCTCATTGTTCTTTTGGGCCTGCTTTTTCGCTTCTTCTTCTGCTTTCTGCTGTCTGGCAAGATTCTCAGAATCCCGAATCAACTTTTCCTGATGTTCCTCACGCATATTGTCAATCTTCATGCGGGACAACTGGCCAAAAGTAAGGGCTTTCTGAATTGCAAGTCCCGGATCATTGGTATGCACGTGAATCTTTACCACATCGTCATCTGCTACACATACAATAGAATCACCGATAGATTCCAGATACGCCTTGAATTCAGACTCATCTGCCTCTGTGAATTCTTTTTCTGTCAAAATAATAAATTCTGTACAATATCCAAATTTAATGTCCGCCGTCGCTTCTGCAGAAATCTTCGTTACACTGCTTCCTGCAGCTCCCGGTGTAATCGCCTTATAATCCACTTCTTTGCCGAGGAATGCATCATAAGCGCCTTTTATCACTTCCATAAGTCCCTGGCCACCGGAATCAACCACTCCAGCCTCCTTCAGGACGGGAAGCATTTCGGGAGTCCTGGCAAGAACCGCATCTCCTTCTTCAATCAGCGCAGGCAAGAACACTTCCAAATCATCGGTTTCCAAAGCCATCTCAACTGCTTTCTCAGCAATTCCTCTCGCTACGGTAAGGATGGTACCTTCCTTCGGCTTCATAACAGCCTTATATGCAGTATCTTTTGCGCGCACACACGCTGCTGCAAGAGCTTCTACTGTAATCTCTTTTTCTTCTCTCACGGCCTTCGTGAATCCACGGAGAAGCTGAGATAAGATTACTCCTGAATTTCCTCTTGCTCCCCGCAGAGAACCGGAAGAAATCGCTTTCGCCAAAGATGTCATATCCAGCTTCCCAAGAGCCGTCACTTCCTTTGCTGCAGACATAATCGTAAGCGACATATTCGTCCCGGTATCTCCATCCGGCACCGGAAATACATTCAATTCATTAATATACTCTTTCTTAGCCTCAATATTCTGCGCGCCTGCCAGAAACATCCTGGCAAGCATATCCACACTTATTGTATTTGTTGCCACTTTAAAAGTCCTCCTTAATTAATCGATGACTCTGACGCCCTCAATATAAATATTAATCTTATCTACCGGCATTCCTGAAAATTCTTCTACTCTATATTTTACATTACTAATCAGATTGTCTGTTACTGCTGAAATACTTACTCCATACGCAACAATCACATGGAAGTCAATCTTAATCCTGTTATCATCAGAAATAGAAACCTGGATTCCATGTGTCAGACTCTCTTTCTTCAAAAGCCTTACCAGGCCATCTTTCATATTAACTGCAGCCATTCCTACAATTCCAAAACATTCCACTGCAACGGTTCCCGCATATTTTGCTATCACTTCAGGGCTAATGGTAATAATACCAAGATCTGTACTCATGCTTCCTTTCATGTTCACACCCTCCAATTCTTATACAATTAACATAGGTATTATACTCTGTTTTTACTTATTTTACAATAATAAAAAAGAGTGCACAAAAAAAAACCCAGACTCTTTATACGAATCTGAGTTTTCATTTTTCATTACGCACGTTCAACTTTGCCTGACTTCAAACAAGAAGTACATACATACATTCTCTTTGTAGCTCCGCCTTCTGTCTTAACACGAACGGATTTCACATTGGATTTCCACATTTTTGGTGTCTTTCTATGAGAGTGGCTTACATTGTTTCCAAAGTGAGCACCCTTTTCACAAATAGCACATTTAGCCATAACTGCACCTCCTAACGCTCTTACATAGCCTGTTCTCCAGACTCACAACAATAGTTATTGTAACAGAACTATATAAGAATTGCAAGTATATTTTTACAAATTACGATAAATAATCACCTTTTTTCATCTGTCACAGCAATATAGCCTCCATCCGGCCAGCACAAGAAGTATGATAATCAATATCTGTACAAACAGGCTGTCAAGCAGCATATTAATTACCATGCCAACTGCCACCCAAAACAGAGCAAATCCGATAATACGCTTCATCATCTTTTCTCCGCATTATCTCTCTTATCTCAGTATATTCCAATTACGTGCATATTGTGACAAAATATTAAAGGCCCAGATCCATGTCATCTATGTCGTCTATGTCGTCTGCCGTATTCAATATATCCGAAACCTCTTCTTCCGTCATCTTTGATTCTTTCCCGCCGGTAAACCGGTCAACTACATCCGGAACCATATCCAGAATTTTGGTAATTGTATCCTGATTTTTAATATTTACAAGCTTTGTTGAACCGTTCTGTATAACTAAAACTGCGCTGGGAGTCATCTTCCCTCCGACGCCTCCCGCTCCCTTTGCCTTTTTATCTTCATTGAATGAACCTGCACCTATTCCAAAGGATACGTCAATGAGCGGCAGAATAATAATGTCGCCAATATGGATCGCCTCGCCAACAACCGTCTTTGATGAAATTACGCTGTCCATTCCATGAAATAATGATTCAATTGTTCCTTTAAAATTATTATCTGCCATTCCAGCATCCTCCTTATACCACTATAATTTAAAATTCTTTATATCCCTATAAGCTGTACGTACTTCCCTGCTCCAAAGAAGATTCCATAATAAGATAACCAGATGTATTCCATAAATGTTTCCTTTTGCTTTCAGATATCCTTCCAATATCTTTTGGTCAAAATCCGGTGTAATCTGTACATAGGGACCCAGAAACGGGTACAGCACTCCGAAAACGGCCAGTACCTGTCCCGTCAGGCATGGATCATCAAATCCATACTGTACTTTAGCGGCAAGTTTCTTTGGCATCAGCCGCCGAAGAAGCTTAACCACTTCCTTCTTTACTTTTGAAAATGCTTTTTGATGTGCTTCGTTTTTAATAAATGCAGAAAGCTTGTCTTTTTTCTCTGCTAATGCCTTTATTTTACCACAGAAAGCTTGAAATGTACATTTTAACTTTTCAACCGCTTTACCCAGGCCTTTATCTGCTTTTGTACTTCCGGCAGGTTCTTCTTCGTGGCTTTCACTACTTTTCTGCTGCTTCTTTTCAACTCCCGCAGGCAGTTCTTTTTCCATTTTCTCCTTTTTTTCCACTTTATCCACCGGTTTCTTTTCCACCGATTTCTTTTCCATGGTTTTCTTCTCTTCAGGCTGTTTTTTAGAACGCTCTTCATTTTTTTCATTTTCCTCCTTTTTCTCCGTTTCCTTTTCTCCGATTTCTTTCCATGCGGCCTTAATATGAACCGTTGTCTCTTTGTTCTCATATTTTGCAAAAACCCGTATCAGATGCAGAAGCCATGTCACTTTCAAGGAAACGCTTAATCCATCCGGGAAATGTTCACATTCTGCTTCCAGAGAATATCTGACCGGCACTAAAAGAACAATACAAATCAGTAATACCAGTATACCCAGTATCACGGCAAGTATGATTCCTATGATTTTAAAAATGACAAGCAGAATATGTAACACACTAATCCCCCTGTTCCTTACTCATTATATAGTTCCTGATGTCTACATCGCCGGTTTCTTTATATACATCGCCGGCAATTTTTTCTACCAACTCAAGCGCGCCGTCATAACTCCCTGCTATCCCTACCACAAGCCGATTTTTTCCCGGATAGCCGGGCTGGAGCAAGAACGCCGAATGAATAATATCCAAATGGTTCTTTTCATTTGCTGACAGCACAATCAGATGTGTATTCCTCTGCAGTTTATTTTTCTCCAGCTTGGAAATGATTTTCTCCTTTTTCTTTTCCAATCCCTCTTCCAGATAAAGATGCCTGTAATATTTCATATGCATTCTCCTAATAATAGTAGCTGTCAAAGATTTCTTTTGCTACGTTAACGGCTTTTACCTGACCATCGGAACTCTCAATCAGGACGCAGATTGCAAGCTCGGGATTATCAACATTCGTGAATCCTACAAACCAGGAATGATTTTTCTCAATATCCGAGCTGTATTCTGCCGTCCCTGTTTTTCCGGCCACAGTATAGCCTTGTCCACTCAGTACGGAAGCCGTTCCATAATTCACAACTTCCTGCATATAGGATTTTAACTGTTCCGCTTCTTCTTCACTCATTAACTTTTTATATTCTTCCGGTTCTGTATTTTCTACAATTTCTCCTGAATAATTCGTAATTGCATCTACAAGATACGGACGCATCAGCGTACCATGATTTGCAATTGCCGAAGTAATCAGCGCCATATGGTATGGGCTGGTCCCTGTTTTTCCCTGTCCCATAGCGGTCATCATCCTGTCCGCTGACGAATCGGATGATTTCAGTGTAAAGCTGCTTTGGCTGTAAGGCAGTTCGCAAGGCAGCTTGGAATTAAACAGAAGAGTTTCCGCCGTGTCCCGGTATCTTTCTATATCCAACTGAAGCCCGATGTTGGAAAAAGAAGTATTACAGGAATACGCCAATGAAGATGCCAGGCTTACATCACCATGTACATTATGCCCTGCACAGGCAATCGTAACACCATCATAAGTAATTTCTCCCTGACAGGTATAGCCATATGCATTATAGTCCCCATGCTCCCGCATATATTCTAGTGCAGTCACCAGTTTAAAAGTAGAGCCTGGCGCATACGCTCCCTGTGTCGCACGGTTCAGCAGATAACTATTTTCATCTGTGCTCAGAAATTCCCAGTTTTCAGCCACTGTATTCGGATCAAAATCCGGTTTTGATACCATGGCTAATATCTTTCCGCTGGAGGGCTCTAAAACAACGACTGCCCCTTTGTAACTTCCCAATGCATTATAGGCAGCTTCCTGAAGCTGTGTATTCAATGTGGTAATCACATTGTCTCCTATATTTTTTTCATCCTGAAATTCATTTTTTAGTTTTTCCAGAAAAAAGGCATGCGAAGTCAGAAGCTCAAAATTTTCCGCAGATTCCAATCCGGATTTCCCCTGTGAAGAGAACCCCACCACATGGGCATAAAGATTCCCATATGGATAGTAGCGGTATTCACTGCCATCCTCTGCTGTTGTCGTCTCTGCAAGCACATTGCCATCCTTATCTAAAATCTTGCCCCGCACAACCCTGTCCGCCATAGAATCCAGCCTGGGATTGTAAGAACTGTTAATAATATCCTGGCTTTTCTCAAGGTTGAAATAAATAATATATCCCATCAGAACAAGAAAGAGTGCCACAAATATATAGGTAACCCTAGCGAATTCTTTGTTGACTTCCTTTTTTTGCTTTGCGCGGCGCTTGTCTTTTTTCTTCGCTTCCCTGCGCTCTTTTCTTGTCAGCTGCTTTCGCTCTCTGCGGATTTCTTCCTTCTTCTTTGCTTCTCTTAGCTCGTAGCCGCTCTCTTTTCTTTCTTTCAATGCTTTCTTCCTCGTCTTCTCGTAAAATATAAAGTCCCTGGATAATCGCAAACATAATCAATGTACTGATTAATGAACTTCCGCCATAACTAACCAGCGGTAATGTAACTCCCGTAGACGGAATAAACTTCGTTACACCTCCGATTGTAAGAAATACCTGAAAAATATAACAGGTTCCCAATCCCAGCGCAACCAGTTTATAGAACTGATTGTGAAGCTGCATTGCAATATTCAAAAACATTACATAACAGCTCACACAAATCAAAATCAGGCACAGGGCAAAGATTAACCCAAGTTCTTCAGCAATTGCCGCAAAAATAAAATCAGTATCCGTAACAGGGATTGTTTCCGGCATTCCCTGGCAAAGCCCCATCCCGAACCAGCTTCCGGTTCCAATCGCAAACAGAGACTGTGCCACCTGATATCCTCCGGTATCATAATTGGCAAAAGGATCCCGCCATACCTGTACCCTTGTCTTTACATGCCCAAACAGGTAATAGGCACAAACTGACGCTGCACTTCCCGCTCCTGCTCCCGCAAAAAGATACAGGGGCTGCTTCGTCGCCACATACAGC
>ERZ1673736.4982-NODE-4982-length-10095-cov-4.263745_pt1 | contig 10095 bp, 10 predicted proteins | sample MGYA00580212_ERZ1673736 | MGnify/ENA primary metagenome ERZ1673736 (study PRJEB41218, sample SAMN15661752) | gut metagenome | host: Homo sapiens | place: Canada: London | collected 2015-08-20/2019-03-30 | study: EMG produced TPA metagenomics assembly of... | reverse complement strand
AGCGGATGACCTTATCGGCTACGGCTTCAAAGGCTTCCTTATTATAGGACAAGAGACTACTGCGCTTGACAAAATCATAGACGCCGAGGGGCGATGAAAAAGCAGCCGTTCCCATAGTCGGCAAGGTGTGATTAGGCCCTGCAAAATAATCGCCTAAAGGTTCTGTCGTATAGGGCCCGATAAAGATGGCCCCGGCGTTGACGATTTTTTTCGCGTAGTCTTCGGCATCAGGGAAGGCGATTTCCAAATGTTCCGGAGCAATGAGATTCATGATGTCGACGGCCTGGTCTTTATCCTTAACGATAAAGAACTTGGCGTATTTTTCAATCGCTTCCGAAGCAATAGCCTTACGCGGCAGATCTTCCAACTGGCGTTTGATTTCGCGTTCTACTTCACCGGCAAGGGCTGCACTGGGCGTAACCAGGAATACGGCAGCCCGCCGGTCGTGTTCAGCTTGGGCCAAGAGGTCGGCCGCAATCCATACGGGATTGGCTTCGTGGTCTGCCAAGACGCCGACTTCACTGGGTCCGGCAATCATGTCGATACCGACCGTACCGAAGACCAGCCGTTTCGCCATGGCGACATAGGCGTTGCCCGGGCCGACGATTTTAAAGACCGGTGCAATGCTTTCCGTACCGTACGCAGCAGCGGCAATCCCCTGAGCCCCGCCGACCTTGTAAATTTCCGTAGCACCGGCGACGTGAGCCGCTGCCAGAATATAGGGATTGACCGATCCGTCTTTAGCCGGCGGGGTAAAGACGGCAATGGATGGGACGCCGGCGACGTGAGCCGGAATAGTATCCATGAGGACCGTTGACGGATAAGCAGCTGTCCCGCCGGGCACATAGACGCCGACGCGCTGAATGGGTGTGAATTTCGCACCCAGGCGGACGCCGGGACGGAAGGTATCGAACCAGGTCTTTTCCACCTGCCGTTCATGATAAGCACGGACATTAGCCGCCCCTTCTTCAAGAATACTCATAAAATCGGGACCGACGGCAGCGACGGCCTGGTCTATTTCTTCCGGCGTGACCAGGAAATCCTCGATGGCGACACCGTCAAATTTTTCTGTATACATACGAACAGCCGCGTCTCCATCCTGTTCGACATTCGCTAAAATTTCTTCTACGGCCTTGCGGATATCTTCACTTTCGGCCTGATCGCGCCGAGTAATACGGCGAATATCGCGCAAGGTCAACCCCTTGGCGGGTACATCTATCCATTCCATCCTGATTCCCCCTACTTATGCCTTCATGCTGTGCTGACGGATGACGTCCATGAGCAGCTGAATATCGCGGTACTTCATTTTAAACGAAACGGGATTGCAAATCATGCGGGCACTGAAATCCATGAAATAATTCAAGACTTCCAGTCCATTCGCTTTCAGCGTATTGCCCGTTTCAACAATATCGACGATGACATCAGACAAACCGACAATAGGTGCCAATTCGACAGAGCCATTGAGTTTGATAATATCTACACTGTGATGATTGGCTTCAAAATAACTGCGCGCAATCCGCGGGTACTTAGTCCCGATCGTAATTCGCTTGGTCATGTCAACTTTTTTCCCGGCAATGCCGGCGACGGCCATGCGGCAGCAGCCGATGCCGAGGTCCATGACTTCATAGACATCCGCTCCCGGAGCTTCTTCAAGGAGAACGTCTTTGCCGACGATGCCGACATCGGCCGCCCCTCGTTCGACATAGACGGCCACATCGGGCGATTTAACTAAAGTCACCTTGAGCTGTCCTTTGGCATCTTCAAAAATCAGCCGGCGGCTTTCTTCGGAATACGTCGGAAATTCATAGCCGCTGTCGGCCAGATATTTCATGACGGCTTTATGAATGCGGCCCTTAGCCAGGGCAATGTGAATGGCCATCTTACAACCTCCCCATCAATGTTTCCAGGTCTTCTGCCGTCAGGCACTGACCGTCTTTATAATACGAGCCGTTGCGGTATATGGCATGAATGCTGTAATCAGAACTGTCAATAAATGACGAATCAGGATAGGCCGCAACGCGGAACCCTTTACTGCGCCAATTCATAAGGTCCCGAATCAACGGCTGATCACTCGTCGTATAAGAAACGGCTAACTGAAAAGACGGCTCCGTATCTTCAAGAATACCGGCATCGTTCATGTATTCATACAAGAGGTTGATATTCATGCCGAAGCCGCAGGCCGGACGATCGACGCCAAAGCGAGACGACAGGCGGTCATAGCGGCCGCCGTCGATGATATCGTACAAGGCTCCGTCAACGTACACCTTAAAGACGGTATCCGTATAATATCCCAAAGGACTGGCAAAGCCGAAATCGAGTTGAACTTTATCGGCATAACCGGCATAGAGGATGTAATCATAAACGGCTTCCAATCGAGACAGGGCATTCAGCATGCCGCTGTTAATCGAATAGTCTCGAGCCTTGCTGAGGGTCTGGGCATAGGAACCGAACAGAACCGGCAGGGAAATGAGGGCTTCCCGGGCTTCCGCCGAAAGGGATAGGGACTCAATATAGGACTTACAGGCAACGAGGTTTCGTTCTGCCATGTATCGTTTCAAAGTTTCCTTCTGTTCTGCCGAAATGGGAAGACCTTCGAACAGGGCCTTCGTATAGGCAGCCGTACCGATATCGATGCGAATGTTTTCGACGCCGACAGCCTTTAATATCTCGGCTGCCGTAACGATGACTTCGCCATCACATTCCGGACTGGAGTCACCCAAAATTTCAATGCCGCCTTGTAAAAAATCCTTGCCATACGTCGACCGGCCGTAGTATTCACGAAAGACCGTGCTGACATAACCGAATTTAATGAGCTGGTTGGCACGAGGAAATTCTCGGGCCGCCGTTTCAACGACAGGCAGTGTCACATCGGGCCGCAGGACGAGGACCCGACCGTCGGTATCGATGGTCTTGACCATTTGCTGGCGAAGATGAGGAAAGAAGTGCCGGTACACATCGTAATCTTCAAAACTGGGAGTCTCAATAATCTTACAGCCGTGGTTCATGATGACGGAAATGATTTTTCCCTGGATTCGGTCATAATTGCGCATTTCATCATGGTGGAGCATCTTTACTCCATCCAAGGTATTGTTGTTCATCCTATGACCGCCCTTTCTTTATCGCTTTATCTTGGTAAAGTATTAAAATATTAACTGTTGATTATTGTACCACAAAGTTCCAAAAATAAAAATACCTTTTTCTAAATTTTTACGCTTTTTCCGAATCTTCGCCATGAGAATGGAGCCGTTTCTTGACAGCCTTTTCAAACTTCGGTCTGGGGATCATAACCCGATGCCCGCAGCCGGTGCAGCGGATGACAAAATCGACGCCGATACGAAGTACTTCCCACTCATTGCAGCCGCAGGGATGGGCTTTCTTCATTTGGACCACGTCGCCTACATAGTAACGGACAAAATCAGCCATAAAAAATTCCTCCTCTATCAGAAGCTAATGATTGCATATATATCATTATATAGTCTGAACCATGGCCCTGCAAGTCACCGCTGTCCGAAAAAGTGGGGTACAATTGACCGACCTCATAGGCTGTGTTAAGATAAGGGATAATCACAGAAACGAGGAGGGATTTTTTTGACGTCATCGACGAACCAGCAAAGCCTGCGCCGATTATATCGACTCTGTTATGCTGTCGGCTCTGTCCTGACCTTGTGCATGGTCGCCCTTTTGGGCTGGATAGCTGTCTGTATCGCCTTAGAAAAAGAACCGCTGGCATCGATTGCCTTTTTACCCGATATGCCAACCTACGGTGTCTTCATCCTCATCGCCGTCACGGCCGCGGTCACCATTGCCGTCTGGCAATACGGCGCATCATTTCACCAACGCTATGAAGAATCGGTCAGAAAGGAAGGGCCTCTAAACCAAAAACATGAAAAAGAATGAATTCATGGATCTCTTGCAGTATTATTTCCGCAAGAGCGATAAAAATGACTTAAAAGGCATCATCGAAGACTGTGAAGAACAGTTCCGCCTCGGCGCCAGTCAGGGCAAAACAGAAGAAGAAATCTGCTGTAAACTCGGCCACCCGAAGAATATCTACCGTTACTATATCGGCGAACCCATCGTCCCCGAAGACAATCCGCGCCTGCCCGGAGATGACTATGACGACTCGTACCAAGACTACGACGATTTCGGCCCGGGGACTGCCTCTTCCCGCTATGAGCTGCCGGAACAGCCGGACGACTATGGCCGGCCCCGGAAGACTCGCCGGTCCTACCAGCCCCGTCCGCCCCAACGCCGATCGTACCAAGAACCGGACTGGGAAACGGGGCGTGATTTTAATTGGAATGACGGGGCAAACAATACGGCCAAAGCCGTTGCCAGTCCTTTTTTAGACATTCTCGGCACCTTGTTCGGCATTCTAAGCGGCTTCTTATATGCCGGGCTCACCCTGGTCATTTTGGCGTCCATCGCCATCTCCTTCATTCCAACCTATGCCTATAGTGATCTTCTGCCCTTACCTACGATTTCTGTCATGACTCGGGTCCTGGTCGTACTCACCGTTCTCTTTGCCAGCTTAACGGCCAGTTATGCCGGCCAGGCCTGCCATGCAACAGCCCGCGGAAGGAGGTCTTAAAAATGGCACGCGTTATCATCTGCCTCTTTTTGACCCTGGCCTTCGCCTTCGGCAGCTATACGTCCTTTATGAGCAATGACTACCCCGCTTTGAAGCGCTGGATGACTTATTATAAGGAATATAAAGAACTCCAGGGCGCTTTGGATAAGGGCAACGCCAGTAAAGCCGAAATGCTCGATAAATTGCGAACCATGTATCCTGAAAAGGCCGCCGAAATCGAACGCCAATTTGAATCGAAGTACGGCAACCTGAAAGATTCAGCCGAAGAAGCCGGCAGCGACCTCCAAAATGAATGGGATGCCCGCATTCATGACGACAGCGACAGCCTCCGCAGCCACGAGGAGTCTTCCGATTCCGAAAAGTCATCTGATTCGTCGGTTCGCCGTAAAGAACCGGCAAAAGATACCCGCCGTGACGATACAAGATCCCGGTCCGAATCTTCCGATCGTTCCGTCATTCACGACAATAATCGCGCTGCAGACGAAAAAGATCAGTAATTCATCCCTATTCCTTTTTATCAACAAGGAATGAATCTTCGTTGACAGTAAAATCGAAAGGTGTTACAATAATATCAACCCGGAGGGGTGCTAAAAATAACAACGTCCCAATGAATGAATTACTATTAAGGAGGAATTGAGTTATGGAATTAAAAGGTTCAAAAACAGAAAAAAACTTACAGGAAGCGTTTTCCGGCGAATCCCAGGCACGCAATAAGTATACCTATTATGCCAGCGTAGCAAAAAAAGCAGGCTACGAACAGATCAAAGCCTTCTTTGAAGAAACGGCCAACAACGAAAAAGAACATGCTAAAATCTGGTTCAAACTTCTCCATGGCGGTGAAATGCCGAACGACGTCGATGCATTGAAAGATGCGGCTGCCGGCGAACATTACGAATGGACGGAAATGTATCCGACCTTCGCAAAAGAAGCTCGCGAAGAAGGCTTCGACAAGATTGCATTCTTGTTCGAAAAAGTCGCTCAAATCGAAAAACATCACGAAGAACGTTATTTAGCGCTCCTCAACAACATCGAATCGAAACAGGTATTCAAACGTTCTGAAAAGAAAACGTGGATATGCCGCAACTGTGGTTTCATCGTAGAAGCTGATGAAGCTCCGAAGATCTGTCCGGTCTGTGCTCATCCTCAGGCCTTCTTTGAAATCCAAGCTACGAACTACTAAGCAATACGAAGGGAGCCCTCTTACGAGGGCTCCCTTTTTTTTATTGCCTATATAGACAACAGCGTGTTATTCTTCTACGCGAAAACGATAACCGTTTCCCCAGACCGTTTCAATCGCCGTAAACGGCGGTTCTACTTCATTCAACTTATCCCGCAGGCGATTGACGTGGACCGTGACCGTCGCCAATTCGCCCAAGGCGTCGAGATGCCAAATCATTTCAAAAAGATATTTCTTAGAAAACACCTGATTGGGGTGACGGGCCAAAAACAAAAGCAAGTTGAATTCCTTGCCCGTCAAGGAAATTTCCCGACTACCGCGAAAGACTTGATGCCGTTTGACAAAGATACGCAGATCTCCGATTTGGATATCGGGCTTGCTGTTATCCGCCTCCGTACGCTGGCTGCCTAAGAGTCGTTCATGGATATCGAGATGGGCTTTTAAGCGGGCAATCATTTCCGACGGATTAAAAGGTTTTACAATATAATCATCGGCACCCAAGCCGAGTCCTTTTACCTTATCTTCCAAGGAATCCCGTGCCGTGATGAAAAGAATGGGGACGTTGCTGACGGCCCGCAGCTTGCGGCACAGTAAAAAACCATCGGTATCGGAAAGGTCGACATCGAGGATGACCGCCTCAATATCGCCCCCGTCAAAAAGTTTCATTCCCTCTTTACCTGTCATGGCGACGGCCACATCAAAGCCGTTCGTCTCCAGAAAATCGCGTTCGATAGCCGCAATCATCCGGTCTTGATCAATAATTAACACACGCGCCATAACAATCCCCCCTCAGAAATGATTCAATCAGCTTAGTTCCCGGTCTGAAGCCGGCGGAACCCGTAGTCTAAAATGGCCGGAGCATCGGTCCATCGATTGTCATCATTATACAGGACCAATACTAAGGTATGGCCATCTCGCGTTGCCGATGCGACCAGGCAGTCGCCGGCAGCGTTGGTAAAGCCTGTCTTAATACCATTGGCTCCTTGATAGCCGCTGGTCAGGAAATGATTCGTCGTCGTGACCCGTTTCGGTGCCCGATTATCTAAATAATGGACGTCATAGGCCTTGAGGCCGACGATATATCGAAATTCAGGGAAGTTTTTCATACCATAAGCGGCCATCTTAGCCATATCCAAGGCCGTCGTATAATGATGGGCTGCCGTCAGTCCGTTGGGATTGACGAAATTCGTATGGGCTGCTCCCATTTTAACCGCTTCTGCATTCATCTTTTCCGCATAGCCTTCAACGGAACCGCCCAGAGTCTGTGCTACAGCGACGGCAGCATCATTGCCGGAAACGACCATCATGCCCCGCAAAGCTTCGCGAATGGTAATCGGATCTCCCGGTGCAATTCCCAAGCTGGAAGGCTCGGTATTGGCCGCTTCCCAAGAAATCTGTAAAGGCTGATCCAGTTTATCTTTATACTGATCTAATGCCGTAATCAAGGTAACGATTTTTGTCGTACTGGCCGGATGGACCCACTTCGTCGGATTGACCTGATATAATACTTTTCCCGTATCGATATCGATCATACACGCCGATTCGGCAATTGTCGGCGGCATATCGGCCTGGGCCGTCACCGTCATGGAACCAATCATAAAGCCAATTGCAATAACCGTGGTCAACATAATTCGTTTTAAAATTGAAAACATCAAATGCGCCCTTTCTTTTCTAAAAATCAATAGATAAACAGGTATCTTACAAACCTAAACTATTAATAATATTATATTTTTTATCAAATAATCTGTCAATAAATCGGGACTCCGCAAAGGGGACGTACTTTCCCCGGCCGATTCCCGATTTATTGGACAGTTATGCCGTTTTCATCGATGCTAGGCCTGCGGTTTTACCACCGTTTGGAAGATTTCCTCGCCGATTGTTTTTATCCAGAATCCAATGAGGTTGCCGTAGGTATCCCGATTGGCATCGGCTTCCGCAGCCTTGATGAGATACGTCATGAACTGGCTGGCCCAGGCATACCCGAAACGTTCAAAGGGCGCCTGTTTCTCACGGGAAAGCTGATCGATGATCGGCATGAAAATGTCTCTGGTCACTTCTTTCAGCTTCTCTGTAATAGGATAAACATAGGCCATTCCCTTTTCATCTTTCTTCATGAAAACAAGGGCTAAGCGTTCCGGATCATGGCCGTCGTCAGCATAATCGATATGATAGGCCTCTAAGGGAAGCCGCTCTTTATCCTCTTTGCTGAGCAACTGATACGCCCCATATTTAATGATTTCATACAACCGATCGTCGTAGGCGCTTTCGCATTCGATGATTTTCTCCCGCCATTCGCCCCAGGTCAGGGCAGCCCGGCAGGTGTATGCGGCCAAGGACGTCGTCCCCAAAGCACCTTGAACTTCGCCGAGGGTAACGGTTTCCTTAGGGTCAGGAATGTGCCATATCAGCAGTTTCTTGTCCCTGTCGATATAGAGGCACTTGCTTTCAATATGGATCTTACTTTGGCAGTGAGGACAGGTATAAAAAAATAAATTCTCATCAAAAAGAACGCGGTCCTTCAGGGACGCATCACCGGCGTCAATGATATCCCAAGTATGGAATACCCCGGACGCCCGGCATGCCGGACACTGGATGGAAGCGTCCATTTCATGGGTTCCTATGGTCGAGGCCATGGGCTACTCCCCTTTCTCTTGTTTGTCTGAGTATAAGGCTCGAACCTGTAAGGCCGTCTGCTCGATATCGGCCAGGCTGGGCCTCGTCAATTGTAAAAAAGGCTGAATGATGGCTTCTACAGCCTTCACCTTCCCGGCCAGAACAATCGGGTCCGGTGTTCCTTCACGACAGGGCAGCAAGGCCAAGGCTGTACCGATCTTCGCCGCCAGCCCTCTGCGTGCACTTGCCGAGGCCTCCCGCAATTGATGGAGCCAAAAGAACACCGCCGATTTCGTATAGGCTGCCTGTTCCGCATCATCGGCACAGACGATATCCAATCGGTCAAAATCGCCGCCTTCCGTGAGCAGCAAGGGAACGACGGCCGCCGCCGCCCGTTGGAGAGGATAGCCTTTATCGGCTGAGCTGAGCGGTGCCAAGGCCAGCTCTTTCAGCTTCTTTTCCCGGGCCAACTGCAGGGCCTCTCGGCAGGCCGATAAGAGTGTCTCTTCCTCTTCCCGTTTGCCGCCGGCCCAATAAGGTCCTACGGCATGGATGACAAAAGAGGCTTTTAATTGGCAGCCCTTGGTCATGACGGCATGGCCGACGTGACACATGCCGATATGACGGCAATAGGCCGAAAAAGAAATGCCCCCTCTTTGATGAATCTTACGGCTGACGGGACTTGTCGGCAATAGGGTTGAACTGGCAGAATATACGATTCCGTCGGTATTCCATTCCGATATATCACCGTTTAATACCCGAAACTGCATGGCAGTCACACCCTTTCACAATGGATAAGTTCATTATACCATTACTTTACAAAGGTATTAATAGCCTTCTTCAGTTTTTCTACAGCAGCTTCATCATCGTCACGGATGGCATCGACGATACAGTGGTCGATATGGTCCTTCAAGATGACCCGGCTGACGCCGGCAATGGCCGAATGGACAGCCGCCAGCTGAACTAAGACGTCGCTGCAGTCCCGTTCCTCTTCGACCATGCGCTTAATGGCTTCGATATGGCCGCTGATGCGCGATAAGCGGTTCATGACGCGCTTCGTTTCAGCATGGTGATGATGGTGACCCCTTCCATGATCTGCAATGGGCACAGGAGAGACGTCCTCGTCGTAAACAAAATCGTCGGCATCGGCGTCCTTGACGGCTTTGATGAAATAAAACGACTCCGTATCCATGGCGACGGTAACTGAAAATCCGGCACTGATCAGTTTTTCCCCCAGGATATCGACGGGCGGCAGGATCGGTGCCCCGCCGTGAATGGCATTGACGGCCTTGCGGGACATATCATGCATGATGACCAGCATCCCGCCCGGAGCGACGGCATCGTACAGACGGCGGATGACGTCGCGGCTGTGGTCGGCGATGTGGGGATAGAAATTAAGGCAGCAGACGGCATCGTAGCGACGGGCCTCAAAGTGGTATTTAAGGACGTCCCCCGTCGTAAAAGTAACGTTCGCCAAGGAGGCGAATTTATCCTTAGCGACATCGATCATCTGCTGGGAGTAATCGAAGCCTTCTACCGCCCCGTCAGCACCGACGGCCTCGGCCAAATAGGGCAGGAGGACGCCGGTTCCGCAACCGGCATCGAGGACGGCCGCCCCTGTTTTAAGCGCCATCAGCCTTAAAAATTCCGACAAAATGGTCCGATTCTCTTTCCGGTCCCGGTCCCAGTGTTTAGCATAGTTCTCAAAAAAAAC
>ERZ1673736.4981-NODE-4981-length-10097-cov-19.555168_pt1 | contig 10097 bp, 6 predicted proteins | sample MGYA00580212_ERZ1673736 | MGnify/ENA primary metagenome ERZ1673736 (study PRJEB41218, sample SAMN15661752) | gut metagenome | host: Homo sapiens | place: Canada: London | collected 2015-08-20/2019-03-30 | study: EMG produced TPA metagenomics assembly of... | reverse complement strand
TCAGCTGGGAGAGCGCGGGCTTTGCAAGCCTGAGGTCAGGGGTTCGATCCCCCTAACCTCCACCATGATGGACCTGTAGCTCAGTTGGTTAGAGCGTCCGGCTGATAACCGGGAGGTCACAAGTTCGAATCTTGTCAGGTCCACCATCAAAACTGTGAAGAGCCCTGGGGCATTGCCTCGGGGCTTTTTTCTTGTCTGCGATAAATCTCATTTTGGTTTTGTGTGCTGTGCGAAAGTTTGGGTAGTATAGCTATTCAATGCGGCGGACTGCCGCGTGTTAACCGCTACGTACCGGAGGTGTTCCATGGTTCGTGTCGACATAGAGACCATCGTCATGGCCGCCGGTCCCGTGCCATCGCTTATCGTGCTTCGCGAGCGCTGCAGCAAATCGGACTCGCCCGCGCCACTGCGTTCCCTTTCCATTCAGACTGGTTCGTTTGAAGCTGCTGCCATCAGCCGCGGCATCGATAGCGGTCGCGCCGAGCGCCCGATTACCCATGACCTGTTGCTCGATACTGTTGGTGCCCTGGGTGCCAAGCTCGAACGCATCGAAATCGTTCGCGCCGAGCCGCCCGTGTTTTACGCGACGGTTGTCGTGTTGGCCGATGGCAACGAGCATAAGATCGATGCGCGTCCGAGCGACGCCATCGCCCTCGCCGTACGCAGTAATGCCCCCATGTTCGTTGAAGACGACATCATGAATCGCCTGGGCACCGTTTCTGCCCATGCCGAGGAAGTCGACGACGAGCAAGAGTTCGAGAAGTTCGACGAGTTCGTCCATACGCTCTCCCCCGATGACTTCTAAATGCGGGGCGTCCAGGCTGCGGAGCGTTCGCTGATGGCCGGCGGTATGTCGGCTGAGGCGGCGACCATTGCGCGCGAGGCCCAGATGCGCTCGGAGGCTTCTGAGGCGGCTCGCATTGCCTATGTGACGCAGGCCCGCACGCTTCGCGAACGCCGCGGCTCGTTTATCAAGATGGTTGTCGTCTCCGTCCTTGTCGCGGCAATCTGTTCGCGCCTTCGTGGTACAGTTGGTGCGCTTGGGTTTTCGATCTCTACGGGCCTTATGATCTGGGGCGTGGTCGATGCGGTCATGCTGACCAGTCAGATCAAGGTACTCGACAAGCGCGCGATGGATATGATGCGCGCCCGCGACGCTGCCGCTAAGATCGCTGCTGAGGCACAAGAACTGTAACGACGCCAGACTCGATGGGAAGGTCTAAAGATGGCACAGGATATGCAGGACGCCGGTAACGTCTCCGCCGAGCTCGACGCCATGGTGTGCGATCTGATCGGCGCGTTCTTGGACGACCTTGCCGCCGGTGAAAACCCTGGCGTGGTCGTGGCAATTGAGGACGCCGCTTCCAACCGTTATCTGGCGGCGCTCGACGAGGACGGCGAAGAGGCGTGCCTCGAGGCGGCCACCAACTTTATCTCCGAGCACAAGATGGGTCTTAAGGACGAGGGCCTGGGCCGTATCGCTCGCTATGCCATCGGCTACACCGGCTGCGTCGAGATTGACGGCGGCTATCACGATGCTCTGCTCGTGAGCTTCTTCGAAACCACGCTCGAGAGCGGTTTTTCGGCATATGTGCTGTATGAGGGCATGGGCGCCGGCGATGGTTTTATGTGGAGCGACCCTGAACCTGCAGGTGAGGAAACCCCTCTCATCTAAAATCGCTAAAATAAACGAGTTTTCGGTAAAAGGCTCAATATTCCCGCCGAGCGTTGCATTGCTGGGTGGGTCGCATACGCGTGCCGGTTGTATATAGATAGAAGATAGGGGAACTACATGCGCGTAGACAATCTGAGGAACATCGCCATCATCGCTCACGTCGACCACGGCAAGACGACGATGGTCGACAAGCTCCTGCGTGCCACGGACGCCTTCCGTGCCAACCAGCAGGTCGAGGACCGCGTCCTGGATTCCAACGACCAGGAGCGCGAGCGCGGCATTACGATTCTCGCCAAGAACATCTCTATCGAGTACAAGGACGTCAAGATCAACGTCATCGACACCCCGGGCCACGCCGACTTTGGCGGCGAGGTCGAGCGCGTGCTGCGTATGGCCGACGGCGCCCTGCTGCTGGTCGACGCCTTTGAGGGCCCCATGCCCCAGACCCGCTTCGTGCTGCGTCACGCTATCGACACCGGCCTTAAGATCATGATCGTCATCAACAAGATCGACCGTCCGGGCGCCAACCCCGAGAAGGCCTACAACGACTGCCTGGACCTCATGGCCGACCTGGGCGCCACCGACGACCAGCTTGAGTTCGCCATGGAGCACGTGGTCTACGCCAGCGCCATGAACGGCTTTGCCCGTCTTGACCCCAACGACGGCAACATGGACATGTACCCGCTGCTCGATATGATTATCGACGACATGCCCGCGCCCGAGGTTGACGAGAACGCCCCGCTGGCCATGCAGTGCGTGACCATCGACCACTCCAACTTCGTCGGCCGCATCGGTATCGGCCGCGTGTACTCTGGCGCCATCCACCAGGGCGACCAGATCCTGGTTGTCAAGAACGACGGCTCCAGCGCTACCGCCACCGTCAAGCAGCTCTTTACCTTCGACTACCTGGGCCGTACCGAGTGCCAGGAAGTCGGCGCCGGCGACATCGCCGCTGTCGTGGGTATCGACCGCACCGATATCGGCGATGTCTACACCGATCCCGAGAACCCTGTCGAGCTCGAGCCCATCGAGATCGACCCGCCGACCCTGTCCATCGTCTTTGAGGCTTCGACCTCTCCGCTCGTCGGCCGTGACGGCGACATCGTGGGTGCCCGTCAGCTCAAGGAGCGCCTGTTCAACGAGGCCGAGAACAACGTGACCATGAAGATCGAGGAGCTCGAGGACAAGAGCGGCGTCGAGGTCTCTGGCCGCGGCATCCTGCACCTGTCCGTCCTGATGGAGTCCATGCGCCGCGAGGGCTTTGAGTTCCAGGTCGGCCGTCCCCGCGTTCTGTTTAAGAAGGACGAGAACGGCAACAAGATGGAGCCTGTCGAGCAGGCCGTCGTCGAGTGCCCGGACGAGTACTCGGGCAAGGTCGTTGAGGTCTTCGGTACCTCCGGCGGCATCATGACGAGCATGGACACCTCGGGCATCGTGACGCACCTCGAGTTCAAAATCCCGACGCGCGGCATCATGGGTCTTAAGAACCGCATCATGAACGTCACCCACGGCGAGGGCGTGTTCTACCACACCTTCCTGGAGTATGGTCCCTATGCCGGCGAGATCGGCAACCGTCAGAACGGCGCCATGATTTCTATGACCACCGAGAAGGCCGTCGCCTACGCTCTGGGCACGCTGCAGGAGCGCGGCCAGCTGTTCGTTGAGCCGGGCACCGAGTGCTATGAGGGCATGATCGTGGGCGAGCGCAGCAAGGCTGGCGACATGGTCGTCAACATCGCCCGTACCAAGAACCTGGGCAACCAGCGTTCCTCGACCTCCGATATCTCCGTCCAGCTGGTGCCGCCTCGCACCTTCTCGCTGGAGGAGGCGCTGGAGTATATCGCCGACGACGAGCTGGTCGAGATCACTCCCAAGAACATCCGCCTGCGCAAGCGTCTGCTCAACGCCACCGACCGCAAGAAGGCTGCCGTCCGCGCCGGCCAGGTCAACAAATAAGCGCTGGGGCTTATAACCGCCAATAAGAAAGGGCGTCGACCGCAATGGTCGGCGCCCTTTTTGGTGCAAGGGGACAGGTTACTTTGCACCACGGTGGAGGAGGTTATCCCCCGAGCGGCTTTCCAGCCAAAGTAAAGTTGTTTAAACATATACATAATTCCACAGGATATAACCGCTTTGATACAAAACCGTTAACAGATAAATATCAACTGGTATTACATTAAAAGACCTCTTTACCAGCGGTTTACATGACTGTTATCTATATTGTATTTTATGCATTGTGGCATAGACGAACCGTCTTAGAAGTTGCCCCCAATGGGTTCTTGCAATGCGCTAGGTAGGTTCTCGTAGATGTTGGGGCTTGTGTTCGATCCGACGATTCGCCGTATTCCACACTGTGTTGTAGGAATTAAGGGACAACTATGGACGCACACCGCTCGCGGTCGCTTGGTATGGCGGCCCTGATCTTCATTTTGATTAGCCTCACCGCCGCAGTTTTTCACGGCGCATCCCCCGTGCGCGCCGATGACGTTACGAAGCCCGATCCGATTGCGATCGATGGGGATACGGCGACGGTTGATGTCAGGCTGTATACCGATGAGCACCACACTCAAAAGCTCGAGGATCCCGTAACGTCCACTTCGACGCTCTATGGAGCTTTCTCGGCACAATTCAAAGGCGGCAAGGCGCCTACGCCCGAGAAGAACATCGCTGTCTATAAGCTGCCCGACACCATTGTCGTTGACGACAACGACGGCGGCGACCTCATGGAGGGTCCGGAAGCCACTGCCGCCAAGGCTGGCACGTGGAAGATTAAGGACAATAAGGTCATCTTTGCGTTTGACAAAAACTGGCTTGCGTCAAACCCTGCGGAGATTTATGTCGGAGCCAATTTCTCGTTCGAGCTTGCAGGCAAGGGCACCGGCTCAGGCAGCAGCGCATCTGTCGTGTTCCCTGGTGTGGGAACGATCAAAATCCCTACCAAGGACGGCAAAGTCACGGGGACGAAGTCGGGGACCTTCTCCCAGGGCGCAGATGGCGTGGCCAAGGTTACCTGGACTGTTACGCTTACCGTAGAGTCGTATGCTACGGACGTTAGCTTCACTGATACGCTGGGCGACAACTTCGACTTTGTGAACGACAGTTTCAAGCTCGACGGCAAGAAGCTTGACTCCCAGCCGATGATCGACGGCCAGGTCGTAACCCTCGACAGCCTGGGCAACCTTTCCCAGGGCAACCACACGATCACGTACGATACGGTGCTGAAGAGCGGCGTTGCCGCGAACGGCGGCGATTTGATCAAAGCTGAGAATACGGCAACGTGGAATTGGGCTGGCTCAAGCGACAGCGATAACAGAACAGCTACGGCTGAGCCTGTTACATTCGGCTATGACATGATCAAGAAGTCCAATGGCTCAGGCACGCCGTCGGACATCAAGTAGACGGTCAAGCTCAACCAAGGCAAGCTCAAGGCCGACATGAGCGGCTACATGTTCACTGATAATCTGGACGGAAAACAGACGTATACGGGCAACTTTACGGTTTACAAAGGCGACTCGGAGGCGAGCGGAGTCAAGATTTGTGAAAGAAAACTTGAACCTAAGGATAATTCCTTTTCCTATACGTTCCCGAACAACCTTGAGGATAAGTACGCCACCTACTGCATCGTTTATCACACCAAGATGAACGACACGAGCTCGTACGACACTGTGCGCAACAGCGCGGCCATCGAGCGCGGAGGCTCCGTTTCCGGTAGCGATGATGGCAGTTTCACGCCGCAGCTGACGGGTGTTGTGCCGATCGCCAAGAGGCTCGTGAGATACGATGAGGCGGCGACGACGGGCAGGGCGACGTGGGAGACGAAGGTCGCGCTGAAGGCGATCGTCAATGCGGCCCATCCAGGCGAGGTGACGGTGAAGGACACGTTTCAGTCGGCATGGTCGCAGAAGCTTGGTGTCGACGAAAGCTCCATTACCATTAAAATCGGCAATACCAAGCTGGTTCCGGGCACCGACTGGAGACCAACGACCAGCTATCCGGGTAATGAAACAAAGAAAAACTACGACCTCAAAATCATCGTTACCGACAACGTGAAAGCCGCTCTCGAGAACGAGGACTACGCCGTTATCACCTACGACACCACATCAGAAGCGCTGTCGGGCTGGTACTCAAACTTCGCAGCGGTCGAAGCACCGGGCCTGAGACTACAGTGGCCGTTCACCGAACCCGTCAAGTACGTTGTCAACCAAGAAACGGCGCCCGCGGTCGAGAAGCCGGAAACGGAGTCGAAGGTGTCTTGGGTTGAGAACTTCGATTGGCATACCGTTGACGGCTCGGATGAGAAGGGCGCCTGGATCGTCGACTGGACGGTGTATGCAAACCGCCAAAAGGGTAATAAGGGCGCAAATGGCGAGTTCGAATACTATGGAGCTGGAAAGCTGGACGGGAAACCGCTGAATATCGTTGATAGCCTTCCGGATGGTATGAGCTATGTTGCGAATTCCGCAAAGTATACGCTCGTGCAGAACCCCTATGATAAACATACGGGGCTTCATCGCGGAGGCGAGGCCAAGGAGGTCGTTACGGGTCGGACGCTCGCCGCCGACAACGTCAGCCGCAACGGCAATACGGTCACCTTCTCCATCCCCACGACTGAGCTTGAAAGCTATGCCGGCTACGCAAAGCTCACGTACAAGACGGCGGTCAAGCGCGGTGAGCTCGATACCTCCACAAACGAGGTGAAGTTCACCAACAAGGCCAGCGCCGAGTCGGGAAGCAAGAAGTTCGAATCCGGCAGTGGCACCGTCACCATCAAGAACAACGTTATCAAAAAGACTGGTGAACAGGTCAGTAGTAGCAACCGCATTAAGTACACCATTCTTGTTAACGAGTCTGCCGTTGCCCTTAAAAACGGCACCGACTTCCTTGAGCTCGTCGATACCATGGATGCCAAGTGCACGCTGGTGCCGTCGACGCTTAAGGTCTATGAGTGGGTGTATGGTGCCTGGTCACCGCTGGCTGATAAGGACTATTCGTCGAAGGTGGAGCAGGTCAAGGATGAAACTGGCTCGCGTACGAAGTTGACGCTTAAGGTACCCGACAAGAAATACCTCCAGGTCGAGTATGAGGTTATCCCGACCGGAATCCCTGGCAACAAGGTTCCTCTATCCAATACCGCCATGCTTACGGGTGTGAAGGACGGTTCTGCGACTGATGATCAAACATGGGAAATTAAAAAAGCTTCTGCCAGCGCAGGTGGCAACGGCTACGGCATCACGATGACCAAGTATGACGCCCAGCAGGTCGGTGCGACGCTCGAGCGTGCGGAGTTTACGCTCTACAGCGTGAATATGGACCAGGTTGCAACGGTGGGTATCGAGAATGCAAGGACTAAGTTTGAAGCCGCCCCCACCGACGCCAACGGCAAAATCTCGTTTGGCGCAGAAGACAAGGCGATGGTAAATTGCGTGCTTTACCAGCTCGTGGAGACGAAAGCGCCTGACGGCTATGCCGCGGCGGCGCCCACGTGGATCATGCTTAAGGGTAATGCTGACGATGAGGAGTATCAAACTGAGCTCAATAAAGCGAAGAGCATCGTCAAAGACTCCGAAATCATCGGCGATGACAAAAAGGACGAGATCTGGATCTACGACAATCGCCTAACGGGCTCTGCGGTTATTAAAGCAAAGAAAGTGCTTGAAGGTGGCACTTTCAAGGCGGGGCAGTTCTCGTTCGTGCTCAAGGACGCCGAGGGCAAGGTGCTCCAGACGGTGACTAATAATGACAAGGGAAATGTCTCCTTTGACGTCAAGTACAACAAGGCGGGAACCTATACCTACACCATCTCCGAGGTCGAGCCCGAGGGCGCCGTCGACCATGTTAAAGATCACATCACCTATGACAGGACCGTGTACAACGTCACGGTTAAGGTAACTAATGGCACAGACCAGCTCGACGCCCTAGTTACCTATAACGATGGCTCTCAGAATCCGCCGACCTTTACCAACAAGTACTCGACTACGCTACCTGAGGCGGGCGGGGCTGGCTTGACTATGACATATCTTGCCGGCGCTTCGCTGTTGTGTTTTGCCGCGACGTGGATGCATGCTCGTCGCCACCGTGGTCTTGATCGAGATGGTCGCCGTGAGTAAACTGCACCGCCGCTTGTTGACCGTCATGATGGTGGCCATGACGACTATCCTCGCTTTTGCAGCGTCGCCCGAGACGGCCCGTGCTGCCGATGCCGGAGCCATCACGATTGGCGGCGACGTCGCGACGCAATACGATGCATACCAGCTCTTTTCGGCAACTGTTACCGATAAAGCCGGCTCCGATCAAAAGGTCGCGACGGACTTGGCGTGGGCGAGCGATGCAGCTCGTCAGGCTGTCCTTCCCGTTCTTTATGATGCGGGGTTTGATAGCTCGGCATCGACGGCGCAAGAGGCTGCCGAGTGGCTGAATGCCGACGGACATATGTCGACCGCTCTGGCGGCAAGGCTCGCCTGTGCGATTTGCAATGCAGGTGCCGCTTCTGTTCCCCTCAACGCGGGTATGGCGGCCGAGCTGCCCTGTGGCTACTGGCTCATCGTCGCCGACGACGACGCCATCGCCCAGGGCGAGGCCGGCACCGCGCCGATCATGGCCCTGGTGGGCGGCGGCGCCGTCACCGTCAAGCCCAAGGCGGCGACCCCCAAGGTCGCCAAGCATGTGCTGGAGGACGGCACCGCCGCCTGGCAGAAGGCCGCCGACGCCACGGTCGCCGACGACCTGTACTGGCGCCTCTCGGCCACGGTCCCGGCCGGGCTCACGGCCTACGACACCTATACGGTGCGGTTCGTCGACACCATGAGCGTGGGGCTCGATTCCTCCAAGGTGGCCGCGAGCATGCGCGTGTACGTGGCGGCGGGCGCGGACGGCGGCTTCGACGCCGTCTCGGCCGGCAGGGACGGCTGCGCCGGCACCGAGCCCGCGAAGGGCTGGACCGACATCACGGCCCAGTGCGCCACCAAGGTAGCGGCCGACGGTAAGACCTTCACCGTGCGCACTGGCGACCTCATCGCCGAGCTCGGCGGGGCCGACGCCTTCGCCGCGGGCGCCCGCGTGGTCGCCGTGTACAACGCGCCGCTCAACAGCGCATGCAACCACGGCATCGCGAAGGGCAACCCCAATGAGGTCTACCTGCGCTACCCGCGCTCTCCCTTTGCCGACCAGTCCGGCGACGCCGGCTTCACCCGCACGCCGAGCGACGATGCGTGCGCCTACACCTGGGGACTCAGTCTGATCAAGCGCTCAAGCTCAGACGATAAGCCGCTCGCGGGTGCCAAACTGCGCATCATCGACGACCGCGGTCGCATCCTAACGACTGATGGCTCGTGGTCGACGGATGCCGACGCGTGCATCACCACGGACGCGGATGGCCATGTGGAATTGAGCGGTGTGGACGCGGGTGTCTATACCGTCGAGGAAATCGCGGCACCCAAGGGCTACACCGCCTTTGAGGGCAAGCGTACGGTGACGGTTACGGCTGAGGGTCTGGACGTTAAACAAGTGGCGACCGCGAAGCCCAAGGTGACCGTATCGGTCGAAAACCCTCTGCGGGTTGATACCGCCGATGCCAGGACGGGTTCGATTGAGCTGTCGGTGCTCAACACCCCAAGCAAAGAAGCAGGTCGAGGCTTTATGCCCTCGACGGGAGATAGAACGTTGGCACGGGTGGCGGTTTTGGCTGCCATCGGAGTGGCGGCTATTGTTGTCGCGCTCGTCATCAAGCGGGGAGGAGGTCGCCGTGAAAAATAATTGCCCTTCTTGCTCAATGGCGTACTGCCTCCGTAGCGAGTGACGCACAGGCCTACCGACCTGATGATCATTGGTTTTGAAAAAGTTACTAGAGAACCCTCCAAGAAAAGCGGGGCACCCGGTCGACATGACCGAGTGCCCCGCTTCGTTTGTTGGTGCAAAGTAACCTGGCACCTTTGTGGTGGTTGGTGGCTAAGCGGTGGGGAGTCCTGGCATGTTAGCCGGCTGCTGCGGCTTGACGCGGGCGTTGCGCCAGATGATTTGGATGATGTAACCGAGCATAAAGACAAAGGCCACGCCGCTGATGAAGTCACCTACGAGGGGAAGCCCCGTGAGGGCGCCTGCGATTACGCCGCCCACGGCTGCCATGGCGTAGCGGTTTTGGTTGTGTCCAACCATGCGGGCGATCGCGCACCCCGCAAAGGCACTCGACATCAACGCGATGCCGATAACGCCGCACAAGAGGGTTCCGGCAAGCGACAGACCAGCGATAGAGATAATCAGCAGTAGGACGGCGGGGACGATAGCAATCGTGCCCAGAAGACCGCTCACCCACAGGGGCATGGAGCGCTGGTGGAGCATGCCGGCGGCGCTGGCGGTCGCGCGCGGAAAGATGAGCTCGAGCAGCAGAGCGACAAAGCAGGTCGAGAGTGCCGCGGCGACGATACCG
>ERZ1673736.4978-NODE-4978-length-10103-cov-6.241740_pt1 | contig 10103 bp, 8 predicted proteins | sample MGYA00580212_ERZ1673736 | MGnify/ENA primary metagenome ERZ1673736 (study PRJEB41218, sample SAMN15661752) | gut metagenome | host: Homo sapiens | place: Canada: London | collected 2015-08-20/2019-03-30 | study: EMG produced TPA metagenomics assembly of... | reverse complement strand
TATTCGCGTACATGTTCCAGATGTCATAAAACGAAATATAAAAATAATTAATTAAATATGAATCAGAAAGGATGTTAATCATGAAAAAAATCCTTATACTAACACTATGTTTCTTAATGTGTTTCATCACTTTAACTCCGACAGCTTTCGCCAAGTGTTCACACAAAAATACTAAATGGGAAACACTGCAGGAAGCAACCTGTACAAAAGCAGGGAAGAGGGTAAAATTATGTACAAAGTGTGGTAAGAGTCTTAAAACAGAAAGGATTAAAAAGAAAAATCATACATTAAAGCGTTATATCAAAAAAGCCACTTGTACATCTAATGGATTAAATTGGGAACGTTGTTCTCGCTGTAAATATACACGTGTACTTAATAAAATTCCAGCGAAAGGACACGCTTTTGGTGTTACGCATTATGGAGCAAGTTGCACAGCTCCAGAGATGACTATTAAGACTTGTGAACGTTGTGGTAAAAAAGAAACAACAACGAAGGGTAAACCTATTGGTCACAAATGGGGAAAATGGCAGTTGGTTTCAGTAAATGCAAGTGGTGTGAGAAATTATCGAACATGTGTCAGATGTGGCTTAAAGCAATATAAAAACAGTCGTTATAAGTTTTAAGGCAGAAAATGCTGGGGAGTAGTCAGCCAAATTAACTGGAATCGAATTCTAAAAGTTTATAAGAGGCTGTTTAGAGCAAAAGGCATTGGAAAAAAATAAATATCAAAAAATAGAACATTGAATACGGAAAAGGATATTCGAAAGAATGTCTTTTTTTTGTGTCCGCTTTTAGAGATGGAAAAGGGTAATTATATTATGATACGAGGACCACCATAACAATTAATGAAGATATATAAATAGAATAAGAAAATATGAGGAGAGAAGCTATGAAAGCAAAAATGATATTAAAAAAGGGAATGGTATTTCTGTTTGCTATGGTAATGGTATTAACAGGGATTTTTTCCTTGGGCGTAATGGCAGCTTCCGGACTGGAAGGGGCATATATTAGCCCTAAATTAAAGATGGGATTACAGTATGCCAACAATTTTAGCCGAGATGTATCAAAAAGTCAGGTAAGTGTACCAAATTTTATGGCAGATAGCGATACAAATAGTGAGGAACCCAATAAAAGTTTTAACGCACAACAGGTAGCAGCAGGTAATTCCGATGCTGGTCAGAAATGGCGTGGTTTTGCCGCCTACGCAAAAAATCATGACCCATCTGATTTTTGGGTAAAGTATAAAAATGTTACGACAGCAAATGGAAAGTCGGTTGATTTAAAAATAGAAGTGACCGATTGGAAAACACAGAATGACGAATCCAAACCATTGCCATCAAATGGTGATATGTTCGGGCATGATAACAATTCAGCACATCTTGGTTATGCCATTGGGTTTTCTTATAAGAAAACGGGAGTTGTCATGTTCTCTGGTTTTAAATGGGTAAAATTTAAGTATACGTTTTTATATAATGGAACGAATACAAAAGCTCCATTCACTGGATTTGCTACATTCCAGGATATTGATCAGAATCAGTATGTTACCATCACAGATGGGACAGAATGTATCTCTAAAGCCTCCTATATTGGTGGAAGTGATGGAAATACCTGGTGTGAGCCGGATGGATGGACATACAAAGCGATTAAAGATCAGAATGCTTCTTCGGATATGGGAAAAGATACCTTTAATAAAACATGTATTTCACTTTATGTAAAAGACATGACGGATATGTCTATTAAATATGGATGGACAGGGCATACAGCAATTGCTTACTTTGATTTAGCACCATGGGCGATGAATTCTTTTGAAGATAATGCAAATCCTGATGTCCCGAAGAAATTAATTCAGAGTGGAAGCTCATGGATTAGCAATGAAAAAACATCAGCAGTAGCTTATAAATTAGGGGATACCTATTCATATCGTTATGAGGATACTACTCCAACCTATGCAACAGATATTTTATCGAATTTATGGAACGGACAAAATAAAACTGCTATATCTTCCTATGTATGGGAAGATACTCTGGACTCTGGACTTAGTTATGTGGCTGGTTCCCTACAGGTAAATGTGGGAGGAGAAGATTTTACAAGCGAATTTTCAGATTCTTCCAGTGGACAGAATATCAAATTTAGTGCAACAAGCGATGCTTTAACAAATACTTCATTTTACGGGAAGAAAGTAACGGTCACATTTAAAGTAAAGATTAAAGATGCATCTTATAACTGGCTTGGACATGAGCGTACTGCAGATAATAAATATCGTCTGATTCCAAATACAGCAAAAAGAAGTATGACATATCTGAAAAAACTGGCATATGATGACAAAAAGGAAGTATATACGGTAACAGATGGAGACTATACATCTATTCCACAGAACACTTCCACCGTCTGGTCAAAAGTCCCTATCGGTGACCCGAACAACCCAGACCCGGACCCAAAGAAAACAGTTTCCGATGAGGACGAGAAAAATGTCCTGAACAATACGCTTACGAATGCGGATGAGACATTCACTTATACCGTTTCTAAGGAAATTGAAAAGAACATGCCTTCTACCGCAAAATATTCCAAGGTTGTAATCAAGGATAACGTTGATTCCTGCCTGACGATTGATTCCGTTAAGTTTTATGCAGGGGATAAAGATGTCACAAGCAGTTTTGCTCCTACTTCCGCAAACAAGGGAAATTATCTGGAATATGCAGCATCTTCTGACCTGCTCAATAACAAAGATTTTTACGGGAACAATGCTGGAACAACTGTAAAAATGGTTATAAAAACACATATTGATGCAAAAAAAGTTTCGATTGAGACACTCCGGGCGCATGGACACCTTGTGGAGAACGATAAAAAGACAGAGACAGACATTAAGATTAAAAATGAGACAACAGTTACAACAACAAAAGCCGATAACCAGGGTACATGGGATGTCGATAAGAAGGTAACCCCACCACCGACTACAACGGATTCTCCTGTACCATCTATCAAAGACCCAGTGAAAAAAGTATCGGATAGTGATGACCTGAACTGGGATGCGACAGTAAAACAGGATGGAGAAAAAACACCAGGAAGCCATAACCGTGTCACAGATGTAACAAATCAGTGGCTCTATACTTTAACACAGGAAATCCCGGCACATACGGTAGAGTTATTCCATTACAAATCCTTTACTATCACAGATGCCGTAGATTCCTGCCTTTCTTATGATGTAAAAGACATTGCAATCAAAGCAGGGGACAAGGATTATACCGATAAATTTGACATAAAGAAAGGGGAAGATAACAGCATTACCCTTACAGCAAAAGCTGACGTGTTAACTTCAGATGAATTCTACGGTGGAAATGCTGGTAATAAGATCGTTGTTTCCTTCCCTGTAAAGATCTCAGCCGATGCAGAAACTTTAAAAGATGAAAATCTTGGGCACCTTGAAATAGATGGTAAGAAGCTGGCACATCTGCAGAAAGTATCTGACCTGCAGAAGTTATCTGGCTTTACTGACTTAGTAAAGAGTAAAGATAACGAGTATGTCTATGCCTTTTTAAATCAGGCAAAAACACACATTGACTCCCAGATTAAATATGAGGGACAGACAGGTGTGAAAGACCGTATAACAGATAAAGTGCAGACAGCCGTAGAGACAGCCGACCCAACGATCAAGAAAGAAAGCAGCAAGTATGAATGGCAGGTTGGAGATAAAGTAGATTATACGATCAATGTCGGTGATGCAAACAGCAACAGTATCGCAGATAATGTTGTTGTTACAGATGAAAGCCTTCCAAAGGCAATGCTCCCGGATAAGGATTCTATCACCATCAGCAGCACTTTTGATAAAGAAAAATCCGGGGCACCAGAGGATAGGGACATCAGTAAGGATGCGAAGATTGAATATACAGAGAAAGGATTTGTTATCACTATCCCGAAACTGTACCGTGGAGAAGTTGCAACAATCAAACTGACCTGTACAGCAAAAGAAAAATCTACCTACGATTCCATCACAGACCAGTGGGCAGACTGTCTGGAAAAAGCAAATGCAGATAAGAAACTTACCTGTGTAAACGGGGAAGTGATTGAAAACCGGGCATTTGTTACTGCTACTTTAATGTTAAAGGACAAGGATACCCCTCCAGACGATCTGGAACGTGTATGGGTGAACACCCCTCATCTGAACATTAAAAAGTCCGTAGAAAAGAAAGAATACAAGGTTGGGGAGACAGTAAAATATACCCTCGTTGTTACAAATGTACATGAAGGTACATTAGCAAGAGATATTGTCATCACTGACCAGTTACAGACTCCAGGTGAGACTATCGTTGAAGGCACTATCCGATTAAAGGATGAGACAGGTGCAGTATATGACCTTGGTAAAAAAGCTGGAAAAGATGCTGAGAAACCTTATCTTGAGACACAGGATGATACTTCTTTTAAGATTACAACAGGAATGAACTTACGCTATGATGGAGAATCTCCATTTAAGAAATTAGCAGAGATTGATGATAAAGTTCACTGGAAGAATAAGGAAGGCTTGACTCAGGAAGAGTGGGATGCACCGATTACCCATACAAAATTCACGGTAACTTATGAAGCGAAGATAAATAAAGAGCCTGCTGACACAAATCAGTTTGTAAATGTTGCGACTGCAAAAGGTTCTAATACAGACGAAGTAAAAGATGATGAAATCGTTTATTTAAAAACTCCAGTCATCAAAACAGAAAAAGAAAGTGATAAAGATTCTTACCAGAAAGGTGAGACTGCAAAATATCACTTAACTGTAACACAGACAAGAGAGGACAGAACTGCAGTAAATGTAGTGATCAAGGATGCCTTAAAAGATGAAGATTCCGAAAAAGAAAGAATCAAAGGCGATACGATCAAGGTCTACTACAACGGCAATGAGTTTACACCGGTTTCTGTAAAATCCGATGATACTTCCTTTACAATCGAGACAGGAAAAAATCTTACAGTAAAAGATAAGTTAGAAGTTACTTATGACGCTGAGGTTCTTTCTGACCTGAATAAAGATTCTATCACTAATATTGTAAAGGCAAAGGCAGATAACGCTTATGCAGAAATTGAACTTGACGTTCCAGTTACAAAGGTAACACAGAATATCTCTGCAAGGAAAACATCAAACCCGGCATCTGGAACAGTCGTAAAACAGGGTGGACAGATTATCTATTACATTGACGTTCATAATGATTCTGAAACAACCTTGAAGAATGTCCTTGTAAGGGATGCCATTCCAGAACTTAGCAATTATGTAGATGGTTCAGCTTCTAATGATGGCAAGATTATGGAAATCAATGGAAAACAGTATATCACCTATATCATTGATACCCTTCGTGCAGGAAGTACGCAGACGCTTTCTTTTGCTGTCACTGTGGATGAAAAGGCAACATCAGAAGATGTTATCTTAAATACGGCAGAGATTAAAGAAACAACTGATAAAGATTTAAACGAAGATGGAAATATTCCAGATGACCTCTGGAATGAGGATTTCAAGGAAACAAATACAACGAAACATCCACTGTCAAACTGGGCTACGGATATTAAGACCGTAAAGGTAGGTACGCCAGACAGCTATATCGAAAAGAGGGCAGATTCCGCCGTTTATGATGTAGGAGAGACAATCCATTATACGATTGTTGCAGAGCAGACAACAAAGGACGGAAAATTGACAAATGCTGTTGTAGAGGATAAAGACCTTCCTGACGGTGTAGATATTGATTATGATTCTATCAAAGTGGATGGAAACACAGTACCAGAACAGGATACAATGACATCGGATACAAACAGTATCTATCTCATCCGCACGAAGAAGGGATTTAAAGTTGTTTATCCAGAACTTTCCGAAAAATCTACAATCACATTTGATGCCGTAATCAAGAGTGAGAAATTGGTAGGCAAGAAGATTCCAAATAAAGCAACGATCATTTCTGACCAGACCCCGGAGAAAGAAGCAGTAGTTAATGTAAAAGTACCGAAAAATCCAGTGGAAAAGGTTATCAAGAAGATAATCAACCGAAAAGGTGTATCTGGCAACAGTTCACCAAAGGGTGTTAAGACAGGTTTAAGCACACATGCAGGATTATTTGCAGGTATCGCAGCCGCACTCTTAGCAGCCGCAGCTATTCTTATTAAAAAGAGACGGAATGCGAAAAAGAAACCAATGACTTTAGAAAAATTCTAAATCTGTAAACAAAGAATGAGGGAGAGCCTGCCGGCTCTCTCTTTTTGTAGGAGGGGAATTATGGAAAAGATACTCCGTTTGAATCTGGCGATATTATTTTTACTGTTTGCAATGATGCTTGTAAGTCCATCTGCGGCATCATTAAAAAACCCAGCAGGTAGTATTACTGTAGAAGCTAAAAGCAAAAAGAAACCGGCAAAGAAAAGCACTACAAGAAAGCCGGTTACAAGAACCAATTATATTACTATGAAGAAAAACGAGAAATTATGGGTTGGTCCAAGTGTAGCAGCAATGCATCCTGAAACTAAAGATTGGAAAAGTAGTAATTCTAAAATAGCAACGGTATCCTCGAAAGGAGATGAAGAAGGTTTTCATAAGGTGACTGTGAAGAAAAAAGGAAAAGTTACGATTAGCTATACTGTGAAAAAAACTCTCCGAGGATGGGTAAAAGGTGATGTCCATAAATGGGTAATTACCATTAAGTAAAAAATAACGTGCCGAATTTCGGTACATTTAAAAGAAAATTTTAAACAAGAGTAAATAGGGGAGAGCCAACAGGCTTTCCCTATTTGATGGAGGAGATATGGAAGACTATGCAATCCTGGTCATTATATTCCTGATGGCGGTATGTTTAATGATATTAACAGTCATCGGCTATTGGGGAGTTTTTTGCAAAGCTGGTGAAAAAGGCTGGAAAGTGCTGATCCCATTTTATAATGAATATCTGTTATTTAAGATAGCGTGGAAACCTTCTGTCTGTCTTATCAAATGGCTCTGCCTTTGTTTGTACGAAGTAGTATCTGTAACATTAAAAGCAGGTGTACTTTTAGAGATGCTGCAGCTTATACTTCCAAGTATAGCATTTGTACTGACAGTAATGCTTTATCACCGTCTAAGCAAAGCATTTGGACATGGATTTGGTTATACAGTAGGAATCATGTTTTTGCCTTTTATCTTTGTGCTGCTTTTAGGAGTGGGGAGAAGCAGATATACCAGACCAGATAAATATAGAGATAAATTTTAAGGAAGGAGGATGTGCCGAAATTCGGCACATAATAAGATGAGTGAATTATTAAACCGAAACACAGACCCTTTGTTTGAAAAAATGGAAAAGATATTTGCAGAGCGTGATGCGGAATACAAAAAAATGGAAGAAAGAAACCGTGTGCGTGAAGAGGCTGTAAAAGAGAAAGAAAACAGCTTAAAGAAACAGGAGGAGCAATTTAGCAGCCGTGAAGAAAATGTAAGACAGCAGGAAAAAGAGATAGAAGAAAAGATGCAGATGCTCGAAGAAAAACAGAGAGAAACGCAGGAAATGGAAAAGTATCTGCAGAAAAAAAGATTGGAGTTAGAAGCAGACGAACAGCAGTCCTTACTTGATAATTCTATTCTCCGGGAGGAGATCAGAAACGAGAAATTAAAGCAGCAACGTCTTAGCCGGGAACTGGAAGATAAATTGAATGATCTGGGATATTCTTCTGATAATTTTGACCCGGCTATCTTAGAGGAAAAAGAACAGAAGACAAAAGAACAAGCACAGGAAATCCAGAAACTTAAGGAGGAGATTGAAAAATGGGAAGATAAAGCTGACGAATGGGAAGAAAAAGAGAGTGGTTTTGTCTCACAGATTGATACCCTGAATAAAGAAAAAGCACAGCTTTGGAAAAAGCTGATGGGGGTAGAGGATGAAAGCATTCCAGAGAAGAAAGAGGATGTTCCCGGTAAGGCGGAAGAACCTGTAGAAGAAAGAATATCAGGGGCGGAAGAAGCTGTAGAGGAAGTGGAAGAGGTAGAAGTAGTCCCGGAAGAAGAATCTGTGTATGCAAAGGAAGAAGAAAACCTGAAGGAAGCGATAGAGATGGATACCCCGCTGACAGCCGAAGGATTTTATAATTATCTGCAGGAACAGGAAGTAGGCGGAGTTATCCAGCTCCGCCATGCAAAACAGGGTGATATGGTCAACATTGCTATTTCCCAGATCGTAGTAACAGTTGTTTTTGCAGAAGAAGGCTGGTTTGATATTAAGAAATCTATTGGAAATAACAACCGTAAGTTACGCCGGTTAATCCGTAGCTGGAACAGTAGTCAGAATGACCTTACATTTAAATATGATACATCAGATAACACAGTTACAGCCGAAGGAGATTTTGATAAAGACCAGACAGCCGAAGAACTTTTAAGATATTTAGACCGTCTCCTCGATACTTATTTTGATACAGGAGAAGAAGAATGAAAAATTTTATACTGGCAGTAGAGAATGTTCCAAAACCGATGCTCATTGCAGAAGCAGTTTTGATAGTATTGATAATAGGTGTGGTTGCTATTCGGTTTTTTATCATCAGGTCAAAGCCGGCATATTTAAAAAAATTACCGAGGGCAGTATATGATGAGGAGACAATACACTTATTATTTAATTGTTATAAAGCAGCAGATTCGATTGAGGGAATGCTTCATCTGGCGGTGAAAAAGAGCCGTAATAGGAAAAATAAGAAAAGGTTTAAGGCGGCAATATCCTACCTGTATACGAGCAGGTATAAGGATTACGAAACAGCATTATATAAATATGCCGGAGACGGTACAGAACAGACAGAGCGTCTGTTTACAGACATCATAGGCAAGGAAGCAGCAAAGAAACGTCTGCTGCCTTTAAAGGAGGAATTATAAGTGAGAAGAAATAACTGGAAGAAATATATTATCATCCTGATCGCATTTATTGTTGGGCTGGTGGCAAATCTGGCGGCAAGGGCTATCCTGCCCAGACTGTTACCAGCAGGATTGCAGGCTTGGACGGGATTATTAGCAACACTGTTGGAGATCGTAATATCCGTCGGTATCATCTTGATCATTATTTTTACAAATCACATCGGGGAGGACTAGGCAAATGAACAGAGTAAAAAACTTCATAGGAGCAATGAGCGAAAAAGGAGTCAGGACAGTAAAGAGAGCTGTCCCGGCTTTTTTTACTGCATATTGTTATTTCAGTATGTATGTGCCTGTGTATGCGGCAAAAGCAACAGGAACCTCAGTGATCACATCAGGATTTAATTCGCTGTATGAGATCGTAGCAGCGATTGTAAGCAGTATTGGACAGTTATTACTGTTATGGGGAGTTTTTGAATGGGCAACGGCTTTGAACTCTCAGGATGGAACAATGCAGTCAATGGCATTTAAACGTATCGCATCTGGATTAGTTGCCTGCCTTGCCCCGCAGATCGTTACTGTTATCGGTGCATCTTTAAAATAAGGACAGGAGGGATGATTTATGCCGGAATGGCTGTTTGACTTCCTTTCTGGACCGACGATAAAGATTGCGGAGGCGATATGGAACTCCAGTATGAGACTGATCATAAAGCTGGTCTGCAGTACGCCACAAAAGTTTTCTACAGGAACATGGGCATTTGTAAAAGAAAACCTGTATCCGTGGGCAGAGGGGATCGGACTCTCTGCTCTAAATTTATTTTTTATGATAGCCTTTTTGAAAGCTGTGAGCAACCTGCATCAAAACATCACACTGGAGATGGTCATCGAAGCAATGGTCAAGGTTGTCGTGGCAAATGTCCTGTATCTCAATATCTTAAATATAATGACAACCATATTTTCTATCTCATCAGCGATGGCGAAAGAAGTCTTTACGATAGATGCCCCAGATTTAAAAGTAGAGGATATGGATATTGGCTCAGCATTGTTTTATCAGCTATTTGGCTTGCTCTTTATACTGGCAGCGATCGTTTGCAGCTTTTTGATGTTATGGACAGTATACAGCCGGTACATAAAGCTATATCTGCTCATGATATTAGCACCCTTTGCGATGTCTGCACTTGTAGGAGGTCAGGAGATAGAGCGTAGTTTCTATGCATGGATGCGGACATTCCTGTTAAATGCATTTGAGATTGTAGTGATTGCCTTAACGATGGTCATATCT
>ERZ1673736.4976-NODE-4976-length-10110-cov-6.406464_pt1 | contig 10110 bp, 5 predicted proteins | sample MGYA00580212_ERZ1673736 | MGnify/ENA primary metagenome ERZ1673736 (study PRJEB41218, sample SAMN15661752) | gut metagenome | host: Homo sapiens | place: Canada: London | collected 2015-08-20/2019-03-30 | study: EMG produced TPA metagenomics assembly of... | reverse complement strand
TGTGCATCGACGTGTCGCACCCCGCCGGCCAGCGCGACCTGGTGCCGTCGCTCGCCTTCGCCGCCGTGGCGGCCGGCGCCGACTCCCTCATGATCGAGGTGCATCCCAACCCGCCCGCAGCCCTGTCCGACGGCCCGCAGCAGCTGACGCCGGACCAGTTCGAGGTGCTCGTGGCGAAGCTGCGCGAGATCGCCGCCGTCTTCGGCAAGAAGATCGTGTAAGGAATCGGGCGCGTCCGACGGCTCGGAAACCGTCGGACGCGCCCCGTTTGTAAAAACTTTACCCGAACTTTACCTTCCCTTGACCGGGGCCTTACCGTCTGCCCGGTATCCTTTCGACTCGCGTGCATGAGCGCTTGCAACCGACGATGCGAAGGGGAGTCCCGCGTGAACGCTCCGATGGAAACCGTGTTCGGCCTGCTCGGCGGACTGGCCGTGTTCCTGTTCGGCATGAACATGATGTCCGAGGGCCTGCAGAAGGCCGCCGGCGCCAAGATGAAGTCGATCCTGTCCATGCTCACCTCGAACCCGGTGCTGGGCGTGCTGGCGGGCGCGGTGGCCACCGCTGTGCTGCAAAGCTCCAGCGCCACCACGGTCATGGCCATCGGCTTCGTCAGCGCGCGCCTCATGACGCTGCGCCAGGCCATCGCCGTCATCTTCGGCGCCAACATCGGCACCACCATGACCGCGCAGCTCATGGCGTTCAAGCTCAGCGACTACATCTGGCTCATCGTGTTCGTCGGCTTCATCGTGTGGTTCGCGGCGAAGGACGAACGCGTCAAGAACATCGGCCAGACCGTGTTCGCGTTCGGCCTGCTGTTCGTGGGCATCGACACCATGGGCGCGGTCATGAAGCCGCTCGCGCAAAGCGAGGTGTTCCTGGCGATGATCGACCAGGTGAAGGATATCCCCGCGCTCGGCGTTGCGGCGGGCACCGTGATGACGCTGGTCGTGCAAAGCTCCAGCGCCACCATCGCGGTGCTGCAGAGCTTCGCCTCGCAGCCCGGCCCCGACGGCGTGACCAGCGTGCTGGGCCTCCAGGGATCCATCCCCATCCTGCTCGGCGACAACATCGGCACCACCATCACGGCGCTTCTGGCCTGCATCGGGCAGTCGCGCGACGCGAAGCGCACCGCCGTGGCGCATAGCGTGTTCAACGTCACGGGCGCGTTCGTGTTCATCTGGTTTGTGCCGCTTATCGCGCAGTTCGTGCAGCTTCTCACGCCCGGCCCCGAGCTGGACGTCATCGCGCGCCAGATCGCGAACGCGCACACCACGTTCAACATCGTCTGCACGCTTCTATGGCTGCCGTTCATCGGGGCTATGGTGAAGATCGTGACGTTTCTCGTGCCGGGCAAGGCCGGCGAGGCGGCGCCGGGCGCGCTCGTCGTCCTCGACGACAAGATCCTCGGTCAGCCGGTGTTCGCCATCAGGATGTTCGGCGAGGAGCTGCAGAAGTACTGCGACAAGGTGCGCGCCATGCTGGCCGCGCTGCCCGAGGCCATCGCGAACCGGGACGCCGCCGCGCTCAAGGCGCTCCAAGCCGATTGCGCGCAGGTGGAAGCCGCGGAAGGCGAGCTTGCGAATTACGCGGTGGAGCTGCTGAGCGCCGGCGCGACGTCCGAGCGGCAGGCCGCGGAGATATCCGACCTCATGTTCATCGTGGACGCGGCGGGCCGCATCGGCTCGCGCTGCGGCGAAGCGGCCGCGCTGTACGGCGAGCGCCTCTCGTCGAAGAAGCCCTTCTCGGACGAGGCGCGCGAGGAGCTGGCCGAAAGCGCCGCGATGGTGGCGGACATGTACGACGCGGTGCTGCGGTTCCTGAGCGACGGAGGCACCGCCTCCGAGCAGGTGCTCGACGAGCGTCGCCGCCAGATCGTCAAGCGGCAGAGCCGGGCGCGCAAGGCCCACTTCCGCCGCGTGGGCAGCCGGCAGTGCGCGCCTGAGAACAAGGCGGTGTACAACCAGCTGCTGCTGTGCCTGGAGCGCGCGGGCAACGAGTGCTCGAACCTCGTGGAGCACGGCGCCGAGCTGTCCATGTGGGGCGACGCGCTGGGCGCCGACCGTCCCGGTTCGCATGACGGGGGAGCGCCGCCGGTCGCGAAGCGTTCCGAAGCGCCTGTCGACGAGCTGGCGGAGGCGCTTGCGTAGCGGCCCCTGCGCTTGCGCAGATTGCGCGCGTTTGCCAGTTGCCGGAGGGGAAAAGCGGTAGAATACGAAAGCTTTGTTTCACCTCCATCCGTCAGGAGACTGCTCATATGTCAATCGATATCGACAGCTTGAACGGGCCGCAGCGCGAGGCGGTCGTCACCGTCGACGGGCCGCTGCTCGTGCTCGCCGGCGCCGGCTCGGGCAAGACGCGCGTGCTCACGTACCGTATCGCGAACCTCATCGAGAACCACGACGTGGCTCCGTGGGAGATCCTCGCCATCACGTTCACGAACAAGGCGGCCGCCGAGATGCGCGAGCGCCTGAACGGCCTGGTGGGCCCTCGCTGCCGCGGCATGTGGGTGTCGACGTTCCATAGCATGTGCGTGCGCATGCTGCGCTCCGACGCCGAGAAGCTGGGATTCACGCGCAACTTCACCATCTACGACACCGACGACCAGAAGCGCCTGTACAAGGAGATCATGGCCGAGCTGGACATCGACCCAAAGCGCTTCCCTGTGAACGCCCTCATGAACCGCATCTCCACGGCGAAGAACGAGCTCGTCGTGCCGAGCGCCTTCGAGAAGGAAGCGGGCGACCCGGTGGGGAAGGTGGCCTCGCGCGTGTACTCCCGCTTGCAGGAGCGCCTCAAGGCCGCGAACGCCTTCGACTTCGACGACCTTCTGCTGTACGCCTACCTGCTGCTGAAGAACCACGAGGACGTGCGGTCGGCCTACCAGCAGCGCTTCCGCTACATCATGGTGGACGAGTACCAGGACACGAACCACGCCCAGTACTCCATCACGGGGCTTTTGGCCGAGGGGCACAAGAACATCATGGTGGTGGGCGACGACGACCAGTCCATCTACTCGTGGCGCGGCGCCGACCTGCGCAACATCCTCGAGTTCGAGCAGGACTACCCGACGGCGCACACCGTGAAGCTCGAGCAGAACTACCGCAGCGTGGGCAACGTTCTGGCGGCCGCGAACGCGGTCATCGCGAACAACCAGCACCGCAAGGCGAAGAAGCTGTTCACCAGCGCCGAGGACGGCGACAAGATCCAGGTGTACATGGCCGCCGACGAGCGCGATGAAGGCCGCTGGATCGCCGGCGAGATCGAGAAGCAGCGCGCGGCGGGGCTGTCGTACAACCAGGTGGCCGTGTTCTACCGCACGAACGCGCAGAGCCGCATGCTGGAAGACATGCTGCTGCGCGCCGGCGTGCCGTACCGCATCGTCGGCGGCACGCGCTTCTTCGACCGCGCCGAGATCCGCGACGTCATGGCCTACCTCACGCTCGTGGTGAACCCGGCCGACGACATCGCGGCGAAGCGCGTCATCAACGTGCCGAGGCGCGGCATCGGCAAGACCACCATCGAGCGCATCGAGCAGTTCGCCCGCGAGATGGGCATGACGTTCATGGAAGGCGCCGAGCTGGCCATCGTCGACCCGGAGCTGCGCGCGTCGGCGCGCCAGGCCATCGGGGAGTTCGTGGGCCTCGTCAACGAGGCGCGCACCTACGGCGGCGATTTGCGCAAGGTCATCGAGATGATCATCGACAAGAGCGGCCTCATCGGCGCGCTGCAGGCCGAGAACACCGACGAGGCGCGCGGCCGCATCGAGAACATCCAGGAGTTCCTCGGCGTCGTCGACGAGTTCACCGAAACCCACGAGGACGAGGACGCTCTGTACGAGGCTCCCACGGCCGAGCCGGCCGACGCCCCCGCGCTCGCCCCCGTCCCCTCGTCCGCCGACGCCCCCGCGGGTTCGTTCTACGCCTTCGCGGGCGCGAACGAGCTTGCGGCTCCGGCCGAGGAGAGCCCCGTGCGCGTCCTGCGCGGCGACTCGCTGGCCGACTTCATCGAGTGGGTGCGCCTGCGCACCGACCTCGACACGGTGGCCGAGGACGGCCATGCCGTCACCATGATGACCGTGCACTCGTCGAAAGGCCTCGAGTTCGACTGCGTGTTCGTGGCCGGCATGGAGGAGACGCTGTTCCCCCACATGAACAGCGTGGGCGATGCGGCCGGCATCGAGGAGGAGCGTCGTCTCGCGTACGTGGCCATCACGCGCGCCCGCAAGAAGCTGTTCCTCACCTGCGCCTACGCGCGCCAGATCTTCGGCCAGACATCGTCGAACCCCATCTCGCGCTTCATCCAGGAGATCCCCTCCGAGCTGCGCCAGACCACGGGCCTCGGCTCGGCGGGCTTCAGCGGCACGGGCTGGGAGAAGCGCGGCAGCCGCAAGGGCATCGCCGGCAGCGGCACCGAGGCGGGCGGCGGCCGCGTGTTCGGGCGCTCGAGCGCGTCGGGCCCGACGAACCGCACCGACGACCGCGCCGCGCGCGTGAGCGGCTCCTACGTGCGCCCCGGCGCCGAGAAGAAGGCGGCCGCGAAGATGACGTTCGCCGCCGGCGACACCGTGGACCACAAGACGTTCGGCCGCGGCAAGGTGACGAAGGTGGACGGCGACACGCTGTTCGTGAAGTTCTCCAAGACCGGCCAGACCAAGAAGCTCCTCAAGGACTACGCGCCCATCGTCAAGATCGGCTAGCGCGAAGCCCGCATCGGACACGGTGCGGGCTTCGTCGTTTCTTCGCGGTTTCGGTTCCACTTTCGTTCGACCTCTTGCAACGCGCTGCGCTATCCCGCATGATGAACGCATCGACGACGTGCGGTCACCACCGATCCACAACCCCGCGCTCTTCGTCCCGCTGGCGAGAGAAAGAGGTTCCCATGAAGATCGTCACTGATTCTTCCGTCATGTTCTCCGTGGAAGATGGTGCGCGGCGCGGCATGACCGTGCTGCCGCTCGTCGTGGCCATCGACGGCCAAACCTGGCTCGAATACGAGGACATCTCGGCCGAGGAGTTCCTGGCGAAGGTGCGCGCGGGCGCGTTGCCGCAAAGCGCGTCGCCGCCGCCGGCGCTCACGCTCGCGGCCTACGATACCGACGACGAGGTGATCCACCTCGCCATGGCCGACGGCCTGTCGGGCGCCTACGAGGTGGCGTGCGGCCTGGTCAAGCAGGCGCGTCATCCCGAGCGCGTGCAGGTGGTGAACACGCGCACGCTGTGCGTGCCCCATCGGGTGCTGGCCTGCACGGCGGTGCAGCTGGCCGGGCAGGGGCTCGACGCGGCGGCCGTCCTCGAGGCGCTGGACGCCCAGATCGCCACCGCGCACTCCTACCTCATCCCCGAGGATTTCGACTACCTGCGCCGCGGCGGGCGCCTCACGCCGCTCGCGGCCACGTTCGCCCACCTCGTGAAGGCGTTCCCCGTCATGAAGCAGACCGACGACGGCACGCGTCTCGAGAAGATGAAGGTGGCGCGCTCGTTCGCGAAGGCAGTCAACGCCATCGCCGACGATCTGGAAGCGCGCGGCGTGGGCGAGGGCTTTTTCCTCAGCGTCAGCCATGCCGACAACCCCTCGCAGGCCGAGGAGGCGTCGCGGATGCTGGCCGAGCGCTTCCCGGGATGCCGTCGCGGCATCTTCGAGCTGGGACCCGCGTTCATCACGCAGGGCGGCCCGGGCTGCCTCGCCATCCAGGCCATCGACCTGGGAGCGTTCCCCGACCTCGTGCTGGAATAACCCGAAGCGTGCGCCGCGCCCGTTGCAAGCGGGCGCAGCGCGGAACGAGGGGTGCGAGGGGCTTCCCATTGGCCAGCTGGCGGATTCTGGCACGAATTCACGGTTTGGGCGGAGGTTTGCCGGGATGAGAAATATGACCTGGCGTTATGTCGACGCGTTCGCTTGCAGGGACGGTTTCGGGCGAGAAATCGCTCCTAAGCGGGGGCGCGGCAGGTTTCGACGAAGATTCCCCACGATTCGGGAATTCGCTGGCACGCGTAGGCGTCCGGTCGCCCGGTCACGGTCGCTCGAATCCGGGAAAGCCGGTGCGTCTCGGATTGCGCGTCAAATGCGGGAGTCAGAACGAATGTCCTGACTCCCTATTCGGCGCATGATGCCCGACGGGCCGCCCTCCTCGATGGGGCGTCCTTTCCTCGGTGGGCCGCCGCGCAGGGCCGCTTTCGCTCCGGCCGCGCTCCGGCCGCGCCGCTTCGGGCTCCCTTACGTGCGGAAAAATCGGGGTTTTGGCAACCCGGCCCCCCGGTTCCCTGCTGCGGAAAGCTCCCGACCTGGGGCTTCGCCGCCCGAGACCGCGACGGCGGCGTCCCGCGACGGCGAAACGGGGGGGGATTGCCAAAACCCCGATTTTCCCGCACATGGGGAGGCGGGAACGCGACGGCGCGGACGCTCCCGGCCGACGCCCCGACCGGAGGCGGGGCCGCGGAGCTCGGCCTGGCGTTACGCGCCGAACGGAGGATCGGAACGAGTGTCTCACGTGAAGCATTCCGGCTTTTCGACTGCCCCATGCGGTGAAGGGCGCTCAGGGCGATTTCCGGAGCGGATTGCGGCGTCGCCCGCGGCGCGCTAGGCGCAGTCCGGGCAGTAGGCGCAGGCCGTCGGCGCGGCGGCGATGCCGCCGAGCGCGCTTTCGCGCAGCTCGAAGGGCAGCGAGCGTCCCACCTTGCGCATGGCCTCCACCGTCTGGTCGAAATCGACGAGGTTGCCGATGCCCGCGAGCGCGATCTGCGCGCTGACCAGCGCGACGGCGGCTCCGGCGGCGTTGCGCTTCTGACAGGGCTCCTCCACGAGGCCGGCGATGGGGTCGCACACGAGGCCCATCATGTTCGTCAGCGCGTTGCTGGCCGCGGCGAAGCACTGCGCGGGCGTGCCGCCCATGAGCTCGACGGACGCGGCGGCGGCCATCGCGGCCGCCGAGCCCACCTCGGCCTGGCAGCCCCCCTCGGCCCCCGACACCGTGGCGTTGCGCGTGATGAGGTAGCCGATGGCGGCTGCGGCGGCCAGGCCGTGCGCGAGGTCGTCGTCGCCGTAGCCGCGCGTGCGCTGCAGGGCCAGCAGCACGCCGGGCAGTACGCCCGCCGAGCCGGCCGTGGGCGCGGCCACGATGCGGCCCATCGACGCGTTCGTCTCGAGCACCGCCATCGCGTAGGCGATGGCGCACGACAGCTGGTCGTCGCACAGCTCGCCGCCGCGCTCGTGCAGGTCGGCCAGCTTGCGCGCCTCGCCGCCGATGAGGCCGCCCATCGAGGGCAGCGCCTCGTCGATGGGGCGCCGGGCGGCGCACCTCATCACGGCCAGCGCCTCGCGCAGGTACGCCGCCGCGCCGTCGGCGTAGCCGAGGCTCGCGGCCAGCGCCGCCTCGCGCGCGAGGAACGCCTCCGACAGCGTCGCGCCGTGCTCCTCGCAGTACGCCAGCAGCGCTGCGCCGTTGCCGAAGTCCAGTTCGGCGAACCGTTGGAGCGCGGCGGCCACGTCGGGCACGGCGACGCGCTCGACGTCGGCGCGCGCGTCGCCGGGGATGATGCGCACGTCGTAGATGGCGGGATGGTCCTCGATGGCCGCCTTCGCCTCCGCGCCCACCGCCTGATCGGTCTCCAGCACGGTGTAGGCGGTGTCGCCCTTGCGCTCGCGGTACATGCGCGTGGTGGCGATGTTCACGCCCTCGTCGCTGATGCTCTGCGCGATATGGGCCAGCACGCCCTTCTCGTCGCGCTGCCGCACGACGATGCTCGCGCTCTCGCCGGTGATGCGCACGTCGATGTCGTCGATCTTGCGGATGACGGCCGCGCCGCCGCCGATGCTCTCGCCGCGCACATCCATCGCGTTGCCCGCGGCGTCCACGATGCGGACGTCGATGGTGTTGGGATGGTCGTACTCCGCGTCGGGCAGCGTGACGAACGAGAACGCGAGCCCCGCCTCGCGCGCAAGGTCGAAGGAGTCGCGGATGCGCAGGTCGTCGGTGGCCAGCCCCAGCATGCCGGCCACGAGGGCCTTGTCGGTGCCGTGGCCGGTGAGCGTGTGCGCGAACGACCCCAGCAGCCTGAACTCCACCGTCTTCGGCTCGGCCAGGCACAGCCGGCGCGCCATGTAGGCGATGCGCAGCGCGCCCGCCGTGTGCGAGCTCGAAGGGCCCACCATGATGGGGCCGATGACGTCGGTGAGGCCGAGTGTTTTCATGGACGCTCCTCGCTTTGCCGGTTCCGCTGGTCCTGCGCACGGTCGGGGTTGGATCGTGCGCGCCTATGGTATCACGGACGGGTGCGGCCGTCGCGCGCGGGCGCTTTTTGGCTCTTTCGTGACATTTGCGCCCGAAACGGCTGATCGGGCGACACCCGTTTCGCCCGTCCCGCTATACTGGGGGTTCTCGGCAGCCGCGCGGCCCCGCATCGGGGGCGCAGCGAGCATCCGCATGACTGCAACGTGAGCGGGGCGCCGCGCGTGAGCGCCCTCGGATAAGGAGTACAGCAATGTCGGCACCGATCATCGTCGTGGGCCATAAGAACCCGGACAACGATGCGATCAGCGCAGCGGTGGGCTACGCGTATCTGAAGAACGAGCTTGCCCGCCGGTCGCAGGATCCCGAAGAGGCGTCCCGCGTCTACCGTCCCGTCCGCCTCGGCCCCCTGCCGCCGGAGACCGCCTGGATCCTCGAGAGGAACGGCATCCCCGCCCCCGACATCATCGCCAACGTGTACGCGCGCGTGTCCGATGTCATGACGCCCGATCCCATCTCCATCGGCCACGACGCCACCTTGCTCGAGGCGGGGCGCCTGCTGCGCCAGCACAACGTGCGCGCGCTCGTCGTGACGAACGACGACGGCACGTACCGCGGCCTCATCACCACGCGCATGATCGCCGAGCGCTACATCACCGCCACCGACGCGCTCGAGGAAGGCGGCTCGAACGAGATGGCCGTCGCGAGCGACCTCATCGCCTCGCTGGGGCAGAGGGTGGAGGACATCACGGAAACCGACGTGCTCGTGCTCAGCAAGGACGGCCTGTTGAAAGAGGCCGTCGAGGACCTCATGGCTAGCGCGTTGCGCGAGGCCGTCGTGCTCGACGACGAGGGGCGCGCCATCGGCATCGTCACGCGCTCGGACGTGACCGTGCGCCCGAAGCGCAAGGTGGTGCTCGTCGACCACAACGAGATACGCCAGGCGGTCAACGGCATCGAGGAGGCCGAAGTCGTCGAGATCGTCGACCATCATCGCATCGCCGACGTGATGACGGCGAACCCCATCAAGTTCCTCAACCTGCCGGTGGGCTCAACCGCCACCATCGTGGCGATGGAGTTCCGCCGTCACGACGTGGAGCTTCCGCCCGCCATCGCGAGCGTGCTGCTGTCCGCCATCATGACCGACACCGTCATCCTCAAGTCGCCCACCGCCACCTACGTCGATCGCGAGCAGGTCGAGTACCTGGCCAAAATCGCGGGCGTCGATCCCATCGAGTTCGGCCTGTCCGTGTTCAAGTGCCGCGGCGGCGAGGACGACATGCCCGTGTCCAAGCTCGTGGGGGCCGACTCCAAGGAGTTCCAGATCGGCGACTCCACCGTGCTCATCGCGCAGCACGAGACGGTGGACCTGCCCGCCGTCATGAAGCGCGAGGACGAGATCCGCGCGCACATGCGTCGCCTTCGGGAGGATCACGGCTACGAGTTCGTGCTGCTGCTCGTCACCGACATCGTGGCCGAGGGCAGCCAGTTCTTGTGCGAGGGCAACCGCCGCATTGTCAACCGCGTGTTCGGCATCGAGTGCACGGGCGAGGGCGGCACGTGGATGCCCGGCGTCCTCAGCCGCAAGAAGCAGGTGGCGGCGCGCATCCTAGGCGCGTAGGGGCGAGGGCTCGCGCCAGCGCGCTTCGAACCGAGAGACGAGGAAGCCGTGGAACGCCGCGGCTTCTTTGCTGAGGGGGCCGTGTGCCGGCTCGATCTCGATGGTGCGCGCGAACGGGGCGTCGACGATGGCCGTCAGCGTGGCGCTGCTGTCCTCGAGGCTGCCCCAGCTGCGCTCGGGCCAGAACCCCACGCCCAGCCCCAGCCCGATCATGCTCTTCACCACGGCGGGGCTGTCGCTCTCGAACGCCACGCGCGGCGCG
>ERZ1673736.4945-NODE-4945-length-10186-cov-15.352482_pt1 | contig 10186 bp, 7 predicted proteins | sample MGYA00580212_ERZ1673736 | MGnify/ENA primary metagenome ERZ1673736 (study PRJEB41218, sample SAMN15661752) | gut metagenome | host: Homo sapiens | place: Canada: London | collected 2015-08-20/2019-03-30 | study: EMG produced TPA metagenomics assembly of... | reverse complement strand
ACGACGAGCGCGAGCAGACGCTCAACCAGCTGCTGACCGAGATGGACGGCTTCGATAACCACAAGGGCATCGTCGTCCTCGCTGCGACCAACCGTCCCGACAGCCTCGATCCCGCCCTGCTGCGCCCCGGTCGTTTTGACCGCCGCATTCCCGTTGAGCTGCCCGACCTGACTGGCCGCAAGAACATCCTCGAGCTGCATGCCAAGAGCGTGAAGACGCAGCCGCCGATCGACCTGACCGCTATTGCCCGCGCCACGCCCGGTGCCTCGGGCGCCGACCTTGCCAATATCATCAACGAGGGTGCCCTGCGCGCTGTTCGCGAAGGCCGCAAGCGCGCGACCCAGGACGACTTCGAGGAGTCGGTGGAGGTCGTCATTGCCGGCCAGCAGCGTAAGTCCACGGTGCTTTCCGACCACGAGAAGCAGGTCGTTTCCTACCACGAGATCGGTCATGCCATCGTCGCTGCCCGCCAAAAGGGTTCCGCGCCGGTTACCAAGATCACCATCGTGCCGCGCACGAGCGGCGCTCTGGGCTACACCATGCAGGTCGAGGAGGACGAGCGCTTCCTGACCACGCGCCAGGAGGTCCTGGACAAGCTTGCGGTCTACTGCGGTGGCCGTGCAGCCGAGGAGCTCATCTTTGGCGAGATGACGACCGGCGCCGCCAACGATATCGAGCAGGCAACCAAGCTCGCCCGCAACATGGTGACGCGCTTTGGTATGTCCGATGAGTTTGGCATGATGGCACTCGGTACCGTCCAGAACGCGTACCTCAACCAGGACACGTCGCTCACCTGCGCCCCCGGTACGGCCGAGCGCGTGGACGCGATTGTCGCCAAGCTGATCGAGGATGCGCACGACCGCGCCCTGCAGATCCTCAAGGAGAACAAGTTCAAGCTCCACGAGCTGGCTCGTTATCTGTACAAGAAGGAGACGATCACCGGCGAGGAGTTTATGAACCTCCTCACGCGCGAAAATCCGCTGATGCCTAAGCAGCAATAGCGTTGCGTTCGGGACAGTAAATATCGACGCCCCATTTGAGTGCCTATCTCAAATGGGGCGTTTTGCTTGAGAGGGATGCATATGAAGATCGTGGTGAGTGCCTGTTTGATGGGCGAGAGCTGCAAGTATAACGGGCTCGACAACTACCATCGCGAGCTGGTCGAGGCCTGCGAGCGTACGGGGACCGAGGTCCTCTTGGTGTGCCCTGAGGTCTTTGGGGGCCTGCCCACGCCGCGCAAGCCGTCCGAGATTGTGAACGGCGAGGTTCGTACCTGCGAGGGCGTGTCCGTTGACCGGGAATTCCGCCTGGGCGCTCAACGTGCGCTCGATATGTGTGAGCAGGCGGGTGGGCCGTCCGAGATTTCCGCGTGCATTTTGCAGGATCGTAGTCCGTCGTGCGGCGTGGGCCATATCTACGACGGATCCTTCAGCGGCACGCTCACAACGGGTAACGGTGTCTTCGTTGACCTGCTCCTGCGCCACGGCTACCGCGTGATCCCGGCAAGCGAATTCGACTCGAGCATGTTACAGCAATAAAAAACCGCCACAAAGGAACTGTCCCCTTTGTGGCGGTTTTGGCCGGTTAGGCCAGGATAGAGTGGCCGTAGGCGTTGGCGGCCTTAATGGCGGCGGCGAACTTTTCGTCAGTGAAGGGCTCAGGGTTGCCCTGCTTCCACTCGTTGGTGGCGTGCGCGTATTCGCACAGGGCAGGGATGTCGGCCTCGGAAAGCCCGACCTGCTCAAGCGTCACGGGCAGGCCCATCTGCTTGTTAAAGGCGGCGTAGCGCACAAGGTTCTCGGTATCGCCCGTATAGGCAAACAGGACGAGCACGCCCAGGCTTACGACTTCGCCGTGCAGGTAGGTGCCCTCACGTGGAATGCTGCAGGTGGCGTTGTAGAACGCGTGCGCCACGCTCGAGTTGTAGTAGTAATCGTTCTGGTTGGTCAGGTTCGAGACATAGCCCGTGTTGACCACGATGTCGAGCGCGATCTGCTTGACGGCCTCGGTCGACAGGTCCTGGCGCACGTCCTCAAGACCCTGGACGCCATAGGTAAACAGCGGCTCGGAGCAGGTGTGGGCGAGTGCCAGGCCAAGACCGGCGGTGTGCTCCAAATTACCGGCGCTCGTGGCGTACTCGACCTCGGGCTGCTTAGACAGGGCATCGCCCACGCCGGCCCAGAAGTACTCTGCCGGTGCCTCGGCGATGATCTTGGGGTTGATGAAGATGTGCGCGGGGCGGTTGGGGTACGAATAGCCCTCGAGCGAGCCGTCGTCGTTGTAGACAACGGCAATGGCGGTCGCGGCGGAGCAGTTGGAGCAGATCGTCGGCACGGTAAAGACGATCTTCTTGAGCTCGATGGCCGCCGTCTTGACGGTATCGAGCGCCTTGCCGCCGCCGCAAGCAATGAGCACGTCGGCTTCCTGGCAGGCGGGGGAGTTTACGACCTTGGCGATATTGGCACGCGTACTGTTGGTACCGTAGACGCGCGTCTCCAGGACCTCGACATCGGTATCTTCAAGTGCCGCCTCGAGCCCTGGTAGCGCTGCAGCCAGGGCTCGCTTGCCACCGATGATGGCGACCTTGGTCGCTCCGTACTCGGCCAGCGCGCCGGGCAGCTCGTCAAAGCAGTCTTCGCCGACGGTATAATCACTCATTCCAATGGTTCGCATAGCAACCTTCTTTCGTTCGATAAAGTGCTTTCAGGTATTTTGCTCCAAGAGAAGGTCCACAGCCGCGAGAAATTTCGAACGTATAAAACCAGTGTTGAGGGTTTTTCGCCGGCGCGGAACGTGCTAGCATACTCCGCATAAGCGTTGATGGGGACGAGTAGTCGGCCGTCCGCATGTTACAGAGAGCGGGGAGCGCTGAGAACCCGTGCATGCGACCGATGAAAATCACCCCGGAGCTGCGGTCCCAACGGACGCGTCGCACAGGCTCGTCTTAGTAGATATCGCCGAGATGGTCGTCGATACAGGCCAGCCGAGTAACGGATGCGAGCGCGCGAATACGCGGGCGAGGGCATCTAAGCTGGGTGGTTAAACGAAGAGCTTTTGCGGGCGTACAGTCCGTTTTGTGGCGCTTCGTCCCAGCTTGTAGGGACGGGCGCTTTTTTGGTGCCCAACGGGCGTGCGCGCCCACGACATGAAAGGGGTACCGTGGCAAACGAGTACAAGCAGACGATGAATCTGCCCAAGACCGGTTTTCCCATGCGTGCCGGTCTTTCCAAGTCCGAGCCCAAGCGACTCAAGGACTGGCAGGACAACAAGGTCTACGAGCAGGTTCTGAAGAAGAACGAGGGTCACAAGAAGTTCGTGCTGCACGACGGCCCTCCGTACGCCAACGGCCCGATCCACATCGGCCACGCCATGAACAAGATCTCCAAGGACATGATCAACCGTTACTGGATGATGCAGGGCTATGAGGTTCCCTATGTCCCCGGTTGGGACTGCCATGGCCAGCCGATCGAGCATAAGGTCGAGGAGAAGCTCGGCACCGAGAAGTTCAACCAGACCTCCACGGCTAAGATCCGCGAGCTTTGCAACAAGTTCGCTGTCGAGAACATCGAGCTGCAGAAGGCTGGCTTCCGTCGCCTGGGCGTGCTCGGCGATTGGGACAACCCCTATCTGACGCTCTATCACCAGCATGACGCCGCCGACATCGAGGTTTTCAAGGCCATGTTCGACAAGGGCATGATCTATCGCGGCCACAAGCCCGTCCACTGGTGCAAGCACTGCCATACCGCACTTGCTGAGGCCGAGATTGAGTACTCCGACGAGACGAGCCCGTCCATCTTCGTGCGCTTTGAGATGACCTCCAAGCCCGCCGGCCTCGAGAACTTCGACGGCCCGGTTGACTTTATCATCTGGACGACCACGCCGTGGACCATCCCCTCCGACCAGGCCGTTTCTCTCAAGCCCGGCGCCGCCTACGTCGCCGTTGAGCACGACGGCCGCGCCGAGGTCATGCTCGAGGACCTGGCTCCCAAGTGCTGCGAGGAGTTTGGCTGGGAGTACACCCCGGTTGTGGTCGACGGTAAGCCCTATGTGGTTCCCGCCGAGACCTTCCACCACATCCACTACAAGCAGCCGATCTTTGACGGTGTTGAGGGCGTGGCGCTCCTGGCCGACTACGTCGGTGTCGATGACGGTACCGGTATCGTCCACAACTCGCCCGGCCACGGCGTCGACGACTACTTCGCCTGCCTCAAGGAAGGCATCACCGACATCTGCATGCCGGTTGATGACGACGGCAAGTTCTACACCGGCGAGGAGTTTGGTACCGGCGGCCCCTTCAGCGGCATGGATACCGACGAGGCCAACCCGCATATCATCGAGTTCCTGCGCGAGCGCGGCACCCTGATCCTCGAGAAGAAGATCACGCACAGCTATCCGCACTGTTGGCGCTGCAAGCACCCGGTGCTCTTCCGTGCTACCGACCAGTGGTTTGTCTCGATGGACAAGACCGGTTTGCGTGAGCAGGCTGGCAAGGAGGTCCGCGAGAACGTCAAGTGGTATCCGGCCCATGCCGCCAACCGCATTGGCGCCATGGTCGAGCAGCGTCCCGACTGGTGCATCAGCCGCCAGCGCAACTGGGGCGTGCCTATCCCCAGCTACACCTGCGCCGACTGCGGCGAGAAGGTCATGAACGACGCCACGCTCGACGCCGTCATCAAGCTCTTCCACGAGAAGGGCTCCGACGCCTGGTTTACTGACGCTCCCGAGAGCTACCTGGGCGAGTCTTGCGTCTGCCCCAAGTGCGGCGGCCATCACCTCAAGGCCGATAAGGACATCCTCGATGTGTGGTGGGACTCCGGCGTTTCCTGGAAGGCCGTCTGCGAGTATCGCCCCGAGCTTGAGTACCCGGCGGACGTGTATCTCGAGGGATCCGACCAGCACCGCGGTTGGTTCCAGAGCTCGCTGCTCACCTCGGTGGGTGCCAACGGCCATGCTCCGTACAAGGCGGTCGTCTCTCAGGGCTTCACACTCGATGGCCAGGGCCGCAAGATGTCCAAGTCGCTCGGCAACGTCATCGACCCCAACAAGGTCTGCGACGAGATGGGCGCCGATATCATCCGTCTGTGGGTTGCATCCGTCGATACCAGCTCCGACGTTTCCATCGACCACGAGATCCTTGCTCGTACGTCCGATGCCTACCGTCGCTTCCGCAACACGCTGCGCTTCCTGCTTTCCGAGCTCGAGGGCCAGTTTGAGCCTGAGACCGACGGTGTCGCCTTTGCCGACCTGCTGCCGCTCGACAAGCTCATGGTTGCCCGTCTGACCCAGGTTCAGGCCGAGGTCGACGACGCTTACTCTTGCTACGAGTTCCCGCGCGCTTACCGTGCGCTTTATGACTTCGTGGTTACCGAGCTTTCCAACGTGTACCTCGACGCCCTGAAGGACCGTCTGTACTGCGATAAGCCCGGCTCGCTCGAGCGCCGCAGCGCCCAGACCGTGCTGGCCGAGCTCTTCTCGATGCTCATGCGCGACCTGCAGCCGATCCTGTCCTACACCGTCGACGAGGCCATGGCATATGCGCCCGCCGGCTGCGTCGATCACCAGAAGTACGCCGCGCTGCTCGATTGGTACAAGTCGCCCATCACGGTCGATGAGGCCAACGAGTTTGAGGGCGTGCTCGAGGCTTCTCTTGAGCTCCGTAGCGCCGTGACCAAGGCCCTTGAGGATGCCCGTTCTGCCGGCACCTTCACCAAGAGCCAGCAGGTCCGCGTCAAGGCGGTCGTTCCCGCCGAGATGTACGCGCTGCTGACCGGCCACAAGGCCGTCGACCTGGCCGAGTTCTACATCGTCTCCGATGTTGAGCTGACCCAGGGCGAGGAGCTCTCCGTTGCTATCGAGGCAGCCGAGGGCGAGTGCTGCGACCGTTGCTGGAACTACCGCACCACCGTCGGCGAGTACAACGGCCACGCTCACATCTGCAAACGCTGCGCTGATGCGCTGAACTAACCGTTGGGGACGTTCTTAAACGACTGTCAAACAAGAACGTCCCCAACGTCAACTTTTGTCACGTCCAAGCGGCATTCTGTTTTTCGGAATGTCGCTTTCGTTTTATGCTGGTTATTTCGCTTGCGTTGGTGGATATGTCGTGCGCTCTGCTTGTGGCAATATAAGATGTTTACTTGTGTTAAACGGAATTCGATGTTCTTGAGGGTAGGGGATTTCTTTGGGTCGTGCTGGGGATATGACGCCGCCTTTGCGCTGGCGGTTAGGTGTTGCTGGTGGGGTGGTGCTGGTTGTGCTGCTTTTTGATCAGCTGACCAAGCTTGCGGTTCGTGCCGTGGGCGACGCTTTGCATGTGACTGTTATCCCCGGTGTGATCGACTTTCTATTTGTCCGCAATATCGGTGCTGCCTTTAGCATGGGCGAGGGGCATGGCGTTGCGTTTGCTTTGCTGGCGCTTGCGGTCATTGTCGCCATTGCCGTGTACTTGCTTCGCGCGCCCCAGCTTGCTCGCTTGGAGGTTGTGGGCATGGCTATGGTCGCGGGCGGCGCCATTGGCAACGCGATCGACCGTCTGGCCTTTGGCTTCGTGACCGATTTTATTGCCACCACCTTCATCGACTTTCCTGTCTTTAACGTGGCCGATATCGGCATTACCGTGGGCGTTGTGCTCGCCCTCTTCGGCTACATGTTCTTGAGTCCCGCGGCCCGCGAGGTTGATGCGACTGCCGAGCTCAATGCCCGTGATGAGGCCCGCGCTAAGCGCAAAGCCAAGCAGCGTGGGGAGCGTGCCCGCAAGATTCGCGAAAGGAATGAGCGTTAATGGCCGACATCCATATTCTTGTTGCCGACGATTCCGCTGGTCAGCGTCTTGACGCCTATTTGGGCGCCAACGATGGCTGTCCCACGCGCTCTGCCTGCGCGCATCTGATCGAGGGAGGCGCCGTTGCCGTCAACGGTGAGACTTGTCTCTCTAAAAAGTACGCCGTACGCGCCGGCGATCGCATCTCGGTCGACTTGCCCGAGCCGCACGACCCGACCGACGTGATTCCCGAGGCCATTCCCCTCGATATCCGCTACGAGGACGACTACCTTATCGTGCTCTCCAAGCAGCGGGGCCTGGTGTGCCATCCCGCCCATGGCCACGAGAGCGGCACCCTTGCGAACGCTCTGGTCTACCACTGCGGCATCGATCATCTTGGTACTGTGCAGGGTGAGGACCGCCCCGGCATCGTGCATCGCCTGGATCGCGATACCTCGGGCCTTATGCTCGCGGCAAAAGATGACGACACCCAGCGCGCGCTTCAGAATCTCATCCGCACGCGCACGCTCGACCGCCGCTATATCACGCTTGTCCACGGGCACATCGCCATGGACGAGGGCACCATCAATACCGGTATCGCCCGTTCTACGCGCGACCGCGTCAAGATGGCGGTTTCGGATGACCCCTTTGCCCGTCAGGCCATTACGACCTTTAAGGTCCTCGAGCGCTTTGATTCCACGCGTTTTGACGACGGCTATACGCTCGTTGAGTGCCACCTGTTTACGGGCCGCACACATCAGATTCGCGTGCATATGCGCCATATCAACCACGCCTGCGTGGGCGATCCGCTCTACGGCAAGTGCGATGCGCGTGCCGATCAGGGCCTGACCAGGCAGTTCCTGCATTCTTGGCGCGTTGCGTTCGATCATCCCGTAACGGGGAAGCGCATTGAGTGCCGTGATGAGCTGCCGTGGGATCTTGCCGCGGTTCTGGACGATCTGGCCCCGCGTTCGCTTGGTCGCACTGCCGCCGGCGACGACATCGTTCCGCAGCTCGGTCTTCTCGAAGCCTAGCCAGTATTAGGTGGTTTCTTGAACTCGGTAAGCCTGCGGTAAGATATACGATTGTTTACGTTACACGTTGCTGGGAGCCTGCATGCTCGCCTTTTTACAAACCAACACACCCATCGTGATCTTCAACCAGATTGTCGTCACGCTGCTCACGGTCTGCTTTCTGTACCAGGTGGTCTTCTTTGTCATTGGCGCTCTTCGTGGCGAGGTCGCGCCTCCCAAGGCCAAAAAACTCCATCGCTATGCCTTCTTTATCGCGGCGCATAACGAGGAAGCCGTAATTGCCAATCTCGTACGCTCCATCAAGGACCAGGACTATCCGTCCGAGCTTATCGAGGTCTTTGTCGTTGCCGATGCCTGCACCGACAACACGGCGCAGCTCGCGCGCGAGGCCGGTGCCATTGTTTACGAGCGCAATGACCTGGCCCGCAAGGGCAAGAGCTGGGTCATGGACTTTGGCTTCGACCGCATTCTCAACGAGTATCCCGACACGTTTGAGGGCTACTTTATCTTCGATGCCGATAACGTTATCTCCCGCGATTACGTTTCCAAGATGAATGATGCCTTTGACCAGGGCTTCCATGTGGTCACGAGCTATCGCAATTCCAAGAACTTCGGCAGCTCGTGGATCTCGGCTGCTAATGCCACGTGGTATCTACGCGAGGCGCGCTTCCTCAACAACGCGCGTAATATCTGCAAGACGTCCTGCGCTGTTTCGGGTTCGGGTTACCTTATCTCGTCAAGCGTTATCGAGGGCATGCACGGTTGGCAGTTCCACACGCTGACCGAGGACATTCAGTTCACTACGTTCTGCGCTATTCACGGTATTCGCATTGGCTATGCGCCGGCGGAGTTCTTTGACGAGCAACCCGTGACGTTCAAGGCATCTTGGAAGCAGCGTATGCGCTGGACCAAGGGCTTTTACCAGGTGTTCTTTACCTACGGTAAGCATCTGGTCAAGTCGACGTTCCGCTATCATCGCTTTGCCGCCTACGACATGTTCATGACGATCGCCCCGGGTATGCTGCTATCGCTGATCTCGATGCTCGCTAATGCGACGTTCTTGATTGTGGGTGGCCTTTCGCATGGTTTCTTGGCTACCGAAGTCGAGATGCAGGCGTGCGCCGCTTCGCTCATTATGACCTTCGCCATGATGTATCAGACCTTCTTTATCCTGGCGCTGCTCACGACCATTTTCGAGTACAAGCACATTCACTGCGCGCAAAAGTGGCGTTTGGTGACCAACCTGTTTACCTTCCCGATTTTTATGTTCAGCTATATCCCCATCACGGTGGCTGCTCTGTTCCTAAAGGTCGACTGGGTTCCTACCCAGCATGCCGTAAACGTCACCCTCGACGAGGTCATGCAAGGAGCCAAATAACCACCACCAAAACCACCGCAAAGGGGACAGGCACCTTTGTGGTGGTTTTTGCTTTTGCGATGCAGCTCGAGGAGGTACTCGATGTTTTATATCCTGTTTTGGATTTGCATCTTTGCCGGCGCGGCGATTGATGCCCGTCAGCGACGTTTTCCCAATGAACTTGCCGGTGCGTGTGCGGTGACGGCGTTAGTGGGCGTTTGGCTCGACAAAGGCGTTAACACAGCGCTTGACCACGCGGGTCTTGCCGTCATTGTGTATCTTGCTCTCGTGCTGACTGAGTCCCTCTGGCGTCGTCTTCGCCAAATCCCGGGCATCGGCATGGGGGATGCCAAGGCGCTCTTCGCGCTTTGCACGCTCGACCCTATGGGTGGCATCGTGGCATTTGCCGTCGCACTCCTGGCTCTGGCCCTTTCCTGCCTCATCGCAAAATCGCGCTCCCTGCCATTGCTCCCGTTTTTAGTGCCGATTTTTGCCATAATCGAGGTCGTGGGCTGCACTTTGTAACCGATTGCGCGTCCTTCTTAAGGAGCATGCCATGGCATCTAATCAAGAAACGGTCGTCATTAAGGCGCGCATGGACCGTATTCCCTCGGCGTTGTCGCCCGAACTTGTCGAGCGCATTGCCGCCGATCGTGCTTCGGGCTATGTCAACCCGTATCGTTGCAACGACGATCAGGTCATTCGTCGTATTGATCGCGCCGCCGACAAAGGCACGCTCATGCGTCCGGCCTTTATGCGCGATACCGAAAAGATTTTGCATCTGCCCGCATACACCCGTTATGCAGGCAAAACGCAGGTCTTTAGTTTTCGCAGCAACGATGACCTGTCGCGTCGCGGTCTACACGTGCAGCTTGTCTCGCGCATCGCTCGCGATGTAGGACGTGCCCTGGGGCTCAATTGCGATCTGATCGAGGCGATTGGCCTGGGTCACGACTTGGGACACACGCCTTTCGGCCATGCCGGCGAGCGCTTCCTCAACGATATCTATCACGAGCGTACGGGGCGTTATTTTTT
>ERZ1673736.4940-NODE-4940-length-10197-cov-5.287813_pt1 | contig 10197 bp, 9 predicted proteins | sample MGYA00580212_ERZ1673736 | MGnify/ENA primary metagenome ERZ1673736 (study PRJEB41218, sample SAMN15661752) | gut metagenome | host: Homo sapiens | place: Canada: London | collected 2015-08-20/2019-03-30 | study: EMG produced TPA metagenomics assembly of... | reverse complement strand
TCCATCTCTGGGGTTATATAGTCTTTCTTGTTCATTTTGCATTCACCTCCACCTTAAACAGCCATTCTATGAATCTCTGCATCTGCTATTAAGGAACTTGTATCGTCGCTGTAGTACCCATAACAGTTGTACCATCCATCGTTGTCCAATATGGAGTAATTGTCAGCGTTGTACCAGGCGATACATTTTCAAGCGTGTACACAAACAGATATTTCGCTTGATCTCCTCCAATCTGTGTCGGCTTAATTCCATTGTAAGAGGTATATACCTTCTTAATAGGCTCATTCCACTCGTTGCTTCCATTGTTTATAATAAATCCTGCTAAAGAGTAATCTAATGAATCCAACGCTGAATACATACGAATGTTATAAACCATACTTCCATCTTTATTATAGGAAGCGCGCTGGTATCTCACCTCCAAAACTCTCTTATCCACAAACTTCGCATAATATCTTCCGGTAGTAACGCTGGAATCTGTCAACTGCTCCGTAAGCTCAGCATCTTCAAACCATCCGGCAAAGAGATCCCCATTTTCATTCGTTGGATAAGTGTATGTCTCCTCACTGCGATATGCAGAGATGTCATACTGTCCCTCTTTCAGAGCCGTTACCGTCCACATGCCAGACTCACCATCGACTTCCGCTGAAGCAAGCCCTTCTTGGCAATACTTGTAAGAAACCGGTGCGGAAAATTTTCCGCCATTTACAAAGTTACTGCAATCTTCGCTTACAATAGCTTCTGCATCCTCATCCTTATTTGTAGTAATAAAGGTACCGCCGTCTACAGTCATCTTAATTTTTTCAACATCTGCCGTTCCATTCTTCTGTGTATTTTTCTCACACAATGCTGTACATCCCGTCAATGTTCCGCCGGAAATCGTTACCGTTATATCACGCTTTGTGTTATGCTGTGCCACTGCCACAGCAGCGCCAATTGTTGTTGTACCATTGCCGTTTGGCTTTGTTTCCGTCCGCTCTGCAGTACCAGTAATCTCGCCTCCAGATACGTCTAACTCACCTGCACGGATTTCAATTCCCGTTATTCCTTTAATAGTTCCTCCGGTCACATTCAGCTTACCATACTGCGGCTGATAAATTGCAGTAGAACCATGTCCATCAACAGTTCCTCCGCTGATATTAATCACTGTCTGCCCATTATCCGTCTGTCCGCCATAACTTCCATTTCCGGAAATAGCAAACCAGCTTCCTTCAACGGTACAGTTTTCCTGTACATTTAAAACAGCTCCGTTTCCGACAATATAGATACCAGTACCGCCCACTTCATCCTCTAATATTTTACCATACACTCTTGCATTGCCTGAAACGGTAACTTCTGCAGGATAAGGCGCATCATTACCATAACTGCAGTTTCCAGCAATACAGATTCCGGTGCCAGAACCATATACCTCGCTATCTCCTTTGATTTGTGCGCTTGTTTTCTCTCCACTATTTGCATCAATAACAATTATTCCTGTAGATTTTGCAGCATCCGCGTTTACTTTACCACCGGTCATAGACATATTAGCTCCCAACTGAACCTGTACGCCTACACTTTCTTCCGTATTTGAAATAACTTCTCCGCCGACCATAGTAAGGTTACCACTTGTTCCGGTCACAAGAATTCCAATCTCACCACCTGTCACCGTTCCACTGTTCATAGTCACCTGACCCAGGCTTCGGATTCCAAAATTCTCTCCTGTTACAGCACTATTGTTATCCAAAGTAACAGTATTCCCTGCGTTCACCTGGATTCCATTGTAACTCTTTTCTACTGTAATTCCATTCAGAACCACATCCGTCTCTGTTCCATCAATAAGAATGGGAACTACTGCATACCGCGTTTCCCCAGCACCATAGGTCGTAGCATCACATGTAATCGTTCCATCCTTCAGCGTTACATCTGCCGTAATTCCCAGCGCATAGGATACCGTTCCTTCTTCGTCTTTCACGTTTTTCGTAACTGTATACCCTGCGAAATCCAGTGTCATCGGTTTTGCAATTACAATTGAGCTGACTTCTACATTCTTCTTCAGTGTTACAGTTGCATCATCACTTGCCGCCGCAACAGCCTCTTCCAGAGATGCATAGTAGGTCTCATCTCCCGTTGCATTTGTTACAGATGCAGAAAAATCACCCACCTGCCATTTATGAGCCGTTACCTTCTCCAATGCCACACCGGCAGCTAAATAGGTATCCTTCCAGTTATAGATAACGGACTCGTTTCTTATTGTATCATTTGTAAATGTACCACCGGAAACTTTCACATTAGCGCCTTCACGAAATACAATTGCATACTGATAACCACAGATGCTTCCACCGGAAATATTCGCTGTAGCGTCAGCATCCAAAGTCACGCCACGAAAATAATCATTCGTAAGCGGTCCCTGAGTCATTCCGAGAATCTCTCCTCCGCTCATGTTCAATGTTCCTGTTCCAGTAACATATACAACACCATTTGCTCCGGCATTCACTTTTTCAATCGTTCCGCCTGTCATATTTAAAGTTCCGTGAACCGTAACTTTTCCATTGATTTTTATGCCATCCTTAACCGTCAGCGTCACACCCTCCGGAATTACAACATCTTCTTCTATATTTGTAAGAAGTTCAACAGAAGGCATTCCGGATTTCAGTGCGTCATTCAAAGTTGCATAGTAAGAAGATACTTCGCCAGCGTTAGATGCTTTTGCAACAGCAGAAACAATCGCCAACGTATAAAATTCTTCTGTCGAGCTGCTCTGATAACTCTTTCCTTCAATAATCTTAACATCCTCAAAGCGATAGAACATCTTGGTATTTCCATAATCGTCAGATTTAAACGTGCCGCCTTCCAATCTTAAGGTATTGCCCTCGTAATTTACAACTGCATAATTCGTACCATAAATTTCACCGTCATAAATCACTGCATCTACGCCTGCATCTGCTGGAATATACAATCCACGGCTACTGCTTATAGACTCAGTTGCTCCGTCAATCGTCCCGCCATTCATCGTAAATGTTCCGCCGGTTAATCTCACAGCCCCGTTAGAAATGTTAGTAGCGCTCACCGTGCTTCCTTCATTCATTATAAGCTTGCCACTACTGGTAATCGCATTTCCGGACACAGCTGAAACTATGCCTTTCACTTCCATAGAACCATTATTTACAACATTTCCACTTATAGCGCCATTTACGACTAATGTTCCATTATTGGTAACTCTCCCTGCAATCGCAGCACCTTCGTTAACCGTCAGCGTTTTTCCCTCCGGAACCGTTACATTTTCTGTCATCGCTCCCAGCACTTCTACTGTCGTACCTGCCTTTAAGGCAGCAGCGACTGTCGGATAATAGACATTATCTTCCGTTTTTACACTGCTCGTTGCACCCGATCCGATTGTCCATGTTTTCCCATCTTGATATACGGATGAACCCTCGGCAATATTGGAAAGATATGTACCATTAATCACATTGGTTCCAGAAGAACAATTCAACATAACATTCTGAATTGAAAAATCACTGTTCAAGCCACCACTGCGGATAAGCAGTGCAATATCAACTGCATTAATAGTACCGCCGGTTATGCTTCCTGAAGCATCTGCATTATTGTTGAATCCAAGACCTCGCCCATAATTGGTCGACTTCTTTTCCGAAGTAATGGTTCCGCCACTCATCTCAAAGCTTCCTTTTATGATGTAAACCGCCCCATTGTTATCGGAATCCTTCGCAGTTACCGCTGCACCTTCTCCTATTTGGACTGTTCCTCGGCTAATGATTGCAGACCCTTGCGAATCATAAGTAATCGCACCGTTCACAATCAACTTACCGCCCTCCTGGACTTCGACTTGTCCATTCAGACTGGCGCCAGCTGCAATCTCCAGAGTTATACCATCTTTGACAACAACCGTTTCGTTCTCAATAGCCTCACCGACCAGAGAAACCGTATTGCCAGACACGGCTTCTGCCATTGCTTCTTGCAGAGTCGCATACGCCGTATCTCCAATCTTCGCAACCTTCACGCCCTCATTTTCCGGCACATTATCAATTGCCTGTACATCCTCGCCGTCTGTCGCATCTAAGACTTGTACCGAATTCGTTGCATTATCCTCTCCATTCCCGTCATCTGCTTCGTCCGCAAATACCGGAACATTCAAAGACAAGACCATAGCGGCTGTCAACAGAAGCGACAGAGCTTTTTTCAGTTTCTTTTTTTGTCTCATTTCTTTGATTTCCTTTCTTAATATTTTCCCTTATACCTGAATTATTTACTCCTCCTTTTCCGCAAAATAACCATGAAGCACGGCACTTCATGACGGATTACAGGGAATGCAATAATCTAATAAAACTATACTCTTTTAAATCTTAAAAATCAATGCAACTATCGTAATATGCGCGGTTTTATTCGTTTTTTACTATGAATTTTTCCATTTTATCATTTTTTTCATTATTATACTAATCATGCCATTATATTTTACAGAAAGGAGCCATAAGATGAAAGTTAGTCAATTACTCAATGAATGGCTGTTATCCATACAGCCCACTGTCAAAGAATCTACGTATGCTAAATACAGTTTCCTGGTTCAGAAACATATTAATTCTGAATTAGGGGACATTCTTCTGTCTAATCTGACAACAGAGGACATTTCTTGTTTTACTGCCGGTAAATTAAACGGCGGAAATCTATCCGACGGCAGCGCATTATCCCCAAAAACAGTTGCCGATCTTTTGTCCATTCTAAAACTGGCATTGACATTTGCAGCTGAAAGAAATTACCCTTGTCCCAATCATATCATTATTAAAAAACCCCGGCAGACCCTTCCGCAAATACAGGTTCTTTCTGTGGAGGAGCAGGAAAAGCTGGAGCAATATATCTTTACCCATTTTGAACCTGCCGGTATCGGAATCATTCTCAGTTTATACACGGGGCTTCGCATTGGTGAAGTCTGCGCTCTTAAGTGGGGTGATTTTAATTTCGAAAACAATATTTTATATATCAGGCGCACGATTATGCGCATCCAGGACAAAACTCACGGTGCGGCACATAAAACAAAGATTCTTATTGACCGTCCAAAGACAGAATGCTCTGTCCGCAGCATTCCTCTTCCTGCATTTCTTGTTAATTTTCTTACTCCTTATCAGAGGAAAGATTCCTACTACATTTTAACTGACAGCGAAGCCTGGCTCGAACCGCGGGGATACTACAGGAAATATAAGAGGATTTTAAGCAAATGTAATTTATCAGAATACAACTATCATGCATTGCGCCATACATTTGCCACAAGATGTATGGAGCAGGAATTTGATCTCAAATCCTTATCCGAGATACTGGGACACGCTAATGTATCTACTACCCTTCAGCGCTATGTACATCCTTCCATGAATGTAAAACGCCGCCAGATGGAACGGTTGGAAAATCTTGCAGTTTGTGGTCGGATTTGCGGTCAGAAAAAATTGACAAATGTATAAGGCAGAACAAAGCGGACAAGTCCGTCATGAAGTGCCGTGCTTCATGGTTATCTTCTCTAAAAATAAATGCGCAGGCAGTAATGTTTCATTTTACTGCCTGCGCAATTATTATTTCCTTTTGTCTCCTTGTCATCTTTTTTATCGCATACTCCCGTCTCTGCGCCTCCTCCTTCGTCTCAAAAGTCTCATAATATACCAGCTCCACCGGCGTCCTGCTGCGCGTATATTTGGCGCCCCGCCCTTCGTTATGCGCCTTCACACGTTTATCCAGATCATTCGTCCATCCCGTATAGAGTGTTCCGTCCTTGCATTTTAAAATATAGGTATAATTCATCTTTCCGCGCCCCCTTCTTACGCTCTCAAATCATATATTTCCCTAATTATTATTGCATATTTCCCAAAGCAAAAGCAAACAATTTCATTTCGGTACAGGGTAAATGTTAATTTAGGACGTAGTAAAGCGACACTTTACTACGTCCTAAATTAACACGCTTGCCACAAGCCCGGCGAGGGTGGCTAACAACGCCCCTGGCAGGGTATACCGGGTTTTTGAGATTTTCGCTGTCATAAAGTACACACTCATCGTGTAAAAAATAGTTTCGGTACATGCCATGCTGATAGATGCAATCCTGCCGATATAAGAATCTGTCCCATATTCTTTGTATAAATCCAGCAGAAGCCCTGTGGCGGCGGATGAGGAAAACATCTTTACCACCGTAAGCGGCACCAGCTCGCCGGGGAATCCGATGTAATCCGTAAATCTCCCAATCAGCGCTGAAAGCATATCCAGGAATCCTGATGCCCTTAAAATCCCCACGGCAATCATAAGCGCAATTAACGTGGGCATAATCTTAATCACCGTGAAGAACCCGTTCCTGGCTCCTTTTATAAAGACATCGTAGACTTCTACTTTCATCAGGATTCCATAGCATACGATTCCAAAGATTACCATTGGTATAATAAAATCTGACACGAATAACAGCATTTTCATAAGACAGCTTCCTTCTGTTCAGACTGCTTTATCCTACCATATGCTTTTCTTTTTTCATATATAACACTACTTTTGGCTACCTTAACCTACCGTCGCCTGTGCCCTGCGGGTAAAAGCCAGTCGAATCAACTGAGCAACTGGCAATCCGAGAGTTCATTCTATATTAATGACCTGTCTTTTGACGTACATAAAACGATTTCCGGGCAAATCGGACATCCACCCTTGCAGAGATATTGATTCTTGCATGACGGACAGGCGTTTTTGAAATAGGTTCTAAACTCATCAAACGCTTTACTTTCCCATGCCTCTTTAATACTATGCTTTCTCAAATCCACAGCCCATCTCTGTTCCTGATTATCAAAACTGCAAGGAAGCATCTTCATATCCGAAGTTATATAAGCCGACCAACGACCGCCTTCACACGTATCCAGGCTATCTATATTTATTCCTTCCGAATAATTCAGCAATGCTGGGACCGTGCATGAATCAAATCCTATTTTATAGGTCATTTCATCGCTGTTCACATAGGATAACAGTTCTTTCATCGTAGAATCAGCAATACTGACTATCTTTTCTCTGGTTCCTAACCCTACAGGCTTATGAAGCAAAAATACAACTGCATTGATCCCCTCCGGAAATTTTTTCAGCTTTAGCCGTTCTACAGCTTCAGCAACTGTATCCCTGCTAAGCACATAATGTATATTCGTCTTCACACCTGCGTCCAGAAGCATCTCCAAAGCACGCATCGTATATTTACTTCTGTACCAGCTAACAGCTACAGCTCCGCAATAGTGCTTACACAAGTCTGCCAATTCTGGCGTCATGCCAAATCCTGATGTTGTAAAATTGACAACAATTTGAAAATCACGACAAAGTTTAAGTATTTTTTCAAAATTTTCATGTTGGTCAGGATCCCCGCAGCCTCCTAGCGCAATCTGGAAGGTATTGCCTCTGCATTGCTCCAAAATGCTTTTGAAATCTTCGACTGACATATTCGCATGACTTGCATGCAAACCATCCTGATAACACTCTACGCCTGCTTTTAAACAAAGCCCTGTCTTTCCGTGAATGCAATGTCCCATTATACCGACGTCCAAAAGTTCCGGGAACGATGCCATAAATGGATCTTTTCCAGATTCTTTACCATTCACAAGAATCCCTGTCCTAAAATACCTGCCCGTCTTCTCATCAAAGCAGGAGATAAAATCAGCTTCTTTTCGAATTTTCATAACTGGTTTCCCTTAATAGCTTAGATCCGTTTCAATACCTTCAAAATCTCCATCTCCGTTTTCTTCCATGATTCTCCATACTTCTTCAAACAAGTCAGCATAATAATATTCTGTCTCCTCAAAGGATACCCAATCGCTATAGACAACCTTTCCGGCCTTTAATGCTGCTCTGACTTTTTCCTGTGTATCTTTACCATGAAATTCCCACTCTTCCTCAAAAATCTTATTAATTTCTTCCTCCGTGCTGTCTGGTCCAAGAATTTTCTTACCAAGAAGTTCCTTTTCCACAAAACGAAGTATCGCATCTTTTTGCTTGTCATTCATTTTGGGTTTTCTGGCAATGATAAAACTGCTGCTGCTTGAATTCGTAACAAAGTCGGTTCTTATTTTCATGATAAATCCTCCGTTTTTATTTATATTTTATAATCTTTCATTAAAAATTTCATTAAACGCATAGTTTACGAAATTTATTCCCGACCTGTTCTTTTCATCTCATTGAAAACAAAAAAGCGGTTCGTGACACAGCATTTTCAAGCTGAACGCATCCTAAATCTGTTCTAACTTCTCATCCGTCTGTTTCTGATATTCCAACTGCTTCAATTCCACATTGCTGATACGCTCAAAAAGCAGAACATTGTTGGAGATAAAGCGACGCATCTCTACGAAAGTCCTCATAATACCGATACTTACATTTACGGCAACTTCGCTATGGAGAACACTTGCAAGCATAGATATTCCTTGTTCCGTAAAAACATAGGGTAAAGTACGTCGTCCACCATACCCGTTTTCGTTCAAGGGCTGTCGGGAAATAGACAGTTTTACGACTTTTTTGAAATTGGGCAACAGAAAATTAACTTCAGTTTCTTCGTCAAGAAATATGAGGGAAAACAGGAGCAGAAAACAGCTTAGCCTGGGAAGCACTTCAAAAAATCCAAACAAGGGGTTTTTGCGCCCTAAAATAAGGACTACAAAAAGGGAGAGACATTCCGTGAAAGGATTCGGAGCTTAAAAAAATGGCACCTGCCATTTCTGACAGATGCCTATGTAATCACATTATTATTTTTATAAATTAACAGTTTCCAAAAAGTCTTGAATCATCTTAAACGCAACACCCACATCTATCTGAAGCCAGTTTCTGTCTCCGGAATGCTCCACATTTCTTCTAAACTGACGATTTGAAAATGTAAGTGCTACCCTCTTGCGTACACCATTCATATCTTTTTCTCGCATTAATGGCTCGTCGATGATATACGCCCTAATGCAATCTGCAAGTCGTGACATATCCACATGATCTTTCAAATAGCAGAAATCAAAGATATCTTTATATCTTGTAGAAAGAGGGCCAAAGCGTAACAATGATCTTAGTTTCTCTGCAAAAATTTGCTCACAGGAATTAATCAACAGACTTGCTCCCTCATCATCCTTAATGATAATATATACATGTTTTCCGCTATACTCCTGTTGAGAAAGCTGCTCAATTTTGTTGCCTTTAATCTCAATTCTAATTCCTTCAAGACAATTCAATTTTGAAATAAAATATCGGATGGATTCGTCTTCCAATGAATATCTGATAAAATCCAAATCCAGGTCTTCCGTAGCGCGTCTCACATTCCCGGTAATGCTGCGCATCACAACGCCACCTTTTATGGTTACATTTCTTCCCAAATTGCTTCGTACAATTGCCTTAAGTACAATATCCTGACACACACGTGCATCTGCATTCCGTTCTGAATACCCAGCATCCCTATATTTCTCTGCCATCTTCTCCAAATTCATCTTTAGAGTACCTCCATCTGTAAAATTTCAAGCACCTTATTACTCTTTGGTGCCATCAATGCATAATCCTGAATTTTCTGCATATCCAATCTTGGAAGTAACTTACGGTAATTTAAGATAATTTCCTTATAATAATCAAAAGGCAACTTACTTTTATATCGCACAAGTTCAATCAGCATACGTTCTTTATTGTAAATCCGTATATCATACCCTTTATAATCAGCAGCTTCAATTCCTTCCTCGAAAAAGTCATCAGGAACAAAATACTGCTTCACTCTTTCATCTTTGATTTTAGTAGCATCACGGGTTGTTGCCAAATCACATTCATCCGGTATCACGTCCGTTAATCCGTGAAAGTAAAAAGCACTTTTCATTGTTACTACCGCATTCGGATATTTGTATACGAACATTGCAATTTCCGGGACATATTTCTTCTCCGAATATATTCCTTTTCCAACTTTGAACAGTTCGCCTTCTTTTATTTTTTTCTCAATAAAATAATCTGATCCATATTTTTCAAGACATTCCGCACGTGTTTTCATCGCTTCTGCCTCCTTATTTAGAAATTCATCCGCATTTTTTATTGTTTTGCGGATATTTTTCAAAATTAAAATCTATCAATCAAAATCCTCTTGTGTAGCAAGCTGTGCATACTTGCCGACATTTGAAAGTGTCTCATAGAATTCATTTTTATAAGGGCTGCTGCTACACAGTTTGAATGTGATATATCTTGCTGAATGAACTACTTTTGCAGCAATCTTCA
>ERZ1673736.4939-NODE-4939-length-10197-cov-10.111122_pt1 | contig 10197 bp, 10 predicted proteins | sample MGYA00580212_ERZ1673736 | MGnify/ENA primary metagenome ERZ1673736 (study PRJEB41218, sample SAMN15661752) | gut metagenome | host: Homo sapiens | place: Canada: London | collected 2015-08-20/2019-03-30 | study: EMG produced TPA metagenomics assembly of... | reverse complement strand
CCCAGCAGAAGGCCATTGAGGAAGCCAAGGCCCTGGCGGAAGAATAAATCATCCCGGGCACCCGTTCCCCGCAGGGAGCGGGTGCCTTTTGCGGGCAGTCCGAGTCAGGCGGGCTGCGCCCGCCCGGCGCTTTTGCGCCGCAAATTCGCAGCGTAGCGGAGAATTTTCACGGGGCGGATCCACTCCGCCCCGTGTCTTCTCTCCAAGGGTCCCCGCCATGGAACTCCATGGCGGGCTGGACTGCCCTCCCGCGGCCCAGCAGAAGGCCATTGAGGAAGCCAAGGCCCTGGCGGAAGAATAAATCATCCCAGGCACCCGTTCCCCGCAGGGAGCGGGTGCCTTTTGCGGGCAGTTCCCCGGTCCGGCCCCATACAGCGCGCCAGCCCGGTGGTCCCTGGACCACCGGGCTGGCGCTGTGCTCTGTTCTGTCGCAGACGGACACGGCTCCACCACGCTTCGGCCGCCCCGGGGGAAGCAGGGGGGAGGTATCCCTGTCCCGCCCGGCGCGCTGCCGTGAACCTGTCTCATCTTGTCCCCATCATACTCCTCCCCAATCCATTTTTCAAATCGATCTTTCTTATAAAATAATTGATTTTATCTATATTTCTGCCCGGTGGACCCGCTCCAGCATCTCCTGGTATCCGGGGGTCTCCCGGAGGAAAGCGGATTCCGGGTCCCGCTCCAGTTCCTCCAGCAGATATTGGAGCATGATCTGCTGGACTTCCCTCGCAGCCTCCTTTGTGGGCAAGTGGCGGTAGAGAGGGGAAGCGCTCAGGTCCCAGGGCTCCTCCAGGCTGCGCAGGAGCCGTTCCAGCACCGCCAGCGCCTCGGGGCCGTCCTGCTCCGCCAGCGCCAGCTGGAGCGGGGCAGACGCCACTGCGTAGGCGGTGAGCTGGAACACCCGTCCCGCCTGCTCCGCCGTCTCACTGTATTGCCGCGCGCACGTCTTGTCCCCCGCCTCCAGCGCCAGGTCCATCAAAGCCATGAGGGTAGACTGGAGATCTGATGCCTGCCGGAACAGCTCCCGCTCCAGAATGGGCCACGCCTCTTCCGACCGCTTCTGTTTCCTGCGGAGCATGGCCTCCAGCATGGGCCGTTCCCGGTCCTCCTGGGGCAGGCGGGCCAGCTGTTCCTCTGCCTGCTCCAGCTCTCCCTGGGCCATGTACTGGGAGATGAGCATCCGCTCCGCCCGCTCCCGCACCCGCCTGTCTCCACTGTCCGCGCACCGGCGGTAGAGGGCCAGGATCTCCCCCTTCCACGCCTGCTCCCGCTCCGGGTCATTCTCTCCCCGCTTCCAGAGCACCAGCGCCCCGTCCAGTATCTGGGCCGCCGTATAGGCCAGCAGGTCGCTGTTTGGGTACTCCCGCAGCTTGTCCCGGGCCAGACGGAAGGCGGCCTCACAGCCCTCCTGCTGGGCTCTCTCCCCCAGCACATTGGCAAATGCTCCGATCTCCTCCTCTGTCAGTTCCTCCTGAAAGGAGAGCAGGGTGTTCAGGTCCACCTCAAGCAGACGGGCCAGCGGGGGCAGCAGGGTGATATCCGGATAGGAGTTGTTCCGCTCCCACTTGTTGACAGCTGGCGCTGACACCCCCAGCCGCTGGGCCAGCTGTTCCTGGGTCAGCCCCAGTGCCAGGCGCCGCTGCCGCAGGATCTCGTGAAATTTCATGTTCCGTCCCCCTTTTCCTTGGTGTGCCCATTGTATCAGAGGAGGCCTTTTCTCCGCAACCGAAGGGTATTCACCTTTCCTTCAAAAAAATTAACCGCTGTTCATATTTTTTCTGTTTTCAGAAAAATTGTCCTCTGACTGTGGTCAGAGGACAAAATTGTGCTGAAATATGCACAATTTTCCGCTTTCCATTCCCTTGACAGGGCCCTTGCTTCCGCTATAATGAAACCAACCTCCATATCAGAAAGGAAGATCCTATGATACACCTTCGCAGCAGATGGACCGCCCTGTTCCTGGCGCTGGTCCTTTCCCTCTCTCTGGCCCTGCCCGCCTCCGCCGCACAGGAGGACCGGGCCCAGGCCGCCCATGAGGCCGCCCAGTACGCCATGCAGTATGGCGGCGCCGTCAGTGTCCAGTACGCCCTTTGGGAGAACGGAGAGGTCACCCTCCAGGGGCACGACGGCGTCTACTCCAAGACGGAGAACCGCGCGCTCACCGATGATGACCTGTACGGCATCGGCTCCATCAGCAAGACCTATACCGCCGCCGCCATGATGAAGCTGGTGGAGCAGGGGAAAGTAGACCTGGATGAGCCGGTCACCGCCTATCTCCCTGATTTCACCATGGCAGACCCCCGCTACACCCAGATCACGGTGCGCATGCTCCTCAACCACTCCTCCGGCCTGATGGGCGGCACCACCAATGACGCCTTCCTGTTCGGGGACCAGGGGAACGATGACGCTCCCTCCCGCCTACTGGAGCGGCTGGCCGGGCAGACCCTTCAGGCCGAGCCCGGCGCTTACAGCGTCTACTCCAACGACAGCTTCACCTTGGCCCAGCTGGTCATCGAGCGGGTCAGCGGCATGGAGTACACCGCCTTTCTAAACCATTACCTGCTGGAGCCTCTGGGACTGGAGAACACCCTGACCCCTATGGAGGAGTTCGATACCAGCCGGCTGGTCAAGACCTATCTGGGGACTGACACCCGGGCCCTGCCCGCCGAGAACCTGACCATCGTGGGCACGGGAGGCATCTACTCCACCGCCAGCGATCTGGCCGCCTTCGGCGGCGCCCTGTGCGGGGAAGGTCTGCTGAGCCAGGCGTCTTTGGATGAGATGGCCAGCGACCAGTATCTGCTGGGCATGTGGCCCGAGGACAGTGACGGCGACGCCGTCGCCTATGGCCTGGGCTGGGACAGCGTCCATATGTTCCCCTTCAGTCAGAACGGCATCCAGGCCCTGGTCAAGGGGGGCGACACCATCGTCTATCATGCCGGACTGGTCATCCTGCCCGAGTATGACATGGCCGCCGCGGTGCTCACTTCCGGCGGGATCAGCACCTACAATCAGCTGGCCGCCGCCCGTATCCTTCTGGATGCCCTGGCTGAGCAGGGCGTCGAGGTGGAGGAGGAGGCCGCCCTCACCCCCGCCCAGCCCGCCCAGATGCCCGCCGAGCTGACCCAGCTCAGCGGCTGGTACGGCACCTCCACCGCCGCCGCCCAGCTCCAGATCACCGACGAGGGCGTGCTCACCCTTACCGGGATGGAGGGGACCTTCACCTACCGGGAGGACGGCAGTTTCCGGGACGAGAGCGATTCCGTCCTGCTCAAGCTGGTCCAGGAGGACAACGGGGAGACCTACCTCTATCAGAAGAGCTACGCCTCCATTCCCGGCCTGACCACCCTCTGTGTGGCCTCCTACGCCATGGAGCGTCTGCCCAGCTACCAGCCGGACGAGGCCACTCAGGCCGCCTGGGAGGCTAGAGAGGGCAAGATGTACGTTCAAACCAACGAGCGCTGGTCCTCCGCCTACTACGCCTTAAGCGGCGTCTTTGCCGCCGTCACCCTTCAGGGCAGCCCGGAGGGCTATCTGCTCACCAATCAGCTCACCGCCCCTGACACCGCTGCCCCAGTCCTTCAGATCCCCGGCGCCGGAAGCCGGGACAGTGCCGTGATCCGTGTGCTGGATGTAGACGGCTGCGAGACCCTGGAGCTCAACGGCTCCCTCTATCAGGACGCAAGCTCCGTCTCCCCCATCTTCTCCGGGCCGGAGTCCTGGTGCATCATCCGCCCGGGGCAGACAGCCCGCTGGTACCGGACAGGCGAGGCCGCCGGCAGTCAGATGACGGTGGAGGTCCCGGAAAACGGCGGTTTCTATGTGTATGACGCCGCTCTGGGCCTCCAGGCCAGCTCCTGGCTCTATGGAGACACCACCGTTGTTCTTCCGGAAAACGGCTGGATCGTCTTCTCCGGCGAGGAGGGGGCCCAGTTCCACATCTATCTCTCACAACCCTGAGCAAACGCTCCGGCCGCCCTTCCGGCGTCCGGAGCGTTCCTTTTTTCTGTCAGCCGGACCGCACCGCCGGCCATAAAAACAGGCGCCGCCCCATGGGGCGGCGCCTGGATCGTGTCTGTGTCTTACTGCTTGGGCAGGGTGGTCTTGGGGGCGGCCGGCTTAGGGTCCTCGGTGTCGAACACCGTTTTCGCCGCGGCGGCCAGGCCCGCCAGGCCCTGGATCTCGCTGGGTACGATGATCTTGGTGGCCTTGCCGTTGGCGGCGGCGGTGAACGCCTCCAGGGCCTTGATCTTCAGCACGCCGTCGCCGGGGTTGGCCTCGTTGATGAGCTTAATGGCGTCAGCGGTGGCCTGCTGCACCTTCATGATGGCCTGGGCCTGGGCCTCGGCTTCCAGGATCTTAGCCTGCTTGGCGCCCTCAGCCTGAAGGATGGCGGCCTGCTTGGCCGCGTCAGCCCGCAGGATGGCGGACTGCTTCTCGCCCTCAGCCACCAGGATCTGGGACTGCTTCTGTCCCTCGGCCTGGAGGATGGACTCACGGCGCTCGCGCTCGGCCCGCATCTGCTTCTCCATGGACTCCTGAATGTCTCTGGGCGGCATGATGTTCTTCAGCTCCACCCGGTTGACCTTGATGCCCCAGTTGTCGGTGGCCTCGTCCAGAATGGCCCGCATCTGACCGTTGATGTGGTCTCGGCTGGTGAGGGACTGGTCCAGCTCCAAGTCACCGATGATGTTGCGCAGGGTGGTGGCAGTGAGGTTCTCAATGGCGGACATGGGATTCTCCACCCCATAGGTGTACAGCTTAGGGTCGGTGATCTGGAAATAAATCACCGTATCGATCTGCATGGTAACATTGTCCTTGGTGATGACGGGCTGGGGGGGAAAATCCACCACCTGCTCCTTCAGGGAAACATTCTTTGCAACCCGCTCAATGAACGGGATCTTGAAGTGCAGGCCCACGCCCCACACGCCCTGAAAGGCGCCCAGGCGTTCAATGACGAATGCGCGGGACTGCGGGACCACCCGGACGTTGGCGGCCAGCACCAGCAGCACCAGCACCACCAGGATGATGGGCACTAAAAACGAAAGAATACTATCCATGATCTCTCCTCCTTATAACAGCTCTACAAAAACCTTGACTCCCTCGATGCGGAGCACCTTGACTTCCCGCCCAGGCTGTATGACAACGTCATGGGCGGAGCGAGCGGTCCAGACCTGTCCCGAGATATTCACCAGGCCGCTCCCCTTCAGGTTGTCGATCTCCTCTGTGACCAGTGCTGTGGCGCCGATGACCCGGTCCGCATTGGTGGCCTGGTAGCGGGGCGTCAGGAACTTCTTTGCCAAGGGGCGGACCAGCAGCAGGGTCACCCCGGACAGAGCCAGAAAGACCACCACCTGGAGCCACAGCGCCGCGCCAAAGCCTGCCGCGATCAGCGCACCCAGAGCACCCACCGCGAACCAAACGGAGGTCAGGCCCACAGTGATAGCCTCCCCCACCGCGAACACGATCAGGGCGATCAGCCAGAGCACAGTAAACGGTATGGGTATCATAGCACACTCCTTTCTGTTCCCATCCCGGGGGGCTGGAAAGAAAGCTTCTTTCCTTGGATGACAGGATATCATATCTTACAAAAAATTGCTATGGTTTTCTCTCTTTTTTCTGTAAATAATTTCAGGATCGGGGGAGCGCCGCCTTTCCGCTCTATAAAGTATTTGCCTAATGGCGAAAAATCCGATATACTGTTTTTTACCAATCTCTCTCGACGCTTAAAGGAGAATCCCGCCCATGCCCATCGTTTCAGAACTTATCCTCTCCCTCATGCTCACTGCCTCCCTGTCCGCCGGAGCTCCCCTCTCTGCTCCGCCGGGCCTGGCCGTCTCCCTTCCTGCCATCACCGCTCAGGCGCAGCAGCTCCACACCCCCCTGATGATCCTCCACGCCGGCGGCGTCACCCCGGAGGGAGTGACGGGCAGCAACAGTCTGGAGGCGCTGGAACATTCCTACGAAAACGGCTTCCGGCTGCTGGAGCTGGACTTCTCCTGGACCTGCGACGGGGAGCTGGTCTGCGTCCACGACTGGAACGCTTTCTATGGCCGCATCCTGGACACGGACTCCCCCACCCTGGCCCAGTTCGAGGCCGTCCGGGACAGCACCTACGGCTTCACTTCCCTGACCCTGGATCATCTGATCGCCTGGCTGAGGGAACACCCCGGCGTCTCCATCGTCACTGACATCAAGGAGGACTGCGCGGCGGGCGCCGCCCTGATCGCCCAGCGCTGTCCGGATCTGCGCAGCCGCTTCATCATTCAGATCTACCACCCGGAAGAATATGACCAGGTGGCAGATCTGGGCTTTGAGCACATCATCCTCACCGTGTATCAGATGTCCTGGTCCGAAAAGCAGGACACCGCCGCCCTGGTCCGCTTTGCTGCTGAACACCCCCTGGAGGGGATCACCTTCCCGGCGGAGCTGGCGGACACCCCAGGCTATGTGGAGGCGCTCCTGGAGGCCCAGGTCCCCCTCTTCGTCCACACGGTCAATGACCCGGCGGATCAGGCCGCCCTGGTCCGCCAGGGCATCTCGGGCATCTACACTGATCTCGGGGCACCCGCCCCCCAGGAATAAGGAGAACTGCCATGGAAACTCTGAACTTTGCGATCCCCACCCTCTTCGGCCTGGAGGCCCTGGCTGCGGATGAGCTGCGCCGCCTGGGGCTGGACCAGGTGCGGGCGGAAAATGGCCGTGTCCTCTGCTCCGGCCGGCCCGGCGACATCCCGCGGATGGATCTAAATCTGCGCACCGGGGAGCGGGTGCTGCTGGTGCTGGGCACCTTCCCTGCCGGAGATTTCGACGCCCTGTTTGAGGGGACCCGTGCCCTCCCCTGGGAGCAGTTCATCCCCCGGGAGGGCCGGTTCCCTGTCAAGGGGCACTGCCTTAATTCCGCCCTCCATTCCGTGCCTGCCTGCCAATCCATTGTGAAAAAGGCGGCCGCCGCCCGTCTGGGGGATGCCTACGGCCTGAATACCCTCCCTGAGACTGGAGCGCTCTTCCAGATCCAGTTCTCCATCATGAAAGACACCGCCGTCCTGATGCTGGACACCTCGGGACCAGGCCTTTACAAGCGGGGCTACCGGGCCCACGGGGTGGACGCCCCCCTGCGGGAGACCCTGGCCGCCGCCATGGTGCTCCTCTCCCGCTACCGGGGCCGGGACCCGCTGTGCGACCCCTTCTGCGGTTCGGGCACCATCCCCATCGAGGCCGCCCTCATCGCCAAAAACCGGGCTCCGGGCCTGAACCGCTCCTTCTCCGCCCAGAAGTGGAGCTGGCTCCCCGCTCAGGCCTGGATGGATGCCGCCGATGAGGCCCAGGACCGGGAGTTCCACGGGGACTATGAGATCTGGGGCGGCGATATCGACCCTGCCGCCGTGGAGCTGGCCCGGCACAACGCCCAGCTGGCCGAGGTGGACGACATTGTAAGGTTTGAAGCGGCGGACGCCCGCACCTTCCACTGGGGCGGGATGTACGGCCGGATCGTCACCAATCCTCCCTACGGCGAGCGCATTATGGAGCGCCGGGAGGCAGAGGAGCTGTACCGCGCCTTCGGAAAGGCATGGACCAAGTTCCCGGTGACCTGGAAGCTGTATCTGCTCTCCTCCCATACGGAGTTTGAGCGCACCTTTGGGAAGACGGCGGACAGGAAGCGGAAGTTATATAACGGAATGCTGAAATGTGACCTGTTCCTCTACGGCGTCAAATAGGAGGTGCATTATGGCATATCGTGTCAAAAAATTCCGGGGCTATCGGCGGATGCTCAGGAAGCTGATCCGGGTGGTAGAGGACTACCAGCCCGACTGGCGCCCGGACGAGGCGGATGGTCGGGAAGAATTTCTGGAGCTGGACCTGTACTCTCACCGGTTTTTCCACCCCCGTGGAAAGGGCCGGAAGGCCCTGTTTTCCGCCCTGCTGCGCAAGACGGAGGCCCTCATCGCCGCCAAGCCGGCGGACCTGCCCTTCTGCAAAATATTCCTCTTTATGCCTGGGGGAGACCTGGGCCAGGCGGAGATCGTCCTCATCTATGACCGGGAGCGGTTTGAGACCTTCTGGCTGCGCACCGACCCGGCGGACGGGCTTTGGACCCTCCAAAAGGACCGCTCTCTGCTGACGGAGCTGGGGCTGTCCTCCACGCTCCCGGAGCGGTGCGTGTTGGAGGAGTTCCACTGGGCGGGCTATGTGGAGCGGACGCTGATCTGGGGCTATGGGGAGCTGCCCTGACCCATCGGAGGTATTTATGAGGCACCTGTTCATCATCAACCCGGCGGCGGGCAGGCCGGAGAGCACCGCCCGGCTGGAGACCCTGCTGTCCCGGCTGTCCTTTCCCCACGAGGTGGCCTATACCCGGGAGGCCGGGGACGCCCAACGGCTGGCGGCGACGGCGGTCCGGACGGGGGGGCCGGTGCGCATCTACGCCTGCGGCGGGGACGGCACCCTCAACGAGGTGGTCAACGGGGCGGCGGGCTTTGACAACGCCGCGGTCACCTGCGTGCCCAAGGGGACGGGCAACGACTTTCTCAAGCTGTTCGGCCCCCGCTTCCGGGAGCTGTTCTACGACCTGGAGGCCCTGGCCGCCGGCCCCCAGCGTGCCTTTGACCTGATGGACTGCAACGGCAAGCTGGGCCTGGACGTGGTGTGTGCCGGCGTGGACGCCCGCATCGCCGCGGGGGTGCACCGATATAAGGACCTGCGCTTTGTCTCCGGTATCGGCGCCTATCTTCTATCCCTGACGGAGCAGGTCATCTTCCGGGGCCTCTGCCGTCCCCTGACCATCCGTGCCGAAGGCCTGGACTGGCAGGAGCGGCAGACCGCCATCCTGTGCATCTGCAACGGCAGGCACTACGGCGGCGGCTTCATGCCCGTGCCGGACGCCATGCCGGACGACGGTGTGCTGGATGTCCTGGCCGTGGGGGAGACCAGCCGCCTCACTTTCTTCCGCCTGGTGGGCAAGTACGCCCAGGGGCTCTACCGGCAGTACCCCCAACTTATCACCGACTGGCACGGCCAGTCCCTCTCCTTTTCCTCCCCCCGGGAGATCACCGTGGTAGTGGACGGCGAGGTCATGCGCGGGACCCGCTTCACCGTCCGCCTCTCCCCCTTGAAAATCAACTTTTTCTTCCCTGCGGGTGCCGATTATTCCCCCGAATTTTAGCACTCTTTTCTCCACTTTGTGAACGGACGGTAAACTTTTACAAAATTGCCCGCAATTTTTTGAAATTGGGGGTTGATTTTTTGTTTTAAAACGTTTATTATCATACTCGTGGTTGGCACTCAGTTTTATTGAGTGCTAACATTCCGAGAGTCCTGTCGGTCACAGTGTCGGCGCACTCTCCCCAACTCGTTTAATACCAATATCATATAAGGAGGAACCTGTTATGAAACTCAAGCCCTTAGCTGACCGCGTCATTCTGAAGATGGTGGAGGCCGAGGAGACCACCAAGGGCGGCATCATCCTCACCGGCGCCGCCAAGGAGAAGCCCGAGGTGGCCGAGGTCCTGGCTGTGGGCCCCGGCGGCATGGTGGACGGCAAGGAGGTCACTATGACCGTGAAGGTGGGAGACAAGGTCATCACCAGCAAGTATTCCGGCACCCAGGTAAAGATCGACGGCGAAGAGGTGACCATCGTCCGTCAGAACGATATCCTGGCCATTGTAGAGTGAAATTCAGCGACGGCAACTAGGAATGAGAAACGTCGGATCGATGAATTGCCTGAGGCGGCAGTCGATCCCAATGGCTACGGTAAAGCCGGACCGCCGCAATTCCTAAGTTCTAACTCCTAATTTCTGATTCAAACTAAGTCTTCTCTAAATTGGAGGTAATGTGTTATGGCTAAAATCATTTGCTACGGCGAGGAAGCCCGCAAGGCTCTGGAAAAGGGCGTGGACCAGCTGGCTGACACCGTCAAGATCACTCTGGGCCCCAAAGGCCGCAACGTGGTGCTGGACAAGAAGTTCGGCGCCCCCCTCATCACCAACGACGGCGTGACCATCGCCAAGGAGATCGAGCTGGAGGACCCCTTTGAGAACATGGGCGCCCAGCTGGTGAAGGAGGTCTCCACCAAGACCAATGACGTGGCCGGTGACGGCACCACCACTGCTACCCTGCTGGCCCAGGCTATCGTGAAGGAGGGCCTGAAGAACCTGGCCGCCGGCGCCAACCCCATGGTCATGAAGAAGGGCATCGCCA
>ERZ1673736.4938-NODE-4938-length-10200-cov-5.464268_pt1 | contig 10200 bp, 3 predicted proteins | sample MGYA00580212_ERZ1673736 | MGnify/ENA primary metagenome ERZ1673736 (study PRJEB41218, sample SAMN15661752) | gut metagenome | host: Homo sapiens | place: Canada: London | collected 2015-08-20/2019-03-30 | study: EMG produced TPA metagenomics assembly of... | reverse complement strand
GAATATATAGATTTGCATTTGTAAATAAAACCAAAATCAATTATAATCATTTCAATTTGTTGAGACATGAATTGCGAGGAATGTAAAGTCAAAGGGGCAGTTGTGGGAGCACATACTGCCTTTTTTAAGGAAATTTATTGAAGGGATAAGGTGAATATATGAGAGCATTTCTAATACTAGAAGACGGGACTGTTTTTTCCGGAACCAGTATTGGTTCAGAAAAGGATATGATTAGTGAAATTGTTTTTAACACCTCAATGACAGGATATTTAGAGGTGTTGACTGACCCTTCTTATGCCGGACAGGCTGTGGTTATGACTTATCCGTTAATTGGTAATTATGGAATTACACCGGATATGGAATCCAAAAAAGCTTGGCCGGATGGATATATTGTAAGAGAATTGTCCAGGATGCCGAGTAATTTCCGGTGTGAAGGTACGATTCAGGATTTTCTAAAAAAGCAGGATATTCCGGGAATTGCGGGGATCGATACCCGTGCTCTTACAAAGATATTGAGGGAAAAGGGTACGATGAATGGTATGATTACCACAAATGAGAATTACAATCTGGAAGAAATTCTGCCAAAACTTCAGGCATATAAAGTCGGAGATGTGGTATCAAAAGTGACTTGTGAAGAAAAATATGTCTTAGAAGGCAATGGGCCAAGAGTTGCGCTGATGGATTTTGGAGCAAAGAATAACATTGCCAAATCTTTAAATCAAAGAGGGTGTGAAGTTACCGTTTATCCGGCACACACAGCCGCCGAAGAAGTCATTGCATCAGATCCGGACGGAATTATGTTATCGAATGGGCCTGGTGATCCGGAAACATGCGTATCTATCATCAAAGAAATCAAGAAATTATATGACACGAATATTCCCATTTTTGCGATCTGCTTGGGACATCAGCTGATGGCTCTTGCCAATGGCGGTAAGACTTATAAGTTAAAATATGGACACCGGGGTGGAAATCATCCTGTGAAGGATTTAAGCAATAACCGCGTTTATATTTCTTCACAGAACCATGGGTATGCGGTAGATGGAGCCAGCATGGATCCGGCAGTAGCAAGAGAAGCGTTTGTAAATGTGAACGACGGAACGAACGAAGGTCTTTCCTATGTGGGGAAAAATATTTTTACGGTGCAGTTCCATCCGGAAGCATGTCCGGGACCACAGGATTCAGGTTACTTGTTTGACAGATTTATGGATATGATGAAAGGAGCTAAATAATGCCTAGGAATAAAGAAATCAAGAAAGTATTGGTGATTGGTTCCGGTCCTATCGTTATCGGTCAGGCGGCGGAATTTGATTATGCAGGAACACAGGCATGTCGTTCCTTGAAGGAGGAAGGCCTGGAAGTTGTCCTTCTCAATTCCAATCCGGCAACCATTATGACGGATAAGGATATTGCAGACCGTGTTTATATTGAGCCATTGACGGTAGAAGTGGTGGAGCAGCTTATTCTGAAGGAACGGCCGGACAGTGTGCTGCCGACCCTTGGCGGCCAGGCGGCGCTGAATCTGGCAATGGAACTGGATGAAAGAGGATTTTTAAAAGAGAATCACGTCCGGCTGATCGGAACGACTTCGGAGACGATTAAGAAGGCAGAAGACCGTCTGGAGTTCAAGAAGACGATGGAGAAGATTGGCGAGCCTTGTGCTGCATCCTTGGTGGTGGAGAATGTAGAAGATGGAATCACTTTTGCTGAGAGTATTGGCTATCCGGTGGTTTTGCGTCCTGCCTATACCCTTGGCGGAAGCGGCGGCGGAATTGCCCATAACCGGGGGCAGTTAATGGAAATCCTGGAAAACGGTCTGCGTCTTTCCCGTGTGGGACAGGTTCTGGTCGAGCGCTGTATCGCAGGATGGAAAGAAATCGAGTACGAAGTGATGCGTGACAGTAATGGAAATTGTATTACTGTATGTAATATGGAAAATATTGATCCGGTAGGGGTTCATACGGGAGACAGTATTGTTGTCGCACCATCCCAGACGCTGGGGGATAAGGAATATCAGATGCTTCGGACTTCCGCACTGAATATTATCAGTGAGCTGAACATTACCGGCGGATGTAACGTACAGTATGCGCTTCATCCGGAAACTTTTGAGTATTGTGTAATTGAGGTGAATCCCCGTGTCAGCCGTTCTTCTGCGCTGGCATCTAAGGCGACAGGTTATCCGATTGCTAAGGTTGCCGCGAAGATTGCCCTTGGCTATACCTTGGATGAGATTAAGAACGCAGTTACGCAGAAGACTTATGCAAGCTTTGAGCCTATGCTGGATTACTGTGTAGTGAAGATTCCAAGGCTTCCTTTTGATAAATTCATCAGTGCGAAGCGTACATTGACGACGCAGATGAAGGCAACCGGAGAGGTTATGAGTATCTGCGACAACTTTGAAGGCGCGCTTATGAAGGCAATCCGTTCTCTGGAGCAGCACGTAGACAGCCTGATGTCCTATGATTTCTCAGACTTATCGGAAGAGGAACTTCTGGAGAAGCTGGAGATTGTAGATGACCGCCGGATCTGGATGATTGCAGAGGCGATAAGGAAAGGAATTTCTTACGAGAAAATCCATGATATTACTAAAATTGATCTATGGTTCATTGATAAGATTGCGATTCTCGTTGAGATGGAGCAGAAACTTCAGAATACGCCGCTTTCGGAAGAACTTTTAAAGGAAGCGAAGCGGATGGAATTCCCGGATCATGTAATTGCGAAGCTTACCGGGAATTCAGAGCGGCAGATCCATGACATGCGGCACGCATATGGCATTACCGCTTCTTATAAAATGGTAGACACTTGTGCGGCAGAGTTTGCAGCAGCGACGCCCTATTATTATTCTGTGTTCGGAAGTGAAAATGAAGCAGAAGAAAACCATGATAAAAAGAAGGTTCTGGTGCTTGGCTCCGGTCCGATCCGTATCGGCCAGGGAATTGAGTTTGACTTCTGTTCTGTACATTGTACCTGGACATTTGCCAAAGAAGGATATGAGACGATTATTGTAAATAATAATCCGGAGACGGTAAGTACAGACTTTGATATTGCAGATAAATTATATTTTGAGCCGCTGACACCGGAAGATGTAGAAAGCATTGTAGATCTGGAAAAGCCGGATGGAGCGGTGGTGCAGTTCGGCGGACAGACAGCGATTAAGCTGACCGAGGCGCTTATGAAGATGGGCGTGCCGATTCTGGGAACATCAGCAGAAAATGTAGATGCGGCGGAAGACCGGGAATTGTTTGACGAAATCCTGGAAAAATGCGGAATTCCAAGACCGACAGGAGGAACCGTATTTACAGCGGAAGAGGCGAAGGAGGTAGCGAACCGTCTGGGGTATCCGGTTCTGGTAAGACCTTCCTATGTACTTGGCGGCCAGGGAATGCAAATTGCAATTAACGATCACGATATTGATGAATTTATCGGAATCATTAACCGAATCGCACAAGACCATCCGATTCTGGTAGATAAGTATCTGCAGGGAAAGGAAATAGAAGTAGATGCGGTATGCGATGGAGAGGATATCCTTATTCCGGGTATCATGGAGCATATTGAGCGTGCCGGAATTCATTCCGGAGACAGTATTTCTGTGTATCCGGCGCAGAGTATTTCTGAGAAGACGAAGCGTACCATCGAAGATTATACAAAGAAGCTTGCCCGGTCTCTTCACGTAATTGGATTAATTAATATCCAGTTTATCGTATGTGGCGAAGAAGTGTACGTAATTGAAGTGAATCCGAGATCCAGCCGTACCGTGCCATATATCAGCAAGGTGACAGGTATCCCGATTGTGCCGCTGGCAACAAAAGTAATCATCGGCCATAAGATTAAGGAACTTGGCTATACTCCGGGACTGCAGAAGGAAGCCGATTATTTTGCAATTAAGATGCCGGTATTCTCTTTTGAAAAAATTCGTGGAGCAGATATCAGCCTTGGCCCTGAGATGAAATCTACCGGTGAGTGCCTGGGTATTGCAAGAACCTTTGATGAAGCGCTCTATAAGGCATTCCTTGGGGCAGGGATTCAGCTGCCTAAACATAAGAATATGATTATGACGGTAAGGGATGAAGACAAGCCGGAAGCAGTGGAAATCGGACGTCGTTTTACACAGATCGGCTACCGGATTTTCGCTACGAGAGGTACAGCAGAAGCGCTGAAAGAGGGCGGCGTAAAGGCAATTGCAGTAAATAAGATCGAACAGGAATCTCCGAACCTGATGGATCTGATCCTGGGACACAAGATAGATTTGGTTATTGACACGCCTCCGCAGGGAGCAGATCGTTCCAGAGACGGTTTTGTCATCCGCAGGAATGCCATTGAGACAGGAGTAAATGTGCTGACTGCCATTGATACGGCGAAGGCATTGATTACCAGTCTTGAGAATACGGATATTAAGAAGCTGACCTTGATTGATATTGCGACAATATAGTGAGGAAACATTATGGGAAAAAGAGTTTGGAAAAGGATATTGGCGATTTGCCTTTGTATGGCAATCATTTTGGGAAATGTTATGGTGACAAAGGCGGCGTCCAATCCCTATCCGGAATGGCAGACAATTAATGGCGTTACAACCAGGAGATGTACCTGGTATGCGTGGAAGCTTACCTATGAAAGAACCGGCATTGCCCTGCCCGGTCTGGGGAATGGAGGGCAGTGGTATGACAATGCGAGAAATGCAGGATATTCCGTCGGTAGTACGGCGGTTGCCAATTGCCTTGCCGTGTGGACAGATTCAGACTTGGGACATGTGGGATATGTGGATTATGTGAATTCTAATGGGACGATGCATGTGCTGGAGGGTGGTAGGACAGACTGCCTGGGTACCGGCGGTATTGGAGAGATTACAATTTCAAGTACAGTAGGTTCTACCCGTTCAGGCGGGACACAGACCTTAAAAGGATTTGTTTATCTTGGGAATGCACCCAAATGGTACAGTTCCATGACTCCGGTAAATATTGGCGATGATGTTTATGCTCATTTAATAAAAAATAGTACGTGGAATCACCTGGGCGCTGTAGATAACAATGTTCAGCTGGTAGCTGCGGGACAGGCAGATGGTTCCGATGTGTGGCATTTCGTCCGGCAGTCAGATGGATCATATGTTATTTATAACTGTAAAGACAGCACTAAGGTCCTAGATGTAAACAATGCGGCAAGCGCTTCGGGAACAAATGTCGGTTTGTGTACAAAATGGGGAGATAACAACGGAGCGCAGAAGTGGTATATATACGGGCCGTGGAGTGGAGAATATATCCTGAAACCCCAATGCTCGGACGCCGTGCTTGATGTATCTAATAATGGAAGCGCTATAGGGACGAATGTGCAGATTTGGACTTATAATAATAGTGCGGCGCAGCAGATGGCTCTGTATCCGGCTGCAAAGGCGGAAGCCAGTACACTTTCTGTTACACCGGGAAGCAGTACCGAGCCTACAACATTTAGTTGGACAAAAGGGAAAAATGCGAATACATATAATGTAAATATTGAAACAGGTTCACCGGGACAGATGCATACTTACAAGGAAGTATGGAATCTGCAGGATACTTTCTATCAAATTACACTTCCGGAGGGGTATTATGAGGTCTGTGTATATGGCTGCAATTCTTTTAGCTACAGTGGCAGCAATGTTGTGAAATTCAACGTGCAAAAAGGAAAGGAACCGGAACCCGTTCCCGACCCGGAGCCGGAACCGGACACGCCGGTAGGACTTCCATATGTAGACGTGGCAGAAGGTGACTGGTTCTACGATGGAGCATACTACAACTACTTTGCAGGAACTATGACGGGTACAGATCCTACACATTTCGCTCCATACGCAACGCTGGTACGTGCGCAGTTTGCAACCATCCTTCACAGAATTGAAGGAAAATCGGATGTAGCTTATACGAACAGGTTCCCGGATGTACCGGATGGACAGTTCTATTCAACGGCAGTTCTCTGGGCGGCAGAGGCGAAAGTTGTTACCGGATATACAGACTCCGGCTATTTTGGAACGAATGATCCGATTACCCGTGAGCAGATGGTAACCATGATGTACCGCTATGCGAATTATATGAAGTATGAATCCGGAGAACCGACAGACATCAGTAAATTTACGGATGCCGGAAAGGTATCAGAATTCGCAGAAGACGCTATGAAGTGGGCAGTAGGAAATGGAATCATTGAAGGAAAAGAAAATGAAGACAACTCCTGGCGTCTTGACCCGCAGGGCAATACGAGCCGTGCAGAATGCGCAATTATTATTATGCGCTTTTTGGAGAAATACAAAAAATAAATAAAGATACCGGAGAGAGAACTGTTAATTTACGACAGTTCTTTCTTTTTGCTTTTTTGTGTAAAAAGATTATTATTTTAATGAAATTCAGCAAATTTTAAAAATATTTAGAATTGACAATAAAACCAGAGGTAGGGTATACTGAATATAGTTTTATGGTTTTATGACGGCTAAATAAACAAAAAAGGAGGATGCAAATGAAAAAACACAGAAAAAGAGTGCTTTCATTATTGATAGTACTCGCAATGTTACTGGGAATATTTCCTACACAAAAATTGGAGGTGTCTGCTTCCGGGAGCCAGGCTCCACGTGTGAGTATTCTGACATTTTCAGATTATCAAAGATGGCTGTGGCCGGATGGAGTAGACGACTGGGCGACGCTTCAGCCGCAGCTTACAGGTCTTGTAAACGGAGCGTATGACGCAGGAGTCAGGCCGGATTACATGATTTTCGGAGGAGATTTTTCCTGTTTGGATTCAACTTCGACTTCTGAAGAAGGGATGAGACAGGTAAAAAGTATTGTAAGAAGCAAATGGAGCAATCTTACAGATGAAGAAATGATTTTGGTACAGGGGAATCATGACCCGGCGGCGACAGCAGGACTCTCATCTACGGGGGCAATTGAGTATGATGATTTTATTGTCTATGTTATCAATGAAGATGATTTTCCAAGCAAGCAAGGGGATAGCAGTGTGCGGACAATTGTAGAAGGAACGGCGGAGGCATTAGAAAGCTGGCTTTCTGCCAAAATAGAAGCAGGCGAGACGCGTCCGATTTTTATTGCTACCCATACCGGACTTCATTATGATATTGATCGTAAGGATGGGAATAACCAATACGCATATTTGCTTTTTGATGTGATTAATGAAGCGGCGAAGAAATTGGATATTATCTATCTGTTCGGACATAATCATACGAATGGCGATGAACTTGTAGGCGGTTCTATTACCGGTTTTACAAAAGGTGATAAACTAGGAGTATGTACGGAAACCAGTATTGCAAATAAATCAGGAACTTCTACGGTTCTCAATTTTGCATACATGAATTATGGATATGTAGGGTATATCGGAGACATTAACAATAATCCTTCTGATATAGAACCTACGGATGAACTTACGGTCAGTGAGTGGCTGATTTATGACGACAGGATTGAAGTGGCAAGGTATCATGCAGATGGATTGCTTGATAAATATTCTGTATCCCTAAACAGAAATCATGCAGATGCTCTGAATTATGGAGAAACATACAGGGTAACTTATCAGTCTAATGGTGGTACGGAGATTGATGGCTGCGAAACAGTGCAGTCCTGGGACACGGTTAGCCGTATAACCCCGGAAAAGGAAGGGGCACGGTTTAAATGTTGGAGTACAAATGCAGATGGAACAGGAAATCAGTATCAGCCGGGCGACAGCATTTATATAGAGCGGGACACCGTCCTTTATGCGCAATATGAATCGAATGAAGAGACAGTTTCCTATCATCTTGTGGATACCCTGACTCCCGGAAAAGAGTATTTGTTAGTATGGAATAGTGAGTTTTACACAAATAATGGTATAAAATATATGCTGACAGATGGAACTTCTAATGTTACAACGGTAGACAATACTTGGATAGCGGATGATGGAAATGAGATTTGCCTTCCTTTAAGTTCTGAGCTTTCAGCGTGCCGTTGGGATTGTACTTATAACACGGGCGCGAACCCGGGAGTCGGTTACATGCTTCAGAATATTTCCACAAAGAATTTTCTGAAAAACGAAAACTCTGCTCCGGCATTCGGGACAGACCCAACCAGTGCCTGGGAGTCATATTTCTGGACTTATAAGACAGGGGTGGCAGGTGAAAGCGACAATGTTGTAAATCAGCTTGTGCCAAATAGTGATGATACCAGATTCCTTCGTTACAGCGTAGGAAGCAAGGTGTTAAAGTTCGGCAGAACGTCTACTTCTACGGATCCGAGAAACAGTCATGTGTATATTTATGAAAAAGAAGATCCTGCAGAGCAGATTTGGGAGAAAGTTGATTCGCTGGGATCCAATGGAGAATATCTGATTGTTTCAGAGAATGGCGCAGGACAGGCAAAAGCCATGACAATAACCAAGAGAACCATTGGAGAGACAGCAGTTGAAGTGAAAGCAAACGAAGATGGAACGCTCTATATTGATTATGCAGCTCCATATAATGACAATGCAGTAGTGCATTCTTATCAGGTTCGAGAGAATGAATTTTGGCTCAGTACCTGGAATTATGATTATAAAGATTCTTCAGGCGGAGAGGTAATCTATCTGTATCCTTCAGATGGAGCAGTTAAGATTACAGGCAATCACTTTGACAGCAGATATTATACCAGATTTGGTTATGCGAATGGGGTTCTTACCGGATATAAAGGAACCAGTGGAACGAATGACTTCAGTACGCTTGTGTATAACAATGGATTTACGATTGGTTCGGGTGATAATGTTTCCCTTTTTAAACGTGTGTCGAAATCTGCGGATGGAAGTGTTCATCAGCATATATTTGGGGAATATACTTCTGACAATAACGCCACCTGTATTACGGATGGAACACAGTCAGCAGTATGTGAATGCGGCGCAGTTGATACACAGCCGTTAAAGGGAAGTATGCTTAAGCATGAATATGTCTGGGATGCTGCCATTACACCGGATACAACGTATCATACAGTAAAATGTAATCTTTGTGGGACGCAGAAGAAGGAATTGCATTATGGTGAGGATGCCGGAGAGACAGGAGCAAAATGTACGGTATGCGGAGTAGAGTATATTAAGTATGTAGATAAGACGGCTCTGCAGAATGTTGTTGACAAAGCTGTTTCGGAAGAAGACAGTGTGAAATATACAGAAGAAAGCTGGGCAGTATATCAGGCGGCGCTGGATGAAGCGAAAAAGATTTTGGATTCAGGTAATACTACACAGGAAGCGGTAGATAATGCAGTAAAAGCGCTGAAGGAAGCATTTTCTAATCTGGAGACAAAACCCAGAGAAATTCCAGAAGTTTTGGCAGACTTTAACTTTGATGCAGCTCCGGCAGAAGGTGAAGCATTTGACGGCGGCAACGCAAAGGCATCCGGTACTTATACACTGGTTGACCATGGTACAGGAAAAGCATTGAAACTGGATGGAACCAGCCAGTTCCTGAATGTAACAGCAAAAGACGGCACAAGCCTGTTGACAGGTGTGGAAGAGATGACCGTATCCTTCCAGATCAATCCGGGACAAAGCGCAACCAACTGGGGATTCTTTGCAGCCCCGAATGCAAACGAGCAGCTGTACATGAGCGAGAAATATTTGGGAATCTTTGACAATAATGGCACGATAGCGGCACAGCGTTTCAATAGTAATGCGCAGGACAGACCTGTTTCACCGGACTATGCGGCAGGTGAGAATAAGTGGTCCTATATCACCGTTGTCTATGCAGAGGATGAGACGATTCTCTATGTAAACGGCGTGGAAGCGGGAAGGAAAGAAAGTATCGTATCAATTCCTGAATTACTGGGAGACAGCAGTATTCTCTACATTGGTAAGTCTACCTGGAAGAGCGGAGAGTATATGACCGGTCTAATTGACAATTATAAGATTGTAAGCCGTGTTATGACGGCAGATGAGATTGCAGCAGAGGCGCTGAAATATGTAGAAAAAGATGCATTGAAGGCAGCCATTGATGCAACAGAATCCGTAGGAAATCAGGATGAGTATACAGAAGCTACCTGGAAAGTATATGCAGAAGCGTTGAAGACGGCGAATGATATTTATGCAAGCAATGCGGCAACGCAGGCAGAAGTAGATGCAGCAGCGGCAGCTCTTACCAAAGCACAGAATGAGCTGAAGGCGGCGGAACCGGAACCGGTTGTAACGGTAGTATCCATTACGGTAACAGCACCGACGAAGACGGAGTACACAGTAGGTGACGAGCTT
>ERZ1673736.4930-NODE-4930-length-10220-cov-13.259223_pt1 | contig 10220 bp, 5 predicted proteins | sample MGYA00580212_ERZ1673736 | MGnify/ENA primary metagenome ERZ1673736 (study PRJEB41218, sample SAMN15661752) | gut metagenome | host: Homo sapiens | place: Canada: London | collected 2015-08-20/2019-03-30 | study: EMG produced TPA metagenomics assembly of... | reverse complement strand
TCTTTGTGGCCATGTTCGCCGACCAGGGCGTGACGATCCCTAAGGACACCTTTGTCCGCGGTGATGCCGAGCAGTTTGGTCCCTTCCTTAAGGCGCGCATCAACAAAAAGCTCCGCATCGAGACCAAGAAGAAGAAAATGAAGGCCGAGAAGGCCGCAGCCGAGGCCAAGCAGAGCGACAAGGCTGACAAGCCCCAGGACAGCAAGGGCAAGCAGCGCAAGCAGAAGAAGAGCAAGAAGAAGCGCTAAGGCCAAGCCAGACAGGCAGCCTCGCATCCCGCCATCCTCCCCATGCACCCGAGCGTGCTACACTAGCAGCATCTATGCCACCGCGAACGGCTCGGTCCCGCGCCCGCCGCTCGCAAACGAACTTTAAACGCACGAGGGTTGGCCATGCCGCTTTTCTCGCAACATACCGCCCGGTTCTCGCCGGACGTTCCTTTGGAGGGCACCAGCTCTCGCGAGCTGCTCAAGCGGTACCAGCCGCTCGAGACACTTGCGACCGGCGGTTTTGGCTCCATCGAGATCTGCCGCGACACGCACCTGCGCCGTCGCGTCGCCATTAAGCGCATCCCCCTTATCAACGGTGCCGGCATGCCCGCCAGCGACATCATGGATGTCCTGCGCGAGGCGCATACTGCCGCTATGCTTCAACATCCCAACATCGTGCAGGTCATCGACTTTACGCACGACACAGCCTATGCCTACCTGGTTATGGAATATGTCGATGGCATGTCGCTGGCCGAGTTTTTGCATCGCGTGGACGGCCACTCACTTACCTTTGACGAGGCCGCGGCCATTGCCGATGCCCTGGGCCAGGCGCTCACCTTCGCCCATAGTAATGGCGTACTCCACCTGGACATTAAGCCCGCCAACGTGCTCATCGACCACTCGGGCAATGTAAAGCTCACCGACTTTGGCATGGCGCGACTGTCGTCCGCCGGTGGCTTTGGCGGCTCGCGCGGCGGCACCATCGGCTACATGCCGCCCGAGCAGCTCGATATCGAGACCGGCACGGTCGACGAGCGCGCCGATGTCTTTGCCCTCGCCTGTGTGATCTACGAGGGCCTGTGCGGCAGCGCTCCCTTTATGGCGGCCACGCCCGCCGACTCGCTCGACCGCATCATCGGCGGCGCCACCTATCCCAGCGAGCTGATACCACACTTTTCCCCGGGAGCCGAGAGCGCGCTCATGAGCGCGCTCTCCCCCATGCCGCAGGACCGCCCCAACAGCATCGAGGCATTTTGCGACCAGCTCCTTGCCGGTCTGGGCAGCGTGCGCGAGGGCCGTCGCAGCCTGGAGCAAATGGTTGGCGAGCTTTCGGATGACGAGCAGGAGCTCGACGATATCGAGCCGTCGCACTACGAGGACGACGCCATCGAGGTCGACCCCGCACTCGGCTGGGCGGGCACGCGCTGGAGCCATGCGCGCGACTACACCATGCGCGCTATCTCGGCGCTAACGTGCGGCACCTTTAGCTTTTTGCTGATGCAAACGGCCGGGGTCGCGGCGCTTCCCGGCCTGGTCATTGCGGCTATCGCGATCGGAGCGGCGGCTGGCCTGGCCCCCCAGATCGGCTCGGCCATCTCGGCTGTGGGCTTTTTGGTGCTCATGGCCAACGCCACCATGCAGGCGCAGGGCATCCTGTCGATGTTGCCGGTCGCGGTGATCTTTGCCGCTGCCATGTCCGGTTGGTGGATCGCCTGGGGTCGCACCGAGACTGCCGCGAGCGCCACGCTCACCTGTGCACTCGCGCTTGGCTGTCTGACCGGCAATACCTTCCTGGCAGCTGGGGTCGCCGCCGGCGTCGCGTCATTTTGGCTCGGCCCGGCAAGCGCCGCCGCGGCAACGGGCATGGGCGCGCTTTTTGCCCGTCTGGCCACGGTCGCGCTTTCAGCCGGAGGCGTGCTGGGGCTCGGTAACGTTGCCGCAGCGCTGGGAGACCCGCTCCTTTGGGCTGCCTTTGTGCTGGTCGCGGCAACTGCCGCGGCGTCATCTGCGCTGCTCAATGTCCATGCCAAGCGTGCCAATCAGGGCTCAAACCTTGCCGCAATCGCCGCCATCGCTGTCACCGGCATCGGCTGCGCAGCGGCGTCCTGTCTTGCACACCATATGGAAATTGCCAGCCTTGCAGCCGCGGTCATCGCCAAGGCGGCGGTTGCGGGAATCCTATCCTCTATAATCGTTGGGATATGCCTATATTTGCTCGGATACCAAAGAACCTATACGGAGAGTGATCTTTCGTGAACTTCCTGAACATCTTCGAGGACCACGTGGCCGGCATCTTCGGTGCCACCCGTGCCCCGTTCTCCTTTAAGAAGCTTGCCAAGCAGGCCGCTCGCGACATGGAGGATCAGACTCTGGTGATCAACGGCGTCAACACCGCGCCGGCACTCTATACCATCCTGATCGCCGCCGACGACGATCCCATGCTCGCCCCGTTCTACCCCGAGCTTTCGCGCGAAGTCCGCGAGTTTGTGAAGGCACAGGCCGAAAAGCGCCGCTATGTGTTTGTCGGCGAACCCCTCGTTCGCTTTATGATCGACCCGCAGCTGCGTGCCGGTAAGTTCTCGGTCTTTGCCGAGAACGTCGATGCCCCCACGCTCGGTCGTCTGTACGAGGAAGAGCGCGCCTACCAGAATGGCCTGGGCCAGAACAACTCGGCCGCAAGCCGCGCCGCCAGCGCTCCCCGCGCCGGCAAGCAGCAATTCGCCGCTCCGCAGCAGCAGCACCCCGCCGCCATGCCCCAGCAGCCGACGCCCCGTGCCACCGCTCCTGACCCACTCGCCGTGGCCGATCCCTTTGCGCCCAACGTCCCCGACCCCGCCGCCGCGCCCATCCCCGTGCCGCAGACCGTCTCTCGTGACGCCCTCGCCGGTATGGGCGGAGCCGCCGCGACCGGCGCCGCCGTGGGCCTTGGCGCCGCGGCCGGTATTGCCTCCAACATGGCGAGCACCCGCGCCCCGCAGCGCCCGCTCGCCCAGCTCGTCGACGTCGTGAGCGGCGAGAGCCACAGCATCACTTCCGCGCAGGTGACCATCGGTCGCGAGCGTTCGGTTTCGGACATCACCCTGCGCGACCCCAACGTGTCGCGCCGCCACGCCCAGCTCACCTTTACCGGTTCGGACTGGTCGATCGAGGACCTCAATTCCACCAACGGCACGCTCGTCAACAACCGCCGCATCACGCGCTGCCCGCTGCGCAACGGCGACCTGCTGACGTTTGGCCTGAGCACCTTTGAATTTAGGGGATAGTCGCTTATGAACATCGATATCGTCCTTTTTGCAGGTCGCATCGTCCTGGTCGCCCTGCTCTACATCTTCCTGTTCGCCGTCATGAAAACCGGCGTGGGACTCGTACGCGGCCAGCGCCGCGACTCCGCTATCTGGACGATCGATGTGGACAAGGGTCCGCGCGGCATCCGTGGCATCCATGTAGATATGCTCGGCCCCGTCATCGTGGGCCGCTCGCCGTCCTCGGACATCTGCATCAACGAACCGTTTGTCTCGGCCTCGCACGCACGCTTTTCGCTGCAGGGCCCAGCACTCATCATCGAAGACCTCAACTCGCTGAACGGCACGCTCGTTAACGGCCGTCAGCTGGTGGAGCCCGCAACGCTGCGCGAGGGTGATGAGGTCCAGATTGGCGACGTGGTCATGAAGGTGAACCGTCGATGATCGACGAGGAGAACAAGTCCGCAACCATGACCGAGGCACCGGCTGCCGCCGTAGCTGCACCGGCCCACGCCGCTCCGGCGGACTCCACACCCGTGGAGCCCGAGGACACCGTGTTCTCCCTGCCTCTTTCGCATGTAACGCATGATATTTCGGATCTCGCCGATAACGAGGGCGAAGAGGATGCCGCAGCAGCGCCCATCGGCGCACATGCTGCGGAACAGTCCACAGCGCCCGAAGCAACCCCGGCGCCGGCTCACTTTGCAGAGCCCGTCGCCGCGGCAATCAACGAGAGCGCTGCGGTGTTTGCAGCACCCGAGCCCGCCGCGCCGGCGTTTCCCATAGCCCCGGCATCCGAGGTTGCGCCCGCGTCTACGCCGGCGCCCGAGCCTATAGACGTCAGCCCGCAAGACGACGAGTCGACCGCCCGCGTGTCCGAGGAGCCCGACTCCCCGGACACCGGTGATTCCGAATCAAACGCCGTGACCGACACCGTCTCTCCCGGTGACACCGCCGAAATCGACGTTGCCGCCGTTGAGGCCAAGCTCAAAGACCCCGGCTCGACCATGAGCTTTGAGCCCCTGACCGAGGAGCGCATCGAAACCGACTCGACCTATGATGCCGGCACCACCACGCAACTTATGTGGGGCGCCCGCTCCGACGTTGGCTGCGTGCGCCCGCACAATGAGGATTCCTACCTGGTGCAGTCGCCGCTCTTTTGCGTATGCGACGGCATGGGTGGTCACGCTGCCGGCGAGGTAGCCTCTTCCATCGCCGTCGAGACTATTGCCAAGACGGCCCCACAGTCCGCCGACGCAGCACGCCTGGCCGCAGCCGTCGAGGCAGCCAACGCCGCCGTAATCGAGGCGGCCCTGAACGGCCTGGGCAAGCCCGGCATGGGCTGCACAGCCACCTGCGCCTACATCGAAAACGACACGCTCGCCATCGCCCACGTGGGCGACTCTCGCGCCTATCTGCTCCACGAGGGCACGCTCATCCGCGTGACCCGCGACCACTCCTACGTGGAGGAGCTCGTGGACGCCGGCGAGATCACGGCAGACGAGGCTCGCGTCCACCCCAACCGTTCGGTCATCACCCGCGCGCTGGGCTCGGACCCCGCCATGTATGCCGACCACTTCACTCTGCATATCGAGGAAGGCGACCGCCTGATCCTGTGCTCCGACGGCCTTTCGAGCATGATTCCCGATAGTGATATCGAGAACATCGCCACTCAGTCCTCAACCGCGCAAATCTGCGTCGACAACCTAGTGGACGCGGCGCTTGCCGCCGGCGGCCACGACAACGTGACCGTAGTAGTCGTTGACCTGGTTGACGATGGCGTCATGCGCGAGGCGCAACGCGTGCGTCGCCGCAACATTACTATCGCCGCCATCCTGGCCCTCGTCTTTGTGCTGGCAGCTGGCATCTGGGCCTACACGGGTGTCACCGGCTCGTACTACCTGGGTACCTACCAGGGCAATGTCGCCGTCTGGCGCGGCCTGCCCGGCAAGCCGCTCGGACTCAAGCTCCACTGGCTCGAAAGCGAAACCAGCATCAAGCTGTCCGACCTGCCCGAAGACACGCAAAACCGCCTCAAGGCGGGTATTCCGCAAACAAGTGTCGACGATGCGCAGGACACGATATCCAAGTACCGCCACCAGATCGACGAGGAGCAGACCCGCCAGGTGATCGACGCGCAAACGATTCGCGACAACACCAATCAGGGATCGACCTCCGAATCAGATTCCGAGAAAACCGCCGAACAGTCCGCCGAGGCCGAAGCCTCCGATAAGAATTAGAAAGGGAGTGCCGCTTATGAGTCGCCGCAACACCGAACTGCTCTTGCTCATCGCCTCGGCGTTCCCCGTCATCCTGCTCTATGCGATGTACGTGCTCACCGCGGGTGCCACGATTTCCTTTGAGACGCTCGCCGTGCCGATCGGCCTGTTCGCCGCCTTCGCCGCGGCGCATATCGCCGTACGCATCCTGGCGCCCGGCGCCGATCCCGCCATCCTGCCCATCGTCTTTGTGCTCTCGGGCATCGGCATCACATTCGTGACGCGCCTGGCCCCCGACCTCGCCATCTCGCAGCTCATCATCTTGTTTGTCTCGGTGGCGCTCATGGTGGGAACGCTCGCACTGGTCAAGAACCTCGACGTGGTCATGCGCTACAAGTACACCTTTGGCATTATCGGCATCATCCTGCTGATGCTGCCGATCTTTATCGGCACCACGATCTCGGGCTCCAAGCTGTGGATTCGCATCGCGGGCTTCACCATCCAGCCCGGCGAGTTCGCCAAGGTCTTCATCGTCTTGTTCCTGGCAGGCTATCTGGCCGAGAACCGCGAGCTGCTCTCCATCTCCAACCGCAAGATCTTGGGCCTCAAGATTCCGCGCTTCCGCCTGCTGCTGCCGCTGTTTGCCGTGTGGGGCGTGTGCCTGCTCATCGTCGTCTTCGAACGCGACCTGGGCTCGGCCGTCCTGTTCTACACCATCTTTTTGCTGATGCTCTATGTTGCCACGGGACGCTTTTCGTACGTCATCATCGGCCTTGCGCTGCTGGCCGTTGGAGCCGTGGGCGCCTACAAGTTCCTGTCGCACGTGCAAGTGCGCTTTCAGGTCTGGGTCGATCCGTTTAAGGATGCCCAGGGCCAGGGCTACCAGATCGTACAGTCACTTTACTCACTGGCTGACGGCGGCCTGGTTGGCGTCGGCATCGGCAACGGCATGGCAAACAACATCCCCGTCGTCGAGTCCGACTTCATCTTCTCGGCCATCGGCGAGGAAATGGGCCTTTTGGGCGGCGGCGCCGTGCTCATCCTGTTTATGCTTTTTGCCGTGCGTGGCCTCACCACGGCAGCCCGCGCCAAGTCCGACCTTGCCGCCTTTAGCGCGACCGGCCTTACGGCGGCCATCAGCTTCCAGGCATTCTTAATCGTTGGCGGCGTAACCCGCCTGATCCCGCTGACCGGCGTCACCCTGCCCTTTATGAGCCAGGGCGGCTCCTCGCTGCTGGCGAGCTTTATCATCGTCGCGCTGCTGCTGCGCGCCGGCGACGAGGCAACCGGACGCGAAGCCGAGCTCACCGGCACCGGCACCATGGCCGCCATCACCGATGACCAGGTCGCATCCGCCGCTGCCCCGACCGGTACGCGTTTTGCCAACGTGCCTTCCTACAGCCACGGCAACCACTCCGCGGGCTCTCGCATGCGTCGTCGCCTGCTCGACACGCCTGAGTCCGGCGTGCTCGGCCGCGTGGCGCTTGCCAACCGTCTGACTCGTGCCGTGTTTGCCTTTACGGCGCTGTTCGCCATCCTTATCGGCAACCTCACCTATGTCCAGGTCATCAAGGCGAAGGACTATCAGGACATGCCGACCAACAACCACACCATCGCCCGCTCCAAGTACATCCAGCGCGGTTCCATCATCACGTCCGACGGCGTGACGCTGGCCGAGTCGTTGCAGCAGGAGGACGGCACCTACGTACGCTCCTACCCCAACGGTAACCTAGCAGCGCACGTGGTTGGCTACGTGAGCCAGCAGTATGGCACCACCGCCATCGAGAGCGTCATGAACGACACGCTCACCGGCTCTAAGGATTACTCCAGCTGGAACAACGCCATCGCGTCGCTCGCGGGCCAGACCCAGCCGGGCAACACCGCCAAGCTCACCATCGACTCGCGTATCCAGACGGCTGCTGAGCAGGCGCTCAAGGGCTTTAAGGGCGCTGTAGTGGTCATCGACCCGCGTACCGGCGCGGTGCTCGCATGTGCCAGCTCGCCCACCTACGACAACACCAACATCGATGCCCTGCTGCAGACGGGCGGCGGCGAGGACGGCTCCATGTACAATCGCGCCATGGACGCGCTGTACACGCCGGGCTCAACGTTTAAGGTCGTTACGCTTTCCGCGGCACTCGAGACCGGTACCGCCAGCCTTACCAGCACCTACCAGGCGCCCGGCTCCATGGACATCGGCAACGCACCGGTCACCAACGCTGCCAACGAGAGCTACGGCACCATCAGCCTGCAGCAGGCCTTTGCCGTGTCCTCCAACGTCGTCTTTGGCCAGGTGGCAAACGAAGTTGGCGCAAACACGCTCGTGCAGTTTGCCAACGCCTTTGGCTACGGCCAAAAGCTCGGCCAGGACCTGACCTCCGCGGCCTCCATCATGGCCGACCCGTCGCTCATGACCGAGTGGGAGACCGCCTGGGCCGGCGCCGGCCAGCCTGTCGGCATGGACCACACGCCCGGCCCGCAGACCACCGTCATGCAAAACGCCGTGATTGCCGCCGCCATCGCTAACAGCGGCGTGGTCATGGACCCGTACTTTGTAGCCCAGGTACTCGCCCCGGACGGAACCGTGGTCAAGACCACGCAGTCCCGCTCGCTTGGTCAGGCCGTCAGCTCCGCCACGGCCGACCAGGTCAAGCAGGCCATGCTTGCCGTCGTCCAGTCCGGCACCGGCACCGATGCCCAAATCCCCGGCGTCAAGGTCGCCGGCAAGACCGGCTCGGCCGAGACTGGCGGCACCAACGTCAACTCGATGTTCGTTGGCTTTGCACCTTACGATTCACCCACGGTCGCCATCTCGGTGGCCTTGGAGGATTTCGACAAGCATGACGTCAAGGCCGCCAAGATCGCCGGTATCGTCCTGACCGCGGCGCTTGCCGCACAGGGAGCGTGATGCCCATGATCGAATCAGACACCCGAGGCGCGCCGCGGCCTAAGGGTTAGCGGCAACGCGTCACACGGCCCCAGCGGCCACATCGTAGGTACTACACACATCGTTGAGCGAATAGTTATGTTAGGAGCAGGAATGGAACAGAGGGTCCTCGGGGGAAGATACCTCCTCAAGGATAAGGTGGGAACAGGCGGCATGGCGACCGTCTTCCGTGCACAGGATCAGGTCCTCGACCGCACGGTTGCCGTCAAGATCATGCTGCCGCAGTATGCCGGCGACGCCACCTTCGCCGCCCGCTTTAAGCAGGAGGCCCAGGCAGCGGCCGGCCTGTCCTCCCCCTATATCGTGGGCGTCTACGACTGGGGCAAGGACGGCGACACCTATTACATCGTCATGGAGTACCTGCGCGGTACCGACCTTAAGAGCGGCATCAAGAGCCACGGCGCCCTCGACCCCAAGAAGGTCGCGCAGATCGGCTCGCAGATCAGCTCCGCGCTTTCGGTCGCCCACAAGCACGAGATCATCCACCGCGACATTAAGCCGCAGAACATCATGGTGCTGCCCGACGGCAACATCAAGGTGATGGACTTTGGCATCGCGCGCGCCAAGAACAGCCACCTCACGCAAGACAACAACGTGCTGGGAACCGCCCACTACGTCAGCCCCGAGCAGACCCGTGGTCAGGACCTCGGCCCCACCTCGGATATCTACTCGCTGGGCGTCGTGATGTACGAGTGCGCCACCGGCCGCGTCCCCTTTGACGGTGACGACGCTATCTCGGTCGCACTCAAGCAGGTCAACGAGCTGCCTATTCCGCCGAGCCAGATCAACTCCGGTGTCGACGCCGACCTTGAGCGCATCATCCTCAAGTGCATGGAGAAGGACCCGGCAAACCGCTTCCAGACCGCCGACGAGCTGCGTCAGGTGCTCAACAGCTACCTGTCGGGCCGTGCCGTCAACGTCTCGGAGCCCACGCGCATCATCGGTGCCCCCGGTGAGCTGGGCGCCACCAAGACTCGCGAGCTTTCCGATCAGACGCGCGCCATGGTGCGTCCCGTCTCGGGCGTGAGCGGCCAAAATACCGCCCGCAGCTCGGTTTCGGGCTCCACCGGCTCCTACGAGGTCGAAAAGCCCAAATCCAACAAGAACAAGATCATCGCCGCCGTGGTGGCAGCCGTTGCCGTCATCGGCATCGTGGTGGCCTTTGCCACAGGACTCTTTGGCGGCGAGCAGGTCACCGTGCCCGATGTGCTGGGCAAGGACCAGCAGACTGCCGTCGAGCTGATCAAGGAAGCCGGCCTCGAGGTCGGCACCATCGACCAAAGCTACAACGACGATGTCGACGAGGGCAAGGTCGCCGAGCAGACGCCCAACGGCAACACCAAGAAGACCAAGGGCACTAAGGTGAACCTGGTAATCTCCAAGGGCCCCAAGCCCTCCGAAAAGGTTGAGGTTCCCAAACTTGTCGGCCTGACCAAGGACCAAGCAGAAGCCGCACTGGCAAGCGTTGGCCTGAAGGGCAACGCCTCCGAGGAGGCCAACGAGGCTGATGAGGGCCAGGTCTTTGAGCAGGGCACCGAAGCCGGTAAGGAAGTCGCGAAGGGCACGACCATCTCGTACAAGGTCTCGAGCGGCCCGGATACCACGTCCGTCCCCGACCTGACCGACATGACCGAGGCCCAGGCGCGCAACGCCCTCGATATGGCAGGCTTTGGTGTCGACGTGAGCTACCAGGAGAACGACTCGGTTACCGAGGGCACCGTGATCAGCTGGAACCCCAGCGGCAAGCAGAAGCCCGGCGCCACGATTACCGTCGTCATCGCCAAGAAGTCCGGCAAGGCCAGCGTCCCGGGCAACCTGTACG
>ERZ1673736.4921-NODE-4921-length-10236-cov-15.480994_pt1 | contig 10236 bp, 12 predicted proteins | sample MGYA00580212_ERZ1673736 | MGnify/ENA primary metagenome ERZ1673736 (study PRJEB41218, sample SAMN15661752) | gut metagenome | host: Homo sapiens | place: Canada: London | collected 2015-08-20/2019-03-30 | study: EMG produced TPA metagenomics assembly of... | reverse complement strand
TTTGAGGTCGCTCTTGCTTCCGCCTCCGCCATGTGTTTCGGCAAAGGTGGTGGCGTCATCGACCATACCCAAAAACAGCAGGGTGGCACAGTGCATGACCTCTTTCCCTTGCTCCGCAATGGACTGGACAAGCGAGCCGTCAAACATCTGCCGTTCCGGTACGGTCATCCGTGCCGAAAGGTCACGGAACTCATTCACCATATTCTCCAGCATTGCATCCTTGAGCAGGCTGTCCACTTTGGAATGGACATCACGGGAGTATTTGTAGGCTTCCTCCTTGAGGTGTTCCGTCCGTTCCTGAACGGCATCCATATTCTCCTTAAGATCGGTCAGCTGTCGGTCAGCTGTCTGCAATTTCTCCTGCTTGTCTGCCAGTTTGAGTTGGATATAGGCAAGCTCCTTTTTCAGCTTGTCCGTCTCGGCTGATATGGCGGCTGCATCGCCACTGTGTTCCGTCAACTCTTTTTCAAGAACCGCCAGCCTTGCTTCCTTTTCCGCCTGCTTCTTCTGGAGATTTTCTACCATAGAGCCCAAGCCCTTGACCTTGCGTTCTGCCAGCCTTATGTCCGAACGAAGTGCGGAAAGCACCTCTTTATGCCTGGCTATCTGTTCCTCAATGTCCGTACATTCCTCCGACAGCATGCGACGGTACTCCTCGGTCGTCCTGTGGCGGGCGCCGGTCTCAGAGACACTGCTTCCTCTGGAAAGCCCCCATTTTCTGTTCACCTCGGCAAAGTCGCTGTGCAGCTGCTTCATCCTTGCGCTGTACTCGTATTTGTCCTTTCCGGCAAAAATCTCCTTGTATGCAAACTTGCCGTCTCTTATCGGCAGAAGCGTACAATGTATGTGCGGGTTCTGCTCGTCAAGATGTGCAACGAAAGCTGCGATATTCTGCTCTCCGAATTTGTCAGAGATGAACCTATAGGCATCCTTCGCCCACAGTTCTATTTCCGGCTTCCGCACTATGCGGCTGTTGTCCGCGCCCTGCTCGAAATCCACCTCCTGCTTGCCGAAGGCGAGCTGACGCATCAACTCACGGGAGCCGCCGAAAATAATGTTGACCACCGTCCTGTATTTGGGTTCCAACAATCCCTCGTTAGGGTCTTTAATACCACGCTGACGGAGATTGTCTGCCATGCGTTCCGGAATGCTCCGGCTTTTGTCCACAGGGCGTACTTTTCCGCCGTTCACTATCTCGAAGTTCAGATGTTCCCTTGTCGGGTCGTAGTTGCCTTTCTTCATGGCATATTCCGCCGCCTTCTCACTGCGGTTGCGCAGATGTTCATTGCTTTGGGCGGTAGTGATGCCTTTGGAAACCCGAATGTCGAGAACCTGTTTTGCATTTGCCATACTTTTCCTGTATTGTTTCGGACAACCCTTCGTGTCCCAGCTTGCTGCCCGGTCGGACACCGCTCCCAAAGACGTAGTCATTTGGGGTATTAGGCTCCCTCTCCCTTTGTTCGGTGGCAGACGGGCAAGCCCGGATGCCTGTTATAAACGGCAGGACGGCTACGCCGGTTATCGGTCGGATTATCCGTGGTTATACAATAGGTTTTCAGCAGTCCGCATCTGCGGATTTTACCAATGCTTTCGCAGCAACCGACATGAACGGGTCGTGAAGGTTGTTAAGGAGCACCTGACGGTCATCGTCGTAGTCGATGTCCTTGTCCTTGGAGAGGATGATGACATGCTCCGCCAGCTCCTCTGACAGGTCTATAAGTGACGGCCATCTTCCCTCCAGGTCACAGCACAGGTATTCCGTGAGTTCCATTCTTTCGTCCGGTTTTGCCCGGCACAGCACCTTCCGCATGGCGGCAAGGACGATGCACTCTATGGCGGTATTCCGGATTTCCAATACCCGTTTGTCCATTCTCTCCGACAACTTCATCAAAGTGACATGGCAGTCGTCTTCCGGCAGTTCGTCCTTAAGTCCGGCATCGGTGATAGCCTTGTGTACAACCTTCCCGCACGCAATACCGGCATCACCGGAAGTGATACTGCCGTTTACCCATCCGGACAGGATTCCGTTCAGCTGACGGACAATGCCTGTTTTTCCTTGTGCAATGTCAGGCGTCACATGATTGCCATCATGCAGGCGCATAGTGATGACCATACTTTTCGGCAACCTTTTCCTTTCCAACTGTCCTAACGATTCCAGCGTTTCCAGAAAGGAGCGAACAGTCGCCCTGTGCCAGTGCCATTCGGAAGCGAGGTCTGAAACGGTCACATGACACTGGCCCTGCTGGAGTTGAAAATCCTGTTTCCTTAAAAATGGAGAGACGAAGCCTGCCAGTGATTTGTCCAACAAGTCGCAATAGGCTTCCGTCCTTGTCTTTCGGTCGCCTACCTTCTCTTTGAGGAAGTCGAACAGTCCGGTACTCGCCGATATGGTAGCGGTCATTTCTTCTTTATTTTTCATCTTCATTCTGTTTTTTATGATTGACTAATGTGCGGATTAAATAAGGCTGCTTCTGTCCGCATTATCATGGCAGCCTCGCGTGATGATTGCAATGGTAGCAGTCGGACATCGCACCCGGATGCTCCGACAGGTGTAGCCTCCTGTCCTTGTCCTCCCATTCGGACAGTATCTTGCCGGAGGGATAGAACAGGGCAGCCAGAAGGATATACGAAATGGTGACTGAAAGAGTGAACAACTGAGGCACGGCACATATAGCCAATGCCATGATGCCGCAGAAGACAAATGCCCTTGGACGATCAAGTAGCTTGCGGAGCCATCGTTCTGTCCTCCTTGAAGAGAACAACATGGCAGATACTATGGTGGACAACATCGCCCCGAACTGACCGGGGTGTCCGGTCGTATAGACATAGTGGAAAAGGAGCAGCAGAACCACAAGCACCTGCGTGTAGAGTTTGCGGGCCTTGGCATTGCCTGTCATGGCACGGTAAAATGCTGCCATGAAGGGGCGGCGGCTCCTGTACAATACCATCGGCAGAAAGACTGGGAGCAAAAGGAATACAAACTGCAATACTATCCAGGTCATAGGTAATTTGAGTTATGTGACATGTGTATGGGTTGTTCCAGCAGTTCCAACCGGACAATGCCGTGCGTGGCAAGAGCGATTATAGCTTCCGCATCCTTTGCCGTGAGATACATGGCCGCCTTCTTGATCCGCTGGCGGAACTGCCTGTCCTGCCTGCGCAGCGTGGCCAACGCCCTGTCCAGATCGTGCTCGGGGATGTTCCATGCCGTGCCTTCGGCGCAAGCCCCGCGCGGCTTGTAAGCCCGCAGTACCAGCGTTCGTGAAACAAGGTAGTCTGTCCTGTCAGGTCGTGCGATGATATGCTCCTTGAAAAGATTGTCATCGACGACCTCAATCCATGTCCTGTTAGCCCTGATCCAATAGACCATCTGCCGGTAGAGAGTGTTTCGCATAGCCGGGAATTATATGAAATCCATCAGGACATCGTCCTTGTTCCTCTTGTACTTCATTATGCCGCTCTTGGAGTGCAGGTCGAGATCGATGCAGAGGTCGCCGTACATCAGCTCCAGCGAATCGTAAATCGTGGCGAGGATACAGCTGACCCTGCCGTCGGCATCCGTCTTCGCGTTCATCTTGAACATCTGCCCGAAGGCAGGATTGGAATAGGCGCAAGTGCTGTGACCGTATGGTTCCGTCCGCATCGGGATATGGTGGTACAGTGTTATCAGCTCCATGTCGTCCTCGAACATGTCCATGACCTCTTCCAACTCGTAGGTGTCGCGCAGAGGAAATGTGAGCAGTACATAATCGCCATAGAACTGCGGTTCTTCCATTGTCGTCACATCAAGAAGCTGCGGCAGCTGTAACGGGACGAAAGAAAGGAAATCGTTCAGGAAATGTCGTAGCATAATCATGTCTATTTGTGTGTCGTTTACAATCTTTGGATATAAATTTCCATCAGCGTGGCCGGCAACTCGTCCGGATTCTCCATGTCGGACTGCAGGACATCTCCCAACCTTGCGAATGCCGCAGGCGTCTGTTCTGCGATTCTGCGCAGCTCCTCTTTCTCCGCATCGGAGAGCAAAACCGCACAAATGCCGTCCATCGAGATGTAAGGCTGTAGCATCATACACGCATAGCCCCACGCCTGGGACTTGGACTTTATCCTGTTCTCCCGGATATCCTTGAGGCACACTGCCGCATTCTGTATAAGGCGGCGGTTGGTACGCATCGCCATGTATATCATCGCATCCCGGTAGGGAATCTCCTCGTTTTCCGCTGCAATGAAAACACGGGAGCAACATTGCTCCGTATCCTTGGATATGTCCGACATATCCTCTCCGGACAGACCGTTAAGGTGTGTTAGAAAGGTGCGGAACACCGCATCCTCATTCCTGATGAAAGATTTCAGGCCTGTAAGGTCATGTATCCCGTCCTGCAATGTCCGGGCAAGCAACCGGTGGTATGCCGAAAGAATATTGTTGCGGTCTGAATCAAGGGGCGGAGTGCTGTCAAGCGAACTGAAAAACGGCCTTGCGTTATCGGCTGCGACCTTCAAGTCCTTGTCCCCATAATAAGGAGAGGTAAGTTCCTTGAGGACAAACACGTCCTGACAGGTGCGGCTGACGGATCGTGCCAGACGGATGAACTCCGTGCGAAGCGAATCGTGAATCCTTTCGCACCTGCCGTACAGGTCTGAATGAGGATTGCCGGAGGTGTCCCGTATCGCATGAGAAAAGGCTGAGTCCCTGGCTGCCCGCCAGCGGTTTATATGTACCGCCAGTTCCTTCGTCGAAAGATCGTCCAGTTTCCGGACTTCGGACAGATAATTCCCGTAAACTCCGACCGGGTCATCCGCCATTTCCGGATGTCCGCTGCCGATTTTTCCGGTACATCCTGCGGACAGGAACATGACCACCGAAACGGCAATCATCCCGGTCAAAAGCGACCTTGATTTTGAATATGATTTTATAAATACCATACTGTGATTTCATCTTAAAAACGGCGCAAATCTATATAATATTTCCTACTTTCCACCATCAAAAATCAGATTTTGACGACATTTTAATTTCATACTTAACAGTATAATTTACAATGAAAACAAGTGAAAGAAAAAGCAAGTTTTGAATATGATTTTTTAAACTAATTCGATAGAGTATGATTTCATACAGAAAAAACTATTATCTTTGTTGCGGGCAAATTTTAAGGCATACGAAAAATGGCAAAAGTAGGATACATATTCAAGGCTAATCACTATGACACTTACGAGGCGGACAAGGAATGGATGCTGAATTTCGGGTGTGAACAAATTATTGAGGAAGAGACTGATCATGAAGTGATGCGTCCCCAGTGGAAACAACTTATGAACGCCCTTTACAGGGGCGACGTGCTTGTGGTTTCCAAGTTCAGCAATGCAGTTCGTGGGGTGCGGGAACTGTCGGTCTGCATCGAAATGTGCCGGATAAAGGTCGTGCGCCTGATTTCCATCCAAGACAGGATTGACAGCCATAACGAGTTGTTCAAGGAAACTACTGCTGCCGATGTTCTTGAAATGGTGGGAGCCCTTCCTGAAGAAATCGCCGCATTGCGCAAGTCATCCAGCCATGTCATGCTGTTCCAGAAAAATATCAAGTCGCCGGCCAAGACGGGGAAAAACTTATCCAGGACTGAACGGGAAAGGAGCATCGTGGACATGTATAACAGCGGCTATTCTATAGATGACATTGCCAATGTAAGCGGATTCAGCAGCAAAAGCTCAATATTCCGCATTCTGAACAAATACAATGTCGATTTGAACAGAGGCCGGACCAAAGGACCGAGGCGCAAGAAGGGAATGGACGAAACAGAGTGACACAAAACTCGGACTATCAAGTACTCTTGAGATATGAATAAAGAGATAATTACAGAACGGCTTGTATTGCGCCCTTGGCGGGAATCGGATGCGGAGGCCTTGTACAAATATGCCAAAGACCCGGCAATCGGTCCTGTTGCAGGTTGGCCTCCATACTTCGGTAGCGGACAGTTTGGAAATAATTCGCACGGTATTTGCCGCTCCCGAAACGTATGCGGTGGTATTGAAAGCGACGGACGAGCCGGTAGGCAGTGTGGGAATCATGTTCGGAGACGGTTTGCACAGTGCTGAAATGCAGACGGGTGAGGCGGAAATAGGCTATTGGATAGGCGTGCCTTATTGGGGGCAAGGGCTGATACCAGAAGCTGTGCGCTGCCTGCTACGAAGGTGTTTTGAGGATTTGGGAATGACTGCCGTCTGGTGCGGGTATTATGACGGCAACGTGAAATCCCGGCGTGTGATGGAGAAATGCGGTTTCCGTTTCCATCACACGGAAGAAGGTAAGACATCTCCGCTTGGCGATGTCCGCACGGAGCATTTTATGCGGATGACGAAGGAAGAATGGGAAAAAACGAATAATTGAAACTATGGACAGCGTGGCAAACTATATTATCCGCCCTTTGTATCCAGATGAAATCCATTTGTTGAGAGATTTTCTTTATGAAGCGATTTTTATTCCTGAAGGAGTTGAATCTCCGTCGAGAGATGTGGTGGATTTGCCTGAATTGAAGCTGTATGTTCAAGACTTTGGCAAGAAACAAGATGATTGCTGCTTGGTTGTCGAGTGCGATGGAAAGGTGGTTGGGGCAGTGTGGACACGTATAATGAATGATTATGGTCATGTGGACGATGAAATTCCTTCACTTTCCATTTCCCTATATAAAGAATATCGGAATAAAGGGATGGGCAGACTGTTGATGACGGAGATGATGAAACTGCTGGAAAGTAAAGGTTATCATCATGTTTCTCTTTCCGTTCAAAAGGCTAATTATGCTGTTCGTATGTATTTAAAACTTGGATTTAGAATTATAAAGGAAACAGAGGAGGAATTTATTATGATGAGAGATATAACGAAAGAAGCGAGTAACTATCAACGTTTTTTGTCTGGTGAGTATTGTAATAGATTGGATTCTGAGGTCTTGAGTATGATTATACAGACAAGGGAACTCTTATCAATGCTTGATAATATCACCTTGTCAGAAGAGGAAAGAACAGCATTATTTGTTCGTATGTTGGGTAAAGTCGGACAATATTCCAGTATTGGTCGAAATTTTATTTGTCAGTGTGGCAAACATATTTTTATTGGTGAAAAAACAATCATCAATGACAATTGTACGCTGATGGATGAGAACTATATTTACATTGGTAGTAAAGTTTTGATAGCTCCTCACGTACAGTTTTATACAGCCACTCATCCTGTGTGTTTTGAAGAGCGTTTTGTGGAGGACTGGAATGAAAATTCTGGAGAATTGTTTTTTAGAACGAAAGCTCTACCAATCACGGTAGAAGATAAAGTGTGGATTGGTGGTGGAAGTATTGTTCTTGCGGGAGTGACTATTGGCAGAGGAAGCGTAATAGGTGCGGGAAGTGTAGTTACAAAATCTATTCCGGCGAATTGTGTTGCTGTGGGAAATCCGTGTAAAGTCATTAAATGGTTAAAGCCTAAATATAAGATTCGTCCGCTTGAAGAAGAAGACATTCCGGAGATGCGGGAATTGTTCCGCGCCACCGTTCTTACTGTCAATTCCAAGGACTATACGAAAGAGGAAGTAGAAGACTGGGCTTCGTGCGGTGACAGCGTAGAGCATTGGAAGGAGCTGTTTGCAAAGAACAATTATATCGGTGCGCTTGACGAACAAGGCAATATTATTGGCTTTTCCTCTATGAACACCGAAGGTTATTTGCACTCCATGTTTGTCCACAAGGACTGGCAAAGAAAGGGTGTGGCAACCATGTTGCTTTCGGAAGTGGAAAAGATGGCTCGTGGATACGGGGCGCACAAAATAAGTGTTGAAGTCAGCATCACCGCACGGCCTTTCTTTGAGAAGCGTGGCTACAAGGTGGTGAAGGAACAGAAGGCAAGAGCCAATAGGCTTTGGCTGACAAACTATGTGATGAAGAAAACATTATGAACATCTTGAAATCCCTCATAATATGGCTTTGCTTTATTCCCATAGCAATTCTCAATGGAGGGCTGCGGGAATATGTATTGGTGGAAGCTATCGGAGAGGAATGGGCATTGCCTGTTAGCGGAATCACATTAAGCGTGTGTATTTTCCTGATAACTTGGTTGCTATTGCCTCGAATGATAAAAGCCTTTACCTCCAAAGATGGCTGGTTGATTGGGATAAGCTGGGCATTGTTGACGATTGCTTTTGAATTTGCCGCAGGACTGGCGGGAGGCAGTACTGTTTCAGAACTTTTAGCCGTTTATAATCCGTTGTCCGGCAATTTGTGGTTGTTGGTTCTGGCGACTACTTTATTATCACCAATCGTGACGAAGAAATGCAGATTCGCTTAAAAAGAAATAGATATGAAAGACGAAATAATTCAATTCCTGAAGGAAAATATCATTGGCAAGAATTTGTTTACGGATGATGTAGTCTATCAACTTGACAACGGAAAATTAGAAGGCGTGTATAGCGACAAGATAGTGTTTTCCGATTTGGCAAAAACCGAAAACGGCTTTGCCTTCAATATGACTACAGTCACGCATGAACTGATTTATAATATAGATGGGAAAGGCTCAAGAATGACCATTACCAAAGATTATACCGGGACGAGTGTGTTTCGCTATGAACTGGCTATGCGGAAAAGCACCAATCAACTGACTGGCTATATGCGTTGTATCTCAACAACAGTCCAAAATCAGACGATGGAAGCCGTGGTCTGCGGAATATTCGATGTGAACTTTGACGGCAAAGAACTGAAATGGCAAGAAAACCAGTTGTTGTATAGAGACAACCCTATAGGAGATGACAACTATAAGCCTGTTGCGTTCGATGCCAAAGTCCGTTTCCACCTTGATAAGGGGAAAGCCGTGTTTGAATATATTCCTACGCTTTGGAATGTAAATGCGGACACGTTAGCGAAAAGTTTGTCTAAAGACGATTACCCTGCTTATATATCAAAAGAAAGATAACAGTTTGACTACTTAAAATAGCAATTTATGGATTTGGCTGATTGGTTCAAAGGTTTTGAGAAAGGTATCACGAAACTGCCGGAAGCGCAAAGGGAAACTTTCTTCCGTGAGTGCGGCAAGAACTGTGTGCAATGCGGCACGCTTCAGATTTATAAAGACTTGTATAAACAGGCGGCTGGAGACCTTGACCAGTTTTTCGCCAAAGCCAATGAATTGCCAGGAGTAAGATGCGAAACGATAGAGAAAGGTTCTGTTTATAACCTGTATTTTCTGGAATGCACCTGTGGGTTGCACAAACAGGGCTATGTCACTACGCCTATGCTCTGTGAATGCTCAAGGCAAAGCATCCTTTATGTCTTGCAGTCGTTATGGAAAGACTGGACATTCCAAGTAACCATTTGTGAATCCATTTTACGCGGAAGCCAACATTGCAAGATGCGGATTGAAGCAAGCAACACTGATTTTGCTGAATTTGAAACGAAAATATAGAATAGAATGACTTTAATATTGATATATTTGCTTCCTATCCTGTTTATGCTCCATGAGTTTGAGGAAATGGTTATGCTGCCTGCATGGATTGAAAAAAATGAAAAAGAATTATCCCGGAGGTTTCCTGCATTGCGGTCAAAATTGTCTTTTCTACAAAGTCCTGCATTCGGCATTGCCGTGTGTGAGGAGTTTGTTATTGTAAGTGCTTGTACTATAGCTACAATCATTACAGGGAACATGTTGTTTTGGTACATTTGTTTACTGGCTTTCAGCTTGCATTTTGTTGCCCACATTATACAATTCTTTATCATTCGCAAATATATTCCTGCCATTGTCAGCACTGTGTTATGTTTGCCTTATTGCGTCATGGCAATAAGTGCTGGTCAAGAGCAATATTCCAATGTGGAAAACGTTTTGTTAGGTGTTTTAAGCCTGGTTATTTGTATAGCCAATCTTTGCCTGATGCAAATCGTAACACCCAGAATTTATAAGTGGATTAAAAACAAGATGTGAATACCCGGAATGTGCATATCCCCCAAAAAGCGAACTCAATTTGAGGGAAATGTTAGAAGTCCAACAAAAAGAAATTGGAAACTTAGAGGTATAATCAAGAACAAATGCTATCTTTGCGGAACTAACAGAAAAAATAGAATTGTTCAACCCGTATGAAATGGCAAGTGTGCATATAGCTGCGCTCAACGGATAGCATTTCAATCAAGCTATTCAGCAACGGACAGGCTTATAACAGGTTTGTCCTTTCTTGTTTTGCCATTATTCCAAATTCATAATTATGCGATGTATCATGCCGCCTT
>ERZ1673736.4916-NODE-4916-length-10253-cov-3.467543_pt1 | contig 10253 bp, 10 predicted proteins | sample MGYA00580212_ERZ1673736 | MGnify/ENA primary metagenome ERZ1673736 (study PRJEB41218, sample SAMN15661752) | gut metagenome | host: Homo sapiens | place: Canada: London | collected 2015-08-20/2019-03-30 | study: EMG produced TPA metagenomics assembly of... | reverse complement strand
TCTTATATGTTAAATCAGATAATTCTCCTACTTGTGGTTCTCTGTGTTTATTATAGTTCTCAACGATAATAAATAAAATACCGTATAAAATTAAAGTAAAGGCTACGGTTGGTGCATTATAAAAAAGTGCATCAATTTTATCATTAAAAGCAAGACCAATAACTGCTGCTGGAAGACACCCCACGATTACCTTTCCCCAGATATCAACGGTCTCTCTCTTTTCTTTTGCAGACTTCTTCGGACTGAATGGATTCAGCTTATGGAAATAAATCACACATACCGCAAGAATCGCACCAAGCTGAATGACTACTAAAAACATTTCCATAAAGTCTTTGGATACATTCAGCTTAATGAATTCATCCACAAGAATCATATGTCCTGTAGAACTGATTGGAAGCCATTCTGTGATTCCTTCCACAATTCCAAGCAGGATTACTTTTAACATTTCAATTAACATTTATTTATTCCTCCTGTAATATTTATCGCTTCATTCTACCATAAGTTACCGTATTTGTCCCCCTATTGCCGTAGAACATTTTTGCTATTTTCTAAAAATTATATAACTTTATAGAAGGATAGTGCACAGCTACTCTAATTCTAAAAGTCCCTGTTCCATCAGATATTTGATAGAAAACAGCCTCGGTTTCTTACTGTTATCAAATCTTATTTTTATCTTATCGTCTTTTAACTCAAGAATCGTGCCTTTTCCAATATTTTTATGAACCACTCTTCTTCCCTTTTTGAACTCCTTTTTATCATAACGAAGTTCGCCGATATAGCGGGATATCTGTGCGTCCTTCTGATAAAGTTCCTTTAAAGAATATAGGAAAAGATAGGTTTTAGCTCTTGTAACAGCAACATAAAAGAGCCTTCTCTCTTCCTCTAAATCTGCATCTTTTACTGCTTTTTTATGCGGAGTTGTCCCCTCATTAATATCCATAACAAAGACGACCTCATATTCCAGTCCCTTTGAGCTGTGCATTGTCGTGAGTGTCACCCCGCTTTTTTGCTGCTGCCGTCCTGCCTCCATCTGCTTTTCTAATTCCTCCCCATAAGAGTCTATGTAGGAAAACCATTCTTCAAAACTATGATATTCTTTCGCACTTTCCTGAATCTGGTTCAATACTTCCTCTAAATCATCTGGATTCATCCTTCGAAACTGTGCATATTCGTTCATATAGTCCTCATAACCAATCCCGTTACGAATATATTGTATGGCAGCATATGGTTCCATTTTTCGGAGCAGGCACAAATCCATCTCCAGCTTATCAATCTTTTCATAGAGCCATTTTTTGCCGAAGGTTTCCTGCTTTAACTTTTTCAAATCTACCTGGGGGTCAGTAAGCATACTTCTTGAAATATAACGTTTTGGACGATTCATTATTTGTAAAAATAACTTTCTGTCTTTGTTTCCCATCGCAATCTTTATATACGTTAATATATTTCTTGCAATCCAGTGATCAAATATATTTGGAATCACATCTCGCATCTGAAATGGGATATTATACTCCATCAAGCGGCCGACAAGAAGTCTTGGCTGTGTATTTGTTCTGAAAATGACTGCCATTTCTTCTAGTGGAATTCCCTTTTTATGATAAAAACGTATTCCTTTTAAAATATCAGTGCATTCTTCTCCAGCATCTTTTAAATATCGGAATGTAATCGGTACCTTTTTGCCGCGGGCTGCCTGCATATTTTTCGGAAAACGCTTTGTGTTATGGCTAATGAGATGTTCCGCACTGTCCACAATCTCTGCACTACACCGGTAATTCGTATTTAAAATTACTTTTTTCGCATCGGGATAATCTTTTTCAAATCCAAGCATGATTTCCGGCCTGGCCCCACGGAAACGATAGATGGACTGATCATCATCTCCTACAATAAACAGATGATCTCCTTTTCCTGCTAACATCCGCACAATCTCATATTGTACTTTATTAATATCCTGAAATTCATCAATTAATATATACTGAAACTTTTGCTGCCACATGGCGAGGATATCTTTCCTCTCTTTTAAAAGTTCATAGCAAAAGACCAGCATGTCATCAAAATCTATGAGATTCTCCTCTCGAAGTCTTCTCTCATACCCCTCATAAATCTGAGCAAATAGCTCATCAGAGCAATTACTGCTGTGATAGTAGGAAAGGGACATCATCTCTCCTTTTACATAACTGATTTCGTTAATGATGCCGGAAAGGAATTCCTTCTCATCTTCGATTTCCAGTTCCATATTCTCTGTCATCTCTTTGATATAACGCCGCTTTACATCTTCACGGATAATATTTCCTGCCGTATATCGGTATGCATAGCGAAGAATCATAAAGAAAATTGAGTGAAAAGTACCAAATGTTACCGGTGCATTCTCCATCCCATCAAAGGCAAAAAAACGCTTTCTCATTTCTTCTGCCGCTGCCCTTGTAAATGTAATAACTAATATATTCGATGGATGTACCCCCGCATTTTCAATAAGCCATTTTACGCGATAAGTAATTACAAGTGTCTTTCCTGAACCCGGACCGGCAAGAACCATTAACGGACCTTCTTTATGTGTGATCGCTTCTTCCTGTTCTTTGTTAAAAATTGCTGGCACTTCTCCTCCTCCTTTCTTTCTATATGTACTCTCGGAATCTTTTTATATTATAAGGATTCTAAAAGTAATCCGAGATAACTCATCTATTTTTTAGAGTTTCTCCTGCTTTAAATGTATCTCTCTGCAGGAGTACATCATCATTAATGATAAAATAAATGTTTGCAAAACAAAAGGGTGTCTCTCAACACCCTTTTATCTTTAATGCAGTTAAGTTAAAATACTCTTCTGCCATTCTTTGCTATTAATGTTTTGCAACGCTCTTAAGATATGCTTCAACTTCAGCTTCTGTTGTCAAAGACATTGCCTTAGCTGCAACAGTATCTGCTTCTTCTTTTGTCCAGAGAGAGATTCCCTTTCTGGTTGCTAAGATAGAAGTCGCACTTACACTGAATTCATTCATTCCAAAGGAAATTAATAATGGAGCAAGTAATGGGTCTGCTGCTGCTTCACCACACATACCAACCATGATTCCCTCTGCTCTTCCGGCTTTGATAACACGTTCGATAGAACGAAGTACTGCCGGATTGTAAGCGGAATAGAGATATGCAACCTCTGCATTACCTCTGTCTACTGCCATAGTATATCCTGTAAGATCGTTTGTTCCGATACTAAAGAAGTCTGCTTCTTTTGCAAAAACATCTGCCATTAAGCTTGCTGCAGGTGTCTCGATCATAATACCAACTTTGATATTCTCATCGTATGCAACACCTTCTGCCTTCAGCTCCTCTTTCAGTTCTGCAATCATGTTCTTCACTGCACGAAGCTCATCTAAACATGTAACCATAGGAACCATGATACGGATATCTCCATATGCGCTTGCTCTAAGCAATGCTTTTAACTGAGGACGATATAAATCTTCTCTCTTTAAGCATAAACGAATTGCACGGAAACCGAGGAATGGATTCTCTTCTTTCTCAAGAGCAAGATAAGGAATCTCTTTATCTCCACCCACATCCAAAGTACGGATAATAACTGGTTTGCCCTCTAAAGTCTCAGCTACCTTCTTATATGCTGCAAACTGCTCTTCTTCTGTAGGAATCTGAGGACGATCCATGAAAAGGAATTCTGTACGGAATAAACCAATTCCCTCGCCATCACACTCTACTACTTTAAGGGCATCTTCTGGCTTACCAATGTTTGCACAAAGTTCAACCTTAACACCATCTGCAGTTTTTGTCTCCTTGCCAACAAACTGAGCAAGGGCAGCTTTCTCTTCTAAATATGCTACTCGTTTCTGTTCATACTCTGCCTGAAGTTTCTCATCAGGATTAATATATGTCTGACCTTCTGAGCCATCTAAAACGACCTTATCTCCGTTGGAAATCTTTTCTGTGATTCCCGGTATACTGAGTACAGCCGGAATTTCAAGAGCCCGCGCAAGAATTGCTGAGTGGGAAGTCTTACCACCAACCTCCGTAAGAATACCTGTAACATTCTTAGGGTTGATTCCTGCAGTCATAGATGGAGTTAAGTCTTCTGCTACGAGAACAGTTCCCTCTGGTACATTCGCCAGATCTACATCTTCTACATCCAGAAGTATCTTCAATAATCTTGTCTTTATATCACATACGTCTGTTGCTCTCTGCTGGAACATCTCATCATCAATAGAAGAAAACATCTGCATATAATAATCACAGATTTTCTCTACTGCTGCTTCTGCACACATCTTATCATCTGCAATGCTTGTCTCCATCTGCCCAGTCATCTCTGGGTCCATAAGGAGAAGGACATGCCCTTCCAGAATCTCTGCTTCTTTCTCCCCTACTCTTTCTTTCATATCATCTGCCATTGCCTGTGTTTTTGCAATACACTTGTCAAGGGCTTCTGCTAATCTCTTCTTTTCAGCGTCAACATCACTGACTGCTTTATTATCGTATGCAAGGGAAGGCTCTTTTACAATAACAGCGGAACCAATACCGATTCCTGCTGATGCACCAATACCAGTATACATTATCTTCACCTCAAATTTTGATTTACAATTATTCTCCTAAACCGGATTCAATCATTTCGATAGCAGTCTTTAATGCTTCTTCTTCGTCAGCTCCATCACACTGGATTTCTACTTCAGAACCGCATTTGATGCAAGCACCGATAATGTTAAGAAGGCTCTTTCCGTTTGTTGCTTTACCGTTGAAGTTGATTGTTACGTCACTGTCAAACTTAGCCATTCCTTTAGCGAATACTCCTGCCGGTCTCATGTGAAGTCCCTGTGGGTTGTTGATTGTAACTTTCTGTGATACCATAGTTAATTTCTCCTTTTCTTAATAGGTTAATATAAATTAAATAATAGCTAAAGAAAACAGGATACTGTGCTTCTGGCTGATGCATTCGGTTAGTATTATACCCTGCATTCATACCTCCCCTTGTTCCTTTAGTACTCATTATTTTACCATTTTTTATATACACTGTCAATATAACAGCGCTTAGAGCGGTTTGAAAAATACTCTGGATTACCCGTAACTTTTTTCTTGTAATTCCATTTAAATCCTTGTAGATAAAAAGATATATTCTTTCTTTCCTGCCTCATCATCAGGATAAAGTTCTACATATTTTTTAGCTGCCTCATACGCCCTATCGTACTCCTGCGCCTTCTCATAAATAACAATCTTTCCGTACATAAAACCAGCCTTCGATTCGCCGCCCTGTTCGATTCCTTTTTGAATATATTTGAGAGCATTATCATAATCTTTCTGCTCTACATAAATCTCGCAGATTTTCTCTAAAAAATCTGTGTCATTTGTGCTGTTCCATCCCTGTTCATATACTTTCACGGCAGCCTTCGCATCTCCAGATTTTGCAAGGCATTCACCCTTTAATATATAATACTGTGCATTTTTGCTATCATTATTTATGAGTTTATCATATATTTTCTCTGCTTCATCATATTCTTTTAATTGATAATGACTCTCTGCTAAATAGCAGGTCATATCCAAATCAAGCTTACCTGCAAATACAGACTGAAGTTTTAACGCCTGTCCAAGATAAGAAATCGTTTTCGAATAATCTTCCTCTTTAAAATAAAGCAATGCCTCTTTACGGTATTCTACTTTCTGCTGATAGTTGTGCCACTGAAAAACACCAATTCCGGCAAGTAAGATTACAGCAGCGATTGCAACACGAATTATAATTTTACGCATAGAAAACCTCATTTCTCTTTCAACGAAAGAAAGGATGCCGCAGCATCCTTTCCAAAGAACTATTATTTTCTTAAACCTAACTGTTCGATTAAGGTTCTGTAACGTTCGATATCTTTACCTTTTAAGTATGCAAGAAGGTTTCTTCTCTGACCAACCATCTTTAAAAGACCACGTCTTGAATGATGATCCTTAGGATTTGCTTTGAAGTGGTTCTGAAGGTCGTTGATTCTTGCTGTAAGAAGTGCTACCTGTACCTCAGGTGAACCTGTATCTCCTTCTGTTCTTGCATATTTTGTCATAATTTCCTGTTTCATTTCCTTTGTAATCATGTTACAATTCCTCCTATTATTATAATCACCTTTACGAAGATAAGGTCGGAGACTCCATACCCTGGCAAAGGTTCTAGCAAAAAGCATCTTTCATAGATTAGCATACTCTTGTTTTTTTGTAAAGTTTTTTTACGAATATTTTTCAAGAAGTTTTTGAAAATATTCCGGAAGAGGTGCTTCAAACTCTACATACTCACCTGTTCTTGGATGAATAAAGCCAAGTACTCTGGCGTGAAGGCACTGTCCGGTAAGCCCCATCGCATTCTTCGGCCCATAGGTTGTATCCCCCAAAAGAGGATGCCTTATACTTGCCATATGCACGCGGATTTGATGTGTTCTTCCCGTTTCCAACTGACATTCTATGTGATTAAACTGATGGTTCAGATGACTGAGCACTTTGTAATGTGTCACTGCACGCTTACCATTCTTCGGTTCCACCGCCATCTTCTTTCTATCTGCCGGACTTCTTCCAATCGGTGCATCCACTATTCCCTCTTCCTGTGTAAAATTATTGTAGACAATCGCCTCATACTTTCTTGTAATGGAATGTTCTTTTAGCTGCTCTGCCAGACTTTTATGCGCCATATCATTCTTACATACAACAAGAACCCCTGTCGTATCTTTATCAATACGATGGACAATTCCCGGACGAAGTACCCCGTTAATTCCGGAAAGATTATCCCGGCAATGATATAACAGCCCATTAACTAATGTTCCCGTATAGCGTCCCGGACACGGATGAACAACCATATCTTTTGGCTTATTGATTAAAATAACATCCTCATCCTCATAAATGATATCTAAATCCATCTTTTCTGGAAGGACTTCTAATTCCTTTAACGGAGGCACACAGATAACAACACTGTCCTCCACTTTAAGACGACAGCCTGGCTTTTCTTTTTTATCGCCAACAGTTACCCGGCCTTCTTTTATAAGTTTCTGAATATAGGAACGCGAATGCTCTTTTAACTCTCCGGCTAAAAACTGATCAAGGCGCATTCCCTCCTGTTCTTCCATAACGGTATAATAATATTTTTGTTCTATATTTTGTTTTTGATTCTGCTGCATCATTTCATTTCTTTCTGCCATTTTCCCGTCCTGCCCTATTCCTGCTCTTTCTTTTTAGAAAATACTCTGTTAAGATCTTCTTCCTGATAGAAAAACAGTATCAGCACAACTAGCATAAATGCGGCAACCGTTACATAAATATCTGCCACATTAAATACTGGAAAGTTAATCAGGCTAAAATAAATAAAGTCTACTACATATTTCCGAAACACTCTGTCTATCATGTTACCAACCGCTCCTGCCCCCACAAAATACAGGCAGGCTTTCAGTGGTACAAAATGTTTTTCTTCCGGAATCTTCCCTGAAATCCACAGGAGACCGACAAGTACTGCTAATGTGATAATCAAAAAGAACCACTGTTTATTCTGCATAATGCCAAAAGCCGCTCCCCTGTTCTCCACATAGTATATTTCTAATACATTATGGATAATCTTAATACTTCCTATCGGTTTTAATATTTTTACCGCCCACAACTTTGTAAGCTGGTCAATCAGTAGCAATACAAAAAAAATGACTACTGACTTTGCTTTTTTTCCCATGATAATTTTATTCCTCCTGTTATTCTAGAGCATGTCTGAAAAATGTTCTAGAGCGTGCAGATTGCCTTTTTATTTTCAAACACGCTCTAAGACCATAAGCATCTCTTCTGGTGTTACATCCTGATAAATTGCAGCTTCACCCACTTTGTCTAAAAGGATAAACTTAATCTTTCCATGTTCCATTTTCTTATCATGTCTTGTTTCTTTTACAATATCTTCTGCTTTAAGTTCTTCTGGTAATGCCGGAAAATCAAAATATGCATATAATTCTTTTATTTCTTTATTTTCTTCCTCACTAATATAACCTCTTTGGCAGGATATATCCGCTGCCAGTAAGGAACCTACTGCGACACATTCTCCATGTGCAAGAGAAAAATTCATTAACTTTTCGATAGAATGACCCAATGTATGACCAAAGTTAAGTAATGCACGCACACCATGTTCCTTCGGATCTTCCTCAACAACTGCCCGCTTAATCTCACAGCTGCCCTCGATCATATAAGCCAATGCCTCATCTTCCCTTTTTGCTACTGCCTCTTTATTGTCTTGCATCCATTCAAAATATGCTTTATCGCGAATCAATCCATGCTTGATCACTTCTCCCAAGCCGCTGTGGTACTGCCGCTCAGAAAGTGTTTTTACCGTGTTTACATTAATATATACCAGCTTTGGCATATAAAATGCACCAACCATATTTTTATAGGCATGATAATCTACACCAGTTTTCCCTCCAATACTGCTGTCTACCTGTGCTAAAAGACTGGTCGGAATCTGCACGAAATCAATTCCTCTAAGATACGTTGCCGCTGCAAATCCTGTGAGATCTCCAGTAACACCTCCTCCAAGTGCAAGAAGCATATCTTTTCTGTCAAATTCATGCGTAATAAGAAAATGATACAGACTATCCACTGTAGATAAGTTCTTACTTTCCTCTCCTTCCTGAAAAATGTACACTTCTAACTTCGCACACTCTTTCTCTAAAAGACTGCACACTTCCTCAAGATAATAAGATGCAACCTGCCTTTCTGTTACAATGCAAAGTTTCCGTTCTTTTATTCCAAAAACAGAAAGTTCTTTTACTAATTGATTAAAATTATTCTCAATTACAATATCATATACCTTTTTACCCTCTGCAGTTACTTCTAATCTTTTTGTTTCCATTGTTCCCTCCAGAATAAATATTTACACAGAGAGGGGATATATGAACGGCCTCCACTCCGTCCATATATCCCCTCTGTCTTTTCTCGTTCAACTATTCTTTTATCATCTTTTATGTATCTGACATCTATGTCAGCTTAAAACTTCGTAAGTTCCGGGGACAACATATCCTCGCTTACAATCTCGTCTCTTAAATCTCCAGATACTTCAATATTACCTGGTGCCACAATAAAGATATTATTAGAAATCGCTTTAAGAGAGCCATCTACTGCGAAACTTGCTCCACCGATAAAATCAATGATTCTCTGTGCCTGTCCGATTTCGATTCCCTCTAAGTTCACCACAATTGTCTTGCCTTCCTTTAAGAAATCTGCTACAATCTGTGCTTCATTAAATGTCTGAGGTCTGATTACTTTCACACTTTCACCTTCTTCTTCTTTTCCATGAAATGGGATTACTCTGCTCTGACTGTCCTCATCGTCTTCCTGTGATTCTGTAAGATCTTTCTTCTTACGTCTTAAGGAAAGAATCGGTTTATGAGGTTCTTCTTCCTCATCTTCCATCTCTTCTTCGTCATAACCTTCTTCTTCGGTTACTTCGTTATATTCCTCATCAAATGGTTCCGTCTCGTCATCAGCATCATTTAACTTCATCATGTTTAAGAATTTTTCTGCGAACTTCACCCCATGTACCTCCTGTTATTTATTATAATTCCGCGCCCCAAAGATTCCGGTACCAACTCGTACCATTGTCGCACCTTCTTCAATGGCCACTTCATAATCATTGGTCATACCCATAGACAAAATGTCCATAGATACATTATCAATGTTTTTCTCTCTAATGTCAACAAATAATTTGTGTAATTTCTTAAAATAACAGCGATTTTCTTCTGGATTTGCCACAAAAGGAGCACTTGTCATCAGTCCTCTGATGTGGACATGTGGAAATTTGCTGATTTCTTCTACAAGACTCATCACCTCTGGACCGTTGATACCAAACTTCGTATCTTCCTGCGCGATATTTACCTGTACAAGTATCTGTGCGTCCACACCTTTTTTTACCGCTTCTTTCTCAATCTGTTTTGCCAAATGAAGGGAATCTACAGAATGAATCAATTCTACTTTATCAATAATATATTTCACTTTATTTGTCTGTAAATGTCCGATCATATGCCAATGTACCGGTTTTGAAATATTCTCATATTTATCACACAGTTCCTGTACATAATTTTCTCCATATTCAAGCTGTCCTGTCTCTAAAAGTTCCTCAATATCAGAGAGAGGTTTCATCTTACTTACCGCAACAAGCGTAACTTCCTCCGGTTTTCTTCCTACACGTTCACATGCTTTTTTTATGTTGTTTTGTACATTTTTTAAATTTTCCTTCAGCATCAGTAAATCACCTGGCCTTCCTTCACTGTATCACTATTTAA
>ERZ1673736.4899-NODE-4899-length-10308-cov-3.767580_pt1 | contig 10308 bp, 7 predicted proteins | sample MGYA00580212_ERZ1673736 | MGnify/ENA primary metagenome ERZ1673736 (study PRJEB41218, sample SAMN15661752) | gut metagenome | host: Homo sapiens | place: Canada: London | collected 2015-08-20/2019-03-30 | study: EMG produced TPA metagenomics assembly of... | reverse complement strand
GAGCATTCAAACCGCCGCGACTAAAGTTACAAATATAGGGGTTAGACTCTCTTCGGGGGCGTCTCTTTGCCTGCAGCAAAGTCCTATTTAGCTTTTGCCAGTAATTCTTCCCATTTTCTATCAACCTCTGCCTGGATTCTTGCGATTAATTCTTCTTTTCCGGGTTTGAATAAATGTTTGAATCTTCCCTGTGGGCGTAAGAAGTCTTCGATTGGCAGTTTTTTCTTAGGAACATAGTTTACGATCCATTCGCCGTCAATGACCTCAAATAATGGCCAGAAGCAGGTATCTACTGCAAGCTGACAGATTTCTAAAATGTCTGGTGTATTGTAACGCCATCCTCTTGGGCATGGAGCCATGACATTTAAGAAAGCAGCCCCTTCTGTGTAGATTGCTTTTTCTGCTTTTATGTGCAGGTCTTTGAAGTTCTGCACAAAGGTAGTCTGTGCAACATAAGGAATATTATGTGCAGCGATTACCTGTGTTAAGTCTTTTCGATTCTGTGCTTTTCCGTCAGATTCGGAACCGGCAGGAGTAGTTGTTGTGTCAGCATACATTGGAGTTGCGGAGGAACGCTGGATACCAGTGTTCATGTAAGCACCATTATCATAACAAACGTAAACCATATCATGATTTCGTTCCATTGCACCGGATAAAGACTGGAATCCGATATCGTATGTACCACCGTCACCACCGAAAGTAATGAATTTATGTGTGTTTTTAACTTTGCCTTTTTTCTTTAAAGCACGATAGGCAGCTTCTACTCCACTGCAGGTTGCTCCGGCATTTTCGAAAGCATTATGAATAAAAGAATCTTTCCATGCAGTGTATGGATACATGAAGGAGGATACTTCAAGGCACCCGGTTGCACAGGTGATAACCGCTTCGTCTTCTTCGTGAAGTCCACGCAGTACATTTCTTACAGCGATAGTTGCACCACATCCGGCACACATTCTATGGCCGGGGATAAACGTTCTTCTGTGCGAAACACTTCTGCAGTACAGCTTCCGACGATGGTGCATCCCGGAGTAAGATCCTGCCATTTTACATCAAGTCCGAGTTTGTTGATATCTGATACCATTATTGTACCTCCTGTAAAGCAAGGGAGAGAGCCTTCATATTACCCTCGATCACCTCTGGTTTTGAAGCAAATTTATGTGCGTACGACTTCTGCATCTCTGCAAGGAAAGCTTCGTCATCCATAACACCGGATACTTTTACGATAGCAGCAAGCATCGGTGAATTTGGAAAATACTTTCCAAGTGCTTCTAAGGAAATCTTTCTGGCATCAATTGTTCTGCTTATTGCTCAGACGATTGTATGCAGTAATCGGCGCACCCATTCGCTCTGGACCATATTCAGGGAATCCTTGCACATACATTCCAGTACTGAAAGCTACATCAGCAAGCAGAAGTGCCGCGACCATGCCAGCGGATTTCAATTAAATCTTTCATGTTATCCTCCAATTTGTATTCTGTGTACTCTCAAAATGTTAAGTAATCGCAGTTATATATCCGTTTTAGATTGTGTTTGAAAAATAAAAAAGCATTTTCAAATACGTTCAGATAGTAGAAATTCTGAGAGTACATTTCTTCCTAAGTAAAAAGAAATGTGTTTCTATAAAAAACTCATGTCCGTAATACACGGAAAAAAGACGTAAAAAATATAAACAATGGTAATCGTATAAAAAATCATTGTTTAAAATAGCCTTATATATGAATTTTGTTAAACCTATGTACTACCATAAATCCGACAAAAAGAAAATGAAATAAAAGTTGAGAAAAATGTCGATTTATGATAGAAACGAATCGATTATAACAGACAAACTTTCATTTGTGAAGTCTAAAAGAGAAAAAAATCAAAAATTAAGTTACCAGCCTTCCGGCAAGAAGATGCATGCCTTTAAGGATACTACTGAAAAGTTCCACAGAAGGGAAGGATGTCACTCTTTGATAACACTACTTCCCCTGCGGTTATTTTTAAAATAAACATTTAAAGTATTCTGTTGATTCCCTGTTGCAAGAAATATGTCAGACAGGCGTTTACAGCCATGTGCAGAAAGCTGTTTCCTGAGCCATTCCTCATCTTTTCCGGAATGTAAGAGATTCTCATAAAGGATTTTCCCATCCATGATATAGGTTGGAAGCAGCCATTCCTTGTCCGGCGATAAATTCAAATCCGACGGTGAGGCAGGACGATGCTCCGATTTTGCAAGAAAACTGATGCGACCATTCTCTTCAAGAATCGCCGTCTGTAATTCCTTCAAATCAAAAAATCCATTTAAACGGCATTGCACAAGAAATTCGGACAGATCAATATGTCCTTTCTTAAAATTTCCTTCATATAAATGCCCATCATTAAACAAAATATAAGGCGAACCAGAAATAAAACGCCGTATCTTCATATTTTTTCCCGTAATAAAAGCAAGAAAAGCCGTTAGTAGCCCATAAACAATCATAGCTGTAAGCGGTTCTAAAAAACTTGAATCAAGAGCTGTAGCCATTTCAGCAGCAATCGAACCAATTGTGATACCACTAATATAGTCAAACATGCTCATCTCTGACATTTGTCGATAACCGATTAATTTTGTCAGAAGAAAAAGGACAACTAGAGAAAAAACAGACAGAAAAATAACATATAAAATATCCATAAAACCTCCTTGGAGAATTTGTGCTTTGAGGCTGGCTAAAGAGACGAACCTTCCAGCATACTATATGGCATTTACTCTGTAGTCACTGCGCGCAAAATGCTTTTAGGGCATCTTGCACTTGCTCCGAAGCCGTAAATGCCATATAGTATGCTAAAAGGTTCTGATTTTGGCATGCTGCAAAGCAGAAATTCTAGTTGTGTGAAATGTGACATCGAATTTGAGTACTACTTAAGTTCTAATTAAGATGCGAAATCAAGATAAAAAATATACATTTTACGATAGAAAATTTTCGTGGTAAAATGTTTATCAAATGAAAATATGTCTTTTTTTAATAGTCTATTTATCAATACAAAATCTAAGACAGCACTATCTTTAGAATACAATTGCAAATAGCGAAAAAATTTTTGATACTAACAGTATAGATTACTTTACTAATATTATAAAGGTGTTTAGAGGAGGTTTTTCAGCACCAATAGGTAATTACGAATATTTGCACATATTGCCACAACATAGCGAAGCCAAAGCCTTCGGATGGCAACGATTCGTAATTACCTATTGGTGCTGAAAAAACGGTCTTAATGATTTAGACACATTTAGAAAGGAGAAATATTTTGAGCAAAAATTACAGAGCAGAACTTGTTGGCCTTTTCGGTAACCCCGTGGATGAAAATCCTACCGGATCCATGATGGAGGCGGGTTTTGAAGCACAGGGATTAAATTACAGATACATTACCATGAAGGTAGAAAAGGAAAACTTAAAAGATGCAATTGCAGGAATACGTGCCATTGGCATGAGAGGATTGAATCTTACGATTCCACACAAGATTGCAGTCATTCCATTTCTGGATGAACTTTCTCCAGCGGCAAAGATTATTGGAGCAGTAAACTCCATTCGTGTACAGGATGGGCAACTCATTGGGGAAAATACTGATGGAAAAGGCTTTGTCACATCATTAATGGAGACAGGGGTAGAACTAAATGGACGGATAATAACTGTACTTGGAAGCGGCGGCGCAGCAAGAGCAGTAGCTGTAGAATGTGCGATTTCAGGAGCGGAAACAGTTAATATTGTTGCTCGCAATGAAGAAAGCGGTAAAGAACTTGCCGATTTAATTTCTGAAAAAACAGAAGCGCAGGGAGTTTATTTTACATGGAAAGGAAGCGTACCTATTCCAGAAGGCACAGAAGTTCTTGTGAACTGTACTAATGTGGGGCTTTATCCTGATGAAAATAAACCAGATATAACATATGAAGATATCAGGAAGAACATGACGGTATGCGATGTTGTATTTAATCCACCAGAAACAAAGTTCTTAAAAGAGGCGAAAGCTCGCGGAGCAGCTACCGTCAACGGACTTGGTATGTTAGTAAACCAGGCAGCATTAAATTATTGTCTCTGGACAGAAAATATGGCACCGAAAGATATGATGAAAGAAGCACTTTTACAAGAGTTTAATCTGGAAAATGAAACTGTACAGGAAGAGAAAACTATACAGAAAAATATAGCGATACAGGAAAATGTAACAAAAGATACAGTAAAAAATATGAAAACAGATATAACAGATACAGTCAATATAATGGAAAATACTAGGAGAACCCCAGGGCATTTTCAGGCAACACAAGGAGAAGAGAATATCATGGATGAACAAGACAGAAAACTAATAGAAAAAATGATGGAATATTACGCCGGAGACCCCAAAAGAGTACAGCATTTTCTCAAAGTCTACGAATTTGCAAAATTAATTGGTGAGTCAGAATCCCTTGATACGGAAACAATGCATATCCTCCGAACCGCAGCAATCGTTCATGATATCGGAATAAAAATAAGCGAAGAAAAATACGGAAGTTCCAATGGAAAATATCAGGAAAAAGAAGGCCCTGCAGTAGCAGAACCGATGTTACTTGCACTGGGATATGATGAAGCGGTCATCGACCGGGTACTTTTCCTTATTGCCCACCACCATACATATAACGAGATAGAAGGACTAGACTACCAAATCCTTGTGGAAGCTGATTTCTTAGTAAATCTCTTTGAAGACGGAAGCAGCAGGGAAGCAGCCCCAAAAGTACAGAAAAATATTTTCAAAACAAACACTGGAACAAAATATCTTTCTGACTTATTCCTTAATTAAATAGTAATTCAATTGACAGTTTTCCCTCTTTGGTATATGATAAGTTTACATTATTTTACTTGCTAAAGGGCAGATGCCCGATAAAGGAGGAAACATGGTTTTTGGAGTAATTTTAGCCGGAGGAATCGGCAGCAGAATGGGAAATGTTGAGAAACCAAAGCAGTATCTTAGCGTTGGTGGCAAGCCGATCATTCTTCATACATTAGAGAAGTTTTATGTGAACAGTAAGTTTGAGAAGTTAATCGTACTTTGCCCTTCTCAGTGGATTAACCATACGAAGAATCTGGTTAAGAAGAACTTTAATGATTCTAGTAAGATTGTAGTGATTGAGGGTGGTTCTACCCGTAATGAGACAATCATGAATTCTATTCGTTACATTGAAAAAGAATATGGTCTGGATGATGATACGATCATCGTAACACACGATTCTGTTCGTCCATTCCTTACCTATCGTATTATTGAAGATAACATTCGTTATGCGCAGGAATACGGTGCCTGTGATACCGTTATCCCAGCCTCCGATACTATTGTAGAAAGTGCAGGACATGAGATTATCAGTAACATTCCTGACCGTTCTATTATGTATCAGGGACAGACACCACAGTCTTTTAAGGCAAAGAAGTTAAAAGAGCTTTACGAGGGACTGACAGAAGAAGAAAAAGAGATTCTTACAGATGCCTGCAAGATTTTCGTTATCAAGGGGCAGGACGTACATTTAGTAGAGGGAGAAGTTTTTAATATCAAGATCACTTATCCATATGACTTGCGAGTTGCTGAAACTTTGATTAAAGGAGAAGAGAAATAATGTTAAATACAGTGTATCGTCTGGTAGCACCCAGGAGATTTGAAGTAGCATTTAACGATATTGATTTAAATAGTGATAAGGTAGTTGTGCGTCCAACGCATTTATCTATCTGTCATGCAGACCAGCGTTATTATCAGGGAACACGTCCGGCGGATGTTATGGCAAAGAAGCTGCCGATGGCTCTGATTCATGAGGCGATTGGTGATGTGGTGTATGATGCGACAGGAGAATTCAAGCCGGGTGAACTTGTTGTTATGATTCCGAATACACCAGTGGAGAAGGACGATGTTATCGCTGAAAATTATCTGAGAAGTTCAAAGTTCCGTGCAAGCGGTTTTGATGGATTTATGCAGGATAATGTCGCTTTAGACAGAGACAGACTGGTGCGTTTACCGCAGGATATTGATCGAACTGTAGCTGCATTCACAGAGATTGTCAGTGTTAGTGTACATGCCCTTCGTCGTTTTGAACGTTTTACTCACGCGAGAAAGAATGTTGTAGGTATCTGGGGAGATGGTAATTTAGGTTACATTACCGCAGTATTTTTCCACTATATGCATCCAGATACCAAGCTGGTTATCTTTGGAACGAATGAAGATAAGCTGAGTAGTTTTACTTTTGCCGATGAGACCCATCTTGTATGGGAGATTCCGGAAGACCTTAAGGTTGACCATGCGATTGAGTGTGTAGGTGGTGACGCTTCTCAGAAAGCAATTGATCAGATGATTGATATTATCCAGCCAGAAGGAACAATTGCCCTTCTTGGGGTATCAGAATATGCGGTTCCAATCAATACCCGTATGGTATTAGAGAAGGGGCTTCATCTTTATGGAAGCAGCCGAAGTGGAAGAGCCGATTTTGAGAAAACAGTTGAATTATATCAGGAATATCCAGAAATTCTCGGTTACCTCAGCAATATCGTAGGAGCGCAGGTTGAAGTGAACTCTATTGCAGATATGACAAAGGCATTTGAGATGGATATTAATAAGATGATGGGTAAAACCATTATGATATGGAACAAGTAGAAGTTTTGATGATTATAGAAATTCAAAGCTATAAAACTGAAAAATGCAGGAATTAAGAATTAAAAATGCATATTGACATAATTGACATATATGATATACTTAATTCATAAGTTGAAGGAGCAACGATTTTCGTTGCTCCTTTTTGTTATTTCGTATACTTTTAAGAGATAGATTTAAAGCGTGTTTCAAATATGCTCTGGGATGTTGCAAAATAGGGCAGAGAAATTTTTGCAGACTCTTATATGAAATAACAGAAAAAGTCTTTTGTAGACGAAAATCTAAAAAAAGAGAGGAGCAAAAAGTATGCTAAAAATAAGTAACATTGTATCACAGATAGACTCTTTTGTATGGGGACCAGTGATGCTGGTTCTTTTGGTAGGAACAGGAGTACTTCTAACAGTTCGGTGCAATTTCCTAACCTGGAGAAATCTTCCCTGGGCATTGAGAAAGACATTGAGTAAAGAAGCGAGAACAAAAAGTCGTGGAACAGGAGATGTCCCCCCGTTTTCTGCTCTTACGACAGCTCTTGCAGCTACCATCGGAACAGGAAATATCGTGGGTGTTGCAACAGCGATGGTTTCTGGTGGAGCAGGAGCATTAGTATGGATGTGGATATCCGCCTGTTTTGGTCTTTCTTCTAAATTTTCAGAATGTATGTTAGCGATTAAATACAGAGAGGTTAACGAAAAAGGCGAAATGTCCGGAGGACCAATGTATACTATGAAAAAAGGGCTGAAAAATAAAAAGCTAGGTGCAGTACTTGGCTGGCTGTTTGCCCTGTTTGCAGTAATTGCTTCCTTTGGTATCGGAAATATGACACAGGGAAACTCCATTGCAACGTCTGTTCATGCAACCTTTGGTGTGTCAGTAACAGTGGTTGGCGTTGTGATCACAGTACTCGCACTTTTAATTATTATTGGAGGAATCAAGACCATTTCTAAAGTTTCTTCCGTAGTAGTTCCTGTTATGGCTATTTTTTATGTAGCTGCCGGAATTATCGTCATTCTTGGAAATATACATAACCTTCCAGCAGGAATCTCTATGATATTTAAAATGGCATTTAGTGTGAAAGCAGTAGGTGGTGCTTTATGTGGAAATATCGTAGCATCCATGATGAATGCAGCACGTTACGGTGTAGCACGAGGCTGCTTCTCAAATGAAGCGGGAATGGGATCTGCCGCTATTACAGCCGCAGCGGCAACAACAGACAATCCGGTAAGGCAGGCATATATTAATATGACCGGAACCTTCTGGGATACTATCGTTGTCTGTACAATCACAGGTCTTGCTATTGCAAGTTCTGGTGTACTTGGACAGATTGATCCGTCAACAGGTCAGCTTTATGTCGGTTCCGCCTTAACAATCGCAGCCTTTTCTACAGTACTTGGAAAAGCAGGTGGCTATCTTGTAACAATCGGTATCGCCTTATTTGCATTTTCCACAATACTTGGATGGGAATATCATGGAGAAAAAGCTTTTGAATATTTAATGGGAACCCATAAATGGAATATGATCTATCGAATTGTTTTCTCACTTGTAGTTTATACCGGAGCAACCCAGACATTAGAATTGGTATGGAACTTCTCTGATATTGCCAATGCTTTGATGGCAATACCGAATCTTATTTGTATGATACTTATGAGTGGGGAAATCGCAAAAGATGTAAAGGTGTTCCAAAAGACAATTAATGCAGAAAAATAACTCCTGATATATTGGAATGACGGACGAAAAAGAAAAAAGAGAGTAGGATAAATGTGCCAGTAGTCGCTGCGTATGGAATGCTCGCTTATAGGCTTGCATTCCATGCTGGCTCAGAGGTCACATTTAACCCTACTCTCTTTTTTCTTTTTCTGTTTGCCTGCTCCAGAAGTAAATCAGGAATTAATGCTGCTAGAATTATGCACTAGGTCTTATTGGATTCGATTCAAATAGAATTGTTGTGTGTAAAAATATCATTTCAGAACTAACTCTGTTGCAAAAATTGTACCTACTCCTACAAGAACGCTTAGTATCATGTAAAGAAAAGCCACCTTCGGATGTCCACTCTTTATCAGCGTTGTCGATTCCAGTGCGAAAGTGGAAAATGTAGTAAATCCGCCACAAATTCCAGTCTTTAAGAAAAGAACAAGCTTTGGATTTGGAAGAGAGCCTTTTGAGGCAAGCAAAGCAACGAGAGCGATAGCAATGCAGCCAGTGATATTGATAAAAAATGTTTTGACGGGAAACAGGGTGGTTTCACAGACGGGAATTAATCCGATAAGATAGCGGAGTGTTGCACCGATAAAACCACCGAGTCCGACAGCAATACAATTGGTCATAGATGTCTCCTGATAATATTAGTGTATTAAAAAAATAAGAAAAATAGCGTTTTTCTAAGTCTTCTAGATGTAAGATCATAGAATCTGTCATTTTACGCTATCTCATTATAATATAGTAATGGTTACTAAGCAATTAGTATATACATAATGTAACATAAAAGTCAATAAATATTTATCTCAGTCGAGAAGACTCCCACCTCTTTCAGGTGGTGAGTGACAGCAAATTTGTCTCAGTGGGAGTCCAATCTCAATGTCATCAACTTAAGTCTAGTAACCTTGACAACTAAATAATGAACAAAATAATTAAAAATGCCAATGCTGTCAAAAATAAATACTTGACAATAGGTTTAAATACAGTCATCGTTTAATTATCTCAATAACAGGAGGGCTGTATATGAAACAATTAGAACAATTTTTTCTTCTTATTGATCAATGTTTAAATGATACCGAATTCATTCGCAAGCATGCTCTCAGAGAAAAAGACTTTACTCGCAATAGAATATTGACTTTCAGAAATACTTTTTGGGGGTTACTTGCACATACTGGTGCTTCTTTACAAAGTGAAATACCATTGCTGACCAGAAAATTTTGTGGGGAGATTCCTCCAGTCTCTCCGCAAGCATTTTCAAAAGCTAGAAACAAAATGAATTACACTTCTTGCAAAGAAATTTTTGAATTTTCTGCAAAAAAATTAATTTTTCACAAGCAATATAAGGGATATTTTCTCGCTGCTATTGATGCATCTAAAATTCTTCCACCAGATACTTCTGAAATCAGAAACGTCCTTGGTACTTGTGGGAATCAATTTTCAGAACGCGCAGGAGCATTGATCTCATTGCTTTACGATCCTTTATCAGATCATATTATAAATGGCATTCTTTCAAATTGTAATGAATCAGAAAGAAAAAACCTCTATACATTGATTGAACAAACACATTTGGAAAATACCATTCTTTTGTTGGATCGAGGATATCCCGGAAAAGAAGTTTACCGCTTTCTCAGTCAACATAAGCTGAAATATGTGATTCGAATGGGAATTGGAAATAGTAATCCGCGATATATCAGAGAATCTATTAACGCAGATCAGATTTCTACGGATATAAAGAATCCAGATATCACTCATAGGATTATTCGTTTTAAGCTCAATGACAACAGCGAAGAATTATTGATTACAAACATTTATGATACCCAGTTTACTGTTGAAGATTTTAAAACATTATATCATTTCAGATGGCCAATTGAGACAAAATATGATGAACTGAAAAATAAATTTCAGTTGGAAAAGTTCACTGGAAAAACTCTAAATTCTGTTTATCAGGATTTTTATAATCAGATGACAAAGCTAAATATTATCTCTTACTTACGACAGATTTCTTCA
>ERZ1673736.4891-NODE-4891-length-10327-cov-6.452492_pt1 | contig 10327 bp, 6 predicted proteins | sample MGYA00580212_ERZ1673736 | MGnify/ENA primary metagenome ERZ1673736 (study PRJEB41218, sample SAMN15661752) | gut metagenome | host: Homo sapiens | place: Canada: London | collected 2015-08-20/2019-03-30 | study: EMG produced TPA metagenomics assembly of... | reverse complement strand
GCCTACTGCGAATGGGGTGAAGATTGTCTCACACAGTTCAACGGCATGTGGGGGTTTGCTTTGTGGGATGGACAGGAAAATAAGCTGTTTTGCGCCAGAGATCGGCTGGGAGCCAAACCGTTCCATTACTGGCGCCAGGGAAACCGTATCATGTTTGGATCAGAACTGAAGCAGCTTTGTCAGGATGGTGCCGTACAACGGCGGTTTGACACCTCTTATTTGGCAGCTAACCTGATATATCATATCAGTGATTATAACGATCAGACTCTGATTGAAGGCATGAAGACCCTCCGACCTGGCCATAAGCTTGTTGTGCAGCTGGGGGCCGGTCATAACACCATCGACTCCTTTACCATTTCTTCCTATTGGACGTTGCATGTTCATTATGATAACAGTAAAACCGAGGCGGAGTGGGTGCGGTTGGTGACAGAGGAGTTTTCCAGGTCTTGCCGCTGGCGTATGCGTAGCGACGCCCCCCTGGGGGCGCTTTTGTCCGGAGGGCTGGATTCCTCCTGCATGGTTACTGAGATGTGTTCGCAGATGGAAGACCCCTCACGGTTGCAAACGTTTACTACCAGTTATCCTGGTAACAACTCCTGTGACGAGTGGTTCTTTGCCGATCTTATCAACCGTTCCTGCGGCTGTACAGGTAACCAGATCCTACCGGATGCCGAGGACATTGAAAAGCGTTTTGAGAATTTGGTGTGGCATGTAGAAGGGAGCTGTGGACTCTCTCTTTTAGGCAGCAAATTTTTGTTGGATGAAATCAATCGCCGCGGCTATAAGGTGATTCTCAATGGCCAGTGTGGTGATGAATTGATGCTTGGCTACGAGCGTTATTATGCATTCTTTTTCGCATCCCTGATCAAGAGAAAGCAGTGGAAGACTCTGGTGTCAGAATTTCGTCAGGCCAGTCGCCATTCCAAATTATCTGTGAGAGATCTGGCCGCTTATGCGCTCTACTTTAATCAGCCAGTGGTGCGGGACTCACGGCAGCTTCATCGTGCCGGCCGGTTCATCAACCCCGACCTGTTAGACCAGCGCAATCGTGTGGAGTTGCGGGAGTTGCTGTATCCAAAAATACTGGAAAATCTCCAATACACGGAGTTGACGGCAACCCAGTTGACACATATTGTACGCTATGACGACCGGTTGTATATGTCGGCTTCAATTGAAAGCCGGATTCCTTTTATGGACTATCAGTTCGTGGAACTGTGCTGTCGGATTCCACCTGAGTACAAGATCAAAAATGGTTACACCAAGTATCTGATGCGGCAGGCATTTGACAGAAGAATGCCTCGGGAAGTTACCTGGCGCACGAATAAAATGGGCTTTGGAGCGCCTGTGACACAGTGGGGCAGGAGGTTTTCGCGGGATTATCTGTTGGCGTACATTGAGGATTGCCGTACAGAGAAGTACTTCAAAAAAGAGGCGCTTGCACAGATGGTAACCCGCAATCAAGCGGAACCGTCTATCTATGAATTTCTCGCGGTTGAACTTTTTGCACGGCAGTTTGATGTGTCATAAGTATGGGACATTACAGGGGAAAACTGCTTTGATATAGTTTTTCGGGTGGTGGAGGCTATTTCGCTTTTTGGTGCGAATATTGATATATATTCGCATCCGGACAAACAAGAGGGGAGATCCGCATGACCTGTGTTAAAAGTAAAAATAAGTTACTGACTACAGAAGTGTAGAAACAGAATTACAGGATGTCCTTAGCGGTAAAAAAGCAAAAAATGAGTGGCGCCTAGGAACTTTTGTTAATTGAAAATGGATATGAAAAGTTCCACGCTGGGGCGCTAAACAAACTCACGTCCTCCTGTGCGCACTCCGATAGCAGGAGTTGCTTACACTTGATTTTTTGCGCCATTTTATCCATTTTTCTATGACAAACACAAAATTAAAAAAATCTAGCCGAAAAATGGATTTGAAAAAATAGATGGCAGAAAGATATATTTGCCACTTTAAATTTCGGCCATAACGCTGTATAATTTGTTATATGATCGTAACCTAAATTAAGCGGGGAACGACACATAATGCAATTAGGAGCGTATGGGCAAGATGAATCATCTGCGAAAACAGATTCTCTTTTTGTGTGACAGTCTGATTTTAATTGTTTTTTCGACTTTTTTCTCGTGGTTTTCTCTGCGATATAATCTGACGGATGCAGTTGGACAATCCGTTCAGCTGATTCAAAATTTTGCGTTGCTTTATGCCTGCACAGTGCTTTTCCAACTTTTATTCCGCACGTATGACAGCCTTTGGCGGTACGCTGAGAGTAAGGAATACCTGTCGCTGCTCATGGCTGCATTTTGCGGATTTTTCCTCTACGAGGTCTTGAGCCGCATTTTTCTACAGAGCATAATTTCCTTTATGCTCCTGACTTGTGTGGCCAGCCTCTGGGTCTTGGGAATGCTGTTGCTGCGCTTTGCCTACCGTGTTTACCGCAGTCGGGTACTATTTAGTAAGGGCAGCCATCAAATCCATGTGGCCATTGTCGGTGCAGGAGCAGCTGGCGTTCAGCTGCTGGATGAGCTCCAGAGCAATCCAGACAGCCGATACAGTGTGCAATGCTTTTTTGATGACGACCTTGGCAAGCTGGGAAAACGAATCCATGGCGTGGAAGTGAAGGGGACGATCAGCCAAGTGCAGGAGCGCCTGCGCGCGATGGATATTCAGGAGATCATTGTGGCGATTCCATCTGCGGGGGAAAACCGCCGCCACGAGATTTTACAGAAACTGTCCGGCCTCGAGCGGATCAAAATTTCTGTTTTGCCCAGTACACTGGACATGATCCGCCAAAAGCCGATGCGCTCTCAACTGCGCGAGGTCCGCATTGAGGACTTATTGGGCCGTGAGCCGGTGTACTTGGACCCAGCGCCTGTGGATGCATATCTCTCTGGAAAAACCGTATTGGTCACTGGAGGCGGCGGCTCTATCGGTTCAGAGCTGTGCCGACAGATTGTCAAGCACGATCCCAAAGAGCTGGTGATCGTGGATATCTATGAGAATAACGCCTATGATATTCAGCAGGAACTGCTGTACCAGTATGGTGGGCGGCTCAATCTGAAAGTGGAGATCGCTTCTATACGGGACAGGAGGCGGATGCGGCAGATCTTCGCTACATACCGGCCGGATGTGGTTTTTCATGCCGCTGCGCACAAACACGTGCCGCTTATGGAAAACAGCCCTCAGGAGGCGATCCGCAACAATGTATTTGGCACACTAAACCTCGTGCGGGCCGCGGATGAGTTCTGTGTTCAGAAGTTCCTGCTGATCTCCACAGACAAAGCGGTCAATCCCACCTCTGTAATGGGCGCCAGCAAACGGCTTTGCGAGATGATTCTTCAGTCCATGAAAGGACACAGCGGCACAGATTTCGTGGCGGTTCGATTCGGAAATGTCCTGGGCTCCAACGGCTCCGTAGTACCGCTGTTCCAGCGGCAGATCGCCGCGGGGGGACCGATCACGGTAACAGACAAGCGCATTATCCGTTATTTTATGACAATTCCGGAAGCTGCGCAGTTGGTGCTGCAGACCGGTGCCATGGCCCGGAAGAACGAGCTGTTTGTTCTGAATATGGGACAACCTGTAAAAATCCTGGATTTGGCGGAAAATATGATCAGACTCTCCGGGTATGTGCCGTATCGGGACATTGACATTGTGGAGACGGGGCTGCGGCCCGGCGAAAAGCTGTACGAGGAGCTGTTGATTGCCAGCCGGGACATTGAGCAGACGGAGAACAGCCAGATTTTTATCGAGCGGCAGCCGGCGATTACTCCCGGTGAGCTGAGAGAGAAGCTGGAGATTCTCCAGGAGGCCCTGGAGAAGGATGATTCCTCCTGCATTCGGGAGGCGCTGCACAGGGTTGTGCCAACTTTCCATGAGCCGGAAGAGGTGAACTGCGGGCAAGGCGCCGAGGTCCGCATTCCGCAACAGGCTGCTTTCAGATAAAGATCAGAATTTTCAAAAAACCGCCATGCGAAATGTCAGCGCATGGCGGTTTTTTCAGGACAGATTTCCTACACGATATAAGGAGAGTTCTATGACCAATCATTTTTCCCTTGCCAGATTCCTGCTCTGGATTCCTCCATTGCTCTGGTATCGAATCATTTGGGGATTTTCCGCCCAGACAGCGTCTGCCTCCGGGAAAGTATCCGATGGACTTCTGCATCGCATCTTAATTGTGCTGTCGCCTGCGTATGCCCGGTCCGAGGCCGATATTCAGGGGGCAGCTGTTGAGGTGCTCTCGTTTTTTGAGAGAAAAGCCGCCCACATGTTTTTGTATTTCCTTTTGGTCATCCTGTTGTTAGCGGCGCTTGCGCCCTTTGTCCGGAACATCCTGCGCCGGTCTGCTGCCGCGGGAGTTTTCTGTGCCGTCCTGGCAGCCCTGGATGAGATTCATCAGACGTTTGTTCCAGGGCGCAGTGGAGCTGCACGAGATGTGGCGGTCGATTTGGCGGGAGCCGCAATCGCGTATGGTATTTGGTTTCTACTGCGATGGGTAGGAGCCGCGCGAAGAGACCGGCGCCGGCTGTCTGCAATCCGAACATGGATGCCCGCAGGGATTGGCCTTCTCAGTGCCTGTATTCTGCCGCACCTTACACAATCCGCCTTCAGCCATCCGGTTTTTGAGCGCCTCTGTCAGCGGTTCCTGGAAAATTGGGAAACGCTTGACGCAGCCGGAAAGATCGCTGTATTAGAGGGGATCTCTCCTGTTATGAAGGAGATGTTATATGCGGGAACAGCGGGGCTGTTGGGGCTGATGACTATCCTGACGCTGGCAATGCGGGGATGGCCGCTGCTGCGCTCGATCACGGTATCGGTGTCAACTGCTGCGCTGGCAGCGGTCTTCTTTGCGGGGCTGCATAGTTGCTGCTTGATCCCGGGACTTTTATCTATAGCCATGAGTGTCCTTCTGGGAAGCATGGTTTGGGCCAGCTGCATTTTAATTGTGAAAAGCAAAGCGCTGCTTCTCCATAAAGAATTCCAGATGTAAGCACGAAGCCCCAACGGGCTTCGTGCTCTTTCAAATAAGCTTATAGTGCGGCCAGGGACCGCCAGATCGGAATCCGATCATATCAAACAGAATCAAGAGCGGGCCGGCCAACAGCAGCCATAAAAGCGCATATCTGAGACAAATCTGCCCCAAAAAATTGCCGAAAAGAGAAGTGTAATCCCAAAGCCCCAAACCAAGCCAGACATTGAAAACCAGCCCGGCGGTCAACTGGGAAACAATCAGCACGATCCCTCCCAAAACTGCCTGGAGCCACAGCGGAAATGTCCAGGGCATTCGTTCGTTGACAGCGTCCAAAGGGATACACAGGAGGGAGAATACGGCAAGATCGGTCCAATGGCAGTTTCCGGTCAAAAGAAGCTGTAAAGCGCAGAAAACGACTCCGCCGCAGAACCATCGGAATATATGCCAAAGCAGCTGCATGATACGTCCCCCTCAAAAAAATTATCCGTTTCCCATCCTCCCTGATTAGGCATGCACAATGCTGAACGCCGGAAACAACAGTTCCCATCCGGTATGCGGATGACGGAGCTCCTTGCCAAGGTATTCGTGAAGAACCTCGTGCGCGTGGCCACAAACTCAAGGCCAGTGGCCAATCGGAACTGCAGTATGGAGGATTTTTCGGGCAGCTCCGTTTGATTTCTCCAGTATGCGGACTGGCAACGTGATGTCGGAAACCTTGCGGGAAAGCGTCTTTAGATGAGCTGCATGGCTATATTTTGGCAGCGGCAAATGACAAGAGGCCATTGTTAGTTTATGCACATTACCGCAAAATAGAAGTCATTTCCGATTTTAGAAAAATTTATTACTCCATAGAGAAAACGTAGATTCTGCTGAACAGAGAAAGGCTCCGGACGGGTGGCCTTCATTCACTGTTTTCCGTGCCTGTCGTACTCTTGGGGACAGCAATCTTTCGGGGGTATGGCGCGAATGTGCCGCCGACTATCGGGTGACATTCCGGTTTTCAGAGTGTCGATTTCGCCGATGCCTTTTTCCGGGAGCGTACAGCCAGCTGCAATTTCTCCATGATGTTTTGGGGGCCGGATTTCCGGCGGACGGAGTCTTTTGTGGACGAAACGAGGGAGAAATCGGGCACATCCGCTGCGGGGGTTGGAGACAGTACGGTTATATCTACGAAAAAGAGAGGAGCCGTTTGGCTAAAATAGAAAAAATGGCGGAGGCCCTGGAAAAGAAGTTGATTTTTCTCCCTAAAAATGATAGTTTGTAAGAGAGCACGCAGAGAGGCGTGTGATTGCTTTCCGTATTTCTGTGAACGAACACAGAATGGAGAGAAGTGTGCAAAACATGCGGCCCCGCTCTTACGGGACCGCTGGAAAAATTCTGAGGCTTCACAAGGGGGAAATTCCAATGTTTGATTCCAACCACGTATTCCTGGGCATTGCACCTATCGGCTGGTGCAACGACGATATGCCGGAGCTGGGCGGGGAGAACACCTTCCAGCAGACCGTCAGCGAGATGGCACTGGCGGGCTTCACCGGCTGCGAGATCGGCAACAAGTATCCCAAGGATCCTGCCGAGCTGAAGAAGGCCCTGGACCTGCGCGGCATGCGCATCGCCAGCCGCTGGTACTCATCCTTCCTCCTGACCCGCCCCTTTGAAGAGGAGGAGAAGGACTTTATCGCCAACCTGGACTTCCTGGCTGCTGTGGGCGCCAACCGCATCAACGTCAGCGAGCAGAGCTACTCCATCCAGGGCAAGATGGACGTACCCGTGCTCACCGGCGGCCACAAGCATGTGATGGACGACGCCGAGTGGAAGCTCCTGTGCGACGGCCTGAACAAGCTGGGCAAGATCGCTGCGGACCGGGGCTTCAAGCTGTGCTTCCACCACCACATGGGCACCGTGGTCCAGACCAGCGAGGAGACGGACCGCATGATGGCCAACACCGATCCCCGGTATGTGTTCCTGTGCTATGACACCGGCCACTTCACCTTCGCCGGCGAGGACCCCCTGGCTATGCTGAAGAAGTACGTGGACCGGGTGGGCCACGTCCACCTGAAGGATATGCGGCTGCCCGTGGTGGAAGAGGCCCGGAAGAATGACTGGTCCTTCCTGCAGGCCGTCCGCAATGGCGCCTTCACCGTCCCCGGTGACGGCGACGTGGACTTCGATCCTGTGTTCAAGGTGCTGGCGGATGCCGGCTACCAGGGCTGGCTGCTGGTGGAGGCGGAACAGGATCCTGCCAAGGCCAATCCGCTGGAGTATGCCATGAAGGCACGGAAGTACATCCGGGAGCATACGGGACTCTAATTCGAAGGGGGACTGCGTCCCCCCTCGACCGCCCCCCTCCCCAGTGACGTCGGTCACTGGGGACGCCGCCCAGGGCGGCTAAGTCAATGTATTTTCGGCAGGCGCATGTCCTGCCGAAAATGGTTGAAATGCATCGCGCCGCTGGCGCGAATGGAATTTGAGCAACAATCTTTATTTAGGAGATGACTCCAATGGCCTATATGAACAAGAACGCCGAGCTGAAGAACGGGTACAATGCCTATATTGACTCCTCTGTGGACGACATGGGCACCCAGATGGACGTGGGCCTGCTGCTGATGGAGGCGGGGGATACCTACGTCTATGAGGATGCCAAAAAAGAGGTGGCAATCCTCCTGTTTTCCGGCTCTGTCACCTATGAGTGGGACGGCAAGAAGGTGGAGGCCGACCGGCCGGACTGCTTCCACCACGATGCCTACTGCCTGCTGGCCGGCTGCGGCACGAAGGTGACCATCACCGCCAAGGCCCACAGTGAGCTGTATATCCAGGCCACTGTCAACGAGACGCCCTATGAGGCCGTCATGTACACCCCGGACAAGGTCCAGGTGGAGCACAAGGGCTTTGGCGGCGAGCTGATGGGCTGCATGTCCCGGGAGATCAAGACCTTCTTCGACCTGGACAACGCCCCCTTCTCCAAGATGGTCCTGGGCGAGGTGCTGAATCTGCCCGGCAAGTGGAGCTCCTATCCGCCCCACCACCATCCCCAGCCGGAGGTGTACTTCTACCGCTTCGACTATCCCGACGGCTTCGGCGCGGGCTTTGCCAACGGCGAGATCTTCAAGACGCAGCACAATGGCTGCGCCGTCATCAACCATGGCTTCCACTCCCAGACCGCCGCGCCGGGCTATGCCATGTGCTACGCCTGGGGCATCCGGCACCTGGAGGGGGATCCCTGGGACAAGACCCGCATCGACGATCCGGAGCACGCTTGGCTGTGGAAGGCCGATGCCAACGACCACATCTATCCCAATCACTGACAGGAGGTAATCACCCCATGAAAACCGTTCGTTTGACCATGGCGCAGGCTTTGGTCCGTTTCCTTGAGAACCAGTATATCGAAGTGGACGGCGAACAGAGCCGCTTCGTCCGCGGTGTATTCATCATCCCCGGCCACGGCAACGTGGTGGGCCTGGGCCAGGCCCTGAGCCAGGAGGCCAAGCACCTGGAGATCTGGCACGGCCAGAATGAGCAGGGCATGGCCCAGGCAGCCGTGGCCTTCGCCAAGCAGATGAAGCGCAAGCAGATTTGCGTGGCCACCTCCTCCGTGGGCCCCGGCGCGGCCAACATGGTCACCGCCTGCGGCACCGCCACCGCCAATAACATCCCCCTGTTGGTGCTGCCCGGCGACGTGTACGCCTGCCGCCAGCCGGACCCCGTGCTCCAGCAGGTGGAGCAGACCAACAACCTCTCCATCTCCACCAACGACGCCTTCAAGGCCGTCTGCCGCTACTGGGACCGCATCGTCCGGCCGGAGCAGCTGATGAGCGCCATGATCTCCGCTTTCCGGGTGCTGACGGACCCCGCCAACACCGGCGCCGTCTGCATCGCCATGCCTCAGGACGTGGAGGGCGAGGCCTATGACTATCCCGAGAGCTTCTTCAAGAAGCGCGTCTGGCGTCTGGAGCGCCGTCCCGCCACCGAGGCCGCTCTGGCCGACGCGGCGGAGGTCATCAAGAAGGCCAAGCGGCCCATTCTGGTCTGCGGTGGCGGCGTCCGTTACTCTGAGGCCCACGAGGAGTTCCGGGCCTTCGCAGAGGCCACCGGCATCCCCTTCGGCGAAACCCAGGCCGGCAAGAGCGCCATCGAGTGGACCCACCCCCTGAACCTGGGCGGCCTGGGCGTCACCGGCTGCTCCGCCGCCAACGATATTGCCAAGAAGGCGGACGTGGTCATCGGCGTGGGCACCCGCTACACCGACTTCACCACCGCCTCCAAGTGGCTGTTCAAGGACACCTGCAAGTTCGTCAACATCAATGTGTCCGAGTTCCAGGCCCTGAAGATGGACGCCGTGCCCGTGGTGGCCGACGCCAAGGATGCCCTGCCCCGCCTGCTGGCGAAGCTGGACGGCTACAAGGCTCCCTACACCACTGAGGTGTCCGCCGCCCGCGAGAAGTGGGCCAAGGAGCTGGAGCGCCTGGATCATATCACCTTTGAGGACAAGAAGAGCTGGAAACCCATCATCAACGACGCCAACGCCGACTCCGCCAAGCGGTTCGCCAAGGACCTGGACGCAGGCCTGTGCCAGACCACCGTGCTGGGCGCCATCAACGCCATGATGAGCGAGGGCGACGTGGCTATCGGCGCCGCCGGCTCCCTGCCCGGCGACATGCAGCGGATGTGGCGGCCCACCGGCATCGACTGCTATAACATGGAGTACGGCTACTCCACCATGGGCTATGAGATCGCCGGTGCCCTGGGCGTGAAGCTGGCCATTGGCGACAAGCGGGAAGTCTACGCCATGTGCGGCGACGGCAGCTTCAACATGCTCCACGGCGAGCTGGTCACCGCTGTTATGGAGCGCAAGAAGATCAACATCTGCCTGTTCGATAACGCCTCCTTCGGCTGCATCAACAACCTGCAGGTGGGCCACGGCAACGCGACGCTCTGCACGGAGCTGCGGTACCGCAGCAAGGACGGCCTGTTCGGTGACTTCCTGAACATCGATTACGCCAAGGTAGCGGAGGGCTACGGCTGCAAGAGCTACTCCATCCGCACCATGGAGGAGCTGGCGGCGGCCTTCGAGGACGCCAAGAAGGTGAAGGACCGCCCGGTGCTGTTCGACATCAAGGTGCTGCCCAAGACCATGACCGACGGCTACGGCTCCTGGTGGCGCGTGGGCGACACGGAGGTGTCCGAGCGGCCGGAGAACCTGGCGGCCTATCAGGATCACCTGGACCACGTGAGGGACGCCCGGAAGTATTGATCCTCTCAAGGGGGAGCTTGCTCCCCCTCGACCTTCCCCTACCACCAGTGACATCGGTCACTGGGGAACGGCGCCCCAGGCGCCTGGGGCGGGGA
>ERZ1673736.4886-NODE-4886-length-10340-cov-5.508119_pt1 | contig 10340 bp, 9 predicted proteins | sample MGYA00580212_ERZ1673736 | MGnify/ENA primary metagenome ERZ1673736 (study PRJEB41218, sample SAMN15661752) | gut metagenome | host: Homo sapiens | place: Canada: London | collected 2015-08-20/2019-03-30 | study: EMG produced TPA metagenomics assembly of... | reverse complement strand
ACCGGACTGGAAAGAGGAACACTGGCAGTATTGGCAAAATTTAAAAACAATTTTTGCTCAAACGGCTCGTCGTCCCAGTGCTGTGGACTAAGCAATGTATCCTCACAGGGTCAGGCTTGCTTGGTATTTCAGGCATTTCCTCAGACGACAGAGATGTTACAAAGGCTGCCGCAGAGGGTAACGAAAGAGCTATTTTAGCCCACGAAATTTTAAGATATGAAATAGCAAAGTTTATCGGCGGCTACTATGTTGCCCTTGGCGGTTGTGATGTTATAATATTCACAGCGGGCTTGGGCGAAAACCAATCTCACCATCGCCAGGCTATTTGTGAGCAGCTTGCATGCTTAGGGGTAAAGCTTGACCCGGAGCTTAACAATAAAATGGTTCTTGGCAAGGAGGGTAAAATCTCGGCTGAGGACAGCAAGGTTGAGGTTTATGTAATTCCAACCAATGAGGAGCTTGTTATAGCAAGAGATACCCGTGACATTGTAAATAAATTAAAAAATAAGTAATTTATAATATGTTGACCATACGAAGCACCCTGTACTTTCAACACTTGTGTGAAGAAGGCACGGGGTGCTTTGTTTTGGCTTTGGGTGCAAAAATACCCGCTTACACAAGGTAAGCGGGTATAATATTTAACTGATTATGTAGGGTAGGGGCAAGTAAAATTACTCAGCCTCTGCTTCAGCAGCTTCCTCGTTTTCTGCTGCTTCCTCTGCATCGTCGTTGTTATCCTGAAGCAAAGCTCTGATTGACAGGCTAACTCTCTTCTTGTCGAAGTCGATAGCTGTAATCTTAGCCATTACCTTCTGACCGATTGAAAGCTCGTCCTGTGGCTTTTCAATTCTGCGGTCAGCAATCTGTGAAATGTGGATAAGACCGTCAATACCAGGAATAATCTTAGCAAATGCACCAAACTGTGTAAGACCGACAATTTCAACCTCTACAACACTGCCCTCAGGGTAGTTGTTCTTTAGGATTTCCCAAGGGTTGTCCTCTGCCTTTTTGTAGCCAAGAGAAATGTTGTGCTTTTCTGTGTCAATATCCTTTACATATACCTCTACAGTGTCGCCAACATTAACAACCTCTGACGGGTGCTTAATTCTGTTCCAAGAAAGCTCAGAAATATGAATCATACCGTCAACACCGCCAATGTCAACAAAAGCGCCGTAGCTTGTAAGTGACTTAACTGTACCTGTGTAAGTCTTGCCAACCTCACAGTTTTTCCAGAATTCTTCTCTTGCCTTGTTCTTTTCTTCGTTTAGTACAGAACGGATAGAGCCTACAGCTCTTCTTCTGCGGTCGTTTACATCAATAATTCTGAAGCTTACTTCTTTCTTTAGTAGGCCCTCAGTAGACTCGTTTCTTGATGCAGTAGCCTGAGACGCAGGAATAAATACCTTAACACCGTTTGTAACAGCAATAACGCCACCGTTGTTGATCTCTGTAACAACACCTGTTAGGACCTCCTTAGACTCAAGAGCCTCTTTAATAACATCCCAACCCTTTTGAGCATCTACACGCTTTTTAGAAAGCATAATTGTACCCTCTTGGTCGTTGGTACGCATAATTAAAAGGTCAAGTGTGTCGCCAACCTTTACAAGATCTTCAATCTTGGCATTCGGATCGTCTGTAAGCTCACTCAGCTTAACAACGCCGGCTTGTTTTCTGCCAACATCAACAAAAATCTCGTTTGGTGTTATTCTCTCGACTACGCCTTTTACCCTCCCGTCTGTATTAAAGCTTTGCATATGCTCCTCTAGCATTGACGCAAAGTCCTGTTCTTGCTCTTCACTGGAATTTACTTGATTCTCTGCCATTGTATCCAGTACCTCCTTTATTATCCTAGCAGGTGCAGAAGCACCAGCTGTAACGCCAATATTACAAGCAGAAGATAGGTCAATATCCTTCAGCTCCTTATAGGTTTCAACCAAATAGGTATTTTTACATACTCTGCTGCAAATGTCATAAAGCTTGCAGGTGTTGGAGCTGGTTTTATCGCCAATAACTATCATTAGATCCGACTTTTCAGCCAGAATCCTTGCTTCTTCTTGCCTTTCTGCCGTTGCATTACATATTGTATCAAAAATTACTGCGTTTGTACATAGTTTTTTGATAACTTTTAAACTTTTTTTCCATTCTGAAACATCAAAAGTCGTTTGTGCCACCACTGTAAGGGGGTTAGTCTTTAGCCTTGGGGTGGTTTCTATAAGTTTTTCGGCTTCTTGGTGGTTTTTTACTGCAAAAAACTTACCGCAGCAGTGTCCCTCTATGCCCTTAACCTCTGGGTGGTTTTTGTCGCCTATTATTAAAACAACAGAATTTTCTCTGCCTGCCTTTGCCACGGTTTTGTGTATTTTTGACACAAAGGGGCAGGTGGCGTCGGAATAGTTCAAATTCAGGCTGTGAATCTCATCGTATACGCTTTGGGGTACACCGTGTGAACGAATTACCACCGTATAGCCGGACGGTACCTCCTTAGGCGTGTTGGCTATTATAACGCCCTTTTGCTCAAGCTCTCTTACCATTTCGCTGTTGTGGATAATAGGGCCGAGGGTGCATACCCTTTGCTTTTCGGACAGGCTGTAAACCATATTTACCGCTCTGTCTACTCCAAAGCAAAAGCCGGCGGTTTTTGCCAGAGTTATTTTTCTCATTTTATCACCATTTTATTAAAATTCTTCTGTAGAACGCATTTCTTCAAGCTGCTCCATTATTTTTTTTGCGGCGTTTCTAAGCTCCCGTGGACTGCCCGTAGTAATGCCAAGCTCCTTTGGGGTAATAGGCTCTCCAAAGGATACCCTTGTTTTTCTAAACATTTTCATAAGCTTTTTTTCAGGGGTAATGCACGCCGGTACTATAGGTGTGTTAGTAGCGTAGGCTATAAGCATTGCACCTGAACGGGGACGCAAAAATTCACCGGTTTTTGAACGCTTTCCCTCGAGGAATATTGTCATAACACCGCCGTTTTTAAGTATATCCTCACCGGTGGTTATTGCCTCCTGCTCAACGCCGGCTCCTCTTACTACAGGGAAGGCTCCCAGTGCCGTTATCAGCTTGGCAAAAAGCTTGTTTTTAAAAAGCTCTGATTTCGCCATAAACCGCAGCCTGCGGTTTCGTTGTCCCATACCGAGTAAAAGAGGGTCAAGATAAGAAAGGTGGTTGGAGGCAATAATATATGCACCCTCCTTTGGTATATTATTTTTATTTCTGAACTTTACTCTGTAAAGAAGTGAAATTACAGGTGACGCTACCGTACCTGCCAAAGAGTAAAGCCACGCTTTTTGACCTGCCATAAAAAGCCTCCGAAATTTACTTTATTTTGCTGTTTACTACAGCCATTATTTTTTCAACAGATTGTTCAAGAGTATCGTCAGAGGTGTCAACAATTACAGAATCCTCAGCGGGCTTCAGCGGAGCGACGGCTCTGTGAGAGTCGTTGTAGTCACGCTGCTGTATGTCGGCAAGAATCTGCTCGTAGCTTTCCTTCGTATTGCCAGCTGCCAAATAATCCTTATATCTTCTTTTTGCCCTGCACTGTGCAGAGGCTGTCAGAAATATTTTCACCTGTGCCTGCGGCAGAACAACGGTGCCAATATCTCTGCCGTCCATTATTACATTATTTTCTCTTGCAAGTCCTCTTTGAAGCTCCAAGAGAAAATCGCGCACAGCGGCAATGGCAGATACCTTTGACGCCATCATAGAAACCTCTGTGGTTCTTATTTTGTCGGAAATATCCTGCGAATTTAAGAAAACTCTTTGCTCGCCGTCAATGAACTTAATTTCTACCTTAGTATTGCTTAAAAGCTCGTTTATTTCTGCCTCGTTGTCTGTATTTGTACCGCTGTTAATTGCATTAAGTGCTATTGAACGGTAAAGTGCGCCTGTGTCTACATAAATATACTCAAGCTGCTTTGCCACAGCCTTGGCTATGGTGCTTTTGCCTGCTCCGGCAGGCCCGTCTATTGCTATTGAAATCATATTTTCACCTGCTTAATTTTTAATAATCATAAGGGCTGTATGCACAGCTGGTGCCCGCAAGGTAGCCTGTTGAAAAGGCTATTTGCAGATTAAAGCCGCCTGTGTAGGCGTCTGCGTCAATTACCTCGCCTGCAAAGTAAAGCCCCTTGCAAAGCTTGGATTCCATAGTTTTTGGGTTTATTTCCTTGGTACTTACACCGCCCGAGGTTACTATGGCCTCCTCAATAGGGCGAAAGCCCTTTATATTTATTGTAAAATTCTTTATTGCATTTGCCAGTGCACAACGCTGTTCTTTTGTAACAGAGTTGCATTTGGTTTCAAAGGGAATACCCGCTTTTCTGATAACTGTAGGTATTATTTTTGACGGCAGCAGCTTGTTAAGTGAGTTTTGAATATCCTTATTGATAAACATTTCAAAGTCACGCAAAATTCTTGCGTCAAGCTGCTTTTCTGTCAGTGCCGGTTTAAGGTCAACAGATAAATAATAATTATCCGCCTGCTTGTGTGCAAGGTGGGCAGAGGCGCTTAGTATAATAGGGCCGCTTACCCCAAAGTGGGTAAACAGCATTTCACCAAAGTCCTTGTAAATTTCCTTGTGGCTTTCCTTTGAACGCACTGTAAGGGATACATTCCTAAGGGAAAGTCCCTGCAGCTCCTTGCACCAAGTGTCAGAGGATACTATAGGTACAAGAGAGGGCTTTGGCTCTACAATAGTATGACCGGCCTGCTTTGCAAGAAGGTACCCTGTACCGGTAGAGCCTGTAAGAGGGTAGGATTTGCCCCCTGTAGCTATAACAACGCTGTCACAATAGTATTTTCCCCCCGATGCGGTTTTTACACCGTATACAGCACCGTCTTTTACCAAAAGGGCTGCAGCTTCGTCGTTAATCAGCTTACAGGTGCTTTGGTCTATAAAGCGGTGCAGAGCGTCTACAATATCTACCGCCTTGTCAGAAACAGGAAAAACCCTGTTGCCACGCTCTGTTTTCAGAGGAACACCGTTTCTCTCAAAAAAATCCATTGTGTCCTGTGTTGAAAAGCTGTTAATGGCACTGTATAAAAACCTGCCGTTTGTAGGCACATTTGCTATAAACGCCGAGCTGTCGCAGTTATTTGTAACATTACAGCGGCCCTTGCCTGTTATCATAACTTTTCTGCCTACACGGCTGTTTTTTTCAATTATAATAACATCGCCGCCGCACAATGCGGCGTTGCCGGCACACATCATACCGGCGGCACCTGCACCTATTACTATTACCTTTTTGGGCGTCATTTGCCTTCCTCCGTATTATTCTGTGACGCTATGTCTACTTCAAGCTCGTTAGGGTCCTTGTTGTAAACGCCATAGTTGTACCAAGCCCTTTCAAGGTCTTTAAAGGTAGCTACAACATCGTCCTTTTTCTCTATTACAGTTGCTACTACAAGAGCGTTAATAAGGCTTAGAGGTGCAACCAATGAGTCTACTATGGTTGCCATACCGCTTCTTGCCAGTAAAACATATGTGGCTGTTTGTGCAATAGGGGAGTTCATACTGTCTGTTAAGCCTATTACAACAGCACCCTTGTCCATAGCGAATTTCATAGCTGTTGAGGTGTGGTGAGAGTAGCGTGGAAAGCTTATGCCTATCATAACATCACCCTCGCCGATTCTGTTAAACTCCTCGTAAATTCTTGCCTTGTCGGCAGTGGAAACTACCTTTACATTTCCGAAAATCAGGTTTAGATAGTAGCCCAAAAAGCTGCCTAAGGCTGATGAGCTGCGAAGTGCATATATATATATTGTTTTTGCCTCTGAAATGGCTTTGACTGATTTTTTAAAATCTTCATGAGAGGTTTCTTCTATAGTTTGCTTAATATTGTCAATATCACTGCTAAGCACATGCTCTATAACGCTGCCGCTGCCTATTCTGCTTTGGCTAACCTCAATACGCTGAAGCGATGTAAGCTTATCTCTTATCATTTCCTGCATAGCCTGCTGCATTTTAGGGTAGCCGCTGTAGCCCAGCTCGGTTGCAAAGCGTACCACCGTAGATTCACTTACGCCCACAGTTTCACCCAGCCTTGCAGCTGTCATAAAGGCTGCCTTGCCGTACTCTGTTTGAATATAATTTGCAATTAATTTTTGTCCTTTTGAAAGCTTTGGCATTAAAGACTCTATTCTTGTTAATAACGAGTCAACCATCTGAACACCTCCGAATGCATTAGTATACTAACTGCATAGTACATACCTACACTAAGTTTAATACCTGCCGCCATAAAAATCAAGCAGGAAAAAATTTTTTACTTGCAAAATTAATATATTTTTCACTTTTGCCCTTAAGTTAGTGTGAATCGGATAAGGTATGCTGTAATTACCGTTATAATCCAAATGTTTATTGCAAGAATTGATATGTTATGCTATTATTTACATATATTCTCAATGGGGAAAGGAAGAGTAAAAATGATTGCTGTAATTGACTATGGTGCAGGAAATTTGCAAAGCGTGGTTAAGGCACTGAATTATATTGACTGTAAATGTGAAATTACCAATAATATAGAAGCTATACTGAATGCCGACGGTGCAATATTGCCCGGAGTAGGCTCTTTTGAGGACGCAATGAATTGTATGCACTCCTGTAATGCAGATAAGGCTGTAAAGGATTTTGTTGCAACGGGAAAGCCTTTTTTAGGAATTTGTTTGGGTCTGCAGTTGTTGTTTCCGGCCAGTGAGGAAAGCCCTAATGCCGAGGGTTTGTCGTTGCTTGAGGGTGATGTTACAAGAATACCTAATGACGGCGGTAAGCTGAAAATACCGCATATGGGCTGGAATTCCCTTAATATAAAAAAAAGAGACGGTCTTTTTAAGGGTATAGAGGGCAGTCCGTATGTATATTTTGTACACTCGTATTTTTTAAAGGCTAAAAATCCGGAGATTGTGTCGTCACAAACAGAGTACGGAACAACCATAGACGCTTCTGTAAGCTGTAAAAACATTATGGCAACCCAGTTTCATCCGGAAAAAAGCGGCAAGGTTGGCTTGCAGATGCTGAAAAACTTTGCCGATATGGCAAATGGAAAGGTTGTGCTGTGAAATGTATGCTAAAAGAATTATACCATGCTTAGATGTAAAAAACGGCAGAGTGGTTAAGGGTACAAGCTTTGTTAATTTAAGAGATGCAGGCGACCCTGTAGAATGTGCTGTGGAGTATGACAAGCAGGGGGCAGACGAGCTGGTTCTGCTTGATATTACCGCATCGTCAGACGCCAGAAATATTATGACAGATATTGTAAGCCGTGTTGCAAACAGTATTTTTATTCCGTTTACCGTTGGCGGCGGAATAAGAACCGTTGATGATTTTACACAGCTTCTGCGTGCAGGTGCGGATAAGGTAAGTGTAAATTCTGCCGCAATAAAAAGACCTGATATTATTAACGAGGCGGCTTATAAGTTCGGCAGTCAGTGCGTAGTTGCCGCTATTGACGCAAAGCGTAAGGACGGAAGCTGGGAGGTTTATATAAACGGCGGCAGAGTGCCTATGGGCATTGACGCTGTTGAGTGGGCAAGAGAGGCAGAAAAAAGGGGAGCAGGAGAAATTTTGCTTACCAGTATGGACTGTGACGGTCAAAAGCAGGGCTATGATTTGGAGCTGACACGGGCAGTTTCCGAAAGCGTGGGAATACCGGTAATAGCCTCAGGCGGTGCAGGGGCGTTGGAGCATTTTAAAGACGCCTTTACCCTAGGTAAAGCTGACGCAGTGCTTGCCGCATCACTTTTCCATTTTGGCGAAATTCCCATACCTGTTTTAAAGGAGTATCTGCACAAGGAAAATATTCCTGTAAGACTGTAAAATTAATGCAGGCTGAAAGGTCGCGCAGTTAAACTGCGGCACAATTTTAAAATCGGCAAATACAATGCAATTAATGCAGGGGCACAGCTTTTGTTACGGCTGTACCCCTGCATATTTTTTGCATTAATTTAAAAAGCGGAGCTGTTATAAAAATCAGCTCCGCTTTTGTTGGTTAATATTAAGTTAAAAAATATTTGTTACACGCTTTTTCATAGCCAGCAGCCAGTCTTTTGGAAGCTTGCCAAGCCTTAGTATTGTTAGGGCATACGCAATTTCGGTAAGCAGGTCGCAGTTAAATGAAAGCATACTGGAATATCTGAATTTGTTGCTTTCTATTTTGTGTGGCGAGCTGTTGCTTATATGCTCTACCATTAGGTGCTGTATCAGCATAAATTCACACAGATAGTTTTCCGTTGCCTTGTCAAGGCGTACCTCTTCAAGCAGTCTTATGGCTGTCCAGTCATACTGTATAAGGTCGCTTATATGAAGCTTATATATTTTGTTTTTAGGTGTGTTGAAAATCCACCGTACTAAAACCCAGCTTAGAATACAGCCAATACCTACAAAGGCAAACTTCATAAGTACATCGGGGCTTATAACAAGTGTAGGATACAAAACGCAGGAAAGCACCTGTGTGGCAAATGCAGCCTGACCAAACTCCCGCTTAGCTGTTGCAAGACCGAGCATAGAGAATATTATGGCGGCAGGTGTACGCCAAGCAAACGGCAGCCAGCCTAAAACCAACATATACACAACAGCAACAAATATAATGAATACTGCCCCCGGTATGGTGTGCTTCAGCTTTACCTTTGGGTAGGTTGACAGCACAGCCAGTGCAGTTATAGGTATAATCATAGCGTCGCTTACAGGCAGTATCTGTGCCGCTGTGCAGCATATTGTAACTATTGTTGAAAGCTGCAGTGCGTTGCGCATATTGTAGGAGGCAAGCCCCCACCGTTTTTTTAGTATAGAAATTTTGAATTCTGCCGCCTGCTTAATGCTTGTTTTTATCTTTGGCTTGTTTTTATACTTTAAGTATTCGGCAAGAGTCAGCAGGTATTTTTTCCACAGTGAAGAAAGCTGTGGGTTGCTCAGGGAGTAATCATCGGCAAAGGAGCTTAGGCTAAGTGCCAAACGCTCTATGTTTTTAATGTTTGAAAACATATGGTAAAGCTCACTGAAATATTCTTTATCCTTGTCTGTAGGTTGTGTCAGCTTTGAGGCTGTGTCATAGATAAGGTCGCTTAGCTGTTCCATAGTCATTAGTGCCAAAAAATCATTTTTGGCTGTTTCATCCAGAATATTTCCTTGCTTGCGCATTTTTATGTAGCCGCTGTTGCAGAATTCTGTGGTAAGGGCGAAAAGGTCAACCTTGTCGTTTTTGGGATTATCCGTTAAAATACTAAGCTTGTTTGCAATAGCACTGCAGCCCCGAAGTACATAAGGGTTTTCGTAGTGCTTAGAAAAAAAGTTGTTCATTATAAGTAAAAAGATTCCGCTTAATACAATACAGAACACACAGCACAAAATCCTTGGCAGCAGAGCAGATATTTCTACACTGCCGGGATACTGCATTAATAAAAGTTGAAGGGCTATTGTGAAATATTCCCCCAACCGCAAATTACTGCTGTGAACAAAGGAGATAAAGAACAGTGCCGCAAAATTTATAACTATAGCAATTATAAAGTTAAGGCTGGCAATAGTTCCCAATGTAACCAGCAGCAGTAAATACACAGTGCTTCTTATGTAGTTTGGCGCACTGAATGTAGTTTTGTAAAGGTCCTTTACAGTAAACAGGGAAGCAATGCCCACCACTATAAGGGAGTTTTCACTGCCGAAAATAGCATTTATGGAAAAGCACATAACTATTCCCAAAAGGGCTATAGGCAGGTATTCCAGAAAGTTGCTTGCAATTTGTTTAAGCCAAACGGCACCCTTGCTTTTAACTTTTTCAATCATAAAAAATATACCTCTATTTATCATATTCATCAAACACTGTGTTAAAAGCGGTGCTTGACTTTGAATTATTTTATTTTTAATCTTGTTGTTATGTATAGCACTGCATATGCGGTGTTTTGCCAAGCGAAGGGGCGCAAATGGCACACCACACCACTCTATACTATACAATTATCAATATTATATACCCGAGGAATATTTCCGTCAAGATTTTTAACAGCAGTTTTTTGAGCTGTGTAAATTGACGGCTGAGTAATTGTAAAAATCAAAAAGGGAAAATTATTTTTAAATAGAGTGCTTTTTCAAATTTAGATTACTAGCCTATTTCAAAGCTTGGTTTAACCGATTTTCAGTGCTACAGGGTGTATGGTGTGGTCGGCTTTGGGGTTAAAGCCTGAAAGAGTTGTGTCCTTTAACATAACGGCAGGATTAATAATGAAATTGCCAAAGCGGTTTTTAAGTGCGTCTGTGGTTTTGTCAAGACTTTCCTGACGAAGCCGCTTTTTGTTGTCCTCAAAAAGGCTTAGCTGTGTGCCGCTGTCCTTACAGGTAAGCTCGCTTACGCTTAGACCTA
>ERZ1673736.4881-NODE-4881-length-10347-cov-4.002332_pt1 | contig 10347 bp, 9 predicted proteins | sample MGYA00580212_ERZ1673736 | MGnify/ENA primary metagenome ERZ1673736 (study PRJEB41218, sample SAMN15661752) | gut metagenome | host: Homo sapiens | place: Canada: London | collected 2015-08-20/2019-03-30 | study: EMG produced TPA metagenomics assembly of... | reverse complement strand
CCTGACGGCAGGCATGATATAAAGCGGCCCATTCCACCGCCTCCTTGTCGAATAAGGCAGTGAGGGCCGCTTCATCGTTCAACTCGTATTTTAAAGAAAAACCACAGGACGCATCGATTTTTCCCGGCGTAGGAATGATGCGCACCGAAAGGCCCGCTTCCTTCGCAAGGCGTTCACCTTCAATAGCCTCTCGCGTCGACGGCACTAAGACGATGCCGTATTCCTGAACCGCCATTACCCTTCCTGAGCCAAGGCCTGTTCAACGGCGCGTGCCAGCTGGTCGGCACAAGACGTTCCCCGGTCCTCGCAGGGATTTCCTTTTAGGATAGCGACGGCCCGCTTGGCATCGGCGTCTTCAAGGAGCTTGCCGAGAGCCAAGGTGTTGCCGGGACAACCGCCGACGAAACGGACGTCATGGAGCTTCCCGTCTTCAAGGGCAAAGGAAATTTCACGAGAACAAGTTCCCTTGGTCTTATAGGAATAGTTTTTCATAAAAAATCACCTCGAATATCCGCAGAAGGAACGGATTATTTCAGCAGGGAATCTAATTTGTTCTTTAATACATTGGCCGGAACAGAACCGATAGCCCGGTCGACGACTTTCCCGTCTTTGAAAAAGACCATGTTGGGAATCGTGCTGACATCGTAATCCTGAGCAAGGGCCGGATTTTCATCGACGTCGAGTTTCCCGATTTTAACCTTGCCGGTATATTCTTCGGCGAGTTCTGTAATAATCGGTCCTTCCTTTTCGCAAACACCGCACCAGGTTGCAAAGAAATCTACCAAAACAGGTTCGCTGCTGTTCAAAACTTCTTTTTCAAAATTATCCATTGAAAATTTATATTCCATAATAGACGCCACCTTTCTTCTTTTGACTATTTGCCTTTTGTAACTAATTTCATTATATATTAGTACACCAATCGAGTCAAGTTTTCCCAAAAAATTTACACAATCGCCAAAAACGCCCTACGAGCGGGCCATGGCTTCCAAAGCCGCTGCCGCTGCCAGGACGTCTTCAAAGGTCGTAAACTGAGAAAAAGAAAAGCGAACCGTCCCCTGAACGGCCGTCCCCAAGGCCTCATGCATGAGGGGTGCACAATGATAGGCCGGCCGCGTCGCCATATGATACGTCTCCCATAGGATGTCACTGACGACAGCCGACTCGGCATCGCCCAGATTCAGGCTGTAGACGCCTACCCGGGGACCGGAAAAATCCCCGTAAAGGCAAATTCCGGGAACGGCCTTCACAGCCGGAATAAAAGACCGGGCCAATTCCTCTTGATGAGCCCTGACAGCCGGAATCCCCTTTTTTAAGATAAGTTCGACAGCAGCACTCAGGCCGGCAATGCCGGCGACATTGGCTGTCCCCGCTTCAAAAACAGCAGGAACTCCTGAAGGCTGCTCCCGCTCAAAAGTATGAACGCCGTCGCCGCCGGTAATAGACGGCAGGACTTCGACGCCGCGGCGGATGACGATTCCTCCCGTTCCGCCCGGTCCATAGAGCGATTTATGCCCGGTAAAGCAGGCCGCCGTTACGATGCCGTCAGACAAATCGATGTCATAAGCACCTGCCGTTTGAGATACATCGACAATGAGCCCCAGACAGTGGTTCCTGCAAAAAGCCTTGATGCGGTTCAAGTCGAGGACATTGCCCGTCACATTAGAGGCATGATTACAGACCAACCATTTGGTCTTCGGCGTCAGCAGCCCTTCCATGTCATCGTAAGCCAGCCCTCCTGTAGGACTGACAGCCGGAATGACGGTCAGTTCCGCCCCTAACGCCTCTAACTGGTATAACGGGCGCAGAACGGCATTATGCTCCCAAGCCGTCGTCATAACGCCGTCTCCGGGCCGGATCAGCCCTTTCAGCACCATATTCAAGGCAACCGTAGAATTGTGGGTAAAGGCAACGTCGTACAAATCCTTACCGTTAAACAGTGTCTGAACGCGATGTTTCGCCGTCAAGACGATGTCATAGGCCTTTAAAGAATAGCCGTGGGCACCGCGGGACGGATTGCCGATATCGCCGGCCGTCAAGGCTTCAAAGACGGCCTTCGATACGGCTTCCGGCTTTTGGGCCGTCGTCGCCGCATTGTCAAAATAATACATGACGCCCTCCTTTCCAAGCAGACCCTATTGAAAAAGGCCCGACGAGACTGCCAAAGCAGGTCGTAAGGCCTTTACAAGGTTACAACTTAAATGCCGAAACGTGCAAAGATGGTATCGACGTGGCTGAGCATTTTCTTGACATCAAAGCAGCCTTCAATTTCTGCTTCGGTCATATACTGCTTAACGTCTTCATCTTTCTTCAAGTTTTCCAAGAAGTCTTCTCCGTCGATCCAGCGCTTCATGGCATTGCGCTGTACCCAGCGGTACGCCTGTTCGCGGACGGCACCTTTTTCGACGAGGGTATTGAGGATGATCGGGCTGTAAATGAGTCCGCCCGTCAAATTGAGGTCGGCCATCATCTTATCGGGATAGACGAGGAGCTTGTCGATGACCCGGGTAAAGGTCTGGAGCATATAGTCAAGAGCAATGGTGCTGTCCGGCAGGATAACCCGTTCTACGGAAGAATGGGAAATATCTCGTTCATGCCAGAGAGCGACGTCTTCCAAAGCCGCCTGGGCATTGCCGCGCATGACACGAGCCAAGCCACACATGCGTTCACAAGTAATCGGATTACGCTTATGAGGCATGATGGACGAGCCCTTCTGCTTAGGACTGAAGTATTCTTCCGCTTCGCGAACTTCCGTACGCTGGAGATGACGGATTTCCGTTGCCATTTTGTCGATGGAGCTGGCGATGACAGCCAAGGTCGTAAGGAATTCGGCGTGGCGGTCACGCTGCAGGGTCTGCGACGAAATAGGCGATGCCGCAATGCCGAGGTGTTCGCAGACGTATTGTTCAACGAAGGGATCAACGTCAGCATACGTACCGACAGCACCGGAAATTTTACCGACGGCAATCGTTTCCTTGGCATGTTTCATGCGGTCGATATCGCGTTCGATTTCAGCCATCCAGTTGCACAGCTTGAGGCCGAAAGTCGTCGCTTCGGCGTGAATGCCATGAGTACGGCCGATGCACGGCGTATATTTAAATTCAACGGCACGGCGACGCAATACGGCGTGGAAGTCTTCGAGGTCCTTGATGAGGATATCCGAAGCCTGTTTCAGCATGGAACCCAAAGCCGTATCTTTGACGTCTGTCGACGTCAGGCCCAAATGGACGTACTTTCCGGCTTCGCCGATATTTTCGGAAAGGTTGGAGACGAAAGCAGCAATATCATGATGTGTTTCCGCTTCGATTTCATGGATGCGGTCGACAGAAAAGGCAGCTTTTTCGCGAATTTCTTTAGCCGCTTCTTTCGGGATATTCCCAAGTTCAGCCTGGGCTTCACTGGCCAGGATTTCCACCTGTTTCAGCGTGTCCCATTCATTGAATTCTGTCCAAATTTGACCCATTTCCGGTTTCGTATAGCGTTCAATCACAGTTGATCTCTCCTTTATCATTGACATGAGTACGGTAAAAAAACTCACCGTCACTATTATACACTATCTATAGTGCCGAAGGTAGCCGTTTTGCAAGTTTTATTCAATCACAATGGATTCGCCTTCCCGCGCAGTCACATAGCCGATGACAGCGGCACAGGGAAGGACGTCCTTCAAGGACCGTTCCAAAAGCACGGCATCTTTTTCAGAAACGGCAATGAGAAGACCGCCCGACGTCTGAGGATCATATAAAACATCCATCATTCCTTTATCGATGCCGTCGGCTGAAACGCGGCCTGCCGCAAAATCACGGTTACGGTACGCCCCGGCCGGAATAAAGCCCATAGCGGCCATATCAAGAGCCTCTTTATGGAAGGGGATAGATGAAGTATCAAAGTGAATCGTCGTTTCACTTCCATCAGCCATCTCACAAGCATGCCCTAAGAGGCCAAAACCGGTAACGTCGGTACAACTGTGAACGTCGTAGCGAACCATCACGTCCCGAGCGGTCTTATTGAGCTGCGCCATCTGGGCGTATAGCTGCTGCAAAAGGGGCTGAGCTACCAAATCCACCTGGGCTGCCGTCATCAAGATACCGACGCCCAAAGGCTTGGTCAAGATGAGGACATCGCCGGGACGCGCCGATGAATTGCGCAGTAATTTTTGCGGATGCACAAAGCCCGTGACCGACAAGCCGTATTTCGGTTCCTTATCTTCAATCGTATGACCGCCGGTGATGATGACGCCACTTTCATAGGCCTTGCTGTAGCCGCCTTCTAAGATGAGGCGGATGGCTTCTTGGCCCATCTTCAGGTTGACGCACATGACGTTCATGGCAAGCTTTGCCTCCGCCCCCATGGCGTAGACGTCGCTCAGGGCATTGGCCGCTGCAATTTGACCGAATAAATAAGGATCGTCGACGATAGGCGGAAAGAAGTCGACAGTCTGGACAATGGCCAAATCGTCCGTAACTTGGTAGACCGACGCGTCGTCGCTCTTATCATAGCCGACGAGGAGGCGGTCATCAGTGTGTGTTGGAAGCCCTTCCAACAATTGAGCCAGTGTCCCTGGCCCCAGTTTAGCGCCTCAACCGGCACAGGATGCCAGCTGGGTTAATTTCAGTTTATCTTCCATGGAAGTCCCTCCTTATGAATAACAATACAGACTTTTCTCTCTTTGTTTATATTATACTATAATTTCACCGATAGTTTTATGCCTTCTCTTATTTTTGCAATTCTTACGCTCCGGTTTAGCTCGATTTTAGATTTACCGGCTATACTGTGTTTGTACTCAAAAAGAAGCAAGGACAGACAGGAGGAATTCATCATGACCCAAGAAAAATGGCAAGATACACTCATTTCCATCAAAAATAAGATGTTCACCGCCCGCAATGCAAAAATCGCAGCCGCTTTTATCGTCGTCGCCGTCATCGCCGGTGCCGGCGGCCGCTACTATCTCCACCAGCGCCATATGGCCCGCCATGAAGAGCAAGTCGCCGCTATGGCCGATTTGACCCAGGCCCAGGCAAAGCAAAAAGGCGTCAGTCTCATCAATGAAGAACAGGCCCGTGCCGCAGCTGCCAAGGCCATCGGCAAAGACGAAAGTCAGCTGGACTTTAAAGAAGTCGCCCTCTTTGACATGGACAGCATGAAGCATAGAGACGGACGCGAAGAACATCGGAAAGATCGCCGCGGCGAAAGAGGACCGGGAGAAGGCCCTGACCGCAACGAAAAAGGCCGTCCGGATATGGATGAAAGACTGAGACCGGGACAGGGCAGCCCTCAAATGGGTCCCCAGGATCATCAAGGCGGGGCCCCGGCCCTCCAACCGCCTCAGGAACTGACGACGCCTCAAGCAGCCGCGCAGCAGGACCCACAGCAGGGGCAGGCAGTACCCCAGGGCCAGCAGCCGGCGGCACAGCAAGGTCAGCAGCCAGGCCAACCGATGCAGCCCGGCTTCCACCCCATGTATAAGGTCCGTGCCGTCTCCGGCAGCGTTCACTACGACATCCTCATCGACGCCGTAACCGGGTCGGTCATCCATACTCAAATCGATGACTGACAAAAAGGACTGACCGATGAAGTATCTTGGATTGCTCCCATGAGCCAGACGTTCGCGCTGGTTTATGGAAACAAGACAGGGGCTCCATCGGCCGGTCCTTTTTTCTGCCCTCGAAAACAGCTATAATAGAAATATCATACAGAAAGGATGCTGCCCTATGCTCCATTTACGCGATATTTCCTTACGCCACCGCCTGCTCATCGCCAACTTCACCATGGTCTTTGTCCCCATCTTCATTTTGACCGTCCTCGGCTTCCTCTTGGTCTCGGGCCTTCGCTTCTCGTCGCCTCACAACGACCTGATGACCTTATGGCCGGAAAAGGGGCCGGCCCTTTCCATCCAATATACGGTCAGTTCCCTCCGTGTCAAAGCCGAACGGCCGGGGCCGCTGAAACTGAATGACCTTCGCGAAGACTGCCAGGTTCTGGAAAGCCTGGGGATTGCCACGGCCATCATCCGCCACGACCAAGTCGCCTACGTCACACCGGGCGTCGACTTCTACGGATTAGCCGACCGGGTCCTGCAAAAAGCCCACGGTCAAAAGACGGTCATGACCTGGGACGGAGACGGCTTCTTCTTCCGATATTCGTCGCCCCACAGCGGGACGACGATCATCGCCGCCGGAAATACGCCCTTCATCGCCAAAACCGGCATCCGCGAAGGCATGGCCAAAAACGTCATCCAGACACTCCTCATCTTCATCGTCGGGACAGCCAGTGTCATCATCATCGGCTGCGGCCTCATCCTGTCCCGCCTCTTGTCGCGCCAAATTTTAGGGCCCTTGGCCGCCCTTCGCACGGCGGCCTCCGAAATTGAAAAGGGCAACCTCGATTATAAACTGACCGTCTCGTCCCGTGACGAACTGGGCCAGACCTGTTCCGCCTTCGACCGCATGCGCCGCCAGCTCAAGGCAGCCCGAACGGCGCAGGAAAAATACGAACAGAACCGAAAAGAACTCATTGCCGGCATCTCTCACGACCTGTCGACACCACTGACCCTCTTAAAAGGCTATGTCAGCGGCATCTTAGTCGGCATTGCCAAAACGGCAGAAAAGCGCCATCACTATATAGAGCTCATTTACCAAAATGCCTGCTCCTTAGAAAAACTCGTCGATCGCCTGTTTCTCTTTTCAAAACTCGACTTAGGCCAGGTCGATTTCACCCTTGAAACGGTGTCCCTCCGAGATTATTTTGCTGACTTCACTGCCGAAAACGCCCTTCTCTTCTCTGAGCGGGGCCTCAGCCTGAATTATGAGGCCCCCACGGAAGTAGCACAAGTCCGTATTGACCGAATGCAGTTCCAACGGGTCATCGATAACCTCTTAGAAAACGCCTTAAAGTACAAAGACACCGATACAGTCGCCATGGATATCAAGCTGGAGGCGACTCCGGTTCAGGTTACCCTATCCTTTGCCGACCACGGCCCCGGCGTCCCCAAGGTCTACCTTGCCAAACTGTTCGACAGTTTTTACCGAACCGATGAAGCCCGCACAGACGTCAAAAAAGGCAGCGGTCTGGGCCTTGCCATCGTCAAACAAATCATTGCCACCTTAAAAGGAAGGATATACGCTGCCGAAACGCCGGGCGGAGGATTGACCGTCGTCATCACCTTGCCGGCAGCAGAGGAGGATAATCATGAAATCGATTCTAATCATTGAAGACAATATGGAAATCGCTGAACTCGAACGAGACTTTCTCGAAGCTGACGGAATTACAAGCGTCATCGAAACAGACGGAACAAAGGGCATGGAGCGGGCCTTAGCCAACGATTTCGATCTTATCCTGCTGGACATCATGCTCCCCGGTACGGACGGTTTCCACATCTGCCGCCGCATCCGCGAAGCCAAGGAAGTCCCCATTCTCATGGTGTCCGCCAAGCGGGAGGACATGGACAAGATACGCGGTCTCGGCCTCGGTGCCGACGATTATATCATCAAACCCTTCAGTCCGACGGAACTCGTCGCTCGCGTAAAAGCTCATATCCAGCGCTATGAACGGCTGACCGGAAAGGCCCGTCCGGAAAGCGGCAGCGGGGAAGTCCTCCGCAGCGGCGATTTGGAAATCTACGTCGACAAGCATCGCGTATACGTAAAAGGCCGGGAAATCAGCCTGACTAACCGAGAGTTTGAACTCCTGGTCTTTTTGGCCAAACATCCCGGCCTGGTATTCAGCCGCGACCGCCTCTTTGAACGAGTCTGGGACCTCGACGCCGAAGGCGATACGGCAACGGTCATGGTCCACATCAACCGCATCCGAGAAAAGATAGAACCCGATCCGGCAAAGCCCATTTACATCGAAACGGTCTGGGGCGCCGGCTATCGCTTTAAAGAGGCCTGATCCTTATTTTGCTTCACGGCGCAGGATTTCCTGGCCGACGGTAACGCCGGCGGCTGACGCCTGAACGAGTCCGCGGGTAATGCCGGCGCCGTCACCGATGGCAAAGAAGTTCGGAATTTTGGTTTCTAAGACCGAGCTCAATTCCAGCCGGTTCGAATAGAATTTGGCTTCTACGCCATACAGCAAAGTATGTCTCGAATTAGCACCCGGCGCTATGGCGTCGAGGGCTTCAAGCATCTCTTTAATATCCTGCATGTGGCGGTAGGGCAGGACCAACGACAAATCGCCGGGCGTCGCCTTGGGCATCGTCGGACGAACGAGGCCGCGCTGAATCCGTTCCGGCGTCGACCGACGTCCGTCGAGGAAATCACCGAGGCGTTGTACGATGACGCCGCCGCCTAAGATATTGGCCAAATTGGCGATATACTTCCCATACTTAATCGGTTCATGAAAGGGCTCGGTAAACTTCTTCGATACCAAGATAGCAAAATTCGTGTTTTCACTCTTTTTATGGGCATAACTGTGACCGTTGACGGTCAGTAAGCCGTCGTTATTTTCTTCGACGACGAAGCCGTAGGGGTTCATGCAGAAAGTTCGGATTCGGTCATCGAAAGACTTGCTGAAATAAATAAGTTTCGATTCATAGACGACGTCAGTAATCGTTTCCAGCACTTCTGCCGGCATTTCGACACGGACGCCGATATCGACGGCATTAGAGGTTAGGCGAAGTCCCATTTTTTCCACTTCGTGGACGAACCATTCCGACCCTTCCCGTCCGGGCGCACTGACCAGATAGCGGCAGGCGTAAAACTGATCGTCGATCAAGACGCCTTTGATCTGTCCCCCTTCTTCTACCAAGTGATCCACAGCCGTATCGGCCATGATATCGACCTTACCTTCGAGGAAATCGCGCATATGGGTCAAAATCTGGCCGTTGACGTCGGTCCCTAAGTGGCGGATACGAGCCGGAATGAAGCTGAGATCAGCTGCAGCGGCCTTTCGCTTTATCTCGCGAATGCGATCTTTATTTTCATCACCGTACACCTTGCGGTCGGCACCGCCAAAACGGCAGTACACTTCGTCGACATAACGGATTTTATCCATTAAATCGGCCTTGGGCATATAGTCATCGAGGTTGCCGCCGTATTCGGTAGTCAGTGTCAGTTTGCCGTCGCTGAAGGCACCGGCACCGCCCCAGCCGCAGACGACATTGCGCACCCGGTCTTCCGGTTTTGCATTTCGATTTAAGCTGGTAGCAATTCGTTCCCGAATATCCTGGCCTTTTTCGACCATCAGGATATCGAGTCCCTTATCTGCCAGCTCCAAGGCCGTAAAAATCCCGGCCGGTCCGGCACCGATAACGATGACATCATAGGTTTTTACTGCTTTCATATACGCCACTTCCTTATAAAAACACCTTTACATCGAACAAAAAAGGCGTTGTCTCCTTGGGACAACGCCTTTTGCAGCCACGCAAGCAGCTCCTCATTCAGCATAGCATGGTGCACCGACAAAGTCAACCGGCCTGCCGATTCAATGGACAAAGAAAAACAGCTGCCCCTTCAAGAGGAGCAGCTGTTTCTTCAAGCACTGATCTTACTGCTGTTCATGTTCATGTTCAGCCCGTTCTTTTTTATAGAAGTCAGCCGTAATAGCATCGGAGCAGCATACAGCGACGACGTCAGCTACGTCTTCAGACGAGCAGCCACGGGACAAGTCAAGGATAGGTTTGTCAAGGCCCTGAACCAAAGGTCCGAGAGCCGTTGCATTGGCAAAGCGCTGAACCATCTTGTAACCGATATTAGCAGCATCGAGGTTCGGGAAGATGAGGACGTTGGCATGGCCGGCAACGGTCGAGCCGGGAGCTTTGTGTTCGCCGACTTCCGGAACGAGGGCAGCGTCAGCCTGCATTTCGCCGTCAAAAGCAAAATCGACGTTGCGTTCTTTCAAGATTTCAACAGCTTTGCGGACGTTTTCAACGGATTCACCGGCGCCGGAACCCATCGTGGAGTACGACAGGAAGGCAACCTTCGGATTGAGGATCTGAACGGTACGACGGGCACGTTCGACACAAATGCAGGCGATATCAGCCAGCTGATCTGCCGACGGATTGGGGATAACGCCGCAGTCACCGAGGACGAGGATACCATTGTCGCCGTACTGAGGAGTGTTCGTCAAGAGAATGAATGCCGAGGATACGGTCTTGTTGCCCGGGCGGGGGCCGATGACCTGAAGGCCGGCACGGATAACTTCTGCCGACGTCGTAGCAGCACCGGATACGCAGCCGTCAGCTTCGCCGAGAGCGACGAGACCAGCCGCAAAGAAGGTGTTGTTGTGAGTCATGATGTCGCGAGCTTTTTCAATCGTCATGCCTTTCTTTTCGCGGCGTTTTGCAAAGTATTCGCAAAGTTCATCCATCCGATAGTACGTTTCCGGATTGATGACTTCAACACCAGTGAGATC
>ERZ1673736.4875-NODE-4875-length-10362-cov-4.639177_pt1 | contig 10362 bp, 12 predicted proteins | sample MGYA00580212_ERZ1673736 | MGnify/ENA primary metagenome ERZ1673736 (study PRJEB41218, sample SAMN15661752) | gut metagenome | host: Homo sapiens | place: Canada: London | collected 2015-08-20/2019-03-30 | study: EMG produced TPA metagenomics assembly of... | reverse complement strand
CTTTTGTATATCCTTCGCACTATCTGGACGGAGCCACAACGCTTCCTGTATCCGGATGTTGTCCTGACCAGCCGGTCTGCGCCATCGTTCCCATCCTAAACATATCCTCTCTGCTGATTTCAAATCCAAATACATCCTGATTCTGCTTCATTCTCTCTGCCGACGATGACTTAGGCAGCGGAACGATGCCCCGCTGAAGCGCATAACGAATGCACAGTTGGGCAACCGACACCTGATAATGCCCGGCAATCTCCTGCAGCATAGCATTTCCAAGCAGGACGCTCCTTCCGATAGGACTCCACGCCTGGACGAGAATCTGATGATTCTTACAATACTCCACCGTCATCTCCTGTGTATAGCCAGGGTGAAATTCAATCTGATCTACTGCCGGTTTTATCCGGCAATTCTGCAGCAGATTCTCTATATGGTGGGGCAGAAAATTGCTCACGCCGATTGCTTTAACCTTTCCGGCATCATAAAGTTCTTCCAGTGCCGTCCATGTCTCAATATCAAGCTTCTTCCAGTCTGTATATCCCTCTTCCGGCAGCGGCCAGTGGATCAGATACATATCCAGATAATCTGTCCTGAGATTTTCCAGGGATTTTTCAAATGCTTGCTTTACCTGACGATATCCCATCTCGGTCTTCCAGGCTTTTGATGTAATAAAAAACTCTTCCCGCTTAATCCCGCTATCTTCAATCGCTTCCGCCAGATACGGCTCCGTACCATAAAAAGACGCCGTATCAAAATAACGGTATCCCGCATCAATTGCCATTTTCAGCACTTCTGCACTTTTTCCATCCGCAGACTTAAAAGTACCAAAACCCAAACAGGGATTTCCTATCCCATTGTTCAACTCAAACGTATCATATATTGTTTTCACGCTGTCCCCTCCCGTTTTCCTGACTTTGGAATTATTTACCACAGCAATGCTTATATTTCTTACCGCTTCCGCACGGGCATGGATCATTACGTCCGATTTTCTTTTCTTTGCGGATGGTGGTTGACAGTTTTTGCTCTTTGTAAAGTGCTTTCAGCTCTTCTTCCGAGAAAATATCTTTCCACTGCGGAAGTTCATACAGCCAATCTGCTTTCGCTCCTACCATATTCTTATACAGCAGTGCCTTGTCATAAATCAGATTTACCACCGTATCTTCATCCATAGTCTCAATCGGGTTAGGCTCTTTCAGACTGTCATTGATTCCATCCAGGAATCCTACCATTGTCATAACCGTCTGATTGTATTTCTCAGCCAGCTCTTTCAATGTCCCGCGCACTTCTTCGTCAGGGTTTGAAAGTAACTGCTCGTAAATTTCCTTTTCAATCTGGAAATAACTTCCCCAGAATTTCTGAAGCTGTCCTCTGTCCGCCTTCTCATTATAGGCAACATCTTTCCATTGTTCTAATAATGTACGACTCATAGTTTATATGCTCTCCTTTGTGTTTTATTTCAGTACGTACAAAACGTACGGATATATTATATACCATTTCCCTGTATTTTCAAAGCATTCTTTTATTTGCTTTTTTACAAAAAGCTATATATAATATATTTGAACGCTGATTCTCTACGTTCAATTTCAATAAATAGTAAAGGAAGTTAATATTTATGAAAAAAACAAAACGAATCCTGGCTCTTCTGGGCGCTATTCTGCTTGTTGCCATGTATGCAAGCACTCTTTTCTTTGCTTTGACCGACCATTCAGGAACCATGGATCTTTTGATGGCATCCATTGCATGTACCATCATTCTTCCCGTACTTTTATATGCATATACCCTCGCATATAAGGTTACACACAGGGATAATGAGGACGATAATAATCCTCGCGATTAAACATAGACCTCTGCCCACATCCAGACAGAGTTGTTTTCTGTTGCTTCTTTTTTGGTTTTCTTCCGTTCTTTCTCTCTTATTTTCTGTCTTTTTGTAAGATATTCTTCCATTGAGATTACTTCGCGGAAGTTTTCCTTTTCTTTTTTCTGATGCATTCCAATACCTCCTTTTCCTTATCTATACTCTTCTCTCCGATTTTCCGGCTTTATTATTATATTGTTCTTCCCCTCATAATATGACTTTTATCTAAAATTACTTTTGTCTATATTGGATATTATATTGGTAAAATATGTCCAAACTATGGAAGAAATCTAAAAGAAACATAAGAAGTTTCTTAAGATTTCCGTACCTCTACTTCGCTCCGCTTTGCCGCTCCGATGTGCGGCTGCTGCAAGCAGCCTTCCTTTGTACATCGCGCGCATCTCGCAGAGCGTTTTATGATATAGGAAATTCAAAGGAATTTCCTATATCATAAAACGGGTACCGACCATGTCGGATGACCGATACCCTTTACTTCTACTTCACTTATGATTTCTTCTTTCTTTTGCCGTCGCGGCATCTTTCGCTATGCTAGTTATCGTACTGCCTGTAAAGTTCTTCTATATAGTCATAGTCCAGATCTCCTTCTACGACCTGTTCCGTCTCTATATTCAACGGTATACAGCCGATAATCTGTGTACCACTCTGGTCTTCTCCCAGAAGAACCACCTCGTCCTGTCCATACTTCCCATTCTCATCCCGGCTGTAGATTCTCAGAATATATCCTCTGGTATCTCTATACCAGGAGTCTGCTTCACAGTCCTGTACAGATATGGAATTCAAATTAGTTATAATCCGTTCAATAATTTCCGAATCCGTAACCTCATATACTTCCGGTTTAACTACTCTTTCAATCTCTATAGAATACACATCTTCTGCGGGGACCTCCAACAGCTTCCGTATTGCCGGGTCAAGATATTCACTTGGTTCTGGATCCGCCTCTACCTCTGACGAATCAAGTGGTTCCGGCACAAGAATAAACAGCATAATTGCCACCGCAAGAATCACCAATACAAGCGCAAAAATCGGTTTTTTATTGCTTTTGCCCAACATAAAACCACCTCCCGAAATGATATGATAATTAGCAGAGAGTATTATACTGTTATATAAATTTTGTAGCCTTTCACATTACTATAATACCCCGCTACTACTAAACGCCCTTTCTATTCCAGCCATCCAGCACTATCAAATACTTACTTCCTCCTGTATCACGTATTCTTCCTAACACAAATACCGCATGCCCTTTTTCGCCTCTTTCTATCTTCATATATATCGGACACTGCTCTGCTACTGTATCAAATAATACTGGAAATAATTCTACTTCCCTATAATTCCATACGACTCCACTTTGAGGCGTAACACCTAAATAATGAGTTAAGGCGCTTGGTACATTTGCATATGGAGTTCCGGGATTTCCTCCATTCGTGCCCAGCAAAGTATATAATCTCCAGAATAGATTCGTCGCTGTTGCCGCATCAGTACTTCCATTTGTCACTTTATTCCTTATGATATTATTTGCATTAGTTGTTGACTGCCAACCCCTGTACCATAAAATATTTGTTAACGCCGTAGGAGCACAATGGTCTTCTGCTACAAAATCCTTTGTTACCCAATAAGACCACCCTGAACCGAAACCGGGAATTTTATATTCTGTTGTTCCATCCAATGTTGTATCCGTCCAGTCTATAAGACTTATTATAAATCTGAATGGCTTCTGTCTCTGTTATTACCTGGTTATCGAACAAAGAAATATATGTTCCATTAGTACTCAGATTTTTTACATAAAACTCATCCGGTCCTAAATATCTAACCCTCTCTGTGTTCGTATACATCTGAACATCTTGTGTGTCATCAAAAATTCCAAGTCCGTCAAATGCCAAATCCACAACCGGAGTTCCAACATGCAAGAAGCTAATCAACAGATAGCCATTCGGTTCCCCATCCCGCAAAAACAGTACATAATATCCTGTAAGGTTATCATCCAATCCATAAAGCGGGCACATACCTAAAACTCTGACATCATGTTCCGGCTGAGAACCTTGCATAAAACGAAGGCATATTCCCTTATCTCCTCCTCACTTTTTTCAGCAGCACTCACAGAAATTATTTCTCCGGCATGGCTAATTGCCGTTTCTGCCGCTTCATCCATTACTATCGTACCTTCTGTTGCACTTTCTTCATTCTGCGCCGCGTCAAGATCTTCTGCATGTGATACAATCGGCGAAATCATCAACGCTAACAAAATAACCCCAACCAGACCAAACATCTTTTTCTTCATAGAAGTTCACCTCTTTCCCAAATAATAATTAATATTTTTCTCTTGTAAGGAAAAAGAAAGAGCAAAACTATCTATATACTGATAGCACCACATTTGCACAATATATTCAACCTTTTGAAGTTTTTATTTTGATTTTATCCTTGTTTTCTTTATATATTCGGAATTTTCTGTCGTTTTGTATCGAATAAAATAAAAGAAACGCTTCCGAGTATGCAAGCATACTCGGAAGCGTTTCTTCCATTTTTGCACGGCTCATGCCTAACGGTATATGATGTCTTCTCTGCCTGGGCCGTTGGATACCATGGTGATTGGATAGCCGATTTGTTCTTCGATGAATTCGACGTATTTGCGGCAATTTTCAGGTAAATCTTCATATTTTTTGATTCCCCGGATGTCGCATTTCCAGCCCGGTAATGTCTTCAACACTGGTTTTGCCTTCTCGAGAAGGTGTGTGGTCGGGAAGTCTGTTGTGATCTCTCCGTCAATCTCGTAACCTACACATACCGGAATCTCGTCCAGATAACCAAGTACATCCAGAACGGTAAATGCCACATCTGTTGTTCCCTGCATTCTGCATCCGTATTTGGAGGCAACACAGTCGAACCACCCCATACGTCTCGGCCGCCCGGTTGTTGCCCCGAATTCTCCGCCGTCTCCGCCGCGTCTTCTCAGTTCATCCGCCTCTTCTCCGAAGATTTCGCTGACAAACGCGCCTGCACCTACTGCGCTTGAATATGCTTTGCACACTGTAATAATCTGTTTAATTTCATATGGCGGAATACCTGCGCCGATTGCGCCGTATGCTGCCAGTGTAGAAGATGATGTAACCATGGGATAAATGCCGTGATCCGGATCTTTCAGAGAGCCAAGCTGCCCCTCCAGCAGAATCTCCTTTCCTTCCTTCAACGCATTGTGAAGGAACAAGGAAACGTCGCACACGTATGGTTCAACCATCTTCTTATATTCCTGTAATTCCTGATATAAATCATCAGGATTAATCAATGGTTTGTGGTACAAATGTTCTAATAATACATTCTTCTGTTCTGCAACACGAACCACTTTCTCTTTCAAAAGTTCATCATCAAATAATTCGCTTACCTGGAAACCAATCTTGGCATACTTATCAGAATAAAACGGAGCAATTCCTGACTTCGTTGAACCAAAAGATTTGCCTCCCAGCCGCTCTTCCTCATATGCGTCAAAATTCTTGTGATAAGACATTACCATCTGCGCGCGGTTCGATACAAGAATCTTCGGCATCGGTACTCCCTTATCAAGCACGGACTGGATTTCGTTAAACAAAACCGGAACGTCCAATGCTACACCATTGCCAATAATATTGGTTGTATGACTATAAAACACTCCTGAAGGAAGTGTGTGAAGTGCAAATTTGCCGTAATTATTAATAATTGTATGTCCGGCATTCGCTCCGCCCTGGAAACGGATAATAATATCTGCTTTCTCCCCAAGCATATCCGTAATCTTGCCTTTTCCCTCATCGCCCCAGTTAGCGCCTACTACTGCTTTAACCATGTCATTTCCTCCTACGTGTCATCAATCTTTCTCATAATTTCAATCTTCAGCCCTGTCGAACCACTAAGCATTATACTATATTTTTCCCATATTGTACATTATTATTTTACATTAAAGGAGCAAATAATCGAAGAACTTGCCCCGTTATCTTTGTAAACAACGTCTGATGCTTTACCTCCATTAACGTAACCTTGTGGGATTTTGCCAGTGTTTTCTGAAAATCATCTTCAATCTCATCTACAATGGCATTATTATAGATGAAAACACCGCATTCAAAATGCAGATATAAACTCCTGTAGTCCAGATTGATTGTTCCCACCGTCGCCGTATCGTCATCAGAGACAAATACTTTAGCGTGGACAAATCCCGGCGTATATTCATAAATCTGCACACCTGCTTTTATCAACTCGTTATAATAAGTCTTTGCCACTACAAATGCATACCATTTATCCGGAATATGCGGCATAAGGATAATTACCTCAATCCCGCTTTTTGCTGTCCGCGTAAGTGTTGTAATCATCTCATTATCCAGAATCAGATAGGGCGTCATAATATGTACGTACTTCTTCGCATGATTCAGAATATGAAAATATACCTCTTCGCCTACATTTTCATTATCAAAAGGGCTGTCTGCATAAGGCAGCACATATCCCAGCTCCCGCCGGACTCCGGGCTGCCTGTATGTAATATACTTACTGTACCCTTCCGGCCGCTTCTCGGTCACGTTCCACATCTGCAGGAATATCATAGTCAGGCTCTGAACCGCATCACCTTTCAGCATAACCGCCGTATCCTTCCAGTGGCCGAACCGCTCCTTACGGTTAATATATTCGTCTCCGATATTCACTCCGCCGGTAATTCCCACCTTTCCGTCTATGACACAGATTTTCCTGTGATCCCGGTTATTCTGCACCGTTGACAGGAATGGACGTACCGGGCTGACCATCTTACACTTAATTCCATATTTCTGCAGCTGTTCCGGATAATCATAGGGAAGCATGGAGATGGAGCACATGCCATCATACATAAAACGCACCTCTACTCCCAGGGCCGCCTTCTCTGCCAATACATCCAGAATCTTCTTCCACATATACCCCTTTTCCACAATAAAATATTCCATAAAGATAAACTTCTCAGCCTTCTCAAGTTCAGGAATCAATGCTTCAAATTTATCCTCACCCAATGGGAAATATGTTACTTCTGTGTTGCGGTAGACCGGGAACCCCAGCAGGTTAGAAAGATAATAGGCAAGATTCGCATTGGCAGACTTACTTGCCTTCATATCCTTCACGACTTCCATATCCTGCACCATATATTTCTCCGTCTCCAGCCGCAGATCCGCCAGCCGTTCTCCCATCCATCTGGTTCCCACCTGCATCTTTACATAAATATAAAAAATCGTCCCTACCACCGGAAATGCCATAATACACAGCATCCAGGTCATCTTAAATGCCGGGTTTCCCTCTGAATTAATAATGTATATCAAAACCAAAACGCCCAATACTGTCAGCATCCCATGGATATATACGGTATATTCCTGCAGAATCTTCGTAGTTACAATCGCAGTAGCTACCTGAAGCAATATCAGCAAAATAAACAGTCCCGTCCGGCTGAATATGATTCTTGATATTCCCTTTTTTGCTTTTTCCGGCCCATTCACAACCATATTCTTCCTCCTTCAGAAGATTTCTCTCTTAAATATAATACAATGTTACTATAGTGTATCATAATTTTTTTTCATTTTCCTTTATTTTTTTGTTAAAAAGTATTACAATATATTATAATATTGGTGCAAAGAAGGCAACACAGCCAGGGACGCCAAGCTGAAAGAAAGGAGTTTTCATATGTCAAAATGGAGTAAACGCTTATTAAGTCTGGCCGCTATTGGCGGCGCTGCCGCAGGTCTGGCTTATTATCTGAAAAAATCCGGCCTCCCCGCAGAGGATGATTTTGAGGACGAAATAGAGGATGAGGATTTTGATCTGGACAACGATTTAAAACCTGTCACAGACAGAGAATATGTACCTTTAAATACGGTTTCCAAAACCAGTGACACGGCGGACACCTTAAAAGATGCCGCCAAAGATATTGCCGAAGATGCAGCCGACGCTGCCAAAGACATTGCTGAGGATACCGTTGACGCTGCCAAAGATATTGCCGGGGATGTGTCTGACGCCGCAAAAGATACGGCCGAAGATATATCCGACGCTTTTAAGGACATCCTCAAAGATGTAGAATCCGAATAACCGACAGAGATAAAGAAGCTGCCTTCTCATAAAGAGTCTGAACAGCTTCTTTATTTTTTCCAAATTTCACATAATATCTCACATGCTTCTTTTATCTTTTCTTCTGAAAGATTCGCATATCCAAGCAAAACAGTCGCATCTGCTTCTTCCTGTTTTCCCACAATGTAATCCGACAGTCCATACACTTTAATACCATTTTTTTTCGCTGTTGCAATCAATTCCTGCTCCCGCATGCCATTTTCAAAAGTTAGCAGCAGATGCACGCCCGCATGTTCTCCCGAAATCCTGCAACAGCCTGCCAATGGCTTAAGTCCATTAATCAGCGTATCATGCCGGCTTTTATACAAAGCCCTGGTCTTATTCAGATGCCTCTCATAATAGCCGTCTCTGATAAAATGCTGGACAATCAATTGATCTACCTTAGATACCGTAGAATTCAGAAATCTGCATTTCTTTTCATAGATATCCAGAAGAGGAAGGGGAAGCACCATATAGCTCAAGCGGATCGCCGGAGCTATGGATTTGGAAAAGGTCCCCAGATACACCACCTTCTGCCCTGTATCATATCCCTGCAGCGCCGGAATCGGCTTCCCTTTATAACGAAATTCACTGTCATAATCATCTTCAATGATATAACGTCCTTCTGCCTCATTCGCCCATCTCAGAAGCTCCATCCTCCGCTTCACCGGCATGATGATTCCCGTAGGATACTGATGCGAAGGAGTCACATATGCCACATCGGCCTGCGTCCTTTTTAACTGCTCCACTTTCATCCCCGAGCGATCCATATTAATGGGAATTACCGGGAATGACTGGCTTATGAACAGACGATACGCCTGCTTATAAGTAGGATTCTCCACTGCTATCACATGGGTTCTTCCGAGAATCGTACACATAAGCATTAATAAATAATCGCTTCCGGCACCCACGATAATCTGCCCGGGCGCACAGGTAACCCCTCTCGCCTGATACAGATAGTCACAAATCGCTTCCCGGAAACCTTCCTCCCCCTGTGGATTGCCGGTTCGGAAAAGCTCCGTCTTATCATCCACCAAAATATCTCTTGATAATTTTCTCCATATATTATAAGGGAAACTTTTCAAATCCACCCCATTAGGCGTAAAATCATAGCAATATTTTCTGTCCGGCAGCTTCTCTTCCTGCTTCTCTGAAACTCCTACCCTCTCCAGGCGGTACATTCCTTCTATCTGCGCCACAAAAAAGCCTTTGTACGGCTTCGCTTCAATATATCCCTCCGACAGAAGCTGCTCATAGGCAAGCTCCACCGTACTCCTGCTTACCTCCAGATGCTTTGACAGCGCTCTGGTAGACGGCAGCTTCTCTCCATAGGGAATCTTCCCATTCTGTATATCCTTCTTAATATAAAGATAAATCTGTTCGTACAGCGGAGCTTTTCCGCCTGATTTCAGATTGATTGTTAATTCATTCATATCACTACTTCGGAAGTTTAAAAGAACTCTTTAAAGACACAATCCTGTTAAATACCAAAGCTTCCGGTCTGGAATCCTTCGCATCAATACAGAAATAACCATTCCGGACAAACTGAAAACTATCATATGCCCCGGCGCCATCAAAGCTTGGCTCTACAACACAGTTCTTACGTACTTCCAACGAATTTGGATTCAGGTTCATAGAACCATCCTCATTATATACACCCTTTTCTTCATCAATCAGGTTCTCATACAGACGAACCTCTACCGTCTTCGCAAACGGAGCCGGTACCCAATGAATGGTTCCTTTTACTTTACGCCCGGTAAAACCTGTTCCGCACTTCGTCTCCGGATCATAGGTACAGTGTACAACCGTGACCTTGCCATCCGCATCCGTCTCGTAACTTACACATTTTACAAAATATGCATGCATCAGGCGGACCTCATTTCCCGGGAACAGACGGAAATATTTTTTCGGCGGATCAATCATAAAATCGTCCCGCTCAATATAAAGCTCTCTGCAGAACGGAACCTTTCTCTTGCCAAGAGCTTCATTTTCCAGATTATTATCTACATCCAGATATTCCACTTCACCCTCCGGATAATTATCAATCACCAGTTTGATCGGGTCTAAGACAGCCATCATCCTCGGCCGCTTCATCTTCAAATCTTCTCTGATACAATATTCAAGCATGGCATAATCAACAGACCCCTGTGCTTTAGAGACTCCGCAGAGTTCCACAAACATCCGGATAGATTCCGGCGTAAACCCTCTTCTTCTAAGCGCCGCAATAGATACCAGCCTGGGGTCGTCCCATCCATCTACAATTCCTTCCTGTACTAATTTCTTAATGTAACGCTTCCCGGTTACCACATTGGTCAGGTACATCTTCGCAAATTCAATCTGTCTCGGTGCCGGATCAAATTCACATTCCCGAACCACCCAGTCATACAACGGACGGTGATCCTCGAATTCCAGTGTAC
>ERZ1673736.4874-NODE-4874-length-10365-cov-10.335694_pt1 | contig 10365 bp, 10 predicted proteins | sample MGYA00580212_ERZ1673736 | MGnify/ENA primary metagenome ERZ1673736 (study PRJEB41218, sample SAMN15661752) | gut metagenome | host: Homo sapiens | place: Canada: London | collected 2015-08-20/2019-03-30 | study: EMG produced TPA metagenomics assembly of... | reverse complement strand
TAAATTTCAAATATTTCAAAGAACTCTTTTAGATTTTAATGGGACAGCAATGATAGAATATAATGAATAATACATCAATTGGAATAAGAGTAAAGCCTGATTGCATTATTTACTCCATAATAAAAGAAGAAGACGAAGAGCGAGAAATTATCCTAATAGACAAGGTTAATGTTCCTATCGCTCTCCAAGTACCAGAACAACTTAAATTTATTAGAAGTACATTTTTAGATATAATATTTGAGAATCAGGTTAATTTAGCCTGTATAAGAGTTACGGAATCAACTGCACAGAAGATTTCTATCGAACGAATCAATATAGAAGCTATTATACAAGAACTGATTGCAAGCTCAAGCATTGAGAAATATTATATAGGACAAATTTCTACTATATCTGCCAAACTAGGGATAGCACGTGAAAACTTTAAGCCATTAATTGATAGTAAGGCAAAAGACTGTGAATTTTTCAATGACTGGAACGAATACAACAAAGAAGAAAAAGAATCCTTATTAGCAGCGTTAAGTGCATTTAATATCTAAGAACATGAAGAATTGCAAAGTAAGATTAGATTTCGATGAAATCAAAGAAATAGGACAAGAGGGACGAAACTCAAAGGTCTTTCTTGCTCACGATAATCAATTAGATGGAGAAATTGTAATCAAAGAAATAAAAAAGAATCCTTCTACTACTCCTGATGAGTATTTCAAAGAAGCACGTTTATTGTACGCTCACAATCATAATAATATTGTTAAAGTAAACTATGCTTGTGAAGACGATGATAATATATATGTAGCTATGCCATTTTACAAAAATGGTTCGCTAAAGAAAAGAATATCAGGAGGTAATTTTCTAACAGCAAGAGAGGTTATTCGGTATTCCATTCAGTTTTTATCTGGTCTAAACCACATACACTCAAAAGGATTAATACATTTCGATATAAAACCAGATAACGTTCTTATATCAGATTCTAACGAAGCCATGTTATCTGATTTTGGATTAGCACTTTATACTGACGCCTACGGATTTTGTGAAGCACAAGCTTTTTATACTCCACATGTAACACCAGAACAGTTACTTGGTTTGCAACAAACGATCAAAAATGATATATACCAAGCTGGATTAACAATATACAGAATGCTTAATGGAAATGATTTCCTCTATAGGCAGATTCCTACAATAGGCACTCCCCCAGTACTTGATAACAATACATTCAAAGAAAATATAATCAAAGGGAAATTTCCAGATAGAAAATTATATCTCCCTCATGTACCAAAAAAATAAAGAAGATAATCAAAAAGTGTATTGAACCCAATCCCAATGATAGATATGACAATACGCTTCAAATAATAAATGAATTAGCTTCTATTGACGAAAATTTAGATATAAGATATGGAAGAGGTGTAAATGGAGAGTTTTGGGAATCTCCCAAAGGTGCTTATGTGTATAGAATCAATTTAATCCCTAAAACAGACAAGTTTGATATTAAAGTATGTAAAACCAAAGAAGGAAAAACAACTAATTGTACTAGTTTATGTTCTAATAATGTAGATAAAGATCAGGTTATTCCAAAATTAGAAGCTATATTTGCAACATTATGAGCAAAAAGGTCATAAATAAAGCAACTACAAGAGAACAAAAGCTCTATCAAAGAGACAAAAGTAGAATAGCTGAATATTATACTCAAAACATCAAAGAAGATGCTAAAGTTATAGATATTCAGCTAAATCTTCATGGATATACCAATCTAAAAAAATAATCAAGAACTCACTTTATTATCGTTCTGTACGGCAAGCAATGCCTAATCATCTATGAGAAGAAACAAAGTTTTGACCGGGATAGATATAAAAAATACTATTGGGGAGAGCTTGAAAATCCTGATTTATTCAATGAATTAAAGAACAAACTAAATATCTAAGATTATGATTGACTTTTTAACTATCGTACTCCTAATATTCGGAGTATTGCAAATCATTCTATTTTTTAAAATATGGGGAATGACCAATGACGTTAAGGAGGTAAGACAAGTATCTCAAAGATGAGGACGAAAAACGAAAAAAGGAAGTGGTTCATAACTCTGTACCCAAGATCAGCGGAGGAACGAAACTAACAATGTAAATCCTATTATTAACATATCAATTCTACCTCAAAAACGACAATTGTATAGTAGATTGTATTTTGAAAAGGTTAGAAAAAGCGATTAACAAATTAGTAATCAATGCAATAAAGAGACCGTTGTACGGGACTTCGTAACGCGTAGGTCGCCAGTTCAAGTCTGGCTAGCGGCTCTTTCATTAAGCACTGATTATTTTAATCGGTGCTTTTTGCTTAAATAGAATAATGTATTCAAAAAAACACCTATAATCGTTATCTGAACAAGCGTACTAATTGCGATACCGGTAGTTTTTTCAAGTTAATCCTGTTTTAGTAAAAAACGCATCACAATCAGTTTTAGCCATGTCATGAGCCGAAAAAGGAATCAAAAAAAGAAAAAAGCCCAAAAACATTCCCAAATAGGATGTATTATTACTATCCTAGTTTTAATACCTGTTTTTTATGGTTTATACCTTTATTTTCAACAATCCGAAACGCTCCCCTCTTTTCCGGACAAGACAGTCAAAATTCCTGCTACATCCATTCGGCAGCCGATACCGACAGCCGAAGAGCTTACGATACCGCGAATGATTATTCCCAGAAAAGAACAAATCATCCACCATACCGGATATAGCGTATCATATAATGAAAATCTCCGCCTGCCTAACTGGGTCGCATATGAACTGACACGCCAAGAGACACAAGGCAATGCTAAAAGAACCGACCATTTCATTACCGACCCTTCGGTAAAAGGTATCATTGCTACCAATGCCGATTACGCACGCTCAGGATATGACAAAGGACACATGGCGCCCGCAGCCGATATGAAATGGAGCAATACGGCAATGAAAGAATCATTTTACTTTAGCAATATGTGCCCGCAACACCCGGAACTGAACAGACGCAAATGGAAAGACCTGGAAGAAAAAATACGTGATTGGGCCATTACCGACAGTGCTATTATTATAATTTGCGGACCTATTATAGAAAAAACGCCACAGAAAATAGGAAAAAACAAGGTAACAGTTCCACAAAAATTCTTCAAAGTAATTTTATCACCTTTTACCACATCACCTAAAACCATTGGATTTCTATTCAAAAACGGACGTTCCGTATCCCCACTCGCCACTTACGCAGTATCAGTGGACAGTATTGAAACGCTGACGGGAATGGATTTCTTTGCCCCTCTGCCTGATGATTTGGAAAACAAAATAGAATCACAAGTGAATTGCGACCAGTGGGGACTTTAAATCCGGGCAATAACCCTAAAACGCATTTATACCAATAACATCATCGGCATTCAAAAGCAAATAATAGCTAAACACTCAAAAAACAGTCTCCACCAAGTCGCCTATTTAGTCGAATTCTTATTACCTTTGATGAGTTTTTATAATGTGAACGTCTTTTTATGGACAAGAAAAAGAAAAAAATCCTTATCAGCCTAACGGCTATCTTCTTTATAGTCTGCATAGCAGGAATCGGTACTTTTTATTACTACCTCCTGTATCCGCAATTTCATCCCGCTAAAACAGTTTATGTGTACGTAGACCGTGACGACACGGCAGACTCCATATATAATAAGGTGAAAGCAAAAGGACATCCCGGTAACCTTACCGGATTCCGTTGGATGGCAAAATATCGTGAATTAGAAAAAACCATCCATACCGGCCGCTATGCCATTCGTCCCGGAGAGAATGTATACCATGTTTACAGCCGGATATCCCGTGGTTATCAAGAGCCGGTCAACCTGACAATCGGCAGTGTAAGAACGCTCGACAGGCTGGCACATAACGTAGCCAAACAATTAATGATAGATTCTATCGAAATTGCAACTTTACTATTCGATTCCACTTTTCAGCAAAAAATGGGATATGACAAAGAAACAATGGCATGCATATTTATTCCCGAAACTTACCAAGTATATTGGGATATGAGTGCCGACAGCTTCTTCGAGCGTATGCAAAAGGAACATAAAAGATTCTGGAATGACGAACGTCTTGCCAAAGCACAAGCTATAGGAATGACTCCGGAAGAAGTGTGCACGCTGGCATCCATCGTAGAAGAAGAGACAAATAATAATGGGGAAAAACCTATGGTGGCAGGATTATACATCAACCGGTTGCAAAGAGGCATGCCGCTTCAAGCAGATCCTACGATCAAATTTGCATTGCAAGACTTCGGATTAAGAAGAATCACCAACGAGAACCTGCGGGTTGAATCTCCATACAATACTTATATAAATACCGGACTTCCTCCGGGACCGATCCGCATTCCTTCCACTAAAGGCATAGATAGCGTTCTTAATTATGCAAAACACAATTATATTTATATGTGTGCAAAAGAAGATTTTTCGGGTACCCACAATTTTGCATCCAATTATACCGACCATATGGCTAATGCCAGAAAATATTGGAAAGCATTGAACGAAAGAAAGATTTTTAAGTAATCCTGTAATAAAATGATCTTAAAAATGTATCTTTGCCCAAATAAATAATAGAACTGTGACTAACACTAATTAAAAAGATATATGAGCAAGCAACTCTTACTTGGCGATGAAGCCATTGCACAATCTGCATTGGATGCTGGGCTTTCAGGCGTTTATGCCTATCCGGGCACCCCTTCAACTGAGATAACGGAATATATCCAATCATCCCCTATCACGAGTGAACGGAACATACACAGCCGTTGGGCCGCCAACGAAAAGACAGCAATGGAGGCTGCCTTGGGAATGTCATTCGTAGGTAAGCGGGCACTGGTTTGCATGAAACATGTAGGCATGAATGTAGCCGCCGACTGTTTTATCAATTCAGCAATCACCGGTGTAAAAGGCGGACTTATCGTCGTTGCAGCTGATGATCCCAGCATGCACTCCTCTCAAAACGAGCAAGACAGTCGTTTTTATGGTGATTTTTCATTGATTCCGATGTATGAGCCGAGCAATCAGCAAGAAGCTTATGACATGGTTTACAACGGATTCGAATTTTCCGAAAAGATCGGCGAACCATTATTGATGCGTATGGTTACCCGCCTGGCGCATTCCCGTTCCGGAGTAGAACGAAAAACCCAAAAGCCGCAGAATGAAATATCTTTTGGAGAAGATCCGCGTCAATTTATTCTTTTACCGGGTAATGCACGCAAACGCTATAAAGCATTATTATCACGCCAGGACGAATTTATCAAAGCATCCGAAGAATCTCCCTATAACAAATATACCGACGGTCCGAACAAAAAGACAGGTATCGTAGCCTGTGGCATCGGATACAACTATCTAATGGAAAACTATCCGGAAGGCTGCGAATATCCGGTATTGAAAATAGGACAATATCCGCTACCCAAAAAGCAATTAATGCAATTAGTGGAGACTTGTGATGAAATTCTTGTTTTGGAAGACGGGCAACCGTTTGTAGAAAAACAATTGAAAGGGTATTTGGGTATCGGATTGAAAGTGAAAGGACGTCTTGACGGTACACTTTCACAAGACGGAGAATTAAATCCGGATTCCGTGGCACGTGCCGTAGGAAAAGAAAACAAATCCGAATTCAAAGTTCCGGGTATTGTAGAGATGCGTCCGCCCGCCCTTTGTGAAGGTTGCGGCCACCGCGATATGTATACCACTCTGACTCAAGTACTAAAAGAAGAATATCCTACTCATAAAGTATTCAGTGACATCGGATGTTATACATTGGGAGCCAATGCGCCGTTCAATGCCATAAACTCCTGTGTCGATATGGGGGCATCCATTACGATGGCAAAAGGTGCTGCCGATGGAGGATTATATCCCGCCGTAGCCGTTATAGGCGATTCGACTTTTACCCACTCCGGAATGACCGGATTGCTGGACTGTGTTAATGAAAATTCAGATGTTACCATTGTTATTTCCGACAATGAAACAACAGCTATGACAGGTGGCCAAGATTCTGCCGGTACAGGACGTATCGAAGCGATCTGTACCGGACTCGGAGTAGATCCTGCACATATCCGTGTAGTAGTTCCCTTAAAGAAGAACTACGATGAAATGAAACGGATAATACGTGAAGAACTTGATTATCACGGTGTATCCGTTATTATCCCCCGCAGGGAATGTATACAAACATTAGCACGTAAAAAAAGAAGTAAATAAGCCATGAAAAAAGATATTATACTATCAGGAGTAGGCGGGCAAGGTATCCTGTCAATCGCCACAGTCATCGGCAAAGCAGCCTTGAAAGACGGACTTTATATGAAACAGGCAGAAGTACACGGAATGAGTCAACGTGGTGGAGACGTACAGTCTAACCTGCGCATCAGTGACCAACCTATCGCTTCAGACTTGATACCATCGGGGAAATGTGACCTGATCATATCCTTAGAACCCATGGAAGGATTACGGTATCTTCCCTATCTCAGCCCGGAAGGATGGCTGGTGACCAACGAAACACCGTTTATCAATATTCCAAATTATCCGGCAGAAGAAAAAGTACTGGAAGAGATTAACAAACTGCCTCATAAAGTGGTCTTGAATGTGGACAAAGTAGCTAAAGAAGTAGGATCGGCACGTGTCGCCAATATTGTTCTATTAGGAGCCACTATCCCATTCTTAGGAATAGATTACACAAAGATACAGGATAGTATCCGTGAAATATTCCAGCGCAAAGGGGATGCTATTGTAGAAATGAACCTCAAAGCGTTGGCAGCCGGAAAAGACATAGCAGAAAAATTAATGTAATCATGTGTATCCTGCCGATATGTCAATCGGCATAACAACTGTTCAAAACATACAATTGGCATATCGGCAGGACAGCACATTGAATAATTGTTCAAACCATGAATACAAGATACTGGGAAGAAGAAATAGAAACGATGAGTCGTGAAGAACTAAAAGAATTGCAATTACAACGACTCCGTAAAACAATTTCCATAGCAGCAAACGCTCCTTATTATAAGGAGGTTTTTGCCAAACACGGCATTACCGCCGACTCCATCCGGTCACTGGAAGATATTCGTCAAATACCATTCACAACCAAAGCGGATATGCGTGCCCATTATCCTTTCGGCCTCGTAGCCGGTGATATGAAAAATGACGGAGTACGAATCCATTCATCCAGCGGCACAACCGGTAATCCAACTGTCATAGTACACTCACAGCATGATCTTGACTCATGGGCAAACTTGGTGGCACGATGCCTTTACATGGTTGGAATCCGTAAAACCGATGTATTTCAGAACAGCTCCGGATATGGAATGTTTACAGGAGGATTAGGATTTCAATACGGTGCCGAACGGTTAGGAGCATTGACCGTACCTGCTGCTGCCGGTAACAGTAAACGTCAGATAAAATTCATCAATGATTTTAAGACGACTGCCTTACACGCAATCCCCAGCTATGCCATACGCTTGGCAGAAGTATTCCAGGAAGAGGGTATGGATCCGGCAGGCACCACCCTAAAAACCCTTGTCATCGGAGCAGAACCGCACACCGATGAACAAAGAAAAAAAATAGAACGTATGTTGGGAGTGAAAGCCTATAACAGCTTTGGAATGACGGAAATGAACGGCCCGGGAGTAGCCTTCGAATGTACCGAGCAAAATGGTATGCACTTTTGGGAAGATTGCTATTACGTAGAAATTATCGACCCGGAAACCGGCGAACCTGTCCCCGAAGGAGAAATAGGAGAATTGGTACTGACCACACTCGACCGAGACATGATGCCCCTGATTCGCTATCGGACGCGCGATCTTACACGTATTCTTCCGGGCAAATGTCCTTGCGGGCGTACTCACTTGCGTATAGACCGAATCAAAGGACGCAGCGATGATATGTTCATCATCAAAGGGGTTAATATTTTCCCAATGCAAGTCGAAAAAATATTGGTGCAATTCCCGGAATTAGGCAGCAATTACCTTATTACCCTGGAAACCGTCAATAATCAGGATGAAATGATCGTTGAGGTAGAGTTAAGCGATCTTTCCACTGACAACTATATTGAGCTGGAACGTATTCGTAAGGAGATTACCCGCCAATTGAAAGATGAAATATTAGTAACACCTAAACTGAAATTGGTTAAAAAGGGCTCTTTACCACAAAGCGAAGGAAAAGCAGTACGAGTAAAAGACTTGAGAGATAACAAATAATTCAATATAATTATATGTCTAATGCGCCAATTAAGAAAATTGTTTCTTCAGTTGGCGCATTCGTACATCCACTTTAATCATACCTTATGCAACTATTAAAAAAAAGAATCCTGCAAGATGGAAGATGCTTCGAGGGAGGCATTCTGAAAGTAGACAGTTTTATAAACCATCAAATGGATCCCGTACTGATGAAATCTATCGGAGTAGAATTCGTACGCCTTTTTGCAGGAACCAATGTCAATAAGATTATGACGATAGAAGCCAGTGGTATCGCTCCGGCCATTATGACCGGTTATCTGATGGATTTACCGGTGGTATTTGCCAAAAAGAAATCTCCTAAAACCATACAGAACGCATTAAGTACCACAGTTCATTCTTTCACCAAAGACCGTGATTATGAAGTTGTCATCAGTAGTGATTTTCTAACCCCCGAAGACAACATTCTTTTCGTTGATGACTTTCTGGCATATGGAAACGCCGCCTTAGGTGTTTTAGACTTGATCAAGCAATCCGGAGCTAACCTGGTAGGAATGGGGTTCATTATAGAGAAAGCCTTTCAAAACGGGCGTAAAACACTCGAAGAAAGAGGTGTACGCGTAGAAAGTCTCGCCATTATAGAAGATTTATCCAATTGCCAGATTAAAATAAGATAGCTTCTTCTATTTTTCATTCGGATTAAAATATTGTCCTTTTTTCCCCGTCACGCTCCCGTATTGTACAGCATTTTGGGGACAAATATGATAACAGGCCAAACAAGAAGTACAATCTGTTCCCCAAACAGGTTTCCATCCTACCATTACAATATTGTTCATAGGACAAGCTTTTTCACAACGTTTGCAAGCGATACAAGCATCTGTGGTATGAAACTTCCTCGCAGATATCCCCCATTTTGTGAAAAACGGATTAATTATCTTCGTTTTTATAAAAGGGAAACTACCTTCATGGCATTGAAACACCTCTTTTCCTTCTTCCAACATACTGCCTATTTCTGCCAATTTTGGAATCGCATCAGTCAGTTTCCGTTCTTCAATCTCTTTAGAGTCCACATCAAACCCCGGGAGTAATACATAATTATTAGGCATAATAACAGAAAATCCGGCATCACATTTCCATCCCCTTCTTGATACAGCATTGCAAAACACCTGCTGAGTCAATCCGGTGTCATCCCCGCAAGAACATACAAAAAAAAGATACTGCTTATCATAGCGCTGAAGATTCAGTTGTTCTATAAACTGCAACACAATGGGAGGAGGCCCCCAGGAATACACAGGAAACACAAAGCCGATTTTTTCTTTATCAGCCATTTCATAATCAAATATCGCGTTTCGCATTGTTTCCGGAATAAATATCAATTGCTCCTTAAGCCTGTCAGCAAGCTGTTCTGCAATCCATTTAGAGTTTCCTGTACCCGAGAAATAAAAAATCATAATTGAGATTTTTTTAATAAATCAATATAAAAAGAAGGGCGGTAGTCTTCGAATGATTACCGTCCTTCTCCGTTATAAAAAAGCCGCACCGACGATGTGATGAAACTCTGATAGAACAAGATTTGAGTGCTCGCCCCCTTTGTAATCCACCGGCTAAAAGCTGTCCCGAAAGATGTGGCCCGCCATTGAGAGCAGAAGCGTTCTCGGTATATCAGATTAATTTGAAGAGTTTCCCGATCAAGTCGATACGGCTAATACTTTAACTACACAAATGTAGTAACTTTGTATGAGATAAACAAGAAAAATATAGAATTTGTTTATTCTAAAAGCCACTTTTTATAGCCTGAAAATTCTTTAGTAATAATAAAAATGCCGATCACTTTTCAGTAATCGGCATCTATTATTCTTAAACTGTGCAACTTAAGCCGCTTTAGCTTTAGCAACTACAGCTTTGAAAGCTTCCGGATGATTCATTGCTAAATCAGCCAAAACCTTACGGTTTATTTCGATACCGGCTTTATGCAAGCCACCCATCAATTTAGAATATGACATTCCTTCAAGGCGTGCAGCTGCATTGATACGTTGTATCCAAAGAGCGCGGAAGTTTCTTTTCTTGTTTCTACGGTCACGGAACGCGTATGTCAAACCCTTCTCCCAAGTGTTTTTAGCTACGGTCCAAACATTTTTTCTTGCACCAAAGTAACCTCTGGTCAATTTCAAAATTTTCTTTCTTCTTGCT
>ERZ1673736.4870-NODE-4870-length-10370-cov-5.461852_pt1 | contig 10370 bp, 6 predicted proteins | sample MGYA00580212_ERZ1673736 | MGnify/ENA primary metagenome ERZ1673736 (study PRJEB41218, sample SAMN15661752) | gut metagenome | host: Homo sapiens | place: Canada: London | collected 2015-08-20/2019-03-30 | study: EMG produced TPA metagenomics assembly of... | reverse complement strand
TGCAGCTTGCCGATTCGGCCGCAGCCTACAACGCCAATTTTCAAAATGCCCATTGGAATTCTCTCCTTTTATATAAGGTGATTCTATTATAAACCACTTGCGGGTGTGCTTCAAGGGTGCAGCGTATTTTTCAGCGCACCGCCCAATTTTGGGGCTTCTGTTTGGTGAAAAATAGCAAAGCGGAGTGCAAAAAAATCGTGCAAAATATCCGTGCATTGTGCTAAAATAGAAAATGCACAGGAAAATGCAACACATTGCACGTTGGTGTCTAAAATGCGGTGAAACGCTTGTGCGCTTTACTGCACTATGATAAAATATGAACGTATTGTGGCAAAAATGTGTCTTTTAGGGATAAAAGAGGATACATGGATGCCTGAAAAGGAGAATATCTTATGAAGGTAACTGCACAGTGGATCGCAGAGCAGTGCGGCGTATCGCGTGGAACAGTGGACCGAGTTGTAAACGGCCGACCGAATGTAGCGCCGGAAGTGCGGGAGCGCGTGCAGAAAATAATCAGCGAATACGGCTACAAAACGCCGTCGCAGCGGCAGGCCGCCCGTGCGGGACACGGCGCGTTCCGCATCGGCGTAATCCTGCCGAGCTGGGATGCGTTTTTCATCCGCCGGATGCGCGAGGGCATTCGCGTGGCTGTACACAACCGCGGATTAAATGATGTAAATGTGCTGGTGGAGGAGCTGAAAAACCGCTCGCACCGTGCGTATTTCGAGGCCATCGGACGCATGGAGGAGCGCGGCATTGACGGTCTCATTGTCACCGCGCCGGACACGGTAGCGATGAGTGAGGAGATCGACCGGCTGGTCGCAATCGGCATTCCGGTCGTTACCTGCGACTCGGATGTGCGGCAGAGCCGCCGCCTGTATCATATCGGACAGAACATGGTCAAATCCGGCCGGATTGCCGCCGGATTGCTTGCACCGTACGTTGAGGGACAGGATGTGCTCGTCGTTACCGGCAACCGTGAATTCACGGCGCACGGACTGCGTGTGCGCGGCTTCCTTGACCGCCTGCACGAGATTTTTGATGATAACGTAAACGTCAACGTCATCGAGAGCGTCGAGCAGTACGAGCTGACCTACGACGGCGTACTGCAGCAGGTGCGGCAGAACCCGCGTCTGCGCGGTATTTATATGGCAAACGAGTCCGTGCGCGGCTGTATGGACGCGCTCGAGCGCGCAAAGCCCAATCGGCGCATTCATGTTGTCTGTCACGATCTGACGCCGCATGCGCGCCAGTATTTGGAGGACGGACGGCTGGATTTCATCGTCGATCAGGATTTTTCGGCGCAGACGACGCGCGCGATCGAAGTGCTGGCGCATACACTGCGTACCGGAGAGTCGCCGCGGCAGAGCATCGAATACATTCACACCAGCATTATCACAAGGGAATTGTTGTGAGAAAGGAGCCTATATGAAAGCAAACTGGAAGCGCACACTGCTGTCTCTGGTGCTGTGCGCCGGATTTGTATGGCCTGCAGGCGCGGTAAGCACCGGACAACCGGCAGCGCCGCAGATCGGGACGAGCACCGCGCAGAGCAAACCGGCGGCTTATACCGTCAAGAAAATGGGTCTGCTGGGCGTCAAGCGTACGGTGGAGAGTGACAATAACACGGTGAAAATGCTGAACAAAACGGCAGCTTCGCTGGACAGCAGCTCGTATATGTTGGGTTCGGCGTCCAGTGCGACCGGCGAGAGCGAGATAGCAATCTACGCTGCGCTGATTGAGGATATGAAAAAGGCCATGGACGGACTGGATAAGACCAGTGATCTTTATAAGACCTATGCGGCACAGTTAAAGGTATTAGAGGATTACCAGACCAGCCTGAATCAGAACGCCGTCAGCGGCATGCAGCAGGCAATGGCCATGCTGTCCCAGCTGGATGACGCGGCGTACACGCTGCGCAAGCAGGCGAAAAACGTCTCCGGTCAGCTGGCGCTCGGTGCACAGACCATGCTGATTACCATTAAAAATCTGGGCTGCACCAAGGAAAACCTGCAGGTAACGCTCACACAGCTGGACCGCAATCTGGCTGTGTTGAAAACGCAGAGAAAACTCGGCATGATTGGGCAGCTGCAGCTTGACACGGTGCAGAATCAGCGCGACAAGCTGGCGCAGTCTATCGACACACTGGAGACCACCCGCGAAAACCTCGGTTCGAGCGTTGCGCTGATGTGCGGTCTGGACGCGAATACCATCGTGATGCCGGCCGACTTTGAAACGCTGTACGAGGGCAATCTGGATAAGATGTCCTATAATAAGGATTTGGAGCAGGCGCAGAAGAACAGCTTCCTCATCTGGCAGAAGCAGGACGCTGTGCGCAGCGCGTACAACTCGTACGACAAGAACATCAGCGGTACCGCCGAGGCGGTCAAGTCCGCTGAGGACGCACTGGCGGCGGCCAAGGAGTCGGTAGTGGCTGCATTCGACAGCACCTATAAGACTGTCAAGGACTGCCGGACGACTCTGGCAGCCAAGCGAACCGCACAGTCACAGGCGGAGCTTGATCTGAAAACCGCGACCGTGAAGTACAGGAAGGGCATCATTTCCAAGCTGGCGTATCAGCAGGCGCAGGATGCCGTAACGACTGCAAAGCTGAATGTGGAAAGCGCGTATCTGTCGCTGTATACCGCATATAACCAGTACGAATGGGCCAAGGAAGGCGTACTTATCACCACCGCAGCCGCATAACAGAAGGGAGAAAACAATATGAAACGAACGATTGCAGCCGGTCTTTCTGCCGCTCTGCTGTGCGGCATGGTTGTACCGGCGTTTGCCGCCGATACCAAGACCGCGACGAACACCACCGGCACCACCCAGACCCAGCCGACGGCGCCGGTCAAGCTGACGTTTGACAAGCTGGAGGAGACCGTCCGCCAGAACAACGTCACCATCAAGGCGAATAACAACACCGTGCTCAGCGCGGAAAAGACCGATGTCAGCGATCAGTACATCGAAAGCTATTTCCAGCTTTCCGAGCAGATTTCGTCCTACCAGAAGCAGATTAAGGAGCTGCAGAAAACGCTGAACAGTCTGGATGCTAGCAAAGAGGAAAACGCCGGTCTGCGCAAGACGCTTGAGAGCCAGATTTCCATTCTGCAGCGCAACCTGGCAGCCGCCGAAGCATCGTACAAGAACCTCGACGACGACGAGGACGACGCCGAGGAAGATCAGGAGAAAACGGTTGATAACACCCGCCGTCAGATGCAGAATGCAGCCGATGAAATCTGCCTGAGTGCGGAAAACACGTACATTTCTCTGCGCGGCATGAAGTATACGCTCAACCAGACAAACCGCAGCATTCAGCAGCTCGACCGCAACATTGCGACTGTGCAGAAGCAGGTAAAGCTGGGTATGACCGGTGTAAACACGCTCAAGAGCCTGCAGGCGCAGCGAGAGAGCGCCGTTGCCGGCAAGGCTTCGCTGACCACGCAGGTAGAGGCGCTGACCAACACGCTCGCTATCCAGTGCGGCTATACCACCGGTACGCAGATCGAAACGAGCGATCTTCCGGTCGTAACCGCCGAGCAGGTCACCTCCATTGATTATAACAAGGATCTTGCCGAGGCGCTCAAGAACAGCTACGCGATCTACTCCAAGGAGTACGCAATGCAGACCGCGTCCGACGATTACGAGAACAATAAGACCAACACGCTGTATGCTTATCAGGCAGCCAAGATCGACCGCGACGCACAGAAGGAGAGCACGACCGCTTCCTTCCGCAAGCTGTATACCGACCTGCAGGAGAAGCAGACCGCACTTGCTGCGGCGGATGCCGATCTCGCACAGGCGAAAAAGACGTTTACGGTAAGCCAGGTGCAGTACACGCGCGGCATGATCTCCAAGATGGCGTACACGGATGCGCTTGATACCTTCACCACCGCACAGGAGACCGAGGTTGCAGCGCGTATTGATCTGCTGACCGCTTACAACACCTATCAGTGGGCAAAACGCGGTGTAATTACGGCAACAACTTGATAAGCTGACCGTTTTTGCGAATATAGCAGATATATATAATGAATTGGAGGACCCCGATGAGCAATAGCAAACGAATCCTTGCGGCGCTGCTGGCCGGTGCGATGGTACTGTGTGCAGGCTGCGGCAAGGAAGAGGAAACCGAGGAGGAAAGTTCAAACAGCACTGCGGTTGAGGTAACCGATGTTACCTCGGGTGCGATGAGCTCGGAGTACACGCTGAATGGCAAGATTGCCGCCGTCAATGAGGTGCAGGTGTTCCCACTGCTGGCAGGTCAGGTGCAGACGCTGAACGTCAGCGAAGGCGACACCGTATCCAAGGGTCAGACCCTGTTTACGGTGGATACCTCGACGGTTACCTCGACGATGAGCTCGCTGCAGCAATCCTACAGCGCCACAAAGACCGCGACCGACCGTGCGATTGAATCGGCAAAGGTCGGTGTGGAGCAGGCGGAACTGGCGGTCAGCAACACGGAAGCACTGCTCGAAGCCGGTGCGGCTGCCGAGCAGGATCTGACCAAGGCCAAGCAGGCACTGACGCAGGCGCAGGCGGGTGTCGCGCAGGCTGAGGCCCAGCAGTCCGCGTCTCTGGCGCAGATTCAGGCATCTATGGACCAGATCAACAAGCAGGCAAGCCTTGGCACGGTAACCGCTCCGTGCTCGGGTACGGTTACGGCTGTAAACGTAGACCGCGGCGGCATGGCATCCTCGGCGCAGCCGAGCGTGGTCATTGCCGAGAACGGTGCGGTTGAGGTGCAGGTTTCTGTCGCTGAGGACGTATTCACCGGCATCAAGGTCGGCGATACCGCAAGCGTCACGGTTTCCGCTGTCTCCAAGGAGTCGATGAACGGTACGGTCAGCACGCTGCCGGCGGCTGCCAATGCACAGACCAATCTGTATGACGTTTCGGTTTCTCTGCCGTCCGGCACCAAGCCGCCGATCGGCGCGTTTGCTACCGTCACCTTCTATACCGACCGCCGCGCAAGCACGATTTCCGTGCCGACCGAGTCCATCCTGACCGGCAACAACAACGAGCAGTATGTGTTCACCGTAAATGCGGACGGAACTGCCGCAACCCGCGTTACCGTCACTACCGGACTGGTTACCAAGGATTCGACCGAGATCGTTTCCGGCCTCAAGGCGGGCGACCGGGTTGTTACCAAGGGTCAGTCCTATCTGTCGGACGGTGCAGCCGTGCATGTCGTTACCTCGGACGCCGCAGACGGCGGGGAGGGCTAAGCGCGCATGAAATTCGCACAAACCTTTATCAAACACCATGTAATGACCATCCTGCTGTACATACTGGTCGTTGTGTTTGGTTTTTACAGCATCCAGAACCTGCCGCTGGCGCTCATGCCGTCCATGGAGGTTCCGGCAGCGGTTGTTTACGCTACTTACCCGGGTGCCGGTCCGGAGGATATCGAGCAGCAGGTAACCAAAAAACTCGAGGGTGCGGTAGCGGGTCTGTCCGGTCTGGATACGCTCCAGTCCACCTCGTCCGAGAATATGGCTATGCTGGTCATCCGGTTTACGAATGATACCGATATGGATCAGGCAATGACCGACCTGCGCGACAAGGTTGCACAGGTAAAGAGCCAGCTGCCGGATGACGCATCCGACCCGACCGTTATGTCGATTGATATTGACTCCATGCCGGTCGTTTCGGTGGCGCTGCGTGGCAACGATCTGGCCTCTCTGCAGTCCATCGCCGAGGACGAGATTCAGCCGGCGCTTGAGCGTCTGGACGGCGTAGCGTCTGTTGATATTTCGGGCGGCTACGAGCAGGAGATCGCAGTCCACACGGACGCCTCCCGCCTGAAGGGTTATAACCTGACCATTTCGTCCATCGGTCAGCAGCTCGGCGCGGACAACATCGCCATTCCGGGCGGCGATCTGGATAACGGTTCGCAGACGCTGGCTGTCCGCACGGACGGCGAGTATTCGTCCATTGATGATGTTAAGAACGCTCTGATCTCGCTTCCGGCAGGCGGCACGGTCCGTCTGAGCCAGATTGCGGATGTTTCCATGCAGCCGAAGGATCAGGACGCCATCTCCAAGGTTGACGGTGAGGAATGTATCATCCTGTCGGTCAACAAGCAGTCTGGCTCGAACACCGTGCAGATTGCCGAGCTGGCCAAGGCTGAGTTTGACTCCCTGCTTAAGAGCAACGATTCCCTGCAGTGGAATATCGTTATGGATCAGTCCGACTATATCAACATGACGGTTGATAACGCTATTCAGAACATCTGGATGGGCGTGCTGTTCGCCGCAATCGTGCTGTTCCTTTTCCTGCGCGACTTCGGCGCGACCATGGCTGTTACCATCGCAATGCCGTGCTGTATCCTGTTTACGTTCCTGATTATGAACGTGCTGGGCATTACGCTGAACATGATGTCGCTCGGCGGTATCACGCTCGGCGTAGGTATGATCGTGGATAACTCGATCGTTGTTCTGGAGAACATCTTTACCTATCGAGCGGACGGCTACGACCGTCTGGAGGCCTGCACCAAGGGCACCGGCGAGGTCATCGGTGCAGTTATCGCCTCCACGCTGACCACGGTCGCCGTATTCCTGCCGATCGCACTCTCCGGCGGCATGGCCGGCATGATGTTCAAGGAATTCTGTATCACCATCGTAGCGCTGCTGCTCAGCTCGCTGATCATTTCCATCACGCTCGTGCCGCTGCTGTGCTATTTCCTGCTCGGCGGCACCAAGCAGCAGAGCATCAAGCCGCAGGGCTCGGGCGCAACGCCGATCACCGAAAAGCCGCTGTCGCGTGCATACCGCAGTTCGCTGAATTTCCTGATCACCCACCGCTGGGCAGGCGTCGCGCTGACCGTTGTCATCTGTATTGTCAGCGTGCTCAGCGTCAGCCAGGCGGGCATGGAGCTCATCCCGGAGATGGATGAGGGTGAGGTGAGTGTTACGGTTTCCATGCCGAACGGTTCGACTATGGAGGACACTGCCGCCATCGAGGACCGCATTGCGGCCATCGCAGTTGATACCATCCCGGAGCTGGAGCAGATCTACTACTCGACCGGTTCTTCGACCTCGATCATGTCCTCGTCCTCGGGCGCAAGCGTTACCATTTCACTGGTAGATCTCGATCAGCGTGACCGCTCGTCAGCGGATATCGCCAAGCAGCTGCGCCATGACCTGCAGGATATTGCAGGCTGTGAACTGACGGTTTCGACCAGCAGCACCATGTCGATGTCCACGGATTCGGACATCAGCGTTGAGCTGACCGGCGATGACTACGACCAGCTGGCTGAGACGGCAGGCGATCTAGCAAACCAGATCAGCGCCTTGCCGGATGCTATCAACGTGGAATCCTCGGCAGGCGAGCAGACCCCGCGTGTTGCCGTTAAGATCAACCGCGAGAATGCGTCTCGCTTCGGTCTGAATGCGGCTACCATTGGCGGTCTGGTTCGTGGTGAGCTGACCGGCTCGACCGCAACCACGCTCCGCATGAACGGTGAGGAATACGACGTTACCGTTGCCGGTGACGAGGATGTAGCAACCAGTCTGGACGCACTGCGCTCCATGCAAATTCCGACTATGACCGGCGACACCGTACCGCTGTCCATGGTGGCGGATGTCTACACCGAGCTCAGCCCGCAGTCCATCGTGCGCAAGAACCAGAAGGAGACCGTTACCATCACCGGTGAAAGCGAATCCGGTGACAGCAATGCCATTAAGGCGGCTGTTGACGACATTGTTGCCAAGTACGAGCTGCCGGACGGCGTAGAGGTCGGCGAAGGCGATACCGCTGCTTCGCAGATCGCAGAGACCACCGGTACGCTGATGCTGGCCCTTGCGGTGGCAATCCTGCTGGTATATTTCATTCTGGCAACGCAGTTCAACTCGTTCTCGCTGCCGATTGCAATCATGCTGATCCTGCCGATCGGTCTGCTTGGCTCGATGATCCTGCTGTGGCCGACCGGAAATCATGTTTCCATGGTCGCACTGCTCGGTGTTATCATTCTGGCCGGTACAGTCGTCAACTCGTCCATCGTGCTGATCGACTATACCCTGCAGCGCCGTCAGCGCGGTGAGGATAAGAATACGGCTATCCTGAACGCATGTCCGCGCCGTGTCCGTCCGGTGCTGATGACCGCTATGACCACTATCCTCGGCCTTGTGCCGATGGTATGCTCCAGCGGCGAAGGCTCCGAGATGATGAAGCCGATGGGTGTTGTTATGATGACCGGTATGGTTATCTCCACCATCGCAACGCTGTTTATCACCCCGGTTTACTATTCGCTGACCGACAGCGTCGCTTCCCGCCTTTCCGGTTTGTTTAAGAAAATCAAGCTGCCCAAGTTTAACTTCCATAAGAAAAATCCGCAGCAGTAAGCAAAAAGGGAACCGATTTCGGTTCCCTTTTTGAATTGAGAATGGATAATGGAGGACGGAGAATGAATGGCGGGCAAAATGGGTACCGCAGTTGTCCAATGTCTGTATAATCTACCCCGCACCCATTTAACGATGACTTGGGCGAACACTGTTCGCCCCTACGGGTATACGAGTGCAAATGAATTTACAAACGACGTATTGATTCAACCGCCGCGATAATTTTTCATTCTTCATTCTCAATTTTCAATTCCGATATTCCCTTGCATATCGCACAAGTGAAGTCTATAATATTTGTATAAATTGCAGATAGGAGCGAACAATATGGCTTCGGATAAAACAAATGTAATGCGTGTGCTCGAGCAGCACAAGATCGCCTATAAGCCGCACGAATACCCGCACGGCAAGGACGCCGTAGACGGTGTTTCGGTTGCGGAACTGCTCGGTCAGAACCCCGATCAGGTATTCAAAACGCTGGTTGCACGTGGCAAATCGGGCGGCTTTCATGTATTCGTTATTCCGGTCGCAAAGGAGCTTGACCTGAAAAAAGCAGCCAAGGCGGCAGGTGAAAAGTCGGTCGAGATGGTGCATGTCAAGGAACTGTTGGGCCTTACCGGCTATGTACGCGGCGGCTGCTCGCCGGTCGGCATGAAAAAGGCGTTCCCGACCGTGTTTGACGAGAGCGTGAACAATGTCCCGACCGTGATGGTCTCTGCGGGCAAGATTGGCTTCCAGATCGAATGTGCACCGGCGGATCTCATCAAGCTGACACGCGCCGCGACCGCGCATATCACGACGGATTAAGGCAATACTGCATGATTAAACAAGAGCGATTTGTGAGTGGATTTTGTGCACTGACGAGGCGCGGTTTTGCGGTAATACTTGATGTATTACCGTAGAATCAGCGGCAGCGCGACCGGAGCCTGCACAAGGGACCGCTATAAAGTCAGGGCACAAAATTTCCGCAAAGCGCCGCAGTCTTAATTGTGCAGTGCTGCCTTACGTCTGCGGCTTCAGCAGCCCTGCCGCATCCGGAAACAGCGCGAACACGTTCTGCACGCCGCAGCCTGCCAGCTGCGCCAGCTTGGCCGCCAGCGTGGAATCATCGTCGTACAGGACAAAGTGTGCCTGTCCGTCTGCATTCATGTAGGTGAAGTATTTCGCGCACAGCTCGCGCGAAAAGAACGGCTGTGCGCCGGTCTGCGCGAGCAGCGCGGCTCTTGCTGCGGAACTGAGCGAAACGCCGTTCGGCGTGGGTGACGGCAGGGTGAAATCCTGCGAAACCGGCTGCAGAAATGCGGCAATCCGCGCAGCGCTGTAAATGCCCTGCAGGGAGGAAATGTACTCGGTCAGACTGCCGCCCGAAATCGCGGTGGAGACCGTGAGTATCGCGTGCGACAGCGTGCGTCCGCACTCGAGCGGCACATACAGCGGAATATCCGCATCGTACAGTGCTTCGTCGAATGCGGCCAGCAGGCGGCGGTTCAGCGGCGTGTCGTGCTCAAAATCCGCGAATACGCCGGGCGCTTCCGTGCGCCGCGCCTCGAAAACCAGATCGGCAGCAATGCGCTCGGCGCTGCAGAAGTTGATAGCCTGCGGCGGGTCGGTCACGCCGAGCAGGCAGTGCCGCTGCACTACGGACACCTTGAGCCGCTGCAGCGCCCCGGACTGCGAAATGCCAAGACAAAGCTGCAAAACCGGCATGCCGAGCGAAGCGGCTTTCGTCGTGTCGCGTCCGGTGCATACCAGAATAAGGTTTTTCGTATAGACCATCATGGATCGACTCCTTTGCGATAAAATTATCTTTTCTGGACTTTTTGAATAAATTCCATTACACTATATGTAGCATTACGCTAAATTAGAATACGGGTATTAACAGGAGTGTATGAATGAGCAAACTGATTCCCGATTATGTATTTGATTCGATTTACGATATTACGCCGGAGGTGCTGACTGCCCACGGCGTACGCGGCGTTCTGGTCGATCTGGACGGTACAATGGCATCCCACAAGGCTGCTCTGCCGCCCG
>ERZ1673736.4862-NODE-4862-length-10385-cov-12.091675_pt1 | contig 10385 bp, 8 predicted proteins | sample MGYA00580212_ERZ1673736 | MGnify/ENA primary metagenome ERZ1673736 (study PRJEB41218, sample SAMN15661752) | gut metagenome | host: Homo sapiens | place: Canada: London | collected 2015-08-20/2019-03-30 | study: EMG produced TPA metagenomics assembly of... | reverse complement strand
GCAGGCTTCTGCAAACGGTATCAGCGTGGCGAGAAGTATTTTGAAGAGGATGTAACTGAAAGTAAATGAGGATGCCGCAAATGTTTAAGTTTGCGTCATCCTTTATTTTAAATAACAGTCAGCTCTTTGGTAAGCGTATTTAAACTTCTTGCACCATTTTTTTCTAAAACCAGCAAATCTTCAATTCGCACTCCAAACTGCCCCGGAATATAAATACCCGGTTCGCAGGAAAACACATTTCCTATTTCCAGAGGGAGCCTATTGGTACTGGAAATAAACGGTTCTTCGTGAATATCCAAACCAATTCCATGACCAAGTCTGTGCGTAAAATAGGCGCCATATCCAGCCTTTTCAATAATATCTCTGGCAATTTTATCTATTTCCGCTGCCGGAATATTTTCTTTTACTGCCGCTTTTGCAGTTATATGAGCCTGAAGAACGACATGATAAACTTCTGAAAAGCTTTCTGGAATTTTTCCAACAGCAAAGGTACGAGTAAAATCTGCACAATATCCCTTGTATACACCGCCAATATCAAACATTAATACATCCCCGCAGGATAAAACACGTTCGCCATTTGTATGATGAGGCAGGGCGGTATTAGGACCGGAGGCAACGATTCCCGGTCCTACAGAATCAAAGCCTTCATCAAGTCTCAATTCCATTAAACGAGAGGCAAGCTCGCATTCTGTCTTGCCGATGATTGGTTCTGAAAGCAATTTGGTAAGAGCCCGTTCAGCCATATGCTGAGCTTCTTCTATCATCTGAATTTCTTCAGGTTCTTTTTTACGCCGGATGGGGCTTAACAGAGTATCGGCGTTTTGCCATTGAAGCTCAGGGGAAAGGGCTTGCATCGAAAGGAGAAAACCTGCCCGCATTTCTCTTCCAATAGCAATGCGCCCTTTTGGCGGCAGTAAGCTGCAAATGATTTTTTCAGCATTGTCCAGATCGGAATAGGTAAGTATCTCTAATTCGTCTGCTAATTGAGGTTCATTTTCAGCTTCGATACAGGGAAGCAGCAGAACAGAACGTTTCTGTGTGAGAATAAGGGCGGAAATCCGCTGGGCGGGCTGCTTATAGCTTCCGGTCAGATAGAGGTAGTCAGTGGAAGGGGTAAAAATCGAAGCGTCAATGCAATGGTATAACATAGCACGTCTTAAGTTCTGACGACGTTTTTCAAATATGCTCATATAACATTTATTCCTCCTGTATTTTTATGCTTTATTTCAGCTAAATTCAAGTATCGAAGCATACAAATGGTGTATTTTGTCAATAATTCAAAATAAACAAAGAAAAATATAGCAAGTATTGACAATTGCAATTTATTGATGTTATTATAAATCATATCAGAGATAATAGCAATAAAAACAGCGAAAAGAACGAAGTGTTTTATGAAAAACAATGAAAGGAGAACGAGACTAATGACTGAACGGGAGCGGGTATATAATTTATTGGAGGGAAAAGAAGTAGATAAGGTTCCCACCGGATTCTGGCTTCACTTTCCGGAAAATATGCATCATGGAGATGCTGCCATTAAGGCACATTTAAAATTCATGGAGGAAACGGGAACGGATATTTTAAAAGTTATGAACGAAAATCTCCTTTATGATGGAGAAAGTAAGATCCGGAGCACTGCAGATCTTAATAAGTTCCGCAGATATTCCCGAAAGGATAAAATTTTTATAGACCAGATGGACATTATTAAACGTTTGAGCGATCAGACCCAGGGGCGATATCCAATATTAATTACAATACATGGCCTGATTGCATCGGTATTCCATGGAACAGGTTTTGCCGGAAATTATTCCACCATGGGGTACGGTCTTTCTGTTTTTAATCGCGAACAGCCTCAGAAAATGAAACAGGTTTTTGAAATGTATACAGATTCTCTGATAGAGTTAGTAGATTGTTCTTTAGAAGCAGGCGCAGACGGAGTTTTCTATGCCGCTTTAGGAGGCGAAAAAAACTGGTTTGACCATGATGAATATATGGAATCTGTCTCTGTCCATGAACAGAGACTGTACCAGCATATTAAAGAAAAAACGAAGCTCAATGTATTACATATCTGTAAATCCGATATCGACTTTGAACGTTTTACTGTACTTGAACCAGCCGTAGTTAACTGGGGAATTTATCATAATAACTTAAGCTTAACAGACGGCGCAAAATTATTCCCGAATAGCGTTATATTGGGAGGATTCCCTGACAGAAGCGGCGTACTGGTAGATGGTACAAAAGAAGAAATCGAAGCTCATACGGAAATGGTTTTAAACGAGATGAAAGGAAAGCCATTTATTGTAGGTTCAGACTGTACGTTACCAACAGAGATTTCTCCGGAACGTATTCACTGCGTAGTAGAAGCTGTGAAAAAGCTTTCTGGCAGATAGGAACAATAAAAATAAGGAACCGCCGTTATGCGGCGGTTCCTTAAATAAAACCACAGACTTATTTTATATGAATGGATAAAAGCTGTGATTCCATACAGAGAATATCCATTCGCAAAAGAGATTGGGCTGCTTCAAGATTTCCTGCCTCTATAGCCTGCGTTATGAGAGAATGAGCATGTGTATCATCTCCCGGAAGAATAACAGCCTGCTTTTCAATGGAATACAGCTGTGCATAGGCTCTGGTACAGGAGGACAAAACACGCTCCATTGTTTCCAAAATATACTCATTGTTGGCTATCTCTACCAGCGAAAGATGAAATTCAATATTTCGGTTCCAACTGCTCCAGACATCCTTTTCAATAAGCGGTTTTTCTCTTTGACGATTTAATTCCTTTAATTCACTAAGTTGTTCCGGAGTAATTCGTTCAATGATTTTGGGGAGGCTTCCGAGTTCGAGTAAAAGGCGTGTTTCTGTCAGATTATGGATATCTTTCGCATTGATGGTAACGACTTGATAGCCGCAGCGTGGAATACTTTTTAAAACATGGTCATGGCAAAGCTGAATAAGAGCTTCCCGTACTGGTGATTTACTGATACCAAAATGAGACGTAAGCTGCTTTTCTGTAATGATATCATCATTTTGAAGCTGACCATTGCAAATCATTTCAATAACTTGTCGATAAACGTTATCCTTTAATGTGATTTTAAGATTATTACTTGTCAATATTAATTCTCCTTTGTGGATGGCAGACAAGAGAGGATGGCTCTGATACCTGAAAATGGGTTATACTTTTTTGATAGTATCAGCAAAATGAATTTCTGTCAAGTAATTGGAATACAAAAAGAGACATTTTGAAAAATATCTAAATTTTTATAAAATATTTTGTAATTACTGTTGAAAACTTACAACAAAACAGTTGCTTTAAGCTCCTAAATATGATATGCTTACTAATAATATTAGAAATGCAGATCAAAGCTGAAAAGAAGCTGAAAATGCAGAAGTAAAGGCAGGGGTGAAATATGAATCGATTTCGATATATCTTTAAACGATTGCTGATTGCAATACCTACTTTCTTAGGAATTACAGTACTGGTGTATATGCTGTCTGCGCTGACGCCCAGCTCGCCTCTGGAGATTTTATTTAATGATCCCATGGCGACGCAGGAACAAATGGAAGCAATGGAAAAAGTATTAGGACTTGATCAGCCGGTTTATATCCAGTATTGGCACTGGCTGAAAAGTTTGTTAGGCGGAAATCTTGGAACATCTTATCGTACAGGACTTCCTGTAGCATCCATGATAGCCGAAAGAATCGGACCAACTTTGATTCTTACAGGCACAGCAATGCTGATTACCATTGCAGTATCCCTTCCTCTTGGAATTATGGCGGCGTATAAACCATATTCCGGATGGGATTACATTTCTTCCGGTATTTCCTTCGTTGGAGTTGCAATGCCAAACTTTTTTGCAGCACTGGTATTTATTTACCTCTTCAATGTAAAGCTGGGACTGTTCCCTTCTTCCGGTATGTATGATTCTTCCGGAGTAAGAACCTGGGGAATGTTTTTTCACCATCTTGTATTGCCGTCAACCGTTTTAGCAATCCAGTTGATTGGAAGCCTGATTCGGCAATGCCGCGGCTCTATGATGGAGGTACTTCAAAGCGATTATGTTCGTACTGCACGGGCTAAGGGACTCTTAGAGCCTCCGGTTTTAGTACGGCATGCTCTTAGAAATGCCTGGATTCCACTGGTTTCCTGGTTCGGAATGCAGATTCCGTTCCTGATCGGCGGCGCCGTGGTTACAGAACAGATTTTTGGCTGGCCGGGATTGGGAAGCCTGATGGTACAATCTATAAATGCCAGAGATTATCCGGCTATTATGGGAATTACAGTTGTGATTGCAATTGTTGTACTGGTAGGAAATCTGTTAGTGGATTTAATGTATAACCTGCTTGATCCAAGAATTCGTTATTAGGAAGGAGGAGACAACTGTGACAAAAGTGACTGCTTCCAGAAACGGCAAGGAAATTGCCACTAATTCATATATGAGAGATGTTATTCAGCGCTTCGCAAAGCATAAATTAGCTATAATCAGTCTGGTTGTGCTTATATTAGAAGTTTTGCTGGTAATCTTTCTGCCGTCAATTATGAAACTTGATCCATATACCTCAGACTACAATACCTTTTTTGGTGCAGGACCATCCGCAGCGCATTGGTTAGGAACCGATGATATTGGACGCGATAGTTTCGCAAGGTTTCTTTATGGAGGCCGGGTTTCTTTACAGGTCGGAATTATATCTGCTGTAATTAGTCTTACAGTAGGCGTACCGTTAGGTTTAATTGCCGGTTACTATAGAGGAATTCTTGAAACAGTAATTATGCGTCTGGCAGATATTTTTATGTCCTTTCCGTCTATGGTTCTGATCCTGGTTCTGGTTTCCGTTCTGGGACCCTCTGTAGCAACCGTAACGGTAGTAATTGGTATTTTAGGATGGCCCCGTTTTGCAAGAACAATCTATGGAAATGTATTGTCTGCAAGGGAAAGCGAATATGTAGAAGCTGCCAGAGCCATCGGGACAAAAGACGGTACGATTATGACAAAATATATTTTGCCTAATACATTTGCACCCGTTTTAATTGCATTTACTTTCCGGGCAGCTCAGGCGATTATTACGGAATCGGCCTTAAGCTTTCTGGGAATGGGCGTTCAGGCGCCGGAGGCATCCTGGGGAAATATTTTATACCAGGCTCAGTCTATCAGTGTTCTTGCAGAACGTCCCTGGCTTTGGATGCCTCCGGGAATCGCACTGCTTATAACAATTCTGTGTATAAACTTCTTAGGCGATGGAATCAGAGATGCTCTGGATACGAAGATGATCATCTGATTTCGGCAAAACCGGAATTTAGATAATATAACGTATAAAAAGTTATAAGAAAGAGGAGGAAAAGATCATGAAACATTCATTCTTCAAAGTAGCTGCCCTTATGATGGCATCTATGATGACACTTTCTGCCTGTTCACCGCCTAACGCGGCAGACAGCCAGCCCACCACTCAGGCAGCAGCCAAAGAGAGCTCTGCTGCGGGAGAATCTGCCGCAGCGGGAAAGGACGAAGGGAAAGCCGACGGCTCCTCGACAGTTACTATGGCTATGACTGCCCCTTGGGATACATTTATTCCTTTTAACACAACAAACGGCAATACGGATGCTGTTCTGGAATTAATGTATGACAAACTCATCGTTGTAAAAGCAAACGGAGAACATGAACCACGTTTGGCAACTGAATGGGGACAGGATGAAGAGACAGGTAAGATTCTGACTTTTAAGCTTAATGAAAACGCTAAATGGCACGATGGAGAGCCAGTAACAGCAAACGATGTTGTATTTACAGCTAAACTGATGGCAAATGAAGCAATTAACCATCCCAGAAGAAGTAAGGTTGCCTTTTTTGCAGGAACAGACGCCAGCGGTGTTCTGGTTCCGGATGAGGAATTTGGCGTTACAGCAGTTGATGAACATACGGTACAGTTTACGCTGAAGGACCCGTCACCCATCAGCTATATGCTCAGCCAGACATTCCGTGACTTTTATATTCTTCCGGAACACTGTTTAGCAGATATTCCAGCTGATAAGATTATGACTGACGAATTCTGGCAGCATCCCGTCGGCTCCGGTCCCTGCGTTTATGAAAGCGATATTTCCGGTGAGCGTATTGAATTTACCGCTAATAAGGACTATTATCTGGGCGCTCCTCAGTTTGACCGCTTTGTTGTTCGCGTGGTTCCAGCCAGCAATATGCTCAGTGGTTTAATGAGCGGAGAAATTGATATTACTGCCGGTGCAGGCCTTGGCAACATTCCTATGAACGATTGGGAAATGGCACAGGCACAGGAGAATTTAACTACAGAATCTGTAAAATCTCTTGGATATCAGTATCTGTCCATCAATGTAAATAATATTCCTAAAGAGGTGCGTCAGGCTGTTAATACTTCTATTAACCGTGAAGCAATTGTAAATAATCTGATGCGCGGTGAAGGCGAGGCCGCAGCGGGTCCTCTGCGTTCTAATCATCCGTATTTTAATCCAGAACTGCTTCCTATTCCGTACGATGTAGAAAAGGCTGCACAGATGGTTAAGGATTCCGGCTTTGATACTTCTAAAACATATGTGCTTCGTGTTTCACAGGGCAACGAAGTCCGTGAGAAAACAGCTCCGTTAATTCAGCAGGATCTTTCAAAAATTGGTATTAAGACAGAAATTGTTACAACAGATCATCCTACACACCTTGCTGAATGCCGTAAAGGAAACTATGACTTTGCTCTGATTGGTTCCGGCGGAAGCCCAGATCCGGCTGAAAGCGTTGTAAACGTTCGTCCGGGCCATGTAAATAACTTTTCTCAGAATGCAGATCCATCTCTGTATGAGAAAGGTATGGTAGAAGGTTTCCAGGTATTTACTTATGAAGAACGCCTTCCTATCTATCAGGAATATCAGATGATGCTGAGAGATCAGGTTCCATTCAGCTGGCTGTATTTCCAGAACGATTTAGTTGCATACAACAAGCGGATTTCCAACGTTCATTTTGAAGACTTCAGCTTATTAAATCGTATGGTATGGCAGTGGGAAATTGCAAAATAAATGATTAAAAAATAGCAACTACTGTTTCTGCTGCCCGGTTACAATCGGGCAGCAGATTTCAAAAGGGCGCACTGGAGAAATTGCCCTTATAATTGATTAGCATAAATGGGGTGAACATTATGACACAGCAGACAGAACCGATCTTACAGGTGGAAGGTCTGATAACTCAGTTCCGTACAAAGCATGGATATGTTACCGCCGTGGATGGAGCGAGTTTTACAGTACATAAGGGTGAAACATTAGGCATTGTCGGAGAATCCGGCTGTGGAAAAAGTGTGACATCTCTCTCCATCTTACGCCTGCTTCCCAATGGAATCGGCCGAATTGCCGGAGGAAAGGTATTATTTAAGGGTGAGGATCTTACCCAAAAAACAAATAAAGAGTTAAGCCATATACGCGGAAAAGACATTGCCATGATTTTTCAGGATTCCATGACATCCCTGAACCCTGTATTGACAGTGGGATATCAGCTTGAAGAAACGATTGCAGTACACAGCAATCTTCCACGCAGTGAAATAAAAAAACAGGCACTGGATATTTTGACAAAGGTCGGCGTGTCCGCACCAGAACAGCGGCTGAAGGAATTTCCCCATCAGCTCAGCGGCGGCATGCGCCAAAGAGTTATGATTGCAATGGCTCTGTCCTGTAATCCGGCGTTGTTGATTGCAGATGAACCGACAACTGCTCTTGATGTAACGATACAGGCTCAGATTATAGATCTGATGGTGGAATTAAAGCATAAAATTGACGCGGCAATAATGCTTATTACTCATGATATGGGCGTAGTTGCTGAAATGGCCGATAATATTATGGTAATGTATGCCGGACAGGTAGTAGAGTATGGTACAGCAAGGCAGATTTTCGAAAATCCCCTGCATCCTTATACTCGGGGACTTTTAGCATCGATTCCCAGACTGGATCGCGATTCAGAACGGCTTCATGCAATTGATGGTACAGTCCCAAGCCTAAACGAGCTTCCGGCCGGATGCCGTTTTTGCGTACGCTGTGATTGTGCCATGGATGTATGTAAAGAAAAAATTCCGCCAGTATTCGAATCTCCAGAGGGACAGCAGGTGAGATGCTGGAAATACTGCGAGAAGTACAGGGAGGTGGCAAAATGACAGCATCCGAACCATTAGTGAAAATAGAACGATTAAAAAAACACTTTTCTTCCCGTAAACAGTTTTTGGGAGGTGAACCCAAAACAGTAAAGGCAGTGGATGATGTTAGCTTTGAGATTGCCAGAGGAGAAACGTTAGGCGTTGTAGGCGAATCCGGATGCGGAAAGTCTACCCTGGGCAGGGCAATTTTACGTTTGCATGAACCTGACAGCGGAAAGATTACTTATGATGGAGTAGATTTGCTGTCATTAAACCATAATGAGATGCGTAACTACCGTCAGAAAATGCAGATTATATTTCAGGACCCATATGCATCTTTAAATCCGCGAATGACAGTTAAGGAACTGATTTGCGCTTCTTTAGACGTTTTTAATATTGGATCAAAAAATGAGCGTATTGACATGGTCCTTGATATCATGGAAAAGGTTGGACTTCCGTTGGAATATCTGAACCGGTATCCACATGAATTTTCAGGCGGTCAGCGTCAGCGTATCATGATTGCACGGGCATTGATATTGAATCCTGATTTTGTTGTGGGTGATGAGCCTGTTTCGGCACTGGATGTGTCGGTCAGAGCACAGGTATTGAATCTGATGAAGGATTTACAGCAGGAGCTCTCATTAACGTATCTGTTTATTTCCCATGATTTGAGCGTCGTACGTTATTTGTGTGACAGAATTTTAGTTATGTATTTAGGCAAGGTAATGGAAATCGCATCAAAGGATGAGTTGTATTCTAATGCGCAGCATCCATATACCCAGGCTCTTCTTTCCAGTATTCCAATTCCTGATGTGAATGCAAACGGAAGGAGAATCCGTTTGGCTGGAGATGTGCCAAGTCCTTTTAATCCTCCGAGTGGATGCCGTTTCCATACACGCTGTGCTTATGCACGACCGGAGTGCAGTCAGTGTGAACCTGAGTTAAAAGACCTTGGAGGCGGTCATATGGTAGCTTGTCATTTATGTAAAAATTGAGGAATTTAAGAATGAATGAAATGACTATAGCCCGGTTTCTGGAAAGATACCGGGCAGAGTTTTTAGAAGATATGGAACGTCTGATTCGTATTCCAAGCGTCAGTAAACAGGATGAAAATGGAGAGTATCCATTTGGTAAAGAATGTGCAAGAGTTCTTGATACTGCCCTGACCAAAGGAAAAGAATTAGGCTTTGAGACAGAAAATCACGATTATTATTGCGGCAGTATTCTCATGCCCGGAACAGGAACAGGCGAGATAGGCATGTTTGCACATTTAGATGTGGTTCCAGAGGGTGACGGGTGGCTTCATGATCCATATGATCCATATATTAAAGACGGCTGGTTATACGGAAGGGGAAGCGCTGATAATAAGGGAGCCACGGTAACAGCTCTTTATGCTATGCGGTATTTAAAGGAAAATGGAATCCGGCTGCGTCATAGAGTTCGGCTGTTTTTAGGATGCAGTGAGGAAAATGGAATGAAGGATATAGAATATTATCTATCTCATTTTTCAGCTCCGGACTTTTCTTTTACACCAGATGCATCGTTTTCTGTATGCTACTCCGAAAAAGGAATTCTGGAAGGTGATTTTGAAATCCCCCTTCCAACAGGAATTGTATCCTTTACATCCGGCATTGCTTCTAATTCTGTCTCAGCGAATGCATGTGCATTGATTGAAAACCCATCCCAAGAGCTTCCAGAAGTAGACTCTGGACGGTGGCCGGAGATTTCTGTTTGTCAGGATGGAAACCGACTGAAAATTGAAGCAGCAGGAAGATCTGCCCATGCAGCCTTTCCTGAGGGCTCTGTAAATGCAGGAGCCGTCCTTGCCGCATTTCTTTGCGAAAGCGGTTTAATTGATAAAGAAGCTACGGCAGCTCTGTCATTTCCAGCGGAGTGCTTTAGACAGCATTACGGAGAAGGACTGGGTATTGAATGCGACGGTGGAAACCTGGGAAAATTGACAGCCATCTGCGGTATGATACGCACAGAAAATAAACGGCTAAAATTAAATATCAATATCCGCTATCCAGCTCAGGTAAATTCAGAAGAAATGATTGAAAAAATCACCGAAAAAGCGGCTGAATACGGGTGGCTCGTTAAAGCAATGCGCGATGATCCTCCATCCTATATTGATCCGGAAGAACCAGTGATAAAAGCGCTGAATGATATTTGTCAGAAACAGTTATTCGCCTCTTTTGAGCCTTACTGCATGGGCGGAGGAACGTATGCAAGAAAGCTTCCCAAGGCCGTCGCTTTTG
>ERZ1673736.4855-NODE-4855-length-10399-cov-4.001837_pt1 | contig 10399 bp, 9 predicted proteins | sample MGYA00580212_ERZ1673736 | MGnify/ENA primary metagenome ERZ1673736 (study PRJEB41218, sample SAMN15661752) | gut metagenome | host: Homo sapiens | place: Canada: London | collected 2015-08-20/2019-03-30 | study: EMG produced TPA metagenomics assembly of... | reverse complement strand
GCTTGACAATTACGTGGGCAATCAGGAAACCATGGTAAACGGATATGATAACCAGCGTTTACAGTTGCAGGGTGTATCTTCTGATGAAGAACTTGAAAAGATGATTAAGTTCCAGCAGGCATACAATGCAGCATCACGGTATATTAATGTTGTCAGCGATATGTTAGAAAGCTTAATCGTTTCACTTGGAAATGCATAAAATGAAGTTTAAACAGTTATCTGCACCGGGGCGAAAGCAGATGACCATGGCAGCGGATGCTGCCCGGTAATAAAACCGCCCGGAAATGAGGAAAATATGGCATCAACATTTTTTGGATTAACAATATCATACAGCGGTCTGCAGGCAGCATCCACATCGCTGAATGTTACGGGACATAACGTATCCAATATTAATACAAAGGGATATTCAAAACAGCAGGCATCCACAGAAGCTGCACAGGCATTACGTACGTTCTCGACCTACGGTATGCTCGGTGCCGGTGTTAAAGTAACAGGTGTCAGCCAGCTGCGTGACAGCTATTACGATGAAAAATACCGTAACAATCAGGCAAATTATGGTGAATATGAAGCAAAAGAAAATTATATGGATCAGATTGAAGATTTCTTTGATGAATGGAATCTGAACGGTTACTGTAAGGAATATCAGAAGTTCTTTACATCGGTAGAAGAAGTTATTAAAGCACCGGGCGAGGCTTCGACAAAGAATCAGCTGATTAACAATGCAGCGAGCATGGCGCAGTATTTTAATACATTGTCTACGAATCTTAGAAAGATTCAGGAAGATGCAAATAACGAAATCAAGGATGCGGTAGAGCAGATTAATTCCTATGCACAAAACATTGCTTCTTTAAACAGACAGATTAATCAGATTGAAGCCAACTACGGCGATGCAAATGATTTAAGAGATAAGAGAAATGCGCTGATTGATGATCTGGCACAGATTGTCAATGTCAGCATCAATGAAGAAGACATCGGAAACGGTCTGACAGATTTCAGGGTATCCATTAACGGACAGACACTGGTTGCAGGATACGATTACAATAAGCTTTATACAGAAGCCAGAGCAGATAAGAGAAATGCTTCCGATGCTGCCGCTTTATATGATGTAAAGTGGGAGAGCGGACAAAACTTCAATCTTTACAGCCCGTCTCTTGGCGGACAGATGAAGGCACTGGTAGATATCCGTGACGGCTGTAATGGTGAGTTTGAACAGTACAAAGTAGATGAGAACGGCGATTACATTCTGGATTCAGACGGTAACAAAGTATTGGAATCTGTATTAAGAAATGAACAGAATACAGATTTTAAGGGGATTCCGTATTACCAGTCCCAGTTAAACCAGTTCATTTCCACATTGTCGGAATCGGTTAATAACGTTTTAAAGAGTGGTCTGACATCAGACGGAACACAGCACGGCATTTCATTGTTTGTAACACAGACAAACACAGATACGATGACGGCTTTAAACATTACAGTCAACCCAGAACTGGTTAAAGATGCCGATAAGCTTGCAACAAGAAGTTCTGCGGCGACCGGACAGGCAGAAGCGGATATTATGGAACAGTTAAGAAAGCTTCAGAGCGAAAAGATTTTTGACGGTGGTACAGGCGCTTACTTCCTTGAAAGTATGGTCAGTGATATGTCCATTGATTCAAGCAATGCAACGAATATGTTAGATAATTACAACAACCTGCGCACAACAATTCAGAATCAGCGCTTATCAATCATGGGTGTTGATACCGATGAAGAAGCGATGGATATGATGAAATTCCAGCAGGCATATAACTTAAATTCAAAGATGATGTCTGTCATGAACGAAATTTATGACAAGCTGATTAATGGAACAGGACTATAAGTTTTAATGATTAGGTTTCATTCCGGATTGGAGAAGATATGAGAATTACAAATCAGATGATGATTAACAGCAGTATGGCAAATATCCAGGTGAATAAAAAACAGGTTAATACACTGGATACCCAGCTGTCTACACAAAAAAAGATTAATAAGCCGTCAGAAGACCCGATTATTGCCATTCGTGCGTTACGTCTTCGTGCCAGCTTAAATGAAGTAACACAGTATTTAAAGAAAAATATCCCAGATGCACAGCAGTGGCTTTCAACAACACAGGGCGCGCTGACACAGGGCGAATCTGTTATTAATAAGCTGTATGAATACTGCAATCAGGGTTCATCCGATTCTTATGCATCAGAACAGAGAAATACGATTGCAGAAAGCTTAAAGGCTTTAAAAAAGACTTTCTACGATGAAGGAAATGTAGATTACGCCGGACGTTACGTATTTACCGGTTATAAGACGGATACGACACTCACCTATCAGTCCGATGCACTGGCAGCTGAAGCAGATTATACAATTACACAGAAGTTTGGCAGAGATGATATTTCAAGCAAGACCGTCTATACCAATGCGTATAGCAATGCAGATATTTTAAATTTAAACGTATCCTATGATGCCGACGGAAATGCTGTGATGCCAAATGTGGAAAGTGTCTACAGACTGCGCCTTGGCTATTCAGATGTGAAAAACACCGGATATAGCTTAAGCTATAACAATACAGATATCAGCTTTGCCGCAGACGGCACAGCAACCGTTACAACATACCAGCTTGATGCAAATGGCAATAAGCAGCTTGATGCCGACGGCAACCCGATTACAACGACAACAACGGTCAATCCGGATGCCAACGGACAGTACAGCATTACAGATTCTACCGGTACTGCACTGACATTTACCAATACAACGGATAAAAACTACATTCCGGGCGATAATGAAATTGCCTTTAATGCAACAACAGGCGAAGTACTGATGGGCGAAAATGTTTATAAGCAGGTCTACACCTCTGACAGCTTTTCATTTACGTATCAGAAGGATAACTTTATTAAGGATGATTTAAATCCAACCATGTACTATGACTGCTTGGATAATAAGACTGGAATTGTTTATGATAAAGTCAGGGAAGATGTAGAATATAATATCAACTACGCACAGAAAATCAAGATTAATACCGAAGCCAATGAGGCATTCGATATTAACCTTGCCAGAGATATTGATGACCTTGTGACATCCGTTCAGAATGTACTCGACTTAGAAAGCCAGATTTCACAGGTAGAGAGCATGATGAAACAGAGCCAGTACAGCGACACGGATTCACAGAAAAAGTTAAATTCCATGCTGTCTGGTCTGAACAAGCAGAAAACACTGGCAGAAGATGAGATGACCAAGGCGTTTGAAAGCGGCATTTCACAGATGCAGGGCTATAAGCAGACGATTTCCCTTGCCAATGCAGATGTCGGTAACAGACTGACAAGACTGGAACTGACACAGGGAAGACTCACAGAACAGTTTACCAATGTCACGGAAAGCAAGTCTGCCAATGAAGATATTGATCTGGAAGATGTTGTTGTAAGCTATATATCAGCCCAGCTGGTATACAACGCATCTCTTCAGGCTGCAAGTAAAGTTGTACAGCAGACATTGTTAGATTTCTTAGGATAAAAATAAAAGCAAAATAAAAGACTGCTTGTGAGAATGTGCGCAGGCAGTCTTTATTAGAAAATGGAGAAATGCAAAAAATATGCTTGATAGCATATGTTTCACACGGCTATTTGTTTCTGAGCGAAAACAAATAGCCATTATGGCAGATGAGAAATCGCCTACGCGAATTTCTCATCGCCTCTTCGCAACAAGTCGCTCAGAAATGGAGTAAAATATGCAGATTAATACAAAATGGTTTGGCACAGTGGAAATTGATGCTGCCAAAGTGATTACATTTGAAAAAGGGCTGATTGGGTTTGAGGACTGCAGCCGGTTTGCAATTGTATATGAAACAGAAGATAAGAAAGAAAAACCAATTATGTGGCTGCAGTCGTTAGATGAGCAGGCACTGGCACTGCCGATTATTAAGCCGGAATATATTGTGGATGAATATGCACCGGATGTTGAAGATGAACTTGTTTATAAGCTGGGAGAAAATGTAAAAAGTGATGATCTGATGATATTTGTTACGATGACAGTACCGTCTGATCTTACAAAGATGACCTGTAATTTAAAAGCGCCGATTATTATTAATACGGCGACGATGAAAGCAGTTCAGGCAGTTGCAGCCAATGAAGACTATGTTGTTCGCTTTCCGGTTTATAATCTTTTAAAAGAAAGAAAAGAAAAGGCGGGTGAGTAGAAATGCTGGCGTTATCGCGGAAAAAAGACGAAGCAATCATTATTAATGATAATATTGAAGTGAAAATTCTTGAAATCAAGGGCGACCAGATTAAAATCGGTGTTTCTGCACCGAAGTCCGTTCCAATCTACCGGAAAGAAGTCTTTACACAGATACAGGAAGCCAATAAAGAGGCATCAGAGTCTGTAGATATGGAAAAATTAAAGAAGTTATTCTAAAGATTCAGGTGCAAAAAACCGATAATACTAATAAGAAATGAGATAAACTGCGGTTACTGCGCAGTTTAAAAGCGGTGAAAAAGGATATTCACTGGGGAACAAGGAAACAAAGTATGCGTTATCACACGGAGGTGGATAAAAGTGGGATTAGAATCAATTAACAAAGCATCGGCAGCAACACAGAGTGTGCAGACGACAGCACCCGTAACGACAAATGTCCAGGCAGCAGGCAGCAGCGCACAGACAGCAGATTATACAGCGGCACAGGCAGTACAGCTTTCGTTTGGACAGGACAGTACATCTCCTGAAAGTCAGGAAAGCAAAGCAACCCTTGCAGATGTCAAAGACATCAGCAAAGTCTTAAACAGCAATACGGTTGCGGAGTTTGGTGTGTATGAGCCGATGAACCGGATCACCATTAAGATTAAAGACAAGGAAACAGGAGAAGTATTAAAAGAGATTCCTTCTGAGAAAATGCTTAAAATGTTTACAAAGGCCTGCGAACTGGCAGGGCTTCTTGTCGATGAAAAGATGTAGTAAATACAGGTACAAAACATACAGACATATAGAAAGGGGTAGATGATATGCCAATTCGTTTATCAGGTATGCAGTCCGGTCTGGATACGGAAGCATTAGTATCCGCACTGGTCATGGGTTACCGTACTAAAAAAGAAGATTATGAAAAAGCACAGACAAAGCTTTCATGGAAGCAGGATAAGTGGAAGAGTATCAATACAAAGATTACGAACTTTTACACGGGTACGCTTGCAAGCAATAAGCTGACAAGTGCGTATAATTTAAAGAAAGCAACGATTAATAATTCATCTTATGCAACCGTATCCGCTTCTACATCTGCGGTCAGCGGAACACAGAGTTTAAAGGTGACAAAGCTTGCTTCCACCGGATATCTGACAGGTGGAAAGATTAGTGGAAGCGGCAGTACGAAGCTGACAGGCAGCAGCAAACTCAGTGAAGTGGACGGAATGGGTTCTGTTGCAGATGGCGCCAGCATTTCTGTGACAGCAGATGGAAAGACATCAACGATTGATTTGTCTTCTGATATGACAATCAGCCAGTTTGTTGTTAAATTAAAAAATGCTGGACTGACGGCAAGTTTTGATGAGAATAATCAGCGGTTCTTTATCAGCTCGAAGTCGTCCGGTGCGGATAACGATTTTTCAATGACGGCTGCCAACAGCAATGGTAAGAATGCTTTGGGGGCATTAAAGCTTCAGGCAACAACAGCCGATACAGTTGCAAAGGATATTGCAAAATATCAGACAATTGCAGGCACGGATAAGAATACTTACATTGCTGATACAGCTAAGAGCAATTATGATGCAACAATTGAACAGTATAATACAGCAATTGAGAAGTTAAAGACATCGAATGCAGAACTGGAAGAAAAGAATAAAAAACTTGCATACCAGAAGCAGTATGTGGACAGCTTTATTGAAAAGGCAAATTATACAGGCACAGGTGATGGAATTTATAATCCGACGACACTTGATGAGGCCAGAAAGTATTTGTCTGACAGAGAGTCAGAGTTAGAAGCTAAAAAAACAGATGGAACCATTACGGATGATGAAAAGTTAGAATTGGAAGCAGTAAAGACTGTTTCAAAAACAGTGAGTGATGATACACTTGTATTTACAAGAACACAGAAGACAGATGACGATGGCAATGTGTCATATACAAGTGATGTGGATTCATTGCTTACAAGTACAGAAGCTTCTATTACATCAAATAACGAAACAATTGCGGCGAATAATACATCAATCAATCAGTATTATACGGAAGCGGGCGTAGACAGCACCAATGCAGCACAGGTAGACAGCACCAACGGAAAGATTCTGTTAAGCTACAGTGATGCAATCACAGGCAGCAATTCACTGGCAACAGGCTATCAGGCAGCAGCTACCACGCAGTATGAGTATGCTGTGAGCATGGTAGAAGCCTACAATGCATATACAGCAGGTACAGCTACAGATTCTCAGAAAGAATTGCTCGGACTGTCCACCTCGTCATCAACAGATACAACATCAGCAGTCCGTATTGCCGGAAGCAATGCGCAGATTGAGCTTAATGGTGCAGTATTTGAGAATACGACCAATAACTTCTCAATCAATGGTTTAACGATTCAGGCAACAGCACTGACAGGCAGTGAAGCGGTAACGATTACGACAGATACAGATGTCGATGGTATTTATGATACGATTAAAGATATGCTCTCAGAGTATAATGAACTGATTAAGACGTTAGATACTGCTTATAATGCGGAAAGTGCAAAGGGCTATGAGCCATTGACAGATGATGAAAAAGAGTCCATGTCTGATGATGAGGTCGAAAAGTGGGAAACAAAGATTAAGGATTCACTGCTTCGCCGTGACGGTACATTGGACAGTGTTATTTCATCCATGAAGAATACAATGCTTGCGGGAATTACAATTGATGGTAAATCTTACAATTTATCGACATTCGGTATTTCTACAGGAAGCTATTTCTCCAGCGGAACGAATGAAAAGGGCGTTTTTCATATTGACGGTGATGAAGACGATTCAACATCAAAAGGTAATACAGATAAATTAAAAGCCGCCATTGCCAATGATTCGGATACAGTCATTAAATTCTTTTCACAGCTGGCAAATAACCTGTACAGCACACTGAACAAAAAGCTGGGAACATCAAACAGCATGAGCAGCTATATGTCCATTTACAATGACAAGGAGATGGCAACACAGTATTCAGAGTATAAGTCAAAGATTTCAGACCAGGAAACAAAGATTTCAACATGGGAAGATTATTATTATAAGAAGTTTTCAAGAATGTAATCTGCACTGGCTTCATTAAATTCACAGGCATCTTCTATTTCTGGATTATTTGGCTGATAAATTCAGCATGCAGGAGGAAAAATCGTGGCAGTAAATAATGCATATGCACAATACAATAACAATAAAGTCCTCACCGCATCTCCGGCAGAACTGACATTGCTCCTTTACGAAGGGGCAATCAAGTTCTGCAACATTGCGATAATGGGACTGGAAGAAAATAATATTCAGAAGACACATGATAACATCAAAAAGGCACAGGCGATTATTGAAGAATTACAGGCAACATTAAATCATTCATATAAAGTTGCAGAAGACTTTGATAATGTATACCGTTATATTTATAGTCTGCTTACAGATGCCAATATCCATAAGGATAAAGAAACGTTAGAGAAGGCTTTAAATGAAATCCGCGGTATGCGGGATACGTGGAAACAGGTTATGAAAAGCGCAAAAAGTGTGTAACTCATTGAATGTGGAAGTATGTACACGAAAAATGAGGAGCAGATATGGATACAGAAAATTATCTTCAGATTATGATTGACAGTCTGGTTCAAAAAGAAGAATTGCTAAAGCAGATTGTAGATTATAATGAAAAACAGCAGGCAATTATTACGGCAGCAGAATTTGATGATCAGGCTTTTGAGCAGAATTTAAGCGATAAAGGCGAACTGGTAGAAAAAATTCTTAAGCTGGATGATGGATTTAATTCCGTCTTTAACCGTGTAAAAGACGAAGTACAGCACAATAAAGCAAAGTTTAAGCAGCCATTACAGCGGTTAAAAGAGCTGGTGTCGGCGGTTACGGACTTGGGTGTCCGGATACAGGCACAGGAGCTGCGCAATAAACAGCTGGTCGAAAAGCGGTTTGCACAGATGCGCAAGGAATTAAGTAATGCCAAGCGTACAACCAGCAAGGCGAATGCGTATTATAAGAATGCCAACAAGCTGAATAATTACGAATCGCATTTTTTAGACCAAAAAAAATAAAAAAAGTTTATATCCGGGCTAAAGTATTCTAAAATACACCCGATATAATAAATGTAAGTAATCAAGAAGATTACTAAAAATAATTACGGCGGCATGGAAGCCGCTACATATTCAAGGAGGAAGAATATTATGGTAGTACAGCACAATTTGACAGCCATGAACACTAACAGACAGTTAGGTATCACAACAAACGGACTTCAGAAGTCTACAGAAAAGTTATCATCAGGTTATAAGATTAACCGTGCAGCAGATGATGCAGCAGGTCTTGCTATTTCTGAAAAGATGAGAAATCAGATTAGAGGTCTTAATAAGGCATCTGACAATGCGCAGGATGGTATCTCTTTAGTACAGACAGCTGAAGGTGCTTTAAATGAAGTACATTCTATGCTTCAGAGAATGAGCGAACTTGCAGTTCAGTCTGCTAATGGAACAAACCAGACAACAGATAGAGAAGCTATTGATTTGGAAGTTCAGCAGTTAAAGTCTGAAATCACTAGAGTTTCTACAACCACTCAGTTCAATAAGATGAATATCCTTGATGGTACTCAGTTCGGCGGTGGAAAAGAATTACAGGTTGGTGCTAATGCTAAGCAGGTAATCACAGTTAAGATTACATCTCTTACAACAGTTATTTCTGATGCAACAAGTGTTGGCGTTAAGACAGCAGCTACAGCACAGACAGCTATTTCAAACATCCAGAAGGCTATTACAAAGTTATCAACACAGCGTTCTACATTAGGTGCTGTTCAGAACAGATTAGAGCACACAGTAGCTAACCTTGATAACATTAGCGAAAATACACAGGCTTCTGAATCACGTATTAGAGATACTGACATGGCTGAAGAGATGGTTTCTTACTCAAAGAACAATATTTTACAGCAGGCTGGCCAGTCTATGCTTGCACAGGCAAATCAGGCAAATCAGGGTGTTCTTTCATTACTTCAGTAATCGTAAGTACTATTGTAAAAAAGAGAGTCAGTTTCGACTGGCTCTTTTTTTTGTCCAAACAACAGGTAGGAGAGAGTAGATGAATTCTAATAATTGTAAAATATTAAAAGAGCAATTGATAAATTTGTACTGTAATGCAGAGGGGGCAATTTCTCGTTTTATAGAATTTGTACCACAATTGCAGCATATAATTGATGAAATTATAGAAAATATACCGGAGGAGCTGGAAAATATTCAAAAATATGCAGGCGATTTGGAAAATGCGGTTTCAGCAGGGGATATTTTAAGATGTGCAGATGATGTATACTGTATTTATGAAACATATTTGAGAACTTCAAACGTACAAAACTGTGAAATTGAAAGTAGTCAGGGACAGTTAGAAAATGTAGATGAACAGGTACAGATAGAAAATTATTATGAAAAAAATATTAGTGCAATGGAAAATGCCAAAATGAATATTTATAATCATGTAATAGAAGAGTGTAGCAATTTATCAGAGAAAGATAGTAAAGATATTGTAATAGATAAAAATGGAAATATAGGAGTTTATAGAGAAGAAGTATTGTGGCGTTTAAATAGTTATAAGAATCGGTATGAAGTGTCAGAGTTTGTATGTGATTATTTTGAAAAAAAAGGGTATATTAGTCAATTATATATATTAGGAATAGCAAATATGGATTATATTAATGCAATATTAAAAGTAATACCACAAGATACGGTAGTATATATATACGAGCCGAATAGTAATATTTTTAATAAAAATTTACACTATAGAGATATGTCCAAAATTTTCACAAGAAAATATACGTTTTTGTTTGTTGAAGGAATTAATGATAGATTGATGACCTCATACGTTGATAGTTTTGCAAATAGTGTTCAAACTGAATATTTGTATACGTTTGTTTCACCGAATTATAATGCATTATATTTAGAGCTGTTAAAAAAAACAGTAAGTCAGTGCAGCGAGGCAATGAATATAGCTATTATGACTGAAAATACAATTGTAGATCGAGCGGATAAAATAAATTACGCAAGAATTATGAATTTGAGAATTTTGCCGGAAACAATATTATTATCGGAATTTAAAAATGTTTGTCGACGGGAAATAGCTGTAGAACATGTTCCGGCGATTATTGTAGCGGCGGGACCATCATTGGATTATAATATTAGATATTTGAAACAAGCAGAAGGCAAAGCTTTTATAATAGCAGTTGATTCAGC
>ERZ1673736.4849-NODE-4849-length-10406-cov-3.807265_pt1 | contig 10406 bp, 10 predicted proteins | sample MGYA00580212_ERZ1673736 | MGnify/ENA primary metagenome ERZ1673736 (study PRJEB41218, sample SAMN15661752) | gut metagenome | host: Homo sapiens | place: Canada: London | collected 2015-08-20/2019-03-30 | study: EMG produced TPA metagenomics assembly of... | reverse complement strand
CATGCGCCCTCGACCAACTAGGCGACTTCTCCAGGTGGTCCAGCAAATCCGTGTTGATTCACTTTTTGCCTTGAACAGACAGCGTTATTATTATAGCAGACAGTGCGGGAAAGTCAAGCCCTATTTTTGAGTTTTCTGAAAAAAGGCGGAGGGCCCCAGCCCTCCGCCCCTGCGCTCAGCGCATTTCGGAGACAATGTTGTCCACAGCATGGTCCACAGCGACACCCATTTTGTGGATCCCTTTTCCCACTTGCGTTTTCATGGAATCACTGCTGTGCGGCATCATCAGCCCCACTGCGGCGCCGGCCATCAGGCCCGCGCTCATACCGACCCAAAATCCGGTACTGTTTGTCATATTCCGTCACTCCTTTTCCGGCACAACCATAGTATGACCAGACGGAGAGAAAAAATCAAAAAAAGTTTCTTTGCCAAAAACTGTCGGATGCACTATACTAGATATCATTGTATGTTTCAAAACCAACTGTTTGGGGGAACCGCCATGACCACACTCTATCTCATCCGCCATGCCGAAGCGGAGGGCAATCTCTACCGCATTGCCCAGGGACAGCACGAGAGCATCCTCACTGACCGGGGATGGCGGCAGGTGCAGGCCCTGGAGCGCCGCTTTGAAGGGGTACATATTGACGCGGTATATACCAGCGACCTCTACCGGACCTGCGCCACTGCCAGCGCCATCTGCCGGCCCCGGGACCTCAAGCCCATCCGGCGCAAGGATCTGCGGGAGATCTGCGTGGGCGACTGGGAACAGCGCACCTGGGGCGAGATCTATCGCCGGACGCCGGTGCAGATGGCGGATTTCAGTACGCACCCCGAGCGGTGGTATGTGGAAGGCGCGGAGACGCCCGCCCAGGTCCGGGACCGGATGCTGGCCGCCCTGCAGGACATCGCCGCGGAAAACGACGGCAAAACCGTGGCGGTCTTTTCTCACGGCTATGCCATTCGGATGGTGCTGGCGGCACTGCAGGGCATGACCCTGGCGGAGGCTGGAACCACGCCCCACGGCGACAATACCGCCGTGTCGCTGCTGGAGGCCAGCCACGGAGTGCTGCGGGTGCTCTGGCGGGACGACAACACCCATCTGCAAACGCCGGAATTCCTGGCCGGGGAAAAGGTGCGCCGCCGGGCCACGGCCCTGGAGCCGGGGCTGTGGTTTGTTCCGCTGGATCTCCAGGCCCACGGCGCGTTTTTTGAAACGTGTGCCGCGGAGGCGTGGGAGGATGCCGGAGAGAAGTGCCCATTTTCTCCCCAGCGGCTGCGGGATGGCATCACCAGCCGAACGACTTTGGTGGGTTTCCGGGACGAGGAACCGGTGGGTCTGGTGCAGGTGGGGCCGGCGCCGGGCTGGATTTCCCTGCTGGCAATCCGGCGGGAATACCGGGGCCGGGGTTTCGGCGTGCAGCTCATTGGTCAGGCGGTGCAGCTTGCCCGGGGCCGCGGCGCGCAGACTGTGCGCATTGCGCCGCCGGAGGACGCCGCTGCCCGGACGTTCCTGGCCGATTACGGATTTGCGCCTGTCGAAACAACTGCGGCGGACCGGACTGTTCTGGAAAAGGACATCGCATTCCGCAAAGAGTTCCTGGGAGATTGAATAAAGCGGCGGCACGCAAAGGCGTGCCGCCGCTTTTTGCATTCAGGCTTCGGCCAGAGACCGCACGATCCGGGCGGTCATGCCCCAGATTATATGGGGGCCGTAGTGCCATACCGGGACCTCCACCCAGCCGGAGGCCCAGGGATAGTTCCGTGGAATGCCCACCGCCTCATAGGGGAAGGTGTCCGGCACCTGGGGTTCCAGGGCATAGCGATAGCATTCCGGCGGGGTCTGCCGGAAGAAGGACAGCGGGACGGTGAAAACCTCCGCAACCTCTGCCAGGGAAGGGCGCAGGGCCTCCAGTCCTTTGGAAGAGACCACCCCCAGTACGGGGTGGAGCAAAAAGCCCCGCTGATTGCAGATGAAATCCGGGGTGCCCAGCAATTGAACCTGCTCCCGCGGGATGGCCAGCTCCTCCTCCGTCTCCCGCAGGGCGCAGGATTGCGGCGTCTCGCCGGGCTCCATCCGCCCGCCGGGGAAGCAGACCTCGCCGCCCTGACTGACCGTACGGGAGCGGACTTCAAAGAGAAGATGCACGCCCTCCGGCCGTTCCACCAGAGGACAGAGGACGGCATAGCCCGCCCGGGCGCCCAGCAGGCCCGGAACATGACCGCCGAACCGGCGGCTCAGATTCTCCAACTCTCCCATCACAGCAGCATGGTCAGGGCCGGTTGGCAATTGGTGATGTCTACGGAAGGCATACTGGGGGCATACTCTCCATCCAGGGACCAGGGAAGGTCTTCCTCAGTTTCCAGATGCAAGGACCGGACATGGCGGAAAATCACGCCGTCCCGGTCGTAACGCTGCTCCAGCATGGCCAGGACCAGGTTCTGCAGCTCGGCGGGGGTCTTGGGGCAGCGGATGAGCAGCAGCTCAAACCGGCCGTCGTCCAGCACCACCCGCTCCGGGTCCAGCTTCATCAGCCCGCCGATGGAGGTGGAGTTGCACACCGCGCCGAAGAGGTACTCACCGTCCAGGGTGTCGCCGTCGACCTGAATGCGTAGCCGGTAGGGACGCAGGGAGTTGAGATCCTTCATCCCCTCCAGAATGTAGGCAAAGTGACCCAGGGCGTTTTTGGCCGCCTGGGAGGCGGTATAGGACGTGCTGGTAAAGGCGCCGAAGGACGCCACGTAGATAAAGTGGCGCTGGTTCCAGCGGCCCACATCCAGCATCCGGGGCTGGTGCCGGACAATGGCCTGAGCGGCCTCGGCAGGGTTGGAGGAAATCCGCAGGCTGGCGGCAAAGTCGTTGGTACTGCCCTGGGGCAGGTATCCCAGCAGCGGCGGATGCTGGAGCTGCATGAGGCCGCAGGCCACTTCGTTGAGCGTGCCGTCGCCGCCCACGGCGACTACCACGTCGTACTGACCGCCCTCCCGGGCGGCATAGGCGGCAGCGTCCCCCGGAGCAGTGGTGCGGTGGATGGAGAGCAGATATCCGCTCTCGCAGAAGATGGCGGCGGCGTCAAACAAAGGTGCCGGGGACTTATTCCGACCGGCCCGGGGATTGACGATCATCAAAAGGGTTTGCTGTGGCATAATTTGATCTGGCCTCCTCCCAAAAACGCAGGGAACGCACAGTGTTAAAGGCATGTGAAAGTCAGTATAGCACGGGAAAAACGGGATTGCAATTCCCCGGGGGGCCGTGTAGAATAAATCTTAACGGAAAGGAGGCGGAGCCTTGGCTCAGAAGAACCGGTATATCAAATGGGGGCTGACCGTTTTCTGCGTGGTGGCCGCGATTTTACTTTTTTATGATACGCTCTTTGGCCACCAGGTCCTCCAAAAATTTATCAGACAGTTTTCCGGGGCGGTCCGCCCCGTACTTTACGGCGCGTTTATGGCTTATTTGCTGGTGCCGGTGGTGGACTTTTTTGAGCGGCAGTTTTGTTCCATCCAAGCTGTGAAAAAAGCTGTGCAGACGGGAAAGGCTGCTATGGCAGTCCGGGCGCTGAGCATCCTGCTGACCTGGGTGGTCATCGGCGTGCTGCTGTATCTGCTGGCGTCGGTTTTGCTGCCGGAACTCTATAAAAGCGTCTTGCAGTTGGTATCCAATGCCGAGACCTATTACTGGACCATCAGCGACTGGGTTCAGCATTTGCTGGAGACGAATCCCACTCTGGAAACGTGGGTGGCCGCGCAGATGGACGGCATTTATGCCGATATCAGCCACTGGGTGAAAACCGATATGCTGCCTCAGGCCCAGATCCTGATGCTGGCCCTCTCCGGCGGTGTATTCAGTGTGGTGGGCTTTTTCGGCGATCTGCTGGTGGGAATCATTGTTTCGGTGTACTTCCTGGCCACCAAGGAGCGCTGCTGCGCCTATGCCAAGAAGGTGATTTACGGCCTGTTTTCCCTGGAGAATGTCAAGTGGATTCTGCGGGGCGCGGGCAAGGTGGACCGCATCTTCTCCGGCTTTGTCCGGGGAAAATTGCTGGACTCCTTGATTATTGGTATCTTGTGCTTCTTTGGGTGCAGTATTCTGGATTTCCCCTATACGCCGCTGGTGTCTGTGACTGTGGGCGTCACCAATGTGATTCCCTTCTTCGGTCCCTTCCTGGGCGCGATTCCCAGCACCTTCCTGATTTTGCTGGTCTCGCCCATCAAAGCACTCTACTTTGTGATCTTTATTCTGGCACTCCAGCAGCTCGACGGCAATGTGATCGGCCCCAAAATCCTGGGAGACAAGACGGGCCTTTCCAGCCTGTGGGTCATTGTGGCCATCCTGGTGGGCGGCAGCTTCTTCGGCATTCCGGGCATGTTCTTCGGCGTGCCGGTGTGTGCCTGTTTGTACAGCGCGGCCAACTTCCTGGTGGAGACCCGGCTGCATGCCAAACACCTGCCGGTGGACGCGGAGTCCTATGGCCCGGAAAAGCATCCGTCGCAGGAGCAGGAGCCGAAATAACGGGCTGAAAAAAATCTTGCAATCAGCACTGATATCGTGTACAATACAGCCTTGCAGGTTTTGTCGTTATTTTTATAACAACAAAGTCCGCGGGGCTGTATTCACGTTTGCGGACGCACCGCAAAGCGGCCCAAAACTGAATAGAGCCGAATCATTCTGTCTGGGTGGGACAGTCCCCGCCCAACACTGACCCACAGCGGCAGTGATGAAAAGGAGAGCAGTATGAAAAAGCACCTGATGGCGCTCCTTCTTCTGGTGAGCCTCCTGTGCACCGTACTCAGCGGATGCGGAGACGGCAGCGCGGAGCAGACCCCGGAGGATCGGGCCCGGGCCAACACCATCAATGTTGGCATCGCACAGGATCTGGACGAGAGTCTTGACCCTCACAAGACCGTGAAGGCAGGAACCCGCGAAGTCATGTTCAATGTATTTGAAGGGCTGATGAAGCCCACTTCCAACGGAGATCTGACCCCTGCCGTGGCGGAAAGCTACACGGTTTCCGACGACCATAGAACCTACACCTTTACCCTGCGGGAGGGTGTGCAGTTCCATAACGGAGACGCGGTGACGGCGGAGGATGTGATCTATTCCATTCAGCGCTGCATCGCCCCTGCCGAAACGGGAATCGTTCCGGTGGAGGCGTTTTCTATTATCACCGACATCCAGGCTCTCGACGAGCGCACGGTGGCCATCACCATTTCCGAGCCCAGCAATGAGTTCATCTCCTATCTGACCACCGCCATTTTGCCGGCGGACTACGAGGAGCAGGATACCGCCCCCGTGGGCACCGGCCCGTTCCGGTTTGTCTCCCGGACGGCGCAGGACTCCATTGTGCTGGAAAAGTTTGACGAGTACTGGGGCACGCCCGCCAATCTGGATAAGGTGACCTTCAAGATCATCGAAAATGCCGACAGCCTGCTCATGAGCCTGCAGAGCGGTGCCATCGATCTGTGCGCCCACCTCACCAGCACCCAGGTTGCCCAGCTGGGCGAGGACTTCCAGATCGAGGAGGGTACCATGAACCTGGTCCAGGCCCTCTACCTCAACAACGCCGTGGCACCCTTTGACAATGAGCTGGTGCGCCAGGCCCTGAGCTATGCAGTGGACAAGCAGGGCATCATCGATCTGGCCTTCGACGGCTACGGCAGCCCCATCGGCTCCAGCATGTATCCTGCCTTCGGCAAGTACTTCGATGAGAGCCTGACGGATTATTACACCTACGATGTGGAAAAAGCCAAGGAGCTGCTGGCCCAGGCCGGCTATCCCGACGGATTCGACATGACCATCACGGTTCCCAGCAACTATCAGCCCCACATGGATACGGCGGAGGTGCTGGTGCAGCAGCTGGCCGCCGTGGGCGTTCGGGCGACCATCCAGCCCATCGAGTGGGAGAGCTGGATCTCCGACGTGTACACCGGACGGCAGTTCCAGTCCACCGTGGTGGGTGTGGATGCCGCCAACATGACGGCCCGGGCCCTGCAGGAGCGCTTTACCTCCACGTATGGTTCCAACTTCATCAACTATAACAATGCGGAGTACGACCAGCTGTTCCAGCAGGCGCTCGCCACCTATGACGACGCCGAGCAGACGGCTCTGTACAAGCAAATGGAGCGCAACCTCACCGAGCATGCCGCCAATGTCTATATTCAGGACCTGGCGGATCTGGTGGCGGTGCGCAGCGGACTGGAAGGCGTGACCTTCTATCCCATCTACGTACTGGACCTGTCCAGTATCCGATATACTGCCTGATATGAACGGCGGCATGTTTGGTGCCGCTGCGCTGAAAGGGAGGCGAAGACCATGAAATACGCGGCAAAGCGCATCGCCATGCTGCTGGTGACCATGGTCATCGTCTCTCTTTTGGCGTTTGTGGCCTTTGATCTGATCTCCGGTGATCCCGCCACCGCCATGCTGGGTACTGCCGCCACCCCGGAAAAGGTGGCGGCCCTGCGGGCGGAGCTGGGGCTGGACCGGCCGCTGCTGGTGCGTTATGGCGAGTGGCTGGTGGGCTTCTTCACCGGGAACCTGGGCATCTCTTACAGCTACGGTCAGCCGGTGTGGGAGCTGATTTCCTCCAAGGTACTGGTTACCCTGGTGCTGAGTCTGATGAGCTTTGTGCTGATCGTGGCGGTCTCCATTCCCCTGGGCCTGCGCTCTGCCGTGGGCGGCGGGAAGCTGGAGGGCGTGCGGGACGGTGTGCGTACCGTGATCAACCAGCTGTGCATGGCGGTGCCGCCTTTCTTTACCGGGATTCTGCTTTCCTGGCTGTTCGGCACGGTGCTGCACTGGTTTATTCACGGCCAGTTTCCTGGCTTTGCACACGACCCCTTGGGGTCTCTGGGATACCTGCTGTTCGCGGCAATTTCCCTGGCCATTCCCCGCATTGCCATGACCACCCGGATGCTCCGGGGCACGATCCGGGAGGAGCTGCAAAAGGACTATGTCCGGACCGCCATCTCCCGGGGCAATGACCGCAAAGGCGTGCTGCGGCGGCATGTTTTGAAAAACTCCCTGGTGGTCACGGTGACCTTCCTGGCTCAGACCATGGCGGAGATTGTGGCGGGCAGCATCGTGGTGGAGCAGGTCTTTGCCATTCCGGGGCTGGGACGGATGCTGGTGGCGTCCATTTCCAGCCGGGACTATCCCACTGTGCAGGCCATCGTGGTGATTCTGGCATTTTGGGTGGTGCTGGCCGGAACGGTGGCAGACCTCATCAACCAGCGGATCGATCCCCGCCTGCGGTTAGGAGGGCGTCCGGTATGAAGCGAAAACAACGAAACGGCTATTTGCTGGTCGGCGGAATTCTGGCCGGCTTTCTGGCTGCTGTGATTTTACTGGGCCTGTTCTGGACACCCTATGATCCTGCGGCCATGTCCGTGGGACCCAAGCTGGCCGGGCCCTCCCTGCTGCATCCCATGGGGACGGACAACTTCGGCCGGGATATTCTCAGCCGTGTCATGCAGGGGGCAGGGACCACCTGCACCATTGCCCTGGCTACCGTGGCCATCGGCGCGGTGGCGGGCACCCTGATCGGCGCTCTGACGGGATACTTCGGCGGCCTGGTGGATGAAGTGCTCATGCGGGTGGGCGATGCCCTGACCGCCTTCCCCAGCATTTTGCTGGCGCTGGTGGTGATCTCCCTGCTGGGACCGGGCAAAAAATACAATGTGGTGGTGGCATTGGGACTGGTGTTTATTCCCAGCTTTGCCCGGGTGACCCGGACAGCCTTTGCCTCCTTGCGGGATGTCAATTATGTCAAGGGCGCCCGATTGATGGGGGCTTCGCCGTGGCGGATTCTGGTGGTGCACATGCTGCCCAATACCACGTCCGTCCTGCTGCCGGCGCTGACCATCGGATTCAACAATGCCGTGCTGGCGGAGGCCTCCATGAGCTTTCTGGGCATCGGCGTCACGCCGCCGGATGCCTCCCTGGGGTACATGCTTTCCGAGGCCCAGAGCATGCTCACCACGGCCCCGTGGTACGCGGTGGCCACCGGCGGGACCATTGTGCTGCTGGTGTTCAGCGTGGGCCTTCTGGGTGAGGGCCTGCAGCGCCGTGACAAGGGGGTGGCATGATGCTGGAAATTCAAGACCTGCATGTGCAGTTTCATACCCGGAACCGGGAGGCGGTCTCGGGTGTGTCCCTGACGATCCATGACGGCGAGATTCTGGGCCTGGTGGGCGAGTCCGGCTCCGGCAAAAGCGTGACGGCTATGGCGGTGGCGGGGCTGCTGCCCCGCAGACAGTGCCGCTATTCCGGCCGCATCCTGCTGGACGGCACGGAGCTGCTTCATGCTGACCGGGCGCAGCTGCGCCGGGTACAAGGCAAAGCCATCGGCGTGGTGTTTCAGGAGCCTATGACCAGTATGGACCCCTTGATGAAGGTGGGGCGCCAGGTGGAAGAGGTGCTGGAGCTTCACACAGATCTGGATCCGCAGCAGCGGCGGCAGGCGGCGCTGGAGGCTCTGGCGGCGGTGGAACTGCCGGACCCGGAGGGGGTGTATGAGAAGTATCCCCATGAGCTCTCCGGCGGCATGCTGCAAAGAGCCATGATCGCCGCGGCCATCGTGATCCGGCCCCGGCTGCTGTTGCTGGACGAGCCTACCACGGCGTTGGATGTGACGATTCAGGCGCAGATTCTGACCCTGCTGAAAAAACTCAATCAGGAGTCCGGGATCTCCATGCTCTTCATCTCCCATAACCTGGCGGTGGTGCGCAAGCTTTGTGGCCGGGTGGCTGTGATGCAGCGGGGGGTGCTGGTGGAGGAAGGGGAGACGGATCAGGTTTTCTACCATCCGCAGGACCCCTATACCCAGCGGCTGATTGCCGCCATCCCCACCCGCCGGAGAAAGGAGGAGCGCCATGAGTGAAGATTTGGTGCTGTCGCTGCGCCATGTCACCAGCGGCTACCGGGACGGCGGCCTGTTCCGTCGCGGAGCGGTGCAGGAGGTGCTCCATGACGTCTCCTTCGACGTGAGGCACGGGGAGATTCTGGGCCTGTTGGGCGAGTCCGGCACGGGCAAATCTACCCTGGCCCGGACGATTCTGGGTATGCTCCGCCCGGACAGCGGGGAAGTGGTCCACTATACCAAGCGGCCCCAGATGATCTTTCAGGACCCGTACAGCTCCCTGAATCCTGCGTACAGCGTGGAGTGGACGCTGGAGGAGCCCCTTCGGATTTACGGCAAGTATGACCGGGCGGAACGCAAGCGCCGGGTGCGGGAGATGCTCTCCCGTGTGGAGCTGCCGGAGGAGTGCCTGAAGGCCCGGCCCGGGGAGCTCTCCGGCGGCCAGCGCCAGCGGGTGAGCATTGCGGCGGCGTTGATCCGGCGACCCCGGTTTTTGATTGCCGACGAACCGGTCAGCGCCCTGGATGTGACGATCCAGGCGCAGATTCTGGAGCTGCTGCGGCAGCTGCGGCAGGAGCTGGACTTGAGCTATCTCTTCATTTCCCATGATCTCAATGTGGTCTATCAGCTCTGTGACCGGGTGCTGGTGATGAAGTCCGGCCGCATTGTGGAGCAGGGAACGGTGGAAGAAATTTTTGAGCATCCCCAGGACCCCTATACCCGGCAGCTTCTGGAGGCGGCCCAATGACGCGGCTGCGGAGGCTGCTGGGGCAGCATCCCCGGCTGTATGGCTGGCTGGCGGCGGATCTGGTGGTGTTGGCGGCCTACGGTGTGTGCCGGGGGAACCGGGCGTGGATGAATGCGTTCGCCTCTCAGGTCACAGGACCTCTGAAAGAAGCGCTGGGACGTCTTTGCTACCACACGGAGATTTCCGTCATGGAGGTGCTGGCGGCGGCGCTGGTGATAGGAGCTGTGCTGTACATCCTGGGCAGTGTGGTGATGGTGGTCCGGACTTCCCGGGAACGCCGTGGACGGCGCGCCTGGGGGGCCGTTTTAGGGGCATTATGCACCGGCCTTTTGATCTGGGACGGATTTTGCCTGCTGTGGGGCGTCAATTACTGGACGGACAGTTTTCAGGATCTGTCGGGTATCTACGCCCAGCCGGTGCGCCAGGAGGATCTGACGGCCGTGACGGCGGAGTTTGCCCAGAAGCTGGCCCAGGCGGCAGGGGAGGTTCCGCGGGACGAAAACGGACTTTTTGCCGTCTCCCGGGAGGAAATTCTGGCGGACAGTCCCTACGTCTATGATGCGCTGGAGCAGCAGTTTCCCTTCCTGGCCTTTGACGATACCGGGGTCAAGGGAATGTATTTCTCCCGTCTGATGAGCATCATCGACTTTACCGGCTTCTACTGCCCCTATACGGGGGAAGCCAATGTGAATGTGGACAGCCCGGCCTGTCTGCTGCCATCCACGGCGGCCCATGAGATGGCCCACCAGAGGGGAATTGCCTCCGAGCAGGAGTGCAACTTCCTGGCGATTTTGGCGTCC
>ERZ1673736.4833-NODE-4833-length-10428-cov-5.186060_pt1 | contig 10428 bp, 7 predicted proteins | sample MGYA00580212_ERZ1673736 | MGnify/ENA primary metagenome ERZ1673736 (study PRJEB41218, sample SAMN15661752) | gut metagenome | host: Homo sapiens | place: Canada: London | collected 2015-08-20/2019-03-30 | study: EMG produced TPA metagenomics assembly of... | reverse complement strand
CTTTTAAGCGAGGTGTTAACATGAAAATTAACACCAATCTATCAAGCTTAATAGTGCAATCCAGCTTAAAGGCATCAACCAACGGATTAAATACAGCAATCGAACGTATGACAACTGGTTTTAAGATAAATCATGCGAAAGATAATGCTGCAAATTATTCAATTAATACAAAGTTATCAAGTAAGATTAGTGCATATCAGGTAGCTGAAGATAATGCAACGATGGGCTTAGAGCTTGTTCAAACCGCTTCTAAGAGTTTGTCGACTATGTCAAATCTAGGCTTAAGGTTAATGAATCTTGCTGTGTTAGCGGCAAATGGAACTAGTGCATCAAGTTCAATAGCAGCTTTGAATAAAGAAGCTGAACAATTAATCCGTGAAATTTATCGGGAAAAAAGTAACTGTAAGTATAATAACATTGCGCTTTGGGGTGATGAAGTAAACTTTCACAATGATGCAATGGACTTAAAACTAAATTCACAGGGCTTTTTGAAGGAAGTCAAAGTTCGTGATACATCTTCTATGACAGCGTTATCGTCAGTGGATTCAAATACGGTAATCTCAAACGGTGCGTATAAAATTTCGAGTGTCGGGGAATTTGCAAAATTGGCAGAAATGGTAAATGCAGGGAAGGTTACAGGGGGAGAATTTGTTCTGGCAGCTGATATTGATTTGAGTATATATTCTTCAGGTGCAGGTTGGACACCGATTGGTTCAGGAGATAATCCATTCCAAGTAAGTTTTGATGGAAACGGACATACGATTTCTAATCTGTATATTAATAGTGGAGACGGTGGTAAAGGATTATTTGGTAAAATTGCAAGTGGTTCAGAGGTGAAAAATCTCAGATTAGCAGATATATATATGCGAGCCTCTTGGAATAGCGGTGCTATCTGCTCATCCGTAGCTTCTGGCGGAATTGTTACAAATTGCAGCGTAGAGGGTGGAACAATGGTGGATAGCTCAAACGGTGCATATTATGGCGGTATAGCAGGCTCATGCGAAAAAGGAGGCATTTCTTATTGTTATACAGATTTAGACATTGGTGTTCGGCAATTTGCCGGCGGTATTGTTGGACAAGGATATGCAGAATATTGCCTTTCAAATGCGACAATAACCAGGGCTGGTGCTGCTGGCGGTATTTGCGGACGTGGCGGCAATGTAACAAATAGTGCTTTTTCTGGCAGGATTGTAAGCAACGAAGGCTCTATCGGCGGATATCATCGGGGAATGGGGTTCTGCTACTGATTGTTATTTTAGTGGAACAATAAGCGGAACGTACAATGTTGGCGGAATTATCGGAGCAGAGCGTTGGGGACACAATATGTCCAACAACTATGTTGCCGGAAGTGTGCAAGGAACTAATAATACAGGGATATTTGTTGGAAGTCTGTCTTCTAATATATCTTTGACAAATTCTTATTATGATTCAAGCAAGGTTGCTGGTTTGCCTGTATGTGGACTTGGTAATTTCAAAGAGTGCGATGTTGTTGATACATTTGCTTTTGCAAACTGGGATTTTCAAGTTGGTATAAATTCTACAGATTCTTCAATATTGAACTATACAATGCACATGGAAAATTTAGGCCTGTATGATATTTTAAATTCAGGGCTCAATTCTCCGAATTCTTTAGCTGTAATAGATAATTTTTTGAGCATAATTGAAAACGAACAGACCAAAATCGGTGCAATAGAAAACCGGCTTGAAAGTGCGTTAGAACAGATTGGAGTTGCGTATGATAATTTAGTATCAACCCGGTCAACCATTCTCGATGCAGATATTGCAGAAGAAAGCAGTGCTTATATTAGAAACCAAATTTTGCAGCAAGCTGCTATGACGCTTATGGCTACGGCAAACCAAACACCAGCTATAGCATTGCAGTTATTATAATTCTGCGTCACTGCGTTCGTTCACGCAAAAAAAAAGCTATGAACTTTTTATCGTGCATAGCTGTTGATTAGGGATATGTGTATCGTCGTTTTTTAAGGAGTATAGTTATATATTAGCAGTATATTTTTTAAATAAAATCATTAGAATGTATGATTTTGTAATGAATCTTAACAATTATTTTAGATAAGCTTTAAATAGGATAGCCGGGCTAATACTATGTGAGTACGCCTGCTTGGCATTTATATTATTGAAAAAAGATTATTATATATTAGAATTAGTAGTGTAGATTAGACGGGAGCATAATTGTATGAATATAGATAAAAAGAAATTAACAGTACAGATTCTTGCACTCATCGGACTTGCGTTATCGATAAAACTTGCATGCATCTATTATGTTGCTAATTATGAAAAATATGCATTATCAAGCTTTTGTTCTATAAGTGAGTTTGTTGATTGTGACGGAGCCGCAAGATCAACAGTATCACAGTTCTGGGGAATACCCCTTGCTTATTGGGGGATATTCTTTTATATAACAATACTTTTCTTAACTATTGTTGATAAATTAAAAGGAATTAGATTTTTAAAATTTCTAGAAGTCTTTAAAAATCCAATGTCTTATATAGCAGTTCTTGGTACTATCGCATTTACAGTATCAATGGTACTGGCCGGTCTGAGTTTCTTCAAAATACATAAGCTGTGTATTTTATTCGTAATAACAATTATTGCACTGGTCGCATTTTCTAGAAATTCTATCATAGATACTTTCAGGGACTTTATTGATGGTGCAAAAAAATATACAAAAACCTTTATTGTACTTGTGATTTTAGCCGCTTCATTCTTGTGCTACAGCGGACTGACATATAATTTTGTTCCTCATATCAAGAGAAGCAAATCAATCATGAAGTATCGTAAAATGACTTATAATCCATACAGAGTTAACGGTAACCAGCTCGGACCTGAGAATGCTTCTGTTGTTGTAGAACTTTATTCCGACTTTGTGTGCCCTCTATGTTATATTCATAATATAATGCTGCATCAGGCAGTGAGCGAGTTTTCAAATGTAAAAGTTGTACACCACAACTTCCCGTTTGATAAAGAATGCAACCCATATATAAGCGTGAATATGCACCCGGGAGCATGCTTTATGTCAAAAGCCGCAATAGCAGCAAGAAATCAGGGAAATTACTGGGGAATGAGTTCTATGCTATATGAAAATCAGCCATATAATGAGGCGGACGTATGGAAAATTGCTTCCGAACTAGGTTTAAATGCTGAAAAGTTTCAGCAGGACATGAATTCTCAAAATACAATGGATGAAATAGAAACCGAGTTGAAAAAAGCTCAAGACCTCGGCCTTGATGCTACACCAACAATGTTTGTAAATGGAGAAAAAATTGTCGGTGTCAAACCTTATTATGAGCTAAAGGAAATTTTGGTTAAGCATGGTGCAAAAAAATAACAAAATATTAATACATGCATGCTGCGGAATTTGTTCAGGATATCCCATTTCTTTACTTAAGGAGATGGGATATGAACCTGTTGTATATTTTTGTAATCCAAATCTTGATACAAAAGAAGAATTTGAAAGACGTTTAGAAGCTCAAAAAATTGTGTGTATGTATCACTGGGTTGATTTAATTATAGAAGAGTACCGGCATGAAGATTTTTTGCGAGTTGCTAACGGACTTGAAAATGAGCCGGAACGGGGCAGACGCTGTGATGAGTGTATAAAACTGAGATTAAAACAAGCAGCCCAAAAAGCTAAAGAGCTGGGTATAGGGTATTTTACAACTTCGCTTGTAATTAGTCCGCATAAGAACTTTTCTAAAATTACAGAGATTGCAAAATCTGTAGCAGGTGATTTGGAGTATATTGCAATAGATTTTAAGAAAAAAGACGGATTCTTAAAAACGAATACTCTTTCAAAGAAATTGGGTATATATCGCCAGAATTACTGCGGGTGTGAGTTTTCGAAAGGGCATTTGGATAAAGAGGAGATTAAGGATGGAGTGTAAGAGAGAAGAGAATTTATTGGAATGTACTTGCTCTGCAACAAAATGCGGCAACAGGGGAATTTGCTGCGAATGCGTAAGACATCATAGAGAAGCCGGCCAGATTCCGGGCTGCTTCTTTCCCAAGAGCGCAGAATTAAAACACGACAGAAGCATAGAATACTTTATTGAAGTGTATTCAAAACTGAAATAATAATTATAAACCGGTTTTAGAATCAAGGTTCAACTGCTTGGAAATTGCAAGAACAGAACATATTTCGTTTGCCATATCAATGAATGTTGAAAACGTGGTTTCCTTTGTGATACTTCCCATCTGGAACATGTCTTTGTCTACTTGTATAAGTACTATTAGTTCTTCGCCTGTAAACTCTGCTCTGATGTTTTTTGCTTTAAAAGATGTTTTTAGGTTTTCAAACCTTTTCATAAATAATGTTGTAAGAAGATAACGTGCTTCAACTTGATTTGTTGAATATGTATCAAATCTCTTTTCAAACTCAATGTCCTCAAGTACTATTTTTTGAAAAGGTTTAATCTTGTTTTTAGGCTTAAATGCATATTGCTTTTCAAAAATCACTGTGTGCGCCTTGATGCGTTTTGGTATTTTGAAACGCAGTATTACGCTTCTGGAATTCTCTACAGCTTTTTTTGCACGGCTGATAAGGACAATTGGACCAATGATAATTGTAAGCAAAATCCCTAGAATTAACCAAGTAATTATCCACATCTGGTTCAAGACAGCAGAAATAATTATAAGCGCAATTACTCCAAATGGAATAAGCTGCACAGCAAATACACCTGTCGCTACAGTGCTGATATTATTTAGTCCAACTCCCAATTTTGTTTCAATTATATCTGTCGGCACATCAAGTTCATGTCCGTAAATTATATCGTCAAAAGTTTTAATGCAGGATTGTGCAAATATCTCAAGTTTATCGAGTTGCAGGTTGTAGTTTTGCGGGCTTCCAGCCGTGTCATTATATTTATGCCATTTTAAATTACTTTCAAATATCTGGAGAAATTTTGGCATAAGCTGGCGTTTTAAAATCATTTCATAGTCGTCTTCAATATCCAAATAATATGTTGTTTGCCCTGCAACTGTAACTTTTTTTATTTTTTTGTTTTTAGAAAAGGCACAATATGATATTAGTATAATACCTGATATAATGGATAGTAGTATAAGGTATGGAAAAATAAAACTGCCTAAAAAACCAAGCAGAGTTGTTATTATACAGGTATGTTGAAGAAGAACCGGCAGCATATCTTCTTTTCTTTCTTTTTCATATTTTTTTAGTAGTGGTTCAACTTCTTGTTTAAAAAATTTTTTAATTTCTTGATATAATTCAGCTCTGTCTTTCATAATATAACCTTATCAGTATGTAAAATATCTGTCAAAATCAACATCCTCAAAGTTGCAGAGCAGATGAAAAATATCATCATCGTCATCCAATCTCTGAAAATTATATTCGTCAAAGAGCCAGTACTTAGGGTTAATGCCTTTTACTCTAACTATATTTTTGTCCTTTAATATCTGTAGTTTCTTTTTAACTTCGTCCAGCGGCAGATTTACAAGCTTAGCAAGCTCAACGGCAGTAATACCGTCTTCGTGGCTGTATTTTTCCGGGGTAAGGAACATGAGTTCCAGCCCTACCATTTTTAAATTTTTATCTTCAGCTTCCGAACTCATGCACTCATTATAACACTGTTATATCAATTAATCAATTTTGAAGTGTTTATAAAAGAGGGTGACTTTTTAGTCACCCTCTGAAGATTTTTACAAACCTGATTTTTTATTATTCATCAGAGCTTTTTGAATTCTTTCTTCACCGGTCAGAAAGTAATCAGAAGTTGCTAATAAGAGCGGATCCGTATCTTCTGATTGCCAGTTTGTGCCGAAAGCACTTTCGCCTTCTGCGAGTTCTTCTTTAACTTTTGTGACCAGAAGTTCTGCTAAATCCTGAATAGTGCAGTCTGACGAAAGAATTGTATCAGGATATGTTTCCGGCATTGATTCGTGATATTTTGCCTGGATGCCTTCTCGTACGGCTTCTGTGATATAATAATTCAAATATTTATCGACATTTACTTCGTCATACTCATAACCGTTTGCTTCCATTTGTTCTTTTATGTATGCCTTTAATTGCGGTTTCATTTGTTCAAGGTTAGAGTATATTTTTGCGGAGCTTGTATTTGTTGAAAAATTACCCCAGAGATTTTTACTGTTGAGAGCCGTATCTATATCCATGTAATCCCAATCAGTTGTCATAGAAGCAATAGTCGTACCGGCATCAGTCATTACGTTGTAATCAAATCCGCTGCCGTCAATTTTTTCAGGATCTTTGTCAAATTCTATATCCTGCATATCCGCTTTCATAGCTTTTTCTTCGTCAGACAGCAGGTAATCGGCTGTATTCAAAAGGTTATCTGTTATATTCATCGGAGCAAGCGGGTCTGTTTGCAAATGTTCTTTTAGTTTTGCATTAACCTCTTCAACAAGTTTATTAATGTCATAATTTTCAAAATTTGTAAGATTTCCTGCGACTTCAGTAATTACCGAGTCGATAAAAGTGTCAATTTCTCTGTCGGTAAATACATCAAGTGTTGTTTCCGCATAAATATCATTGTCAAAGATATCAGAGAGTGTTTGTTTGAAAGTATCTTTTTGGGCTGCTAAATCATCGTATACATTATTAATTGCTGTATCGTTCTTGGTATCATTTGTAGCAGCTGTATTGAGTTCTTTTTGCAAATCTGTTAAGCCCATAAGATGAATTTGTGCAGCAGTCATTCCGCCGCCTTTGGAAGCTTCTTCTCTGATTTTATCAATACTGCCTACAAGCTCTTGTGCAGAATAGCCTGTTATAGAATGCTCTTGCAAGAATTGTTCTGCAACTTTTTCTTTAAGTGTATTAGCAAAATCATTTAAAAGCGTTTTTCGACGCTGCGCACCGGTCATTGGAGTGCCGGTATTGTATATTTCCCGAATTTTGTCATAAATATCTTCAGGGTTTACATCTTTTATATTATGGTTATCAAGGAATTGAGTAATGGCTGACATTGAATAATTATCCTCGTTAAGTTCCGGGAGTAATAATTCACTAAGGTCATTGCGTATGCTTGTCATATTGGCGTACAAATCATTCAATTCGTCATAAGAAACAACTTCTGTTAATTGTGCATTTTCGACTGCGGCATTTAATTTTGTAATCAATTGTTCAAAAAGGGCCTTAGTTTCAACCTGTATAGGTGCATTGTCATAGGGCTGAGTCCATTTTACTTCTTTTACAGTTTCCGCAACAGTTTGTTCATATATGGTATTAAAGACATCATCACTCAGTTTATCACCGTACTGACTTTTTAATTGTTCTTTATATCCGTTAAGAATAATTGCTGTAGATGTATTTTTTGTAATAGGCAGTGTTTTTATATAAGTTCCAAACGCGGAACAATCGACTTTGATTCCATCCACTTCAACAATTGAGTCACTATTTGTAGTACTGTTACTCTTATCCGTTTCTTCTACATTGGTGGTTTTATCACTTTCAGCATTATTAAAGATTTCATACGTTTTGTTTATTGAATTATCTATTTTTTCCATGACTGTGTCAATTAATAATGCTAATAGTTGATCTTCCGACGAAACATTTTGACCGTTAATTTGAATATCTGGTTTCATCTCATATTTTTTTGTTTCGCTATTCCATTCAAAATATTTATCAATATCTGTTTTTGTAAATCCTTTTTGCAATAATTTAGTCATCTCTTGCACTTGATAAGCTTTTAATTTAAAAGAATCATCTAAAATAATAGTTGGCTGATTATTTGTACTTGTAGTTTCTTGTTTGTTTTGTTCTTCTTTTTCTTCAACTTCTGCTGGTTCTACCTTTTTCTTTAAAATAAGCTGCGGCTGTACCAGTTTGTGATTACTAATAAAAGTCATTTTGGCTCCTTTCTTTTACGTAACGTTTTATACAAAATGTTATGTTTAATAAAATTACGCAGAAATAAAGCATTACAAGAAAAAATACATATTAAAGTAAAAAAATAATTAAAATCTCAATGGCTAAAAAAGCAAATATAACAAGATTTTAGCAACTAAGATAACAATATGTATAAAATGTTCTACTTTTTATTACGGCATATTTTTTGTAAACTTTAATCTTTTTATATATATCGTTACAAAAATTTACAATATAATGGAAGCTCTATATATTTGAAAATATAAATAGTCTTGAAATATAATATAGATATGGAAAAAGGTTTACAAAATACAAAAAATGCTATAATTTGGCTGTGTTTGGCGCATTTATTTGCGGATGTATACAGCGGTTTTTTAAATCCAATTATGCCTTTTATTGCAGCAAAACTCGGGTTTTCAATGGCAGTTGCTACTATTATTATTAGTATTTCACACATTTGTTCATCAATGCTTCAGCCTATATTTGGCTTTTTTGCAGACAATATTTTGAAGCGATTTTTTATATTCTGGGGGGTAATACTGGCGTCACTGTTTATTCCATTGACCCCTGCTGCACCGAATGTATTTATACTTCTTATCTTTATGATATTAGGCAGTTTGGGCGGAAGCTTTTTCCATCCTCAGGCAATGGGGTTTATAAATTACTTCTCCGGTAAAGATTGTTCAAATACAATGGGTATTTTTATGAGCATGGGCTCGCTAGGGTTTGCATTCGGCCCTCTTATGGCAACATGGATAACCCAGTTTTTGGGGCTCGATGTCGTTTCTTATACTTCTCTATTTGGGCTTGCTTTAGCGTTTATGATGTTTATATTTGTACCAAAGCTTTCTAGAATAGAGAAGCAGCCTGAACACAAGGATTTTATTATCTCTTTTAAAGAAATTCTTGGCTGTCGTCAAATGAACTACTTGATGTTAGTTGCAATGATGAAATCTCTTATAACCAGCAGCTCCTGTATATTACTTCCATTCTTATGGAAATCAATGGGTTATTCGCCTATTTATATAGGTTTTGCTTTATTCTTATTTGTATTTGCCGGAGCATTAGGTTCATTTTTAAGCCCTAAAGCTGAAAGAATATTTGGTTCAAAACCTGTAGTTTATTTTTCTATGTGGGCAACTTTCCCAATGATGTTAATTTTCGGATTAATTTATAAAACACAGCCGGTTTTGTCTATACTAGTATTTTTTATAATAGGTTTTACAACAATGCTTGCACAGCCTGTCACTATGGTTTGGGCACAAAGGACGCTGCCGAAGTATAAAAGTATTGTGGCCGGGTTTATCAATGGTTTTTGTGTGGGTACGGTAGCGCTTTGTATGTCGGTTTTAGGGGCTGTTGCACAAAAATTTGGCATTATGAATGTTTTGATTATTCTAAGTACTGTCCCTGCAATGGCATCCTATTTTGTAAAATTCCTTAAAGAGGTGAAATAATTTTGTATTTTGCTTTGCCTATTTCCCCCTTTCTGGTATAATATTTTAGAGCTTATGAAGGATTTGATTAAGAATATAATATATAATCTAAAAAATATGAAGAGGCTGGATAAATACATCCTTAAGCAGGTAATTGAGATGTTTATTATGGGTGTACTTGTTTTTACCTCAATCATTTTTGCTTCCGATACTTTTATAACTCTTATCAAACAAATTTCAATGTACGGCATTCCTTTTAAGTATGCAATTCTTATGATTATTCTTCACCTTCCGGAAGTTTTTGTGATGACAATTCCAATGGGAGTATTGCTTGCAACAGTAATGACGTTGAACGGCTTGAGTTTGAGTTCAGAGATAACTGTAATGAGAGCGTGCGGAATCGGGTTGAACCGTATCGCTAAACCAATATTTATTTTTGCGATTGTTATGGCTTGTATAAGCTTTGTTATTAATGAAACTGTTGTACCTTTTTCAACAAGATTATCAACAAAGCTGGCGGGTGTGGCCTTTAGTCAGAAAAATGTTCCGGAAGGTAAACAGAACTTTACTTTTAAAGAAACAAAAGAAGGCGGATTGCTTAAACGTTTATTCTATGTTGGTGACTGCACAGATTCAAAACTGCATAATATAACTGTTTTAGATGCTTCTAAGGAAGGAACAATACAAGTGCTTCAAGCAAGAGAAGGCGCTACAACACCTGGTGGATGGATATTCCAAAAAGGTGCTATATATACGGTTACAGATAGTGGAAAAACACTTGATACAACTCTTTTTGAACATACTAATATTAAATTTGGAATGGATTTGACAAAAGAATTAGATAAGAATCTTGCAAACCAGCATAATTTCATTCAGCTCTGCAGTGTTCTTGCTAAGTCAGATATTCCGGATAAACACATTTTGAAAATAAGCTTATTTGATAAAATAGCATTACCGCTTACCACTATAGTACTTGTATTGATAGGTGTTCCGTTAGCGATAACTCCTCCGAGAGTAAGGTATAATAGAGGGTTTTTGTTTAGTATTCTGATTATTTTTGCTTATTACTTAATCAGAGCTTTGTCAATATCTTTTGGAGAAGCCGGATCATTAACACCTATGCTCGCAGCGTTT
>ERZ1673736.4819-NODE-4819-length-10450-cov-25.391919_pt1 | contig 10450 bp, 11 predicted proteins | sample MGYA00580212_ERZ1673736 | MGnify/ENA primary metagenome ERZ1673736 (study PRJEB41218, sample SAMN15661752) | gut metagenome | host: Homo sapiens | place: Canada: London | collected 2015-08-20/2019-03-30 | study: EMG produced TPA metagenomics assembly of... | reverse complement strand
AAAAATGAACCTATACCACCTCATTCCCCTCTATATAACAGGTGCACCCAAAAAGACAACAAAATGATTCAACAAGAAACAAGGAGGAACGGCCATGGATGAGCAGTGGGCCAAAAGCCTGGCATGCAGGGTTGCGGCGGGAGACCGGGAGGCATTTGACGAGTTGATGAGACATTTTTATCCGGGCCTTCTGCGGGCAGCGTATCTGATCGCAGGAAACAGGGCAGACAGTGAGGACATTGTTCAGGAGACATTTACTGCCTGCTGGATCAACCGGATGCGGATCCGGGATCCGGAGCATATAGGGAAATGGCTTTATCGAACCATGACCAGAGAAGCATGGCGGGTGGGAAGAAGGAATAGGAGAGAACAGCCTGTAGAGGAGGTGCTTTCTGAGGATACCTCCGGAAATGGATCTGTGCTGGATGATGTAGTAAATGCTTCCGGAAGGCAGGAACTGTTTGCAGCTATAGCAGCTCTTCCGGTCAAACAGCGTACTGTTTTAGTGTTGTATTATTATAATGGAATGTCCACACGGGAGATTGCAGCAGTGGCGGGCTGTTTGGAAGGAACTGTAAAATCCCGGCTGTTTACAGCCAGAAAGAATCTGAAGACAGCGCTTACAAAGGAGCGCGCCATGGGAAGGGAGGCACTTTTATGAAGCAGCTGACAGGCAGAGAAGATGAAAAAATGGATTCGTTTCTCCGGAATGCATTGAAGGAACAGGCAGAGACGCTGGCGATCGGGCCAGAGCAGACAGAACGGATGTGCAGAGGCGTTTATCAGAGAATAGAGGAGGAAGGTTCAATGAGAAAAACATGGAATATGAGGAAAACAGCTATTTTGGCAGCAGCAGTATGTATGGTTGGAGCAATGACCGCAGTGGCGGCAGGGCAGGTAAAAACGGCCATATCCTCCTCCAGCCATGCGGAGGATTTCACGGAATACAGCCAGCTGGCAGAAAAGGAAGAGCAGCTGGGGCTTAAAACAAAGGCGCCAGAGGCATTTTCAAACGGATACCGCTTTGCATATGGTACTCCTGTTTACAGCAGGGGAGAGGATGAGCAGGGAAATGTGGTAAAGGAGCAGCAGGATCTGTCTCTGATGTATTCAAAGGAAAACATGGCGGATCTGAGCCTGAATATCGAACACGGCAATTTATTTGATGAATCCGATGCTCCCGATCAGACCGCCGTGCATGAGGGGATTACCTTAAAGTACAGCCAGGATCATTACCGTATGGTTCCCCCGGATTATGAGCCAAGCGCAGAAGAGAAGGCCCAGGAGGCAGCCGGAGAGCTGGTTATTTCATACGGTACAGACCGGGTGATCGACCAGACAGCCCAGACGCTTACCTGGGAGGACAACGGACAGTTTTATACTCTTCTGGGCTTTGATGTGGAAATGACGCCGGAGGAATTTTACCAGATGGCAGGAGAGATCATAGACGCAGAATGATCTATGAAGCTTTGCAGGCCTCTACAAAAAGCCGGAACAGCCCCATGGCCGCCGGGTCATTCTGCCAGAGATATTCCGGATGCCACTGTACCCCAAGAAAAAAGGGGTAATCCGGCTTTTCTACAGCCTCGATGACTCCATCCGGAGCCCAGCCTACAGGTATAAGGCCCGGAGCAGCATCCTTAATGGCCTGATGATGCTGGCTGTTGACAGAAATACGCTCCAGGCCGCCGGAAGCCTTTGACAAAAGGCTTCCCTTTTTTATATCCACATGATGAGACGGCACGGTATAGTAAAAGGGCTGCTTATGAGCCAGAGGAAAGGTTCGCTCCATCTGGCTTGGGATATCCTGGTAAATGGTTCCGCCAAGAGCCACATTTAAAAGCTGTATGCCCCGGCAGATACCTAAAATGGGCTTTTTCAGCTCCATGGCAGCTTTAAGGAGGCGGATTTCCATGGAATCTCTGACAGGAGATACATTCCCGCAGGCAGAATGTGTTTCATCCCCAAATAAAAAGGGATGAAGATCCGGGCCGCCAGAAAAGAGAAAGCCGTCACACATGGCGGCCAGCTGGCGCCAGTCCTCGTCGGTGCCCTCCAGAGGAAGAAGGATCGTCAGACCGCCGGCTGCCCGGATTGCTCTGGGGTAGGTGGGGCGGAGGCTGGTGTCGTCATTTTCTGTATTATGTGAAGGTGTGATACCGATGATGGGTTTTACAGGTGTCATAAGAATCCTCCTTAACAAAAAAAGACCACTGCGCGTCTGCCTTTTGGCATATGCAGTGGTCTTTTATGTAGCTGAATTAAGCCTCGATAGCGCCTGTTGGGCAAGCAGCTGCACAAGTTCCGCAGTCGATGCAAGCGTCAGCGTCGATAACGTACTTGCCGTCTCCCTCAGAGATTGCATTTACTGGACATTCGCCAGCACAGGTTCCGCAGCTTACGCAAGCGTCAGTAATTACGTGTGCCATAATGAAAGTACCTCCTTTATTTAATGTATACATTGTTCTTATATTCTATACTAAAACTCTTAATTATTCAAGAGGAAAATGCTGCCGGAAAGGCAGGGGATTGTACAAATTTGAAAGCAATCCCCTATAGTCCCCGGCTTTCCCTCATTCCTTTCAGGATGATATGGCGGGCTTTTGCAGCTGCTTCTTTTGAAAGAGGAGCAGTATGTTCAAGGGGATATGGGATTCCCAGATTTTTGTATTTCACCTTTCCCATATCGTGATAGGGCAGTACGTCCAGAGCCTTAATATTGGAACGCATTCCCAGATATTGGCCAAGCCTTAGAAGATATTCCTCCTGGTCAGTGATTCCCGGAACCACTACATGGCGGATCCATACAGGGATTTTCTTTTCCTCAAGATAAGATTCAAAGTCCATCACCGGCTGCTGGGGCTGGCTGCAGAGCTTTTCATGCTCCGTCGGGTCAATGTGCTTGATATCTAAAAGCACCAGATCGGTTACAGCCATCAGGCGGTCAAACTGTTCCAGGACAGCCGGATTTTCCGGATGGAAGGTGATGCCGGAGGTGTCCAGACAGGTGTGGATGCCCCTTTTTTTTGCCTCTGTAAAAAGCTCCGTCACAAAGCGGATCTGCATCAGGGGTTCCCCGCCGCTGACTGTGATTCCACCTTTGGTATAGAAATGCTTCATTTTATCATACTGGGCTAAAAGCTCCTCCACTGAGGTGAGAGTGCCGCCCTTTGGATCCCAGGTATCGGGATTATGGCAGTAAAGGCAGCGCATGGGACATCCGCTTAAAAATACTACCATGCGGATTCCCGGCCCGTCTACCGTACCGCAGCTTTCAATGGAATGTACCCGTCCTGACATAATGAAAACCTCCGTTTCTTAAAAGCCGCAGGCAGATGCCGGAATGCATCTGCCTGTTCGGTCATCATATGATTAAATAGCGTCGTGGAAGGTTCTGGAAATAACCTCGTCCTGCTGTGCCTTTGTGAGCTTGTTGAAGTTTACGGCATAGCCGGAAACGCGCACAGTGAGCTGAGGATATTTTTCAGGATGAGCCTGAGCGTCCAGAAGAGTCTCTTTGGAAAATACATTTACATTTAAGTGATGTCCTCCCTCAGCGGCATATCCGTCTAACAGGGATACCAGGTTGTCGATCTGTGCCTCGCTTGCTTTTACCATAGTGATTGTCCTCGCTTTCTTAAAAATAAAGTTGGTTAAATGCTGCTTAAGCTTCCTCGCTGTCTGCTTCCGTGTCCAGACCCTCAAAAAGGTTTCCGCCCACTTCACAGCCGGCGCAGCCGTTTAATTCTACTTCCAGGTCGCCCATGAAGACCTGATCGTCCTTTCCAAGTGCTCCCGGAATAATGGAGAATGTGTTGGAAATACCGTCCTGCGCATCACGGAATGGAAGCTTCGCTACAGATGCCAGGGAAGCAACTGCGCCGTGGCTGTCTCTGTGGTGCATAGGGTTGGCGCCTGGTGCAAAGGGCTGTCCGGCCTTTCTTCCGTCAGGAGTAGAGCCGGTATTCTTTCCATAAACTACATTGGAGGTAATGGTTAAAATGGAAGTGGTAGGGATACCGCCTCTGTAGGTGTGATTTCCCTTGATATAGCTCATAAAGGTGTGTACAAGGTCAGAAGCAATCTGATCCACCCGGTCATCATTATTTCCATATTTCGGGAAATCTCCCTCTACAATGTAATCGGTTACAATGCCCTTTTCGTTGCGGACGGTCTTTACCTTTGCATACTTGATGGCAGATAAGGAGTCAGCCACAACGGACAGGCCGGCAATACCGGTTGCAAACCAGCGTGTTACCTTCTTGTCATGAAGAGCCATCTGCAGGCGTTCATAGCAGTAGCGGTCATGGTTGTAGTGGATGATGTTTAAGGCATTTACATAAACGCCTGCCAGCCATTTCATCATATCCTTATACTTGTCCATTACCTCGTCATAATCCAGGTATTCGCTGGTAACGGGGCGGTACTTAGGTCCGATCTGCTTGCCGGAGATCTCGTCTACGCCGCCGTTGATGGCATAGAGCAGACACTTTGCCAGGTTAGCTCTTGCGCCGAAGAACTGCATTTCTTTGCCCACGCGCATACTGGAAACACAGCAGGCGATTGCGTAATCATCACCATGTGTTACACGCATGAGGTCGTCATTTTCATACTGAATGGAGGAAGACTCAATGGAGGTTTTTGCGCAGAAGCGCTTAAATGCCTCAGGCAGCCTTGTGGACCACAGTACGGTCAGATTTGGCTCAGGCGCAGTACCCAGGTTCTTTAAGGTGTGCAGGTAGCGGAAGGACATCTTTGTTACCAGAGGACGTCCGTCCAGGCCGATGCCGCCGATGGACTCAGTTACCCAGGTAGGATCGCCGGAGAACAGTTCATTGTACTCAGGAGTACGGGCGAATTTCACCAGACGCAGCTTCATGATAAAGTGGTCTACAAACTCCTGGATTTCCTGCTCGGTGTACGTTCCTGCCTTTAAGTCGCGCTCGGCATAGATATCTAAGAAGGTTGAGGTGCGTCCCAGGGACATAGCTGCGCCGTTCTGCTCCTTTACGGCTGCCAGATAGCCGAAGTACAGCCACTGGATGGCTTCCTTTACATCCTTTGCAGGCTTTGAAATATCAAAGCCGTAGATGCGTCCCAGCTCCTTTAATTCCTCAAGTGCACGGATCTGCTCGGAAAGCTCCTCCCGCTCACGGATTACATCAGAGTACATAATGGTTCTGGTAGAATCCTTTTCCTCTTTCTTCTCTTCGATCAGAGCATCTACACCGTAAAGCGCTACACGGCGGTAATCGCCGATAATGCGTCCACGTCCGTAGGCATCCGGAAGACCGGTGATGATGTGGCTGGAACGGCAGGCTCTCATCTCCGGGGTGTAGGCGTCAAATACGCCCGCATTGTGGGTTTTTCTGTGCTTTGTGAAAAACTCTACGATTTCAGGGTCTACCTCATAGCCGTTGTCCTGGCAGGCCTTTACTGCCATGCGGATACCGCCGTAAGGCTGCAGCGCCCGCTTAAAGGGTTTGTCTGTCTGGAAGCCCACAATGGTTTCTTTATCTTTATCCAGGTATCCGGGGCCATGAGACGTAATGGTGGAAATGATCTTGGTATCCATATCCAGTACGCCGCCGGCCTCACGCTCTTTGGCAGAGAGCTCCATTACCTGATTCCAGAGAGCCTCTGTATTTTTTGTAGGCCCTTCAAGGAAGGCGTCATCGCCGTCGTAGGGGGTGTAGTTTTTCTGGATGAAGTCGCGGACATTGATTTCATGCTGCCATACACCTGGTGTAAATGTGTTCCATTCTGTTCTCATGGACGTTTCCTCCTGTAAAATGTGATTTGGGGATACTTTTTGGGGTATCTCTTTGAATAAAGTTAGTCTACTATAATTTCATGAAAAAATCTGTTGCAAATGCAACAAATCAATAAAATTGTATACTGTATCCCCAAAAATACATAACTTTAGACAAACAATACTATACCAGAAAAATTGAAAAATGATACAGGAAAATACAGGGCTTGCCAAAAAAAACAAAATGTATTATGCTGATAAAAGCGAATAAAAATGCGCAGAATACTTTTAATATGAAAGTATTACAGATAATAAGGAGGAAAATACAGATGAAGATTGAAAAGACAATGCTCATCGGCGAGCTGATCCAGATGCATGAGCTGATCCCTCAGATGCTGATGGGCGCTGGTATGCACTGCTTAGGCTGCCCGGCTTCTCAGGCTGAGTCTCTGGAAGAGGCCTGCATGGTACATGGGATTGACTGCGATACCCTGGTATCCCAGATGAATGAAATTCTTGCTGATAAGTAAGACAGGTCTGCATATGCGGAGACAGGATAGGGCTGCTTTAAGATGCTTTTGGGGCATTTAAGGCAGTCTTATTTTTACGATAGGAGGTATTTGGAGAAATGGGGCGTTTTAAACCCTTTGCAGCCTGTGTGTTTCCGGCCGTATTTGCCTTTGCGCTCTCCGGGATCTATGCGATCGTAGACGGATTTTTCGTAGGACGCAGCATTGGAGATACGGGACTTTCGGCCATCAATATTGCATATCCGGTCACTGCCCTGATCCAGGCAGCGGGTACAGGGACCGGTATGGGAGGAGCGGTTATGTATTCCGTTCGTCTGGCAGAAAAGAGGGACAGCGAGGCGGAGAATTTTATGAAGGGCGTCTTTTTTATCTTGCCCTTACAGGCATTCTGCTTACAGTCATTTTATTTCCCTTAACAGACCCTCTGCTGTCCCTTATGGGAGCAGATGGAGAGCTGATGAAGCCCGGACGGGAATATCTGTCCGTTATTGTTCTGGGTTCTGTTTTTCAGGTCTTTGGAACCGGCGTTGTACCGCTGATTCGCAATCAGGGAAAATCGATACAGGCCATGTACTGTATGATCGGCGGTTTTGTGACTAATATTTTTTTAGATTATCTCTTTGCCTGGGTTTTACGGCTTGGAATGGCGGGAGCGGCCTGGGCCTCTGTGGCAGGACAGGCCGTCACCATGGCAGGCGGCCTTTTGTGTATGAGAGGGCAGAAAATCCCGGTGGGGATCCCGCGCCAGGCGCTTTCCGTTTTTTTCAGCATTTGGCGGATCGGGCTGGCTCCCTTTGGAATTACCATGTGCCCGATGATTTCGCTGCTCCTTATGAACCGGGCGTCCCTTCAGTACGGAGGTTCTGAAGGTGTGGCCTGCTATGCCTGTATTGCCTATGTGATCACAATTATGTATCTGATCCTTCAGGGGGTGGGGGATGGGAGCCAGCCTCTGATGAGCCGCTTTTACGGCGAGGATAATAAAAAAGAGGTCCGCATTACGCGGACCATGGCGTATGCAGCCGCCGCCGTCATGGGAGTGGCGCTGGCAGTGCTTTTGTATTGGTGCAGAAACGGGATCGGAGTTCTGTTTGGAGCATCCGAAACCGTATCTCTGGCAGTTGGAACGGATCTGTATATATTTCTGGCGGCGGTGCCGTTTCTGGCCTTTCTGCGAGTTACAACTGCCGGCTTTTACGCCACAGAACAGACCCGATTTTCCTATATGATCGTTTATGGAGAACCCATATTTTTAGCCCTTCTGCTTCCTGTGCTCCCGGCCTGGATGGGATTAAAGGGCGTCTGGTGGAGCCAGACCGGAGCCCAGATCCTTACGGCCCTTATGGGCTGGGGGCTTAAGCTCTGGTCAGACCGGGTGCATGGATACACTGCAGATGCGGTTTAATCCAGATCCTTTGGCAGCAACAGATTCAGTGTCACTGCAGTAAGGGTAGCGATTACTACGGGAGAGGTTCCGAAAATGGTTTTCGCCCATTCCGGGAACTGTGCGAAGCAGTCTGCTACCTGGATTACGCCGATGCCCAGGGCAACGGATAAGCCTACAACGGCTGTATTTCTGGTATTAAGTCCTTCTTTTACCACAAGCTTAATGCCGGTCATGGCGATCATGGCAAATACGGATACGGTAGCGCCGCCCAGTACGCAGGAGGGAACAGTAGTCAGCAGGGCAGAAAACTTGGGAATCAGTCCTGCCAGCACGATCATCACTGCAGCCAGTCCCAGAACCACGCGGTTTACGACCTTTGTCATGATGACAATACCTACGTTCTGGCTGAAGGTTGCAGTAGGAAGTCCGCCGAAGAGGGAGCCGATGATACTGATGATACCGTTTCCGATGATGCCTCCGGACATTTCTTCAGATTGAACCGGACGGTTTAATCCGCCGCCTGCGGTTGAAGTAAAGTCGCCCATGATTTCCAGAGAGCCCACCACAAACATGATCGCCATGGAAATGATGGCTGTAATGTCAAATTTCATTCCGAAGTATAAGGGTGGGGTGAACTGGAACCAGCTGGCCTCGCCTATGCTTTCAAAGGAAACCATTCCCAGCGCAAGTACTGCCAGATAGCCGCAGACAATGCCGATGAGGATAGAGGCCATCTTGCAGATTCCTTTTGTAAAATAGTTAAAAAAGGTTACGATTACCAGTGTAAAGATTGCCAGAGCCCAGTTTTTTACGCTTCCGAAATCCGGCGCTCCGGAGCCGCCCGCCATATAGGTAATGGCGGTAGGGTACAGGGAAAGTCCGATGGTAAATACTACTGTTCCCGTTACCAGAGGAGTGAAAATTTTACTTAGCTTATTATAAAATAATCCTACAAGGATTGCCACAAAGCCGCCTGCCAGCTGTGCTCCCAATATGGTGGGCATTCCGAACTGTGTTCCCAGGGCAATCAGCAGGGGTACATGGGCAAAGCTGGCGCCCATGATAACGGGAAGCCCTGAGCCGCAAAGCCGGAAGGGTGGAAAGAGCTGTATGAGTGTGGCAAGCCCGGAGATCAGCAGAGAGGCCTGAATTAAGCGGACCTGATCGGATGCGCTTAATCCGGTGACTCCGGAAAGAATAATGGCCGGTGTAACGCAGCCCACGATCATGGCGACTACATGCTGGGCGGCCAGAGGAAGGGCCTCTGAAAACCGCGGGATGCCGTTTACTTCTGTTACTTTAGCGTATTGCTTCTGACTCATTTTACCTTCTCCTTTCTGTGGACTGTGGCCTTATGGCTGATTGAGATAGTCAGTCACAAGAGCATTGGCCTCCTCTGTAACCTTCTCTTCATCAATTCCGGTGAGCTTTCCTTCTTTCACCACAACATTTCCATTTACAACCGTATAATCCACGCTGCTCTTTAAACCAACGGTGCAGAGCATGGAGGTTACGTCAAACTGAGCGCCCACCAGCTCCAGCCGGTTTAAGTCAACAAGGAAGAAGTCGGCAGCCATACCAGGAGCAATCCGTCCCAGCTTTTCACGGCCTAAGAGGCTGGCGCTGCCTGCAGTTGCCATTTTTAAGATATCATATCCGCCGGGGGCCTGATTGCTGCTGTTTAAGCGGTGGAGAAGGTAGGCCACGCGCATTTCCTCCAGCAGGTTGGAGCCGTCATTGCTGGCGGAGCCGTCTACCGCAAGGCCTACGGGAACACCCAGTTCAAGCATCTGAGGAATCTTCGCAATGCCTGAGGACAGCTTCATGTTTGAAATCGGACAGTGGGCAACTCCGGTTTTGGTTCGGGCCAGATATTTAAGCTCTTCATCAGTAAAATGAATTCCGTGAGCATACCATACGTCATCCCCTGTCCAGCCCAGGCTTTCCATATATTCCAGAGGGCGCATATGAAAATGGCTTAAGGTGAAATTTTCCTCATCCTTCGTCTCTGCCAGATGGGTGTGGAGGCGTACCTTCAGCCTGCGGGCCAGCTTTGCAGATTCGCGCAGCAGCTCTCCGGATACGCTGAAGGGAGAACAGGGAGCCAGAGCTACCTGATGCATGGCATAAGGGTCCGGGTCATGGAACTTCTTTACGGCCTCTTCGCAGTCGGAGAGGATTTCATCCACGGTCTGAACCACGCTGTCAGGAGGAAGCCCTCCATCCTTTACGCTTAAATCCATGCTTCCTCTGGTGGCATGGAAACGGATACCGAGGGCGTCTGCCGCTGCAAACTGAGCGTCCAGAATCCCCGTGTTGTGGCCCTTGGGGAATACGTAGTGGTGGTCCAGACAGGTGGTACAGCCGTTTTTCAGAAGTTCGCCCATACCTGTAAGAGAACTGTAGTACGCTACGTTCTCATTTACATTTTTCCATATTTCGTATAAAGTTTTCAGCCATGGAAACAGCTCCATGTTCTGTACCTGAGGTAAATTCCGACTGAATGTCTGATATAAATGATGGTGTGTATTGATTAAACCGGGATACATCACCATATGGGATGCGTCGATCACATCATCCGCTGTCATGTCCTCCTGCCCGATCCGGGCAATGATTCCATCCTGTACCAACACATTTACGCCATTCAGTACGCGGTCATCTGTGTCACATGTTACAAGATGTTTTACATTTTTGATAAGTAGTGTTTTCATATCACTGACCTCCTTAAAATCATCTGTGCATCATTGACTATATGACTGGTATACTGCTGGCGGTAAAAGG
>ERZ1673736.4818-NODE-4818-length-10451-cov-4.775298_pt1 | contig 10451 bp, 8 predicted proteins | sample MGYA00580212_ERZ1673736 | MGnify/ENA primary metagenome ERZ1673736 (study PRJEB41218, sample SAMN15661752) | gut metagenome | host: Homo sapiens | place: Canada: London | collected 2015-08-20/2019-03-30 | study: EMG produced TPA metagenomics assembly of... | reverse complement strand
CGTGGGATAGTCTTTTGTAATATCATTGCGAAACGCATCAATTTCTTTAGATACGCCCTCGACTGGCATAACAAGAGACGTGTTATTCAAATCCTGCATGGTGAGTTTTTCTTTGCATGCCAGCCTGTGATTTTTTGCAACCGCACAGCAGATGGGAGTCCGTTTCAACTCAAGAAACTGGCACAGACTGTTCCAGCCAGCAGAGCCATAAATGCCCTCGAACAGGTCGTACTGTATACCCAGTGCAGAAAAAACTTCACCGCGGTTTTGATACTCAGCCATCGGAAGGATTTCAATTTTTAATTCCGGATGATTTTCACTGATCCGAGCCCAAAAATCCGGCAGCACTCGACATTTATACAGTAGTGAAGTGCCGATTCGCACCGTAGTCTCCGAAGATTTTGCCAATATCCGCGCCTTATTCAATGCGTTCTGTGATAACCGAATAATCGTTCTGGCATCTTCGTACAGAGAACGTCCGGCTGGTGTCAACTTTACTCCATGATTGGAACGAGTAAACAGCTTAAAGCCGCAGCTTGCTTCCAGTAAATTGATTTGCTGAATAATTGCAGGCGTCGAAATATACATTGCTTCAGCAGCTTTGCTGAAACTGCCCAAATCCGATGCTTTGATAAAGGCATCTAACTGAGGGTTATACATTTCCATTCCTCCTGTATAAAGTTATCGCTTTATGCCATGATAACATATCCGCACTTCCGAAACAAGCCGCATCGGGTATATACTTTATATATCATCAGGCTTAAAGGAGCAGCACAGAGATATGACAGATAAAATAGAGCTTTTTGAGCGAACACCGATCCGGCAGGCGGCATTGACATTGATTGTCCCTACGGTCATCAGCCAGCTTGTTATGCTGGTTTATAACATGGCGGATACATGGTACATCGGGCAGACAGGCGATCCGTATCAGGTTGCGGCGGTCACAGTTACTTATCCGATTTTTATGCTAATGAATGCCCTTGCAAACCTGTTCGGCATTGGCGGCAGTAGTTTACTTTCCCGTATGCTCGGAGGCGGAGAACAGAAAAAGACAGGAGCCATCGCTGCATTTTCATTGTGGGCGGCAGGCGGCGTGACGCTTTGTTATTCTCTGATTTGCCTGCTTTTTGACCGGCAATTTCTTACCCTGCTGGGGACGGATGCAGGAACGCTGCCTTATGCACAGGATTATCTTTTCTGGACTGTGGTGATTGGCGGGCTTCCTACTGTATTGAACATGGTGTTGGCGAATATTGTGCGCGCTCAGGGAGACGCCCGGATTTCAAGCATTGGTATGTCGATTGGCGGTGTGCTGAATATGGTGATGGACCCTGTGTTCATTTTCCTTATGAGAATGGGCGTTGCAGGCGCAGCGCTTTCCACCTGCCTTTCCAACACCGTTTCGCTGATATTCCTGCTGATCCATGTGATTCGCAGCCGAGAAACAAGCCTCGTAAAAATTCCGTTGCTTCCACAACCTACGGAACGCAGCCGCCGCATGGAAATTTACTCCATCGGAACACCTGCGGCCTTACAGATTTTGCTGGCGGCTGTTTCCAATGCCGTGCTGCTTCGCTTCATGTCGGCTTATCCTGTGGCTGCTATTTCCGGCATGGGCGTTATGCAGAAGGTCGAGAGCATTCCTTTTCAGGCAATTATGGGAATCTCAGACGGTGTGCTGCCGTTGGTAGCTTATAACTTTGCTTCCGGCAATCGGGAACGGATGAATCAGGCGGTTCGCTTTGCATTAACACGAGGTATCGCCTGTGCAGGAGCCTGTTTCCTGTTGTATGAAACGGCAGCCCCATGGATCGTCCGCTTCTTTATCAATGACGCACAATCCATTCTCTATGGTGCCGCCTTTGTTCGACTGCGTGTACTGGCACTGCCCTTTATTACGGTAGAGTTTATGCTGATCGCAGTCTTTCAGGGCATCGGCGGTGCAAAGCAGGCGTTCTTCCTTTCGCTGTTCCGAAAAGGAATTTTGGATTTACCGCTTATGGCACTGTTCAACTTGCTTTTGCCGATGTATGGTTTGATGCTGGTGCAGCCTATCATGGAATGCTGTGGTGCAATCATTGCGGTAATGTTATATAAGAAACTGCAAAACAGTCTGGTTCCGGCAAAACTGCCGGGAACAGCACAATAAAATAATCAGGAGGATTTGATACGATGAAACAGAATTATGTAACCTTGAATGATGGGAACAAAATCCCGCAGTTTGGCCTTGGCGTTTACCTGATCCGAGGTGACGAACCGACCCGTGAAGCCTGCCTTGACGCTTTGCAGATGGGATACCGTCACATTGACACCGCCCATGCCTATCAGAATGAGCGCGGCGTGGGGGCTGCTGTTCGGGAAAGCGGTATCCCCCGCGAGGAGATCTGGATCACCAGCAAGCTGTGGCCCAGTGAGTACGGTGAGGGCAAGACCATGGAAGGCATTGATAAGATGCTGGGGCGTCTTGGCACAGACTATATCGACTTGCTGTTGCTGCATCAGCAGTTTGGAGATTATCTTGGCGCATGGCGTGATATGGGAAAAGCAGTGGTGCAGGGCAAGGTGCGCTCCATCGGTCTTTCCAACTTTGAATCGGAGCGTCTGGAGGAGGTGCTGACCGCAGCCAACATCAAGCCCGCTGTTTTGCAGGTGGAATGCCATCCGTATTATCAGCAGGCTGCGCTCAAAGAACGCATTGCGCCTTACGGCACAAAAATTGAGTGCTGGTATCCGTTGGGACACGCAGATGCAGGGCTGCTGAATGAGCCGCTGTTTGCGCAGCTTGGTCAGAAATACGGCAAGAGTAATGCTCAAATCATCCTGCGCTGGCATATTCAGGAAGGAAACATCATCTTCCCGAAAACGACCAATCCGCAGCACATGAAAGACAATTTTGATATTTTTGATTTTTCCCTGACCGATGACGAAATGGCAGAGATTCGCACATTGGACAAGGAGCAGCGGTTCTTTACCATGACCCTTGCGGAGCAGGAAGCCCATCTGAGCCAGTTTGTTCCGGCAGATTAAGATGTATTTGGTGAAATGAAGGGCTTAGACGGCGGATGTACACGATTGGGACCAAACAGTAAATATCCATGAAAAGCAAAAGCAGACAATCTGTTTCATTACAGATCGTCTGCTTTTTGTTTACCCTCTCCGCATAACCGAACTGCGCTCATGCAGCTCCGCACCAAGCTGAATTTTATAAATTTCCTTATCCGGCGGATTAGTGATAACATGGTGCAGCTGCCGTACCGCCGCACTGCCCATAATCTGCTTGGGCACGCGAATCGTGGTCAGCGGCGGATTGGCCATGCTGCTCATGTGCGAATCATCAAAGCCGATGAGCGACACATCATCCGGCACGCGGATGCCGTGCTGCTGCAGTGCCTGCATCGCGCCGAGCGCCAGCATATCATTATCTGCGATGAACGCGGTCGGCAGTTCCGGTGACTGCTCCAGTACGGCACTCATCTGCTTGTAGGCCGTGTTCAAAAACGGGTCCAGCTCATAAATGAACGCCGGATTGACCTCCAGACCCAGCAGGTGCATGGCATTGTGATACGAAATCTCACGGTCGGGAATCTCGCCGGTCTGCACTGTGCTGTGCAGGTAGCCGATTTTCGTATGTCCCTGCCGATTGAGATACCGCAATGCTTCGTAAATCGCGCCATAGTTATTGATACTGACCGTATGAACCGGATACAGCGGCAATCCCGTATCCGTCACACACAGCGGAACCGGCGCATGACACAGCAGCTCCGCGTCCTGATCGTCCAGTTCGGTGCCGAACACGACGACACCCGCATAGGTCTGCGCCGCTTCCGTCAGTGCAGTTGCCAGCCGGTCGCGTTCCGTGCTGGCGAAGCTGAGTGCATACCCGAGGGCCTTGGCCTGTGTTTCCACACCGTCCATGATCTGCACGAGGAAATCATCGCGGCTTTCCAGCCGATCCGTGCCGCTCTTATAGCGAAGGAACAGCAGCGCTGCTTCCGCTTTAGGCGCGTCAATCTTCTCTTTAATCTGATAGCCGTTTTCCTCAAGCAGAACGGTTACACGCGCGCGTGTTTCCTTATTGACATTGGGTTTGTTATTCAAAACAAGCGACACCGTTGCCGGTGATACGCCTGCCTGTTTGGCAATTTCGCGGATATTCATGGGGACTGCCCTCCTTACTGTTGTTACTATTATATCATATGTTCGATTAACTGTCTACGGTTTTGTTTAATTAAACATTGCGTTTATTCCGGTCAGTTTGACAATGATATTCCCGTTTTTGTGGTGAAACATACAAGATTCACGCAAAGTGCGAAATCACAGTTGACTTATCCATGCCGATGTTGTTTAATATACTCAAGAAATGTTTGCAAAAACAATTAAACAAGCATCGAACAAAAGAGTAAACAAATTCGCGCAAACAGGAGGTAACTCATATGGAAACTATGTTGTCCGCTGTATTTCAGGGCAACGGCAAGCTGGAGGTCATGGAAATACCCAAGCCGGAGATCAAAAGCCCGACCGAAGTCCTCATCCGCGTGATCGCAGCCGGTATCTGCGGCAGCGACCTGCATGTACTTCACGTTCCGCCCGGACAGCACGCTGACGTTGGCGTTGTCCTCGGCCACGAGTACTACGGCCAGATTGAAGCCATCGGCGAAAAGGTAACCCGCTGGAAGGTTGGCGACAAGGTAGTCGTTGACAATATCATCAAGTGCCGCAGCTGCGCACCATGCGAAAACGGCCGCGACAACCTGTGCGAGCACATCCGCGTATATGGACAGACCATCAACGGCGGCTTTGCTCAGTACAGCACGGTCGAATCCGGCCAGCTGCACGCAATGCCGGACGGCATCCCGTCCTGTGTAGCCGCACAGACCGAACCGCTTTCCTGCGTCATGAACGGCATGCAGAAGATCAATCCCACTCCGGCAGACAACGTGCTCATTTACGGTATGGGTCCGATCGGTCTGACCTTCGTCCGTGTGATGAAGCTGTATGGCGTCCGCAATCTCGCGGTCTGCGAGACCTCGGAAATCCGCCGCAAGAAGGCACTCGAGTGCGGTGCTTCGCTTGCCATCGACCCGTCCAAGGAGGACATCGAAGCAGTGCTCCATCGAGAATGGGGGGACGGCTGCGACATCGTAGTTGACGCGGTAGGCGCAGGACCGATCGCCGGTCAGGCAGTAACGCTGCTCAACGGCGGCGGCACGCTGCTCATCATGGGTCAGAACGCAAACGCAATGGCAAGCATCCCGCCCGCAGTTGTTGTCTGCAAGGAGCTGACCATCAAGGGCACCTATTGTGCACACAACACCTTCCCGGTATCCATCAAGCTGCTGCAGGACCCAAAGCTCGGTCTGGAGCAGCTGGTCAGCCACCGTCTGGAGCTGAAGGATATCAATCACGGCATCGAGCTTCTGCGTTCTCAGCAGGCAAGCCGCGTTGTCATCTATCCGAACGGTATTGTTGATTAAATCGTACATTTACTTCTCTCAATTTTCACGGCAGAAAACGCTCCAACGTTCTGCCACAGCATTTTCCCTCTCAATTCAGACACTCTCTAACATTTTCTCTTACTCTCTGTGCCGGACGGGTCCGGTGATCGGTCCGGCACAAAACTCTAAACCTAAGGTGGTGTATCAGCATGAAACTGAAATTCGGTATGGTCGGCGGCGGCAACGGCGCGTTCATCGGCAATGTGCACCGCAAGGGTGCTACGATGGACGGACTGGCCGCGCTCACCGCAGGCTGTTTCTCCCGTCATATGGACAAAAACCTCGAGACCGCAGCCGCATGGGATATCGCAGATACCTCCCGCGTGTACACGAGCTGGGCCGAGATGGCCGAGAAGGAATCGCTGCGCGAGGACAAGATCGACTTTGTTTCCATCGTGACCCCGACCAACACGCACTACGAAATCGCAAAGTGCTTTCTCGAGCACGGCTTTAACGTCGTGTGCGACAAGCCGATCTCGCTGACGACCGAGGAAGGCATGGAACTCCGTAAGCTGGCTCGCGAAAAGGACCTGATGTTCGGCGTAACCTACACCTACGCATCCTACGCGATCATCCGGCAGGCGCGTGAGATGATCGACGCCGGTATGCTCGGTGAAATCCTCAAGATCGAGGCCGAGTACCCGCAGCAGTGGGTGCTCGAGGATGCCGTCAATCAGCCGGATGCACCGCTCGCATGGCGGCTTGACCCGAAAAAGGCCGGTCCGTCAGCGTGCTGCTCGGATATTGGCACGCACCTCGAAGCGCTGATTTCCCGGGCGACCGGTCTGCATCCGACCAAGGTGCTCGCGCGTTTCACCCATCTGCACGGCTCTCCACTCGAGCACGATATCGACATCATGCTCGAATATCCGGGCGGTATTCCGGGTCACATGTGGGCTTCGCAGATTGCCAGCGGCAACGACTGCGGCGTAAAGCTGCGTGTTTACGGCACCAAGGGCGGCATTGAGTGGTCGCACCGGCAGCAGATGGAGCTGCGCTGGTCTCCGCTCGCTCAGCCGACCTGGATTCTGAGTGCGAACAAGCCGTATAATTTCTCGGCCTGCACTGAGCAGTGCCGTATCCCGTCCGGCCATCCGGAGGGTTTCCACGAGGCCTTCGGCAACATCTATCATGCGTACTGCCTGCACCTGCTGGCACGCAAAAACGGCACCGATCCCGGTGATTTCCGCTATCCCGATATCGACGAAGGCATTGCCGGTCTGCGCTTTGTAGACGCCTGTCTGGAATCCGATGCAAAGGGCAACTGCTGGGTCGATATGTAATCGCAAAACCATTTTCCGCAAGACAAGAGAAGAAAAGAAGAAGAAAAAAGAGACAAGGAAGGTGTTCTCCTTATGTTCAAAAAGTTTGCAGCCGGCTGTCTGGCATTACTGCTCCCCATGACAATGATGGGTTGTTCCTCTAATTCTGCGGCAAGCGATACGCAGTCCGGTTCGGATGCTTCGGCTTCCGGTGACGGCTACTCGATCTCCATGCTGCTGAAAACCACGGCAGCCGAGTACTGGCAGTACGTTATCGCGGGCGCCAACGCCTACACCAAGGAGCATCCCGAGGTAAAGGTGGATATCAGCGGTCCTCCGTCTGCTACCTCCTACGACGAGTGGATGAATTCGCTGACGACCATGCTCGGCAACGATGATATTGACGCGTTCATTCTGTCTCCGCTGCAGTCGGATTCTGCGGCGCACCAGATTTCCGGCGAGACCCGTCCGATTATCACGGTCGATACCGATATTGACGCACCCGAGGTGCTCAGCTTTGTCGGCACCGGCAATCTGGAAGCGGCAACCTCCGGTGCGGAAGAAGCTGCCAAGAAAGCCTCTGAACTCGGCTGGAAGGACATCACCTGCGTGGCACTGACCGGTGCACAGGGTGACTCCACCCACGAAGCACGTGTTGCAGGCTTCCAGGAAGGCATTAAGAACCAGGGCGGCACTTACCTCGAGACCCAGTACTGCGATGCGGTTGCCGACCGTGCCGCTACCGCAATGGAAGGCATCATCCAGAAGTACCCGGAAGGCGTTGCTGTCATCATGTGCACCAACGATGATATGGGCGCGGCTGCCAAGCGCATCATCAACGACAGCGGCAACGAGAACTTTAAGAACACGGTTGTCTGCGGCTTTGACGGCACCCTGTCGGGCTGCACCTCTATCCGCGACGGCGGCATGATCATGACCATCGCGCAGAACGCATACGACATGGGCTATCTGTCCGTTGAGACCGCCGTTAAGGCCCTCGAAGGCGAAAAGGTCGATCGCTTTGTCGATTCCGGTTCCGGCTGCATCACGCAGGATAACGTTGACGAATACATCGACAAGCTGAACGGCTATCTGGCCAGCGTGAAAGAATAAGGCTTCTTTGTTTTTCTACTGCATTTTCTTTCAGATACTTGCTATCATTTTCGTTACTCTCTGTGCCGGGCAGGTCCCAACAGGATCTGGCCGGCATATTTTTTCGCAAAGCAAAACAAATTATCTCATAATTTCACAAAATATGGATGCTGCGCTATGGAAAACACACTGCAAAATGAAGCGCAGGATACGCAGACGTCAATTTCTCTTCGAGAGCGCTTCGCATACGGATTGGGCAACACCGCCAGCTGTGTGGTGTATACGCTGATCACTTCGCTACTCGTCTTTTTCTACACGGACTATATCGGCATTTCTGCCGGTGTTGTTGGTACGATCATGCTGATCTCCCGCTGCTTTGATGGAGGCAGTGATATCATCATGGGCTATATTACCGATCACACCCATTCACGGCATGGCAAAGCACGCGCATGGCTGCTCTGGATGCTGATTCCTTACGGTGTGACCTGTGTGGCGCTTTTTCTGATCCCGGCGAATGCGTCCAGCGTATTTCAGTACGTTTACATTTTCGTCACCTATAATCTGGTCAACACGATCGTTTATACCGCGATGAACCTGCCGTATGGTACGCTATCTGCCATGATGACGCGCGATCAGTATGAACGCGAAAAGATCAATGTTATGCGTATGGCGCTCGGTCCGGTCGGCACGATCTTGATTTCCTCGTGTACACTGCCGCTGGTAAAGCATTTCGGCGACGACCAGCGCGCATGGATCATCACCATTTCGCTGTTCATGCTGTTCGGCATGCTCTGCCTGCTGCTGTGCTTCCTCGGCACCAAGGAGCGCGTACAGATTGAAGCGAATACAAAGTCGCACATTCCGTTCACGACCAGCCTACGTGCACTGTTCTCCAACAGGTACTGGGCGCTTGCGATGGGCCTTTGGGGCATGCAGGGTGTTTACCTGACCTTCAATGGCACCAATCTCCCGTATTACTGTGAATACATCCTGGGCAATAAGGTTCTCAGCAGCGGCATCAGTACGGTTGAGAATCTGGTCCAGATCGCCTTTATCCTGCTCATGCCGTGGTTCCTGCATCGCTTCGGCAAGCGAAACATGGCGCTTGCCGGTGCCATCGTTGCGATCGTCGGGCAGATTCCGGTCATTCTCGCTCCGGCAAGCTATGCTGCTGCAATGACTTCCGCAGTATTCCGCGGAATCGGCGCTGCTCCGCTGTTCGCTGCGATTTTCTCCTTCATCGCGGATTCGGTAGAGTATGGCCAGTGGAAAAGCCATCTGCGTATCGAAGGCATGATCTTCAGCGCCGCTTCTGTTGGTGCAAAGCTGGGCGGCGGTTCGGCCAGTGCGATCATCGGCAAGATTTTGGATTCGACCGGCTATGACGGCCTTGCCGCCATGCAGAGCACTACCGCTACTGGCGCCATTCTGAATATGTATGTGTGGGGACCAGTCATTATCTGGCTGATTGCTGTTGCACTGCTGATATTCTACAGGCTGGACAAGCAGTATCCGTCTATTACGGAAGAGCTGCATGCACGCGAAATGCGTGGTGAGCTGTAATACCATATAAAACGCAGATAGTCTATCATATCAAACGAGGATAAATTTCAACTCCCCTAAGAGTTCTCTCGATTGTGCAGAGCCTTTCATGTATCGCATGAAAGGCTCTGTTGCTTTATAGCGGCATTGCATACTGCTTGCTGGCAAACCTACATCGCCCGTTACCCATAAGCTCCAATTTCAAACAAAAACTTTGAGATTGGAGCTTATAAAATGAAAAACTGGCAGAAAACGCGCAATTACCGGCGCATGAAAGATGAAAACGGCAATGTGATTGCCAATGTCATTACCGTTTTCGGAGAAAAAATCGAGGTTTCGGACGAATTGTTCACCGTGTATGCGCATATGGACGCGCACGAACGGTACATCATGGAAGAAGCACCGCGCGGTAAAGTGTTTTCCCTCGACAAAATGGCCGAGGACGGTATGTCGGTGGAAGCCGTGTCCCATCAGTCTACGCCCAACGCCGAGGAAATCCTGATTGCGCGTGAGAATGAGCAGGATACACAGTGCAAACTTGAGCTGCTGAAACAGGCGGTGCACCAGCTTGACGAAGCCGACCGCGACCTGATTAAAGCAGTGTACTTTGAAAACATTTCTATGCGTGAGTATGCACGGCGGATTGGTGTATCGCACAGCACGATTGCCAAGCGCCGCAATCGCATTTTGCGTACGCTGAAAAAATATTTTGAGAATATCTGATTTTAGGGTTTCCATTGACCATTATTTTCGGGATATACAATGAAGGGATGAATCTTTTTACTACCCTTTAGCAATTTCTCTCTTTGCTCGCCGCCGCGAGAATGGTGAGGGAGTGCAGCTCGGCTGTGTGTAACTGCCATAGGGAGTTATACACAACCGGGCAGGGGGAGAGGAAAGACGCGGGTGGCGCGGACTTCGTTCCTCTCCCCCTAACCTCGAAAGCGGTTTTCACCGGCGTTTTGATAAGATATCAGCATATAGCACAAAAAATGAAACCTAATTTTGTGCATGATTAAAAATATTTTTCAGGGGCTATTCCATTGACCACATTTCGGCG
>ERZ1673736.4817-NODE-4817-length-10455-cov-10.948846_pt1 | contig 10455 bp, 13 predicted proteins | sample MGYA00580212_ERZ1673736 | MGnify/ENA primary metagenome ERZ1673736 (study PRJEB41218, sample SAMN15661752) | gut metagenome | host: Homo sapiens | place: Canada: London | collected 2015-08-20/2019-03-30 | study: EMG produced TPA metagenomics assembly of... | reverse complement strand
TTGTCAAGCTCATGGAGCTATTCAATCATTCCAGTGTATCAATTACTAAAAGATATTTGGGATTGAGACAGGAAGAACTATTAAATACTTATGATTGTCTTAGCTTCTGATAATTGAGATTTGAGACAGAATGAATCGGAGTTTACTTATTTATGCTCTGAATAGTTCTGTCTCAATTTATGGATATTCAGAGTAGAAATAGCTCTCAACTCTCATTTTAACAGATACATTTAATTGCAGAATAAAATACCTTTCATTATCTTTGTGCCAATCCTAGAAATAGGAGGACATATTAACGAAAGGTGTTTTGCATAGTTCTTGTCTCTAAATTCGCCAAAATTTATACAATCACAGGAACGTGCACAACACCGCACTAGTGCTATATGCCTATCTAATGATAGTTCATATATCGTCTGGTGCGGGTTACTGTTGTGTATTTGTGATTGGAGCGTTTGGCGATGCTTGGAGACATATACATTGGCAGTTCCCGCACCTATTTGTATGTAGAATTGTATCTATCGGGAACTAGATACAACTAATAATAGACTATGGAACAGGCATATTTACAACTAGCTCCTACCTCTCAAACAGTATGTAGACTGTTAAAATCCTTACTAAATCCAGAGATTAGGCATTTTTATATTAAATTCTTTGGGCAAATAAACTAAGTAATTATTATATTTGTGACAAGATAAAGTATTATAGCAGTCAATTATATGCTATCAGTTCTCTAGTACTTTAAATACTATGATTAACTACTTTCTTGGGGAGAATTGGAGAGTATAAATCAATATCTATAAGAAGCAGACATACTACTTATTTACCTATTCAGTTCTATTATCAGATAGTAGAATGAATCCACAGAATTATATTCAACCTTTTAACAAGGATTATTTAGATTATATACCCTTCACTATGAAAGGTTGAATAGCAGCTAACATACAGAACTATTAGATTTTAAATTTATGTATCTATTAATGATTTTATTAAGTAGAGGTAGAATGTCTGACTATGCAGATTCTTCTTCTGGATATGGTGCTGAAGTATTCACAGTAATACTGATAATTGGATTTGTATTATATGCAATTATTGAACGTTGGAGATATAAGAACAAATGATTTATTATCATGGAATTAAGAAGAATATTGTTTATATGTTTACTGGGTATGTTCAGCATTAACATACTTGCTGACAACTATAAATTTGACTATGCAGTAATTAATAATGAGAAAGTAACTACTGTTAATGCGCCTAATATTACGGCTACTCTAATCAGCTCTACCAAAGCTACTGTTACTTATCAGAATGAAACCATTGTATTAGTTTCTAAGGATAATTTAAAGTATGAGGGACGTGGTAAGAATGGAGTAATAGTAGTTGCCAATAAAGTTAAAGGAGTGTTGAGTAGAATAACTATAGGAGCGACTGTTAACAATCAAATAGTTATGCTTATTTATAAACGAATTAATAATTAGAAGATATAGAAATATGAAATGGTTTATAGCTGTACTAGTAGCATTATTAGTGTACTTTGGGCTAGGCTGGGTTATTAAAGATATAACCTATTCCATGATGAATATTAGTGATAAGGCTACATTAGAAGAGATAGCCAATATTGATTTGATAGTGTATGCTGTTCTTGCAGGAGTGTATATTATATTATGCTTGGGCTATCTAATGGAGAAGGTAAATGATAGCGATGAATTGTTTAATAAATATATGAAAGTTGTGCTACTACCTATTGCAGCATATTGTATTAGTCGTTATTTAATTCCCCCCTCTATAGGTAGTGCTATATTATTTAATCTACTGAATATAAGTGGGATGATTATTATAACCTTACTTGCTACACATATATTATCGGAAGAATAAAACATTAATAGTATGGAAGATATGTTCTATGCCATTATAGGACTAGCCTTTATTATCACTTTGGCAGTTCTAGCACAGAAGAGAAGGAACAAACACTTCACTAAGAAGTGTCCTAAATGTGGTTATCCAACTGTACGCCCTAAACCTACAGGGCTTAAATACACAGGTGGGTGTCCTTGTTATGATTATAAATGTCCTCAATGCGGACATAAATTCTATAACTAATTTATTAACTATTTAATTATGATAGCATTTTGGTTAATTCATGCAGTCTTTTATTTATTGACATTCTGGCTTGGAGTGAAATACAATAAAGTATTACAGGTGAATGGTAAGAGGAATGGAATTATATTAACTATCTTCACTTTGCTCTTAATCATACTCATTACTGGATTATTTAATTATTATGGACTTTGTGATAACCTATTGTAAATAGTGAATATTAGGTTTCAATTAGAAGAAGATGAAGAACTACTATCAAATATTAGGATTGGAAGAAGGTGCAACTTTGGATGAAATTAAAGCTGCATACAGGGAATATGTAGTGAAGTTTCATCCAGACAAACATAATGGAGATACCTTCTTTAAAGAGAGATTTCAAGAGGTACAAGAAGCATACGACTATTTACGTACACATTATACAGGATGCAATGAATTTGTAGATGAAAGGGGAAATACAACTGTATCATCTGTTAAAATGCCAAGTTCTAGTGATATTGAATTTACAAGTTCTAGTAAACAGGTCTATGAAGGAGATACTGTTACACTAAAGTGGAACGTAAGATTTCCTTGCTCAATATCTCTTAATGTTGATACTGATAAATCATACTTTGACCGTACAAGGTATGATTTGCCTTTACATGGAAGTACAGAAATACACATAGGTAAAGTAGAAGAGGAAGTAGTTGTTACCTTACATTGCTCAATTAATAACCGTACAATATCCAAAGAAATACACCTAATAAGGAATCGTACAATAGACGTTATGTTACATAATGACAAACGTTATATGAGATTAATCAAAATAAATAAAGCTATTAAATCCATATTCAAAGTATTGCCATTGGTATTAACAGTTCCATACATAATAATGTTATGTGCCATATCTGAAACATTTCCTGCATATACGGATAATACAATATTGAACAATGTAATAGAATGGGGAGCTTATATTCTTGGTTGGTTAATGATTTGTTATATTGTACCATTAGTAATGGAGATACAAATTACAAGTCCGATAAATGATAAAATAGAACAGCGCATAAGAGAAGCAAACTCGAAACACAATTAGTAAGCATAGTTATGAATATAGAATCAACTTCATTATGGATTGGATTAGCTTTACTTTGTTCATGTCAATCCAGACAGCAAGTAACAGCACCAGTCTCCACTATAGATAGTACATTACAAACTAATGCTACTGCCATATTGGAAAGCAAGTTATTAGAGATAAATGCCCAATCTGGGCAAGTTATAATTATGGAAGTTCAGACAGGGCAAATTAAGGCTTTAGTTGGACTTACTAAGAAAGACAGTGCGAACTACCAACCATGCGAGAACTTCTCTGTATGGCAGTCTACTGGTCTGATGCATCCAATATCGCTATTGGCAGCTTTAGAAACTGGTAAGGTGAAATTGAGTGATAAGGTTGATACAGGAAATGGTATCTACCAAATTCATGGCAGAGAGCTTAAAGACCATAATTGGCATAGAGGTGGATATGGTGAGCTTACAGTACAAGAAGGATTGGCAACTAGTTCCAATATTGCCATTTATAAGACAATGGAGAAAGCATTTGGTAATAATCCCCAATCGTACTTTAATTTATTAGCTAATATGAGCTATGGTAAGCCAGATAGTATCACAGGAATAGCCAATCTAAAGCCTGCACACTTTATAACTCCTAAAGATAACAACTGGACTAAGACAGCCTTTGTATGGTCTAGTATTGGTTATAACCAACACGTATCGCCAATTCAAATACTAACCTTCTATAATGCTATTGCTAATAATGGGAAGATGATACAGCCTCAACTATATAAGGATAGTGTAGTAGTTATTAATCCACAAATAGCAAGTAGGGCTAGTATTGATAGTTTGAAGAAAGCTCTAGTATTTAATATTACTGACGGATTATGTCAACTTGCCAAGTCCGATAAAGTAGTAGTTGCAGGTATGCAGGGAACTAGTTCATTATCTACTAATGAGGATAGTACTAAGGATATGTATGCGGTAGAGTTCTGTGGTTACTTCCCTACTGATAATCCCAAGTATAGTATCATAGTTTCCATTAATAAGGCTGGATTACCTGCAAGTGGTGGACTAATGGCAGGTGATGTATTTAAGAAGATAGTTGGATTACTATTTCCTTATTGAATCATACTCATGCTGTTAATATAATATTCAACCTTTCTTAGTCATATATCTATATATAATACCCCTATGCCAGAAAGGTTGAATATTTATAAATGGCAAACGAGACATGCGTAAGAAGTTCATCAAATCAAGTAGACCTACGTACAAGAAACGTATTCGTAAAGGACAAACAGGAATGAGATTTGTAGGTTACAATGCTATTGACACTCCTACTATAAATTACAAGGACATTACTAATCCTTCTAATCCATTCAGTGAATATAACTTTAATACAACTTATGATAAACCAGAAGCTTTAGTAGTTCCTGTTAAGGACGAAGCTCCAGTTGAAGAAGTAATTAATAAACCAGAATCTCCAATAGTTACTCCAGCAGTCAGCAAGCCAGTAGTTAGTAAACCTGTTACTGTCAACTCAACTTGGAAGAGTCCATACACTAACAGAAGACAATGGACTACAGAACTTATTGATGCCTATAAGAGAGCTGGTATTACTAATGATAATGCAATTAGAATGTTGTTAGCACAAGACGCACTAGAATCTAGTTGGGGTAAGTCTGCACAAGGTAAGTACAACTTTGGCAATTTAACTACTGGTAGTTCATGGAAAGGTGATTATGTAACTGGTAATGATAAAAATGCTAAAGGTGAAGCTATTAAGCAGAAGTTTAGGTCTTATAATTCTATGGATGAGTATGCAGCAGACAAGATACAATTCTTAAAGAGACTATATGACTTTGATGAGAATGATGATATTAATAAGTTTGTAGCTAAGCTTACTGGTTCTAATAAAGGTAAGAGAAGATATGCAGAAGCTAAGGAGTATGCCAATTCATTAAGGGGTGTGTATAATAGTTTCAAAGCAGGTGGTATTATTAAATACCAAGAACCTGCACAACCTATTAATAGGTCTGCGATAAGAACAGATGAAGATAAGAATGTTCCAAAACGAAATAGAGCTATTTATAGTACATTTGACGCAACTTGGAACACTCCACCGTGGTATATAGCAACTGCCAAAGCAGCTAGGGCGGCTTACAAACAAGTAGCTAATCCAGACGAAATGGATTATATAGTGACAGATTCGGTTGCAGATGCAGGTTGGAGGAAGAGATTAGGGTTATCTTATGATAGTAAATTCCTTCCTTCTAATGAAGACGGTAGTGTTAGATTGCCTTCTTACATAGAAGCGGAGATACCTGTTGATACAACTTTATTAAAGGACAGAATAGCAAGGGAGACTAAAATTGCTGAATCTAAGAATATAATGGGTAAAGATTGGCAGCTAGTTACTGGGCTCATAAACTTAGATAAACAGAACTTAGATTCTTTAAGAAAGACCTATAATACTGGTGAACCAACTGTTCTTAACGAATATAGTCATAACAGCAGGAATTTGATTAAGAATGGGAGGCTTATTAATGGAGCTCATGAATACAATACACCATTAAATATTCTAAAGAACTATACTGTACAGTATGACTCTAAGAACAGAACGATGAATTATCGTGATATATATGACTTTAATGGCTATGAGTGGGCTATACCAGGGAAGAAATTTAATATTAGAGGAAGCATTAATTTAGATAAGAAATGAAAGTAATTAGAGTGGTATTGTGGTTATTAATAGTAATAGAATGTATTATACAAGCAATACAGTCTTATTGGTGGTATAAATATAAAGGCATTACATATCATCTACTAGTTAAGAATAGTATATTGCCATGTATAGAACGTATCTTATTAATCAGCGTAGCTATAATACTACTCTACTTATTTACAAAATGGATAATTGGTAAATGTTATAAACGGAATGAATGATGAGTAAGAAACGATTAAATCTGCATGAACAGGGATATAAAGCAGGAGACCCTATGTGGGTATCTTGGGATAAAAGGTGGGACGGACCGATGAGACGAGAATTAATGTGGGAAGGTGTATATCAAGAAGAAAGACTAGTAACCACTATTGGCTTCTTTAGGTATGACGATAGAGAGTTCTTGGCTTTAGATAGAACTAAGAGACCAAATGGGTGTGAAGATATTATCTATATTCCAACACCATTAGTAAAGGAGTACGGTAAATTTCATGCGGAATAGTATTCAACCTTTATAAGATATATATTTGTATATAATACCCTAGTATCAGAAAGGTTGAATGTTCGTATAAGAAGATACGCAGAAGCTACTAATTATGCTAAAGTACTTACTGGGGTATATAATGGTATTCCTAAAGGTGAGAATGGTATGATTATTAAATATCAAGAACCTGCACAACCTATTAAATATATGGGAGGTTATGATAAGAGAGGTAATATAGTATTGCCAGTTATTAATGAGAATGGTATGAATAATGTAACTTTGCCAGAAGTAACAGTTACTCCTAGGAATATTAATCTAGCAGGTGCTGTAGATAGAGGAAGGAGAACTGTTGGTAATATGGGTAAAGAGATACTATCTGCAACTACTCCGTTAGGTGATATAGAATCAGCTAAAGATATATATCAAGATGCTAGGTCTGGTAATTATGGTCAAGCCGCTTTAGGTGCAGGATTGCTATTACTTCCCAACTTTATTGAGAAGCCATTAAAGGCACTTAAACGAGTTGGTAAGAAGGTTGTTAAAGCAGCTAATAAATATCCCGCTAAGAATCTAGAGGTTAATCTTAATCCAGATAGAAGTTGGAATATGGATAAGATACATAGTGATGTAGATAAGGGAACTAAGGAAGCTATAGATTTCTTGGAATCAGACGTAAAGAAGGAGACTGATTTGTATAATAAGAGACTAGCGCAGAGATTAGGATATGAACATTTTACACCATATCCAAATGGTGCTGAAAGGGCTAGAGTTAAAGTAACGCCAGATTATGAAACGATTACTTATCCTAATGGGGAGTTTGCAGGTAGAGTGTATTTAGACCCTAATCCTTCAAATGATATGTTACAATATAATAAGCATTATAACTTACATCCAACTGCATACCATGAAACCTTGCATAGAGGATATTATGGAATGGCTGATAAGGATAGAATGCCAATAGGAGGTAATTTGTTTGAACATGTTAAACGTAAGACTAATACTAGAGATTTCTACAACTTTAAAACCAAGAAGTTGTTAGTTCCAGAGAATGAAGCTCCAGATTTAGCAACTCATAAATACTTATTTGAAGAAGGAGAAGCAGCAGCTAACACTATGGAACTAGGTAAGAGATTGGGATTACAACCAGGACAAGAATATCCAGGCAGACAAGCTTTAGAGCAGATGCTTAAGGAGTTCTCCGAATCTGGTAATGAACATGCATTTATAACTAAATACTTAAATATGAAACATCCTAAGAGAGTATGGAATGCACTGACGGGTAAGTATTTTGTATATCCATTAATAGGAACTACACTAATAGGAGGAATGAGTTATGATAAGAATGACAAGTAATGATTATTATGACTTCTTGGAGAAGGTTTTAGAGAGATACGAAACAGGAGAGCTATCAGAGGAAGAAGCTGTACAAATGGTGAATGATGCTGTTGTTGATGAATGGAAGTCAGACCCACGTGAACCGCATGATGTACCAGATGATTATATACTACCAAGTAACAATACTTAACATATTACCATTTGTTTAATAGGTTAATAATCAATAACTTTACATGTAGATATATAACTAATAATAATTAAATGGATTAAATGGATTAATATGGATAATAAATGGACTAAAGTGCAGGAACATCCCGTTTTGGAATGTGGAGTAATGACTAAAGAAGACGGGCAAGTAAAAGTTACAGCATTGTTTAAATGTAACAACAGTACTATAATGGTGTACAATAAAGAAGATAATTATGTCTTTATGAGAACAGAAGGAGGGATGAACTGGCATCCTATCCATTCTGTCCCAATGGAAATAATTCAACAATTATGCTGAATGTTCTTCTCGAAGTTGTTGCCTTCTAATATATCAACTTCATCAGCTTTGAGTTGCTCATAATCAGCATAGTATATAACGCCTATGTAATTTGATGCTTCTATAATATCTTTGTCATCACGTTCGTGGTCTTCTAGCCTTTGAGGAATATTGGTATCTTTACCACAATAAATTAATCTAGTAGTAGTTTCATCCTTATAGAAGTAAACATAAAGCATACCAAACTCCTCTACCGGTTTAAAAGTAGCAGGTAATGTAAATACAGAGAAGTTATACTCTTTAAGTGATTTACCAAATAATCGGAGTGGAATTGTTACTAATGGCATAATCTTATAATTTAATGGTTAAACATATCACAAATATACAGATTATTATTAATATAGCAAGTAGATAATTAATCTTAACATGATGTATTAGTCTTGTATGATTAACATCAAATCTAAATATAATAATGAGTAAAATAGTAACACAAGACAAACTGAATGAATTGACTGGTATGTCAATAGATTACGGGAAGGGGGGGGTACTGCCCGACTTATAAGGAGATACTTTTACATTATTAGTTCTGCGATTATATAATAAAATAAGCCCAACTTAGCTTTCGCTAGGCTGGGTTTTATTAATTATAAAGTATGAGTATTTAATGTGTGCAATTTTACCAAATATAATATTGATAATCTTAATAGATAGAATGACTTGTTTTATTATTCCTGTAAACCTTTCGTATTAGTGTAGTTGTCTATCTAGGATAATCGTTATAAATTCTTACACGTAAATATTCTATAATAATAAAGAAGTTGTATATTTGTGCTTAGCATTTCAAATTATGGTTTCCATTAACTTAATGCTATAATTGATAATTAATAAATATAAAGAATAGACCATGAGGTGGGAGTTAGTATTAGAAGACCGACAAAGAAGATTTGAGGAGCTCTTGCAAGATTGTATAAATGGAGATTTGGATAAAATAGCAAGAGCAGATGTCTCACTTGTAAATAATGTGAAGAGTTTAATATGTGCTATAGAACACCATAAATATGATGTATTACGGTTGTTATTAAATAAAGGTGCTGACCCCAATTCTAGTTTACACTGGCAACATGACCGTAACCATAAGTTTTATATAGATACAACTCCATTGATAGAGGCAATTAAAATAAGTGATTTAGAATCTATTAAAATATTACTCGATAATGGTGCGGATGTTAATCTTTGTAAGGAAGTAAGGATTGATTATAGAAGGTCAAACTTTGATTGGGAGAGAATTAGGTGGAAAGTACCTTCTGACGATTTATTAATAAAAACAAGAGAGAAGAGAACAGATAATGAGAATCTGTATATTTGGCAATATTATAGGGGAGAGTTAACCAATGTAGCTCCTATACAAATCGCATATAATAATCATGATGATAACATTGTTGATTATTTGTTATCTAGAGGGGCTAAGATGAAGGTTAATATGGGACATCTTGAAATCTTCCCGTTCCCCTTTACTACTTTAGATGAAATGTTGAGACGCTGTAAATTGTATTTCATCAAAGAAGTTGGACTATGTGAAGAGCGATATTTGGCTTTACGTACCCAAGTTAGGGAGTTTGAGAGTACTAAAGAATTATTAAAGGGTTATGAAGTACGAAATGCTGTGCCACATCCGATTAAAATTGTCTCAACAGCAGTACTTCTTCTAGATAATTCTCTTGAATTTAAATCTCAACACATGGCATTATACTCACTATTTATTTTAGAATATTGGAATGAAACAATAAACTCGAAGACCCATATTGCAGCTTATGCAAAGGTTGATGATATTGGATGTTTGATATGTCACCTTGTAAGGGAAGCAGAATATTCGGAATATACGAGGCAATCAATAGGTTTACAATAAGGAAGCTTGGGCAATAATCTAGTTGTATTCTATTTGAAAGTTGAATGTTTCTTATATAGCCATAATCAATACTACCTTTTATTGCAGAATATATTTATATAATACCCCTATCTATGAAAGGTTGAATAGTTGCATTATAAGTATAATTCACTACCTTTGCAGCGTGGGTAAATCCTACAAAGGAGATTATTAATTTATTGGATAACTAATCTTGTTCTACATAGTTGATGTAAACCAATATGTAAACCGGAGTATAGTTAGTGTAGGAGAGATTTATAAAGCTTTTATTGTAATGTGTTGATTATTAGAGATATATTACAATCGTATTCGACCGGCGAAGTCACCGGCAAGAAGGACTTAAAATCCTTTGGCCATTGCGGCTGTGCGGGTTCAAGTCCCGCTTC
>ERZ1673736.4802-NODE-4802-length-10506-cov-4.502057_pt1 | contig 10506 bp, 7 predicted proteins | sample MGYA00580212_ERZ1673736 | MGnify/ENA primary metagenome ERZ1673736 (study PRJEB41218, sample SAMN15661752) | gut metagenome | host: Homo sapiens | place: Canada: London | collected 2015-08-20/2019-03-30 | study: EMG produced TPA metagenomics assembly of... | reverse complement strand
TGTACTGAAGGATTCAATCTACGAAATTGCGGACATCCAGTATGAGGAAATTCAAATTTATGACTGTATGTCATACCTTCAGGAAAATGTGACGGAGGAAGAGAAGGAAAATCTGTCTGCTTATATAGAGGAAGAAGAGGGCATCAAAGAGTCTTTGGATGTAAATATGCGTACGGTGACGCTGGTTCATGATTCTAATAAGAGGGAAGCGTACCAGACAGTTCCGGAAGATTTGGGGCAGATAGATGAATTTGTAAAATTCCATGACCGTGTGGGCAAAGAGGAATATACACTTGGGGATGACGGCGTCATTCTGAGTGAGAAGACGGCAAAGATGCTGGATGTGAAAGAGGGAGACACCATTGAGATTGAGGATACGGATTTCGGGAACCATAAAGTAAAGGTTGCAAATATATGTGAAAATTATATGGGACATTATATGTATATGTCCAGGAATTTGTATGAAGAAATCTATGATGAAGAATTCACTGTGAACTGTATCTATTTTAAGACGGTGGGAGAGACCAATGCCAAGATGGAGGAAACCGGTGAGAAGATACTGAAGCAGGACGCGGTGCTGAATGTCAGCTATCTTCACGATATTGAGCAGCAGCTAAATGACATGTTAAAGAGCCTGAACCTGGTGGTGATTGTGCTGATTGTGTCTGCAGGAATGCTTGCGTTTGTAGTGCTTTATAATCTGAATAATATCAATATTACAGAGCGGCGCAGAGAGCTGGCAACCCTGAAAGTATTGGGGTTCTATGACGGAGAGGTGAGCGCCTATGTATACCGTGAAAATATCATTCTTACTTTTGTTGGTATGGCGGCGGGTATCGTGATTGGAATTTTGCTGCATCGGTTTATCATCGAAACGGTAGAAGTAGATTCCGCAATGTTTGGGAGAATCATTGACTTTTCAAGTTATATCTATAGTATGTTGTTTACGCTGGGATTTTCTTTCTTTGTAAATGGAGTCATGTATTTCAAATTGAAGAAGATCGATATGGTAGAATCTTTGAAGAGCGTGGAGTAAGTAGAGTTTATTAAAATTTTATTCTTTTAAGAAATTTGTTAGCACTCTTGCGAAAAGAGTGCTAATTTTCTATTGACATTTGAAATTCAAGGTATTATCATATCTTCTAGCGAGAAAAAAGAACACTTTGTGATAAAAGCAATAGAAAATAATAAAAATAAGGAGTGGTATACATGGCAACGAAAAAAGGTTCTTTATCAATCAGCAGTGAAAACATTTTTCCGATTATTAAAAAGTGGGTATATTCCGATCACGATATTTTCTTCCGTGAGATGGTTTCTAATGGGTGTGATGCAATCACGAAGCTGAAGAAATTGGACATGATGGGCGAATATGAGATGCCGGAAGACTATAAGCCTCAGATACAGGTAGTTGTGAATCCGGAGGAGAAGACGCTGAAATTTATTGATAACGGTCTTGGCATGACGGCGGAAGAAGTAGAAGAATACATTACGCAGATTGCATTTTCCGGTGCGACAGAATTCTTGGAGAAGTACAAGGACAAAACGACAGAAGATGATATGATCGGTCATTTTGGTTTGGGATTCTATTCAGCATTCATGGTGGCGGATGAGGTTCATATTGATACCCTTTCCTATAGAGAAGGCGCGGTTCCTGTACATTGGGAGAGTGACGGCGGTACAGAATACGAGATGTCAGATGGAAGCAAAGAAAGCGTGGGTTCTGAGATAACCCTGTTCCTGAATGAAGACAGTCTGGAATTTGCTAATGAATACCGGGCAAGAGAAGTATTGGAGAAATACTGTTCCTTTATGCCGGTTCCGATTTATGTATCCAAGGCGAATGCCGAACAGGAATATGAGACTATTGACGAGGCGGATCTTCGCGATGATGACGTGGTGGTAGAGCATATTCACGAAGAAGCCAAGATGGAAGAGAAGGAAAATGAGAACGGTGAGAAGGAGATGGTTGAAGTATCTCCTGCCAAAGAGAAGGTAAAGATCAACAAGCGCCCGGTTGCACTGAACGATACGGAGCCGCTCTGGACGAAACATCCAAACGAATGCACGAAGGAAGATTATCTGGAGTTCTACAGAAAAGTATTTATGGACTACAAAGAGCCTCTTTTCTGGATCCATCTGAATATGGATTATCCGTTTAACTTAAAAGGGATTCTGTACTTCCCGAAGATTAATACGGAATATGATTCTATTGAAGGTACGATTAAATTATATAACAACCAGGTGTTTATTGCAGATAATATCAAAGAAGTCATTCCAGAGTTTCTTATGGTATTAAAAGGTGTCATTGATTGTCCAGATCTTCCGCTTAACGTATCAAGAAGTGCATTACAGAATGATGGATTTGTGAATAAGATTGCAGATTACATTTCCAAGAAGGTTGCAGATAAGCTGAGCGGCATGTGCAAGACAGATAAGGAGAATTATGAGAAATACTGGGATGACATCAGTCCATTTATCAAATTCGGATGCCTGAAGGATGAGAAATTCTGTGATAAGATGATGGATTACATTCTGTTCAAGAATATTGACCATAAATATCTGACTTTAAAAGAATGTGTCGAAGAGAATGGCGGAACGGTCATTGACCCGAAAGAGAAAAAGGAAGACGGCAGTGACAACAGTGAAGAGAATGGTGAAAACAACGTAGAAGAAGTAAAGACCACGATTTACTATGTTACGGATGAACAGCAGCAGAGCCAGTATATCAATATGTTTAAAGCGCAGGAGCTGGATGCTGTCATACTGGGACATAATATTGATTCCCCGTTTATTACACAGTTGGAGCAGAGAAATCCCAATATTCGTTTCCAGCGTATTGATGCAGATGTGACAGATTCTGTGAAGGAAGAGATTGCAGAAGAAGAGAAGGAGACCTTTAAGGCAACCACAGACAGCCTGATTGAGATTTTCCGCAAAGAACTGGGAAATGACAAGCTGGATGTAAAGGTTGAGAAATTAAAGGATGATAATGTTGCTTCTATGATTACGTTGTCTGAACAGAACAGGCGTATGCAGGAGATGATGAAGATGTACGGCATGGCGGGCATGGATCCGGCTATGTTCGGCAGCGAAAGTACGTTGATTCTGAATGCAAATCATCCTCTGGTACAGTTTGTGGTGGAACATAAAGACAATGAGAATGTTTCTGTTATCTGCAAACAGCTTTATGATCTTGCAATGCTGGCACATAAGCCATTGAGTCCGGAAGAAATGACGGCGTTCGTAAAGAGAAGCAATGAGATTATGATGCTTTTAACAAAATAAAAATCATATAGTGAAGAAGGAAAAAGGTGATATACTTACCCTCGAAAGGGTGATGGCATATCACCTTTTTTTGAAATGCTAAGAGCTTAAATCCCAATCAATTCCTTTCTCCGTAAAAAAATTCTGCACCCATTTGTCCCATCTTTGTTCCAGGGATTTGTCCATGGAGAAAGATTTAAAGGATGTCCCGGTGATGCAGGTGAGGTTCATGCCGTCATAGCGGAAGTTCAGATACAGCCCCTGTACGTCCGCCGGACGGAAATCAAGAGAATTTTCTGAAATCAGGGAAGCAATCCCTTCTTCGGGAAGGGAAAGGATGAATTTGAAATCCAAAGGTGTCTGCTTTCCTTTGATGATAGAAAAACAGTATTCCCGCAAATCTTTCCAGTCAGCATATTCTTTTTCAGGCGCTTCCTCAAAAAAGGATTTATGCAAAAAACCGTCAATGGTGAACTGGCAGAAGGTGGTAATTGTTCCTTCGATGAAGGAGAATGAGTCGAAAGTACTTCGCAGCAGAAGTTCTGTCATGCATTTTTTAACATCTATTTTAAGCATTATCATAATGGGTATTCCTTTCTTTACGTGTAAGCACGACGAATTTGTTTTTTATTCCAAGGTGGCTGTAAATCGTAACATATTATATCATATTTTGTAAAGATGCATATAAGCTATTTGACATTTTTCGAGGAAAACATTACAATAAAATATATATGCATACAGCATAAGAGGGAGTAGCAGGAAAATGAGAGTAAAAGCGGATAGCGGGAAGGTCAGGCAGATAATTTTTGTGGTAATTGTAGTCGTTATCATTAGTATTATCTGTTTTTTCGTGTACAAAAAAGCGACGGTGGAAGAGGTGGATGTCTCGGAGGGGGTTAAAATCCTGAAGCAATTGGAAGAGGCTGATACGGCAGAGGTTGATGCGAAGATACAGGCTCTGGGAGTCCCGGATTCAGAGGATGCTTCGGGTGAAGATGGCGGCGGACAGAGTAGTGATGCGGCAGATGACGCCATTTCCGGGGAAGATATTGTGCCGATGGAACATTTCCGGGGTTCCGTAGTGCTGGGGGATTCCATTGCGGAAGAGCTGTCAGCTTATGAAATACTGGATGAATCAGTGGTGGTGGCGAAGATAGGGGTTTCCATTCCTAATGCGGGTGAGCTGGTAGACAAGGCAGTGGGACTGAACCCGCAGAATCTTTTCATTGCATTTGGCTCCAACGATGTACAGACAACCGGGGGAAATGCGGAGATGTTTCGTGAGAATTACAAAGGGCTGCTTGATGGAATCAAAGAAAGACTTCCAAATACAAAGATTTATGTCAATGGTGTTACGGCTGTGCAGAACTGGGTGCTGGAGAGTGAGCCTGTTTTTCAGATGATTCCCCAGTTTAATGAAGTGCTAAGGCAGCTTTGTGAGGAAGAAGGGGTAACATTTATTGATAACAGTGAATTGCTCAGCGATGAATTGTATGAGCAGGATGGAATTCATTTCCGACCGGAATATCACCGAAAATGGGCGATACATATGATTCAGGTAGCGGGACTTTAGAGGGTGGCTATGAGGAAGAGAAAAAAGAAGTGGATAACGGTATGCAAATATGGCATGGTTGCCGTGCTGATTATTTATATAGGAATTCTGATTTTTATGGGACGCGACAGCAAGACGCCTTTCGGGACGGTAGAGAAAGCAGTCCTGAAGGCAGCTGATATCAGTGGGATGGAGAAGGCGGACTCTGCAGTCATAAGGAAATGTTATGGACTCCGGGAAAAAGATTATGACGGCGTGATGCTCTATACTTCCGGTGATGCGATGGGTGTGGAAGAACTTCTTCTTGTGCGGGTGAAAGAGGACGCGCAGATGGATGAAGTTATGGAGAGCATTGACAATCGGATTTCCGGACAGCTTAATAATTTTGAGGGGTACGGAGCAGAGCAGACCAGACTCTTAAAGCAGGCGGTAACAGACAAAAGAGGAAAATATGTGCTTATGGTTATTTCGGAAAACGCGGAGAAGTTCCGGAAGGCATATGCAGATGCATTAAAAAAAGGAAAAGAGAGAAATCGTGTTATTTAGCAGTGTTACGTTTTTATTTGTTTTTTTGCCAATTACATTATTATTTTACTATGTTATGCCCCGCAAATTTAAGAATGCCGTGCTTCTTGTGTGCAGCTTGGTATTCTATGCATGGGGAGAACCTGTATATATTTTTTTGATGATATTTTCTATTTTATTTAATTATGTATCGGGGCTTGAGATTGCAGAGAACCTGGAGAATAAGAAGGCGGCAAGGAGGAATCTTGTCTTTAATGTGACGGTCAACCTTCTTCTTCTAGGATTTTTTAAATACTATGGATTTTTGATAGACAGCCTGAATGCCGTGTTGCCGGTGAATATCCCTTACTATGAGCTGGCTCTGCCGATTGGCATTTCTTTCTACACGTTTCAGATACTGTCCTACATCATTGATGTATATCGTGGTACGGTGGAGGTTCAGAAGAATCTCTTGAATTTTGGGGTGTATGTAACCATGTTTCCGCAGTTAATTGCAGGACCGATTGTCAAATATAAGGATGTGGATGAGCAGCTTCAGTATCGGGAAGAATCACTGGATAAGTTTGGAAGAGGCGTTTTGTTTTTTATTCGCGGCCTGACTAAAAAGGTGCTTTTGGCAAATGTGATTGGAAAGGTTTATGTTGAGGTTGCTTCACTTCCTCACGCGGAGGTTTCTGTGCTGACTGCATGGCTTGGAATTGCAGCTTACACTTTCCAGATTTACTTTGATTTCAGCGGTTATTCGGATATGGCAGTTGGCCTCGGCAAGATGTTCGGGTTTGAATTCATGAAGAACTTTGACTACCCTTATATTTCAAAGAGTATTACGGAATTTTGGCGCAGATGGCACATTTCTTTAAGTACATGGTTTAAAGAATATGTATATATCCCGTTGGGAGGTAATCGGGTAAGTACAGGAAAGCATATCCGCAACCTCCTGGTTGTCTGGCTTCTGACAGGTCTGTGGCATGGGGCGGCGTGGAACTTCGTGGCATGGGGGCTATATTATGGAGTGATACTGTTAATAGAAAAATATGTGTTAAAGAATGCTCTGGAAAGGCTTCCCGGCTGGGCAAGACATGTGTATAGTATCGTACTGGTTATGATTGGCTGGACATTGTTTGCGGGAGAGAGCCTTGGAGCTGCAGTGCAGTATCTGGGACTGATGTTCGGGATTGGCGGAAAAGGTCTGGCGGACCGAGAGGCGTTCTATCTGCTGAAGTCCGACTGGGTGGTGTGGATTGCTCTTATTCTTGCCTCCACCCCGGTACTCCATAACAGTTACCGGCGTATTATGCGTAAGCTGGGAAAGAAAAAAGCAGTTGTGAATGTGCTGGTTTATGGCATTTTATTTATGATATGTGTTGCCTTTCTGGTAACGGAGACCTATAATCCATTTTTATACTTTAGATTTTAGAGGCGCGTATGGAAGAGATAAAAGAGAGGAAGAAAAGAAAAAGAGAGAGCAGAGTGCACAAGATAGCTGGAGTCTCCTTTATCATAGTGTTAGTGTTGTTTCTGACGATAAATATACTTATACCTGATCAGGAGTTTTCGGAGAAGGAGAACCGTTCCCTGACGCAGCGTCCGGATATTTCGCTTGGTGCGGTTTCCAGCGGAAAGTATATGAAGCAGTTTGAGAGCTGGCAGTCAGATCAATTTGCTTTCCGCCAGTTTTGGGTGGTCCTTAAGACGAAGGTTTCCTATCTTGAAGGGGAGCGGAAGTCTAATGGGGTCTATAAAGGAAAAGATCACTGTCTTCTGGAAGAAATTAAAGAGCCTGACAAGGAGAGTCTGGAAGAGAATCTGGAGGCAATTCATACATTTCACGCGGCACATGAGAATATTCCTGTATATATGTGCCTGGTTCCTAATGCGGCAAATGTGTGGGAGGATAAGCTCCCGGCGCTGGCAGTCGTCAGGAATCAGGATGAGCAGCTTGCCTATGTGCAGAAGAAGCTGGAGGGAGAGACCAACTGGGTAGACATGAAGAAGAATCTTGTGAAGCATAAAGAACAGGATATTTACTATCACACCGACCATCATTGGACCACATTGGGAGCATTCTACGGGTATCAGGCATTTGCACAGGCAGCAGGGCTTGACACGAAAAAGGCAGAGGGAATGAAGCCTTATGCTGCTGCCGGAGGATTTAACGGAACTTTATCTTCGATGAGCGGCTATGAGACAGGTTATGAAGAACCGATGTATTTTTATTATTCAGATGAGATGCCGGAGGTAGTGCTTCAGTATGTTCAGCAGCAGACGAAAACTGCCACATGGTACGACAGCTCAAAATTGAAGGAAAAGGATAAATATGCCATGTTCCTGGGCGGAAATTATCCGTTGATTGATATTCGTACCACGTCGGAGTCGCAGGAAGTTCTGCTGGTGTTGAAGGATTCCTATGCTAACTGCTTTCTTCCGTTTCTGGCGGATGGATACCGGGAGATTGTAGTCGTCGATCCCAGATATTATTATGGTAATGTGAACGATATTATGAGCAATTATGGTATTACACAGGTGCTGTTCCTGTATAATATGAACACTTTTGTGGAAGATAATAATATAAGCGGAGTATTGGAAAATGAGTAATAAGATGGCTGAAGAGTATTATGGACAGAAGGAATCTGTCCGGCTGAATAAATATATCAGCGAATCCGGATATTGTTCCCGGCGGGAGGCGGACAGGCTGATAGAAGCCGGACAGGTAAGAATTGATGGAAAAACAGCGGTCTGCGGGGAAAAAGTCTTTCCGGGGCAGCGGGTTACCATTGGCAGGAAAGTAATCGGGCAAAAGGATGAGATGGTAGTTCTTGCGGTAAATAAGCCGGTAGGAATTATATGTACAGAAGAGAAACGGATAAAGAATAACATTATCCGTTTTTTAAATTATCCCGTAAGAGTCACTTATGTGGGAAGGCTGGATAAGGATTCCCAGGGATTGCTTCTGATGACAAATAATGGAGATATTATTAATAAAATGATGCGGGCGGGAAATTACCATGAGAAAGAATATTGTGTCACAGTAAACAAAGAAGTGACTTCTGCTTTTTTGGAAGCAATGTCGGCAGGCGTGCATATCGTTGATAAAGAAAAAAACATGGATGTAGTGACAAGACCCTGTACGGTATCGAAAATCGGTAAATATAAGTTCCGGATTGTTCTGACACAGGGACTAAACCGGCAGATCCGAAGGATGTGCGATGCGTTAGGATACCGGGTGACGGAACTTACGAGGGTGAGAATTATGAATATTGAACTTGGCAATCTGAAACCGGGTGAATACAGGAAGCTAACGGACAGTGAGCTGGATGAGCTGTATGAATTAATCCGTGATTCGCGCAATGTAGGAGAAGAAGTATCATATGAAGGATGCAGGAAAACAGGAGCTGGGTATGAAAAAGGAAGATAAAACCAAAAGAATGCAGGAGCTGGTAGAATTGCTGAATAAAGCGGGCAAAGCGTACTATCAGGATGCAGAAGAGATTATGACAAACTATGAGTATGACGCTCTTTATGATGAACTGTGTGGATTGGAGAAAGAGCTTGGAATCACACTTTCAAATAGTCCTACCGTAAATGTGGGTTATGAGGTGCTGAGTGAACTTCCCAAGGAGAGGCATGAAAGCCCGATGCTGTCGCTGGATAAGACGAAGGATGTAGAAGCACTGAAAGAATTTGCCGGAGATCAGAAAGTGGTTATTTCCTGGAAGATGGACGGACTTACGATTGTGCTGACTTACCGGGACGGGCAGCTTGTGAAGGCAGTTACCAGAGGCAATGGCGAGGTGGGAGAAGTTATTACGAATAACGCAAAAGTTTTTAAAAATATTCCGCTTCAGATAGCATATAAAGGGGAACTGGTTCTTCGGGGAGAGGCAGTTATTGGCTATAAGGATTTTGAGAAAATTAATGAAGAAATTGCAGAAACCGATGCAAAATATAAGAATCCGAGAAACTTGTGCAGTGGTTCTGTCAGACAATTGAATAATGAAATTACGGCGAAGCGAAATGTAAAATTCTATGCTTTTTCTCTGGTAAAGGCAGAGAACGTGGATTTTCACAATTCCCGTGCATATCAGCTCGATTGGCTGAAGTCCCAGGGATTTGAGGTTGTAGAGCATTACGTGGTGGAAAAAGAGGAACTGGAAGCGGAAGTTATTAAATTTTCAGAAAAAATTAAAGAAAATGATTTTCCATCGGATGGACTTGTGCTAATATATGATGATATGGCATATGGACAGTCTTTAGGGAGGACATCTAAGTTTCCACGGGACTCTTTCGCATTTAAATGGGAAGATGAGACACGGGAAACCGTGTTAAGAGAAATTGAGTGGAGTCCGTCGAGAACAGGGCTGATTAATCCGGTTGCCATATTTGAACCTGTAGAATTGGAAGGGACAACCGTAAGCCGGGCCAGTGTCCATAATATCAGTATTATGGAAGAATTGGAGCTTGGAATCGGGGATACCATCGAGGTCTATAAAGCGAACATGATTATCCCACAGATTGCAAGAAACTTAACCAGAAGCGGCGTGAAGGATATTCCGGCAGTCTGTCCGGTCTGCAAAGGAAAGACCAGGATTCGCAAAGTCAGCAATGCAAAAGCGCTTTATTGTATGAATCCGGAATGTCAGGCGAAGCAGATTAAGGCATATGCTTTGTTTGTAAGCAGGGATGCGCTGAACATTGAGGGACTTTCGGAGGCAACCTTAGAAAAGTTTATTGCCAGAGGATTCATTCACGAGTATGCGGATGTTTTCCATCTGGACCGTTACCGAGAAGAAATACAGACGATGGAAGGATTTGGAGAAAAGTCCTACCTCAATCTGATGGACAGCGTAGAAAAAGCAAGAGAGACTACGCTGCCGAAGGTCATCTATAGTCTCGGAATTGCGAATATCGGGCTTGCCAATGCGAAGATGATCTGCCGGGAGATTGGTTATGATACGGACAGAGTAATGGATATAACGGTGGAAGAACTGAATGCAATATCCGGTGTCGGAGATGTGATTGCTAAGGCATATGTAGATTATTTTGGAGAGGAGTCACATCGGGAAGCCTTTCAGAGGCTTTTGAAAGAGCTTACGATTGCCAGAGAAGAAGTCAATACCGACGGGCAGATTTTCAAGGGCAAGAATTTTGTGATTACCGGAAATGTA
>ERZ1673736.4799-NODE-4799-length-10515-cov-4.903250_pt1 | contig 10515 bp, 11 predicted proteins | sample MGYA00580212_ERZ1673736 | MGnify/ENA primary metagenome ERZ1673736 (study PRJEB41218, sample SAMN15661752) | gut metagenome | host: Homo sapiens | place: Canada: London | collected 2015-08-20/2019-03-30 | study: EMG produced TPA metagenomics assembly of... | reverse complement strand
GGTGATGAATGGTATGCACTGGCAGAAGAAGAAATCCCGGAAGAAGAAAGGTATGATGGATATCTGCAACTCGAGAATGGGGTTGGGATGTTACGGCTTCTGGAGAATGAATTTAATGAGGCGTATGAGGCATTGGAAGGTGACAGTGAGGTGCGGAATGTGTCAGTTGTGACAGGATATCTGGCATATCCCTATTTGAAGAAGCTGGCAGAGCGGCTGGAACAGAAGTTCCCGGCAACAACAATCCGGGTGTATCCGATCAGAAATGATTTTTTTGGCGAACAGATTACGGTGTCGGGGTTGATTACAGGGCAGGATCTGCTCCATCAGCTGAAAGGCAGGGAGCTTGGGGACAAGCTTTTGCTTCCCTGCAATATGTTCAGAAGCGGAGAGGAAGTATTGTTGGATGACGTTACCCTTTCCCAGGTGAAAGATGCTTTACAAGTTGACGTAGATATTGTAAAATCAAGCGGACAAGATTTTATAGAAGGAGTTTTAATTCATCATGAGTAAACCAGTGGTGGCTGTTGTAGGACGGCCGAATGTTGGAAAGTCCACTCTCTTTAATGCGCTTGCAGGAGAGATGATTTCTATAGTGAAAGATACGCCGGGTGTGACAAGAGACCGCATTTATGCGGATGTGTCCTGGCTTGACAAGGAATTTACATTAATTGATACAGGAGGGATTGAGCCGGAAAGCAAGGATATTATCCTGTCTCAGATGAGGGAACAGGCGCAGATTGCAATTGATACGGCAGATGTCATTATTTTTCTTACGGATGTGCGCCAGGGATTATTAGACGCAGATTCTAAGGTGGCTAATATGCTGCGCCGGTCTGCGAAACCGGTTATTCTGGCAGTCAATAAAGTGGATAATTTTGATAAATTCATGCCGGATGTGTATGAGTTTTATAATCTGGGGATTGGCGATCCGGTGCCGATTTCGGCATCATCAAGGCTGGGACTTGGGGATATGCTGGATAAGGTGACGGCACTTTTCCCGGAAAGTGCCGGAGAAGAGTCAGAGGATGAAAGGCCAAGGGTTGCCATTGTTGGTAAACCAAATGTAGGAAAGTCTTCTATTATAAATAAGCTTTTGGGCAGACAGAGAGTCATCGTATCTGACATTGCAGGGACAACAAGGGATGCCATTGATACGGAAATTACCCATAATGGAAAAGAGTATGTGTTTATCGATACGGCCGGATTGAGAAGAAAGAATAAAATCAAAGAAGAGCTGGAGAGATACAGTATTATCCGTACGGTAACTGCAGTGGAACGGGCGGATGTGGTTCTGGTGGTGATTGATGCGGCAGAAGGCGTGACAGAGCAGGATGCCAAAATTGCGGGAATTGCCCATGAGCGTGGAAAAGGTATTATCATCGTAGTAAATAAATGGGATGCAATTGAAAAGAATGATAAGACGATGCGGGAGTATGAAAGCCGGGTACGCCAGATCCTTTCTTTTATACCTTATGCGGAGATTATGTATGTGTCTGCACAGACAGGACAGAGGCTTCCCAAATTATTTGATAAGATTGATATGGTAATGGAAAACCAGACGCTCCGTGTAGCCACCGGTGTGCTGAATGAGATTATGATGGAGGCTGTGGCGATGCAGCAGCCGCCTTCAGATAAAGGAAAGCGACTGAAGCTTTATTATATTACACAGGTATCTGTGAAGCCGCCGACTTTTGTTATTTTTGTAAATGACAAAGAGCTGATGCATTTTTCTTATACCAGATATCTGGAAAATAAAATCAGAGAAGCTTTTGGTTTTAAGGGAACTTCTTTGAAATTCTTCATTCGAGAGAGAAGGGAACGCTAGTCATGGAACGTATAGTGTGTGTATTGATTGGATATGTTTTTGGACTGATTCAGACGGGATATCTTTACGGTAAGACACAGCATGTAGATATCAGGAAGCAGGGAAGCGGTAATGCCGGAACAACCAATGCCCTGCGTACCCTGGGGTGGAAGGCAGGAGCCGTTACGTTTCTGGGGGATTGCTTTAAATGTGTAGCGGCAGTTGTCCTGGTATATTTCCTTTTCGGAAGGACGGATCCGGAGATGTTCCCGGTGTATGCAATGTATGCAGGTATGGGAGCAGTCATGGGACATAACTATCCTTTTTACATGAATTTTAAGGGTGGCAAGGGGATTGCGGCAACGGCCGGACTGATTGTCAGCACAACAAACGTGTGGATTGTATTGATTTGCCTGTGCGTATTTTTAGGAATTGTGGCAGGCACACGTTACGTTTCACTGGGATCTCTGGCTGTGGTTATTGTTTATTTTCTCTCTGTTGTTGTATACGGACAGATGGGGGGATTTGGCGTTACAGGCGGCCATTTATATGAAATATACGCAGTGGCGGCGCTTCTGGTGCTGTCAGCATTTTATAAGCACAAAGAGAATATCAAAAGACTGTTATCCGGAACAGAGAATAAGATTAGTGTCGGAAAAAAATAATTGTTTTTGAGAGGAGGATTCACTATGGCAAAAGTTGGGATTATGGGAGCCGGAAGCTGGGGAACGGCGCTGGCGCTTCTTCTTCACAAGAATGGACATGAGGTAATGGTGTGGTCCATCAGCGAAGAGGAAGTGAAGATGTTGTCCGAAGAACGGGAGCATAAAAGCAAGCTTCCGGGCGTGAAGCTGCCGGAGGATATGGTATTTACCACAGATATGGAAATGACGGTTCAGGATAAGGATTTTGTGATTCTGGCAGTGCCGTCTCCATTTACAAGAGAGACGGCAAGGAAGATGAAGCCTTTTGTAAAAGAAGGGCAGATTCTTGTGGATGTGGCAAAAGGAATTGAAGAGGACACGCTGATGACACTGTCACAGCAGATTGAAGAGGAGATTCCCCAGGCAAATGTTGCAGTACTGTCCGGACCAAGCCACGCAGAGGAGGTGGGGAGAGGACTCCCGACGATTGTGGTAATCGGAGCAAAGACGAAAGAGACTGCCGAGTATCTGCAGGAAATGTTTATGAATGAATCGTTCCGTGTATATACAAGCCCGGATATCCTGGGGATGGAGCTGGGCGGTTCACTCAAGAATGTTATCGCGCTGGCAGCGGGAATTGCCGACGGACTTGGATATGGTGATAATACGAAGGCGGCTCTTATTACCAGGGGAATCCATGAAATTTCCCGTCTGGGTGTAAAGATGGGCGGCGCTCCTGAGAGCTTTACGGGTCTTACCGGGATTGGCGATCTGATTGTAACTTGTGCCAGTGTCCACAGCCGGAACAGAAAGGCGGGATACCTGATAGGGCAGGGCATGAGTATGCAGGAAGCCATGGATGAGGTTAAGATGGTGGTGGAAGGCGTATATTCTACGAAAGCTGCTGTGAAGCTGGGCAGGAAGTATGGTGTGGATATGCCGATTATCGAACAGGTGAATGCAGTTCTTTTTGAAAATAAAAATCCGGGAGATGCAGTGAAGGATCTGATGATGCGTGATGGCAAAGCAGAGCACAATGCAAAACCCTGGAGTTAAATATCCGGTATATTTATGATTCTAATTAATCTTCCCCTTGCATATACTCTAACAGCATAGGTGGAAGGGGCTAGAGGATATGGACAATTACCATTTATACAAGGATATACAGGCAAGGACGAACGGGGAGATATACATCGGAGTGGTGGGACCGGTAAGAACCGGTAAATCTACGTTTATTAAACGGTTTATGGATGTACTGGTTCTGCCTAACATGACGGATGAAAATGACAAGTCCAGAACGAGGGATGAGCTTCCCCAATCTGCTTCCGGGAAAACCATTATGACGACAGAACCCAAATTCGTCCCGAAAGAAGCAGCGGAAGTAAAGCTTACGGAGGATGTGTCGGTAAAGATCCGGCTGATTGATTGTGTGGGATATATGGTAGAAGGAGCAGCCGGGCATATTGAAAATGATGAAGAGCGCCAGGTGAAAACCCCCTGGTTTGATTATGAGATCCCATTTACCAAGGCTGCAAGTATCGGGACAAAAAAAGTAATTCATGAACATGCGACGATTGGCATTGTGGTGACGACAGATGGAAGTATCGGAGAAATTAAAAGAGAGAATTATCTGGATGCAGAAGAGAAGACCATCCGGGAGCTGCAGTCTATTGGGAAGCCTTTTATTGTATTGGTAAATTCCAAAAAGCTTTATGGAGAAGAAGCCCGCCGTACAGCGGAAGAAATCAGCCGGAAGCATGGCGTGCAGGCAATGACGGTGAATTGTGAGCAATTGAAGGAAGATGATATCCATAAAATCATGGAGGCAGTCCTTTTTGAATTTCCGGTTGCTCAGATACAGTTCTTTATTCCGAAATGGGTAGAGATGCTTCCCAGAGATCATAAAATCAAGGCAGAGCTTCTGGTACATATTAAAGAAATCATGGAGCAGATGACGGAGATTAAGGATGCGGTAAAAGAATTAGAAGAACCGGACAGTCCTTATATTTCCAGAATGGATATTGACGGGATTGAGATGGATACCGGATGTGTAAAAATCAGGATTGATGTAAAAGAGCAGTTTTATTACGAAATGCTGAGTGAAATGACGGGGACGCAGATAACCGGGCAGTATGACCTGATTGCTCAGATGAAGCGGCTTTCCCAGCTGCGGCAGGAATATGAGGGCGTGAAAGATGCTTTCGATTCTGTCCGCATGAAGGGATATGGCGTAGTGACGCCGAAAAAGGAAGAAATTACGCTGGATGAGCCTACCGTTATCCGGCAGGGAAATAAATTCGGCGTAAAGATTCATTCCCAGGCACCGTCCATTCATCTGATCCGGGCAAATATTGAGACAGAGATAGCGCCGATTGTAGGAAATGAACAGCAGGCGAATGACTTGATTCAATATATCAAAGAAGCAGCGGGCACAGAAAAAGGAATCTGGGGAACGAATATTTTCGGCAAATCCATAGAAGATTTGGTAATGGATGGTATGCAGAATAAGATGGCAATGATTAATGATGAAAGCCAGGTGAAATTGCAGGATACCATGCAGAAGGTGGTTAATGACAGTAATGGAGGTCTGGTTTGCATCATCATTTAGAGAGGAAATAATGCCTTTTTTGGCAAAATTAGTATTGAAATCAGATGAAGAAGTGTCTATAATAGAAAACGAAGTGAATATGTATGCGAACAAGGATGTTGCACAGACTGTGTTGAGCCGGAAGACTCACAGGAAGGCAGCATCCTTTTTACGTATGTGAAAGAGGAGAGATTGAAATGAATGATTTTACGTTTAAAGTGCCGCAGGATATTGTTTTTGGAATGGGATCTCTGAAGCGTCTCCCGGAGCTCTTAGAGAAAAGCGGTTCTAAGAAGATGCTGATTGTCTCAGACAGAGGGCTGGAGAAATTAGGAGTTGTAAAGAAGGTTACAGATATCGTAGAGGCAGATGGAATCGAGACCTGTACTTTTCTTGATATTCTGCCGAATCCCACTGTGGATATGGTGGATGCCGCGACAAAGGTGTATAAGGAATCCGGGGCTACAAGTATCGTAGCGCTTGGCGGCGGCAGTCCCATGGATGTTGCTAAGGCGGTAGGTGTGCTGGCAAGATACGGCGGTTCTATTACGGAATATGAGGGCGCCCATTTGGTACCAGGACCAATTGAGCCAATTATTGCCATTCCCACTACGGCAGGGACAGGAAGCGAAGTGACGGCATTTTCTGTTATTACAGATACGACAAGAAATTATAAATTGACGGTATTCAGCTATGAGCTGCTTCCGAAATATGCTCTTCTTGATCCGGAGATGATTATGTCAGTTCCCCCAATGGTTGCGGCATCCTGTGGTATTGACGCATTGATCCATGCATGGGAAGCTTACACATCTCTTGGAGCTTCTCCGTTTTCTGACGCGATGGCAGAAAAAGCCATGGAGCTGATCGGAGGAAATATACGTCGGTTTGTTGCAAACCGGAAGGACGAAGAAGCAGCGTGTGCCATGATGTCAGGAAGCATGTTTGCCGGAATTGCATTTGCGTGGGCAAGGCTTGGCAATGTACATGCTATGTCTCACCCGGTCAGCGCATTCTTTGGTGTGCAGCACGGAGTTGCCAATTCCATTTTGCTTCCGGTAATCGTGGAGTATAATGCACTGGCAGATAATGGGCGGTATGAAAAGATTTACAATTATATCCGCGAGAAGAAAGAGCCCGCGGTGGATTTTAAGCCTGAGATGCTGGTGGAAGAAATTAAGAAACTGAATGCAGATCTTGGCATACCAAAGACCTTATCTGAGGTGGGTGTGACGGAGGATAAGATTCCGCAGATGGCAGCAGATGCTATGAAGAGCGGAAATATTGCCGCGAACCCGAGACAGAGCACGGTCAAAGATATAGAGATGCTGTACCGCAAAGCGCTGTAGATATAAAGGCTAATTCTGAAGGGATTCTTAAGGAATGTGAAAGTTCTTGAGAATCCCTTTTTTGTACTATATAATTGGGATAGAAGAATCGTAAAGGGGAGAAATTTATGACAGATGTATACAAAAAACTGGTAAGGTGTCATGAGTATTGCAGAGACAGAATCGATACCGTTCCGCGTGCCGCCATTATTTTGGGAAGCGGTCTGGGAGATTTTGCGGAGTATGTACAGGTAACAGGGGAGATTCCCTATTCAGACATAGAAGATTTCCCTGTTTCTACGGTTGCCGGACATGCAGGCCGGTTTGTCTTTGCGGAGGTGGAAGGTATGCCGGTTGTTCTGATGCAGGGACGTGTCCACTATTACGAAGGGTATTCGATGGAAGAGGTTGTCCTTCCGGTACGGTTAATGAAGATGATGGGAGCACAGACATTGATTCTCACCAATGCATCCGGGGGAATCAATGAAGAATTTTCTGCCGGAGATTTTATGATGATTACCGACCAGATTTCCAGCTTTGTTCCTTCTCCTTTAATTGGGGAAAATGTAGAAGAACTGGGAACCAGATTTCCGGATATGAGTGAGATTTACGATAAAGAATTACAGGAAACCATCCGGCAGGCAGCAAGAAAAGTGGGTGTGCATTTACAGGAGGGTGTGTATATTCAGTTTACCGGCCCTAATTTTGAGTCTCCGGCAGAAATCAGGATGGCGCGCGTACTGGGCGCTGACGCGGTGGGAATGAGCACAGCTTGTGAAGCGGTTGCCGCAAGGCATATGGGAATGAAGGTGTGCGGGATTTCCTGCGTGGTGAATAAGGCGGCAGGATTGCAGCAAACACCTTTGAATCATGAGGAAGTGCAGGAAATGGGAAGAAGGAAGGCAGAAGAATTCAGGAAGCTTTTGCTGGAAATTCTATACAGAATGGGCGGAAAGAACGAAAAGAAGGGGGATTGAGATGCGGATTAGAATCTATAATGTAAGGATTCTTACGATGGAAGAGAATGTTCCCATATTCAGGGGTGAAATACAGATAGAAGACGGAAGGATTCGCTGCATTATAAAGAATGCAAAGGAAAATGAAATAGCGTTGTCAGAAAGCGGTGGCTCCTTTTCTCTGTGGGACAGGGAGATTGACGGGGAAGGAAACCTGGTTATGCCTGGGTTTAAGGATGCTCATACCCACTCGCCTATGACGTTCCTGCGTTCACTGGCAGATGACCTTCCTCTGCAGTCCTGGCTTCAAACGGTTGTTTTTCCGGCTGAGGCGAAGCTTACAAAGGAAGATGTATACTGGCTGACACTGCTTGCGGTAATGGAATATTTAACCAGCGGTATTACGGCAGTATTTGATATGTATTTCCACAGAGAAAGTGTGGCGCGTGCCATGAAAGACAGCGGGTTCCGTACGGTTTTCTGCGGCGCTCTGAATGATTTTACGGAAAGCGCCGGGGAGATAGAGAGAGATTATGAGAGGTATAACCAGGAGGAGCTTTTATCTTTCCGCCTGGGATTCCATGCCGAATATACGACGGGAATAGAGCGGCTTAAGCAGGTTGCAGCGCTGGCAGAGAAATACAAAGCGCCGGTGTATACCCACCTGGCAGAGACAAAGGCAGAGGTGGAGTCCTGCAAAGCCAGGAATGGAATGACGCCTCTTGCTTACCTGGATTCTCTGGGGATTTTTCGTTATGGAGGAGGCGCCTTCCATATGGTTCATCTGGAAGACGAAGACTTTTCCATTGCAAAGAAAAGAGGAATTTTCTGCGTAACGAATCCTGCTTCCAATCTGAAGCTTGCCAGTGGAGTCGCTCCGGTTGCAGAGATGATGCGCCGGGGAATTCCTGTGGCGATTGGGACAGACGGTCCCGCCAGTAATAACTGTCTGGACATGTTCCGGGAGATGTTTCTTACAACGGGACTTCAGAAGGTGCGTCAGGAAGATGCCACCGCTGTTCCGGCGTGGGAAGTACTGAAGATGGCGACGGTGAATGCAGCGACGGCAATGGGGCTTTCTGATGCGGACGTCCTGCAGGAAGGGAAGCGGGCAGATCTGATTATGATAGACCTGGCACAGCCGAATATGCATCCATTGTATGAGGAATCCATTATAAGAAATCTGGTATACAGTGGGAGCAAGCAAAATGTAAAATTTACCATGGTAAATGGCAGAATCCTGTATGAAGACGGGAAATTCCATATAGGAACGGATAAAGAAGTGATTTACCATATGGCAAGAGAGGTCTTAGACAGAACAATTCGTTGCAATATTTTAGAAAAGGGTATAAACTAGGAATAGTAACAAAAGAGAGGGTATGGAGGTACGAATAATGAAGGTTGCGATTATCACAGCAAATACAGCAGTTTATAAGGGAAATGAGGAAGATGCCAGCGGGAAGGTAATGAAGCATATGCTTGAGAAGGAAGGGCATGAGGTGGTGTTCGCAAAGGCTCTGCCCGGTGATCGAAAGGTGCTGGCGACAGTAATGCAGAGGATGGCGGACGCACATCTGACAGATCTGATTCTTACCACCGGAGGCGCAGGATGTGCAATGGGGGACTGCACGCCGGAAGCAACAATAGAGATTGCAGACAGGCTGGTTCCGGGGATTCCGGAAGCAATGCGCGCCCATATGATGCAGCTTACGAAGCGGGCAATGCTCAACCGTTGTGCGGCGGGTATCAGAGGAGATGTGCTGATTGTGAACCTGCCGGGTAAAGCGGGAGCAGTAAAAGAGTGCGTGAACTATCTGCTTCCGGAGCTTGTGCATACGGTGGAAGTTTTAAAAGATGAATCTAAGTAAGATAGAATCCGGAAGGGAGAACAGATGAAGATTACGTACATTGGCCACAGTGGTTTTTCTGTAGAATATGACAATGTAGTTTTTATCTTTGATTATTATAGAGGAAAGCTCCCTGCATTTGACAGGAAGAAGAAGATATATGTATTTGTAAGCCATGCACATTTTGATCATTTTACAAAAGAGATTTTCACCTGGAGCCGGATTTACCCGGATATTACTTACATTTTGTCAGCGGATGTTCCTGCAGCAGGGTGTGAGGGGAAAATACTATCTATGGACGAAAATGAGAAAAGAAATGTGGAAGGTGTCTGCATTCGGACGCTTCACTCTACAGATGAGGGTGTGGCGTTCTTTGTGTCTGCCGGAGGGAGAACCATTTATCATGCGGGAGATTTAAATTGGTGGCACTGGGAAGAAGAAAGCGCGGACTACAACCTTGCGATGGAAAAAGATTATAAGCGTGAAATTGAGAAAATGAAAGGTCAGAAAGTGGATGTGGCGTTTGTACCTGTAGACCCCAGGCTCGCAGATGCGTTTTATTATGGGATTGACTGGTTTATGCGGCAGACGGATACACAGCATGTTTTTCCGATGCATATGCAGGAAGATTATGAAGTGTATGGAAAACTGATAAGATTACCGGAAACAGAAGGTTATCGGGATAAAATTGTTCATATAGACAGACCTTCCCAGACTTTTGAGCTGGAATAAAAACAGAGGAGTGAGATATGCAGGTAAGAATTTATACAGATGGCGCAGCGCGCGGGAATCCGGACGGACCGGGAGGATACGGTACGATTCTGGAATATACGGATACAAAAGGAGAACTTCATACAAAGGAAATATCTCAGGGATATGTAAAGACGACAAATAACCGGATGGAGCTGATGGCGGTGATTGCAGGGCTGGAGGCGCTGAACCGTCCCTGTGACGTAGAGCTTTATTCAGATTCACAGTATGTGGTGAATGCTTTTAACCAGCACTGGATAGACGGATGGCTGAAAAAGGGCTGGAAAAGAGGAAAGAATGAGCCTGTGAAGAATGTAGATCTTTGGAAAAGGCTTTTAAAAGCGAAAGAAGCGCATCGGGTGAGATTTATATGGGTCAGGGGACATGATGGACATCCTCAGAATGAGCGGTGCGATACGCTGGCGACAACGGCGGCGGACGGTAAAGATTTAATTGTAGATGAGGGATTGTAGAGGTCTTTACTTTTTGATGTCGGTGTGATAGAATCAGAAACTGTGAAATGTAAGTATAACAAGTAATCGCAGCTGCAATTGCCGAAAGGCAGCAGGTGAGGAAAGTCCGGGCTTCACAGGGCAGGA
>ERZ1673736.4796-NODE-4796-length-10523-cov-4.516144_pt1 | contig 10523 bp, 5 predicted proteins | sample MGYA00580212_ERZ1673736 | MGnify/ENA primary metagenome ERZ1673736 (study PRJEB41218, sample SAMN15661752) | gut metagenome | host: Homo sapiens | place: Canada: London | collected 2015-08-20/2019-03-30 | study: EMG produced TPA metagenomics assembly of... | reverse complement strand
CGGCTTTTACTTTTGTATGAGAGAAGGAGATATAGTAATGAGTAAGAAACCGACAGTACTTATGATCTTAGACGGTTATGGTTTGAATGAGAAAACTACCGGAAATGCTGTTTTTGAAGGGAACACTCCGGTTATGGATAAACTGATGGCAGAGTGCCCGTTCGTAAAAGGTAATGCAAGCGGAATGGCAGTTGGACTTCCGGATGGGCAGATGGGAAATTCTGAGGTAGGACATCTGAATATGGGAGCAGGGCGTATCGTATATCAGGATCTTACTAAGATTACAAAGGCGATTCAGGATGGAGATTTCTTTGAAAATAAAGCGCTTCTTGCTGCTTGCGAGAATGCGAAGAAGAATGACAGTGCGCTTCACATGTTTGGCCTGGTATCAGATGGTGGTGTGCACAGTCATAATACACACATTTATGGCTTGTTGGAGCTGGCAAAGAGACAGGGGCTTGATAAAGTCTATGTGCACTGTTTCCTGGATGGACGTGACACTCCACCGGCATCCGGCAAAGAATATGTGGAAGAATTAGTTGCGAAGATGCAGGAAATCGGTGTCGGCGAAGTGGCGACGGTTATGGGACGCTATTATGCAATGGACCGTGATAACCGCTGGGATCGTGTGGAGAAGGCTTATAGAGCTATGGTATATGGAGAAGGAGAGACTGCTGTAAGCGGACCAGAAGGAATCCAGGCTTCTTATGATAAAGAGACGACAGATGAGTTTGTACTTCCTACTGTCGTGGTAAAAGACGGCGCTCCGGTTGCAACAATTAAAGACAATGATTCCATTATCTTTTTTAACTTCCGTCCTGACCGTGCAAGAGAAATTACAAGAACATTTTGTGATGATGAGTTTTCCGGTTTTGAAAGAGGCGAGAGAGTAAAAACAACTTATGTTTGCTTTACTGAGTATGATGTGACAATCCCGAATAAGCAGGTGGCATTCGTAAAAGAAGAGATTACGAACACATTTGGCGAATTCCTTGCAAATAATGGTTTGAAACAGGCTAGAATTGCTGAGACGGAAAAATATGCGCATGTTACCTTTTTCTTCAATGGAGGCGTAGAGGAGCCAAATGCGGGAGAGGACAGGATTCTTGTAAAATCTCCAAAGGTAGCAACCTATGACCTGAAGCCGGAGATGAGTGCATATGAAGTATGTGATAAGCTGACAGATGCAATCAGATCAGAAAAGTATGATGTAATCATCATTAACTTCGCTAATCCTGATATGGTTGGGCATACCGGTGTAGAGGCAGCGGCAATTAAAGCAATTGAAGCAGTGGATGAATGTGTTGGCAAAGCTGTGGAAGCGATTCGGGAAGTGGATGGGCAGATGTTTATCTGTGCCGATCATGGAAATGCTGAACAGTTGATCGACGAAGAGACAGGAGAGCCCTTTACGGCACATACGACAAATCCGGTTCCTTTTATCTTGGTAAATGCTGATCCGGTTTATAAATTGAGAGAGGGCGGATGCCTGGCGGATATTGCTCCGACTCTGATTGAGCTTATGGGTATGGAACAGCCAAAAGAAATGACGGGAAAATCTTTGCTGGTAAAATAATTTTGAGGAACCATAATGAATTCTAATTTTGAGTACTACAAAATATTTTATTATGTGGCAAAATACGGGAACCTTACGCGGGCAGCTAATGTGATGAGAACCAGTCAGCCCGCGATAACCCGTACCATACACAATCTTGAAAATGAATTGGGATGCCGTTTGTTTATCAGGAGTAAAAAAGGAGTAGAGCTGACACCTGAGGGAAGGATGTTTTACGATTATGTGTCTGCGGGATGCGCTCAGTTTTTCAGAGGAGAAAGCGAGCTGTCCAGTATGGTCAGCCTGGAGTATGGAACGATTTATATCAGTGCAACAGAAACAGCGCTTCATTGCTATTTATTTCAGGCGATGGAGGAATTTAATAGGAAATATACAAATGTTCATTTTAAGATTTTAAATAACAGTACGAAAGAATCTATCCAGGCACTTCGGGAAGGGAAGGTCGATGTTGCAGTAGTGTCAGCACCTTTCCATATTGTGAAACCGCTGAAGATGATGAAAGTCTGTACATATCACAATGTTTTAATTGGAGGAAGAAGATTCCGTAATTTGGAAGGGAGAAAGATACCCATTAGGGAATTGTCGGAGTGCCCGTGGATCAGCCTGACATCGGAGTCTATTACCAGAAAATTTCTAAATGAGTACTTTGAAACTCATGGACTGATTTTTGCTCCGGCGGTAGAGCTTGCAACAACAGATATGATCCTTCCTGCTGTCAGGCATAATTTAGGAATAGGTTTTATCCCTGAAGAATTTGCAAGTGGAGATGTGAAGGCAGGGGAAGTCTTTGAAATTGAGATGGAAGAGAAGCTTCCTGAACGAGACATCACTCTGGTATATGATTCGGAATATCCAAGGAGTATAGCTGCTAAGGCATTTCAGAAATATCTGGAAAGCAGATATATATAATGTATATAAAAGGAAGCGTTTATAAGACGCTTCCTTTTTGCTTCTTGCTTTATTTTTCTGGTGTATGCCATTCCCAGTTGCGGATTTCTTCCAGATCCTGTCCATATTCAGCAATGTACTGTCTGTGCTCAACAAGCTTGTTGTTCATCTTCTGAATTAAGAAGGAACCTTTGTTGCCAAGCTGTGGAAGATGCATAATTGCATCCTTTACAAGGTTGAAACGGTCGATCTGGTTCTGGACACGCATATCAAATGGAGTAGTAATTGTACCTTCCTCCAAGTATCCATGGACAGACATATTGTGGTTGTTACGCTCGAATGTCAATTCATGGATCAGTGTCGGATAACCATGGAATGCGAAAATAACCGGTTTATCCTTTGTGAAGATTGCATCGTATTCGTTGTCGCTTAATCCATGCGGATGCTTGTGGTCAGACTGCATCTTAAAGAGGTCTACTACATTGACAACACGAATCTTCAGATCCGGCATCTCATCACGAAGGATTGTAACAGCCGCCATAACTTCCAGTGTCGGTGTATCACCGCAGGAAGCCATTACAATGTCTGGCTCCTGGCCATAGTCGTTACTTGCCCATTCCCAGATACCGATACCCTGCGTACAATGTTTTACTGCCTGTTCCATAGACAGCCACTGGCAGCTTGGATGTTTAGATGCAACGATAGCATTTACATAGTTCTTGCTCTTGATACAGTGATCAAAGCAGGAAAGCAGGCAGTTTGCATCCGGTGGAAGATACATGCGGACAACATCTGCTTTCTTATTAGCGATATGATCCAGGAAACCAGGATCCTGATGTGTAAATCCGTTGTGATCCTGCTGCCATACGTTAGACGTCAGAATGAAGTTGAGTGATGCAATCGGCTGTCTCCAGGAAAGTTGATTGCAGACTTTGAGCCATTTTGCGTGCTGTGCAGCCATGGAGTCTACGATACGGATAAATGCTTCATAACTTGCAAAGAAGCCATGACGTCCGGTAAGAAGATAACCTTCCAGCCAGCCTTCGCACATATGCTCGCTCAGCATACCATCCATAATACGTCCGTTTCTTGCAAGACAATCGTCGGTATCCAGAAGTTCAGCGTTCCAGTCACGGTTTTCTTCTTCAAATACATGATACAGACGGTTAGACATACTTTCATCTGGTCCGAAGATACGGAAGTTTTTGTTTTCTTTATTTAATTTGAAAATGTCGCGGATATATCCTCCGAGTTCGATCATATCCTGCGCCTTTGTTTTTCCAGGATCTACATCAATTCCGTATTCGCGGAAATCCGGGAGACGAAGGTCTTTCAGAAGGAGACCGCCGTTTGCATGAGGATTTGCACCAAGGCGTGCATCACCCTTTGGAGCAAGCTCGGCAAGCTCCGGAATCAGACGGCCGTGTTCATCAAAAAGTTCTTCAGCATGATAGCTTTCAAGCCATTCTTTTAAAAGATCCAGATGCTCAGGAGATTCCATAGTAAGAGGTACCTGATGAGCGCGGAAAGAACCTTCAATCTGCAGTCCGTCTACAACCTTTGGACCTGTCCATCCCTTTGGTGTGCGCAGAACAATCATTGGCCATACCGGACGCTCCGGATTATTATTTTCACGTGCATTTTTCTGAATAGCCTTAATCTCTTCAATAACGGTATCCATAGTCTCTGCCATCTTTTTGTGCATCGTCATCGGATCGTCGCCTTCTACAAAATAAGGCTTCCAGCCACAGCCCTTGAAGAAACTCTCGATTTCATCATGAGGAATACGAGAGAAAATAGTTGGGTTGCTGATTTTATATCCATTCAGATGAAGGATTGGAAGTACAGCACCATCTGTAATAGGATTTAAAAATTTATTGGACTGCCAGGAAGTAGCAAGAGGACCGGTTTCAGCTTCTCCGTCACCAACGATAGCAGTTGCAATCAAATCCGGATTATCAAATACAGCTCCAAATGCATGTGCGATAGAATAACCAAGCTCACCACCCTCATTGATAGAACCAGGTGTTTCCGGAGCACAATGGCTTGGAACGCCACATGGGAAAGAGAACTGTTTGAACATTTTCTTCATACCGTCCTCATCCTGGCTAATATTTGGATATACTTCACTGTAGCTGCCCTCAAGATATGTATTGGCAATCAGGAAGTTTCCGCCGTGTCCCGGACCGGAAAGTAAAATCATATCCAGATCATAACGCTTAATTGCGCGGTTGCAATGTACGTAAATAAAGTTCTGTCCAGGTACGGTTCCCCAGTGACCTACAATTTTTTTCTTAATGTGATCCATTGTTAATGGTTCACGGAGCATTGGATTATCTAACAGGTATAACTGACCGGCAGATAAATAATTGGCAGCGCGCCAGTATGCGTTCATTTTTTCGAGCATCTCCTGAGATAACGGCTGTTTCTCAAGGCACATAGTATCTTGCATCTTCATCCCTCTTTCTTTATAAAATTTTAGTTAATTTTTTAACTATTTCCATTCTAACATGAAAATAACATATCGTAAAATAACATTATCGCATTAAATCCATAACATTCTGATATGGATATAGTGCAATTTTTTTGGCAGTTATTTATTATATTTTACATGAAAAACATCAAAAAATATAGTTTTTTCATAAAAACACACAAAAATCTATTTTTTGTTAGGTTGAAGCGAGTAGAAAAATATTCTATAGTTTATTATAATCTATTTTATTCGGAAGGAGAAATGAGAATGAGGATAAAGAAAATTGCTAAGAAGTGTATGGCGGCTCTTTTGCTGTTGACAATGGCAGTAGGAACAGATTCCGTGGCTGCGCAGGCAGATCAAAAAGTAAGTGATGTCTTTGAGGACGTGAATGCAGGGGATTGGTATGAGGATTATGTACAGTATGCATATAATAATGAGATTATGACAGGGCTGAATAATAAGCAATTCGGTCCCAATGATTTGTTGGTGAGAGCGCAGTTTGCTGTTATTGTCTGGCGCATGGAAAAGTCGCCTGCGATGGCGTTTAAAGAAGTGTTCCCGGATGTAGAAGATGAAGTCTGGTATACGGATGCTATTATTTGGGCGGCTGAGAAAAAGATTGTCAATGGGTACACGGATACAGGGTATTTCGGACCGGCTGATCAGATTAATCGCGAACAGATGGCTGTTATGATGTACCGTTATGCAGATTATCTTGGGTATGACACGGAGACAAAGGCTGATTTCAGTAAATTTACGGATGCAGACCAGGTAGATGAATTTGCAGATGAAGCAATACAGTGGGCAGTTGCTAATAAGATTATCAGCGGTAAATACGAAGGAAAAGTTCTTGACCCACGAGGAAATGCAACCAGAGCTGAATGTGCTGCAATCATCCAGAGATTTATTGAAAATGTAGTTTCGGCTGCTCCAGACGATCCGGACCCGATTGATCCAGACGATCCAGACCCGATTGATCCGGACGATCCGAATCCGGTTGACCCGGACGATCCAGACCCGATTGACCCGGATGATCCGGATCCGGTTGACCCGGCAATGACTCCGACGGAATATATGCAGGCAGTCAGGAAGTTGGTTACGGAAAAAGAGCCCAACGGAATTACCGATGAGAAAGCTGGTGTGGATTATGGTGATCTTAGAAAATATACCTATTATTCCACTACAGCACAGCGGAATACTAATGTAAATGTGCTGCTTCCGGCAGGATATTCTGAGGAGGAAGAGTATCCGGTTCTGTATGTACTTCACGGTTACTGGGGGACAGAAGATGCGCTTTTAGATGCAGGAGACGCTTCCCTGCGTCTTAAACAGATGATTGGCAACCTTACGGCACAGGGCGAAGCGGAGAAGATGATTGTTGTATTCCCATATATTTACTGCAGCAAAGACCAGCAGTACTGCAGTGGGTTAGATCTGCAGAATTCATTGAATTATGATAACTTCATCAACGACCTTACTACAGATCTTATGCCATACATAGAAGAAAATTTTGCTGTCGCTACTGGCAGGGAGAATACGGCCATTACAGGTTTTTCAATGGGAGGACGCGAATCTCTGTTTATCGGACTTACAAGATCAGATTTATTTGGGTATGTAGGCGCTGCCTGCCCGGCTCCGGGACTTACCCCGGGGGATGATCCGAATTTCCATCCGGGACAATTGAAAGAAGACAAGCTTTTGTTCGATAAAGAAAAGGGTGAGCCAAGTCTTATTATGGTGAGTGCTGCGGTAAATGATGGAGTTGTAGGAAATGCACCGCAGAATTATCATACTATTCTGACAGAAAATGGAGTGGATCACGTATGGCATACCGTTGCTGACGGAGATCATGGCGGAATGACTATACGGCCACATATTTACAATTTTGTGCGGTCTATTTTCAAAAAAAGTTTTGACGTAAGTACAGAACCGGATGAAAATGAGTGGGATGATTATAAAGAAACGGACAGTGCTGAAATGCAGGAATTTTACCAAAATGCAATTTATAACATGGGAAACACTTACAGGCTGCGCAGTAAAATAGAAAAAGCGCAGAAGGGAGAAGAGGTTAAGATTGCTTATCTGGGAGGCTCGATTACAGAAGGCGTCGGAAAGGACAATACCTGTTATGCAAAGCGCTCTTATGATTATTTTGCAGATACATTCGGGACAGGCGATAATGTAAAATATATCAATAAAGGATTATCAGGAACGTCCTCAGTGGTAGGGTTGATCCGTGCGCAGTATGATATATTGAACGATGATCCGGACGTCGTTTTTATTGAATTTTCAGTGAATGATAATGCAAGTGAACTGTGCAAGAAGAGCTTTGAGGGGCTGGTGAGGCAATGTCTGTCCTGGAAGAGCGAGCCTGCGGTTATCATTGTAGTTAATCGTTCCAAAGGTGGGAATACCATGCAGGAACAGATGGGGGCAATTGGCAAGAATTATGACGTGCCTGTCTTAAGTATGGATATTGCATTGACGAAAGCATTTGCATCCGGACTTTTGACAACGGACGATTATTTTGAAGATGAGTTCCATCCCCATGACGCAGGAAATAAGTTGATTTCTGATGCTATTGCATATTACTATCGTCAGGCACTTAAGACGGTCAACAGGGATGAATCTTACAGAATGCCAGTTACATCTGTTTATGGAACGGAATATGCGACAGCAACTCTTGCACCGCCGTGGGAGCTTGCAGATGTGGTAAATGGTTCCTTTGCATCCAGTGATTCAAATTACCGTTTCCCATATGGATGGAAGTTTGTAAAGGGAAGCGCTAATACGCCTATGACCTTTAAAGCAACTGGAAAAGGGATTTTCATTTTGTTCCAATCCAAGGATGATGAAACATTCGGGAATCTTAAGGTGACTGTAAATGGACAAACATCTGTTATCAGTGGGAAGCGTCCATATACATGGGGAGGACCGGATGCAGATATTGCATATATTCAAAATGAAAGCGGAACGCTTGATGTTTCTATCTGCATGGAAGATGTGGATAAAGAATTTTCCATTTGGGGAATTGGGGTTATAAAATAAATAGTAATAGATTGTATCAATACATATTCGTTGAAGATAGAGGAGATTGATTGGAATAAATGCCATAAATCAGTTATTATTATTGTATAGGCTTTGCAAATTATGATTAAAATTGACAATTTACATTTTGGAGGTAGTAGCTATGGACAAGAAAAGATTTATGGTAGTTAGTGGATTTTTGGGTGCAGGAAAAACAACCACAATGGTGGCGCTGACAGAGTACATCAATAGTATTGGTAAGCATGCTGCGATTATTGCAAATGATCTTGGTGCAAATTACATTATAGATGCGGAGTATTCCAGCCGTCAGAATGTAGAAGTTACACCGATTGGAGGAGATTGTATTTGCTATATTCCAGATACGCTGATTGAAAGGATTAACCGTCTGAATAAAGAACCGAAGGATATCGTTATGTCAGATATACCGGGATGTGGGATTGGCGCACTGGATCATGTATACGGTAATCTTGACAAGAATCATAAAGATGAATTTACACTGGCTCCATTTACCGTTATCGCAGACCCGGAAAGGCTCCGCATGATTATGCCGGAACAGGCAGATATTAATCTACCGGAAGAACTGAAATTTTTATTAGATGCACAGTTGAGAGAAGCAGACTGTATTGTCCTCAATAAAACAGATCTTATGAGTGAGGAAGAAGTTGCCCGCTATGTGAAGTTTTTGCAGGAAGCATGCCCGGGTATTCCGGTATTCCCGATTTCTGCAAAAGAAAAAACGGGCTTAGAAGCTTTAGCGGATTACGTGCTGACGGCAGAGAGCCGTGTTAATATTACGGATATTGGATATGGCGGCCCGGAATTTATTTCTGCAGAGAAGAAAATGTCCTGGTTTAATCGGAATGTATTTATTACTTCTAAAGATGGAATCGAATTTGATGGTAATCAGTTGGTAGATGACGTTATTGATGAAATTCGCGACGGATTAATAGCCAACAAGAGAAACGTGCCGCATCTTAAGACTTTTGCAGTAGGAAAGGAAAATGATTATGGCAAGGCAAGTTTGATTGGTGTAGATTATGATATTATCCATGATCAGGAACTTAAGGAAAATACATCCAAATTACAGCTTGTAATCAATGCCCGTGCTGTATGTGAATCTGATCTTCTGCTTGACATTGTGGACGAGGCTTTTGAAGTGATTGCAGAGAAGTATAACGTAAAAGTAAAGCTTTTCTTCAATGAGTGCTTTGGTATGATGGATGAAGGAAGATAAATATGGCAGATGCAATTCATGAACAGATAAAAGAATACTATGGTGTGACTCTTCAAAGCAGCGATGACCTGAAGACAAATGCCTGCTGCTGCAGTTCGGCGCCTCCCAGATATGTAAAAGATGTTCTTCCGCTTATTAAAGATGAAATCAAGAAACAATTTTATGGCTGTGGGTCGCCGATTCCCATGGGACTTTCCGGATGCACTGCGTTGGATCTTGGCTGCGGGACAGGAAGAGATGTGTACATTCTTTCTAAGCTTGTCGGAGAGCGGGGACACGTGTATGGCGTGGATATGACAAAAGAACAGATTGACGTTGCTATCCGCTGTCAGCAGGAGCAGGCAGAAATATTTGGCTATAAGCAGCCGAATACCAGTTTCCATCTGGGATATATAGAAGATTTGAAAAGCCTTGGTATTGAAGATGATTCTGTAGATGTAGTGACATCCAACTGTGTGATTAATTTGTCACCTTTTAAGGAGCAGATATTTACAGAAGTATACCGCGTCCTGAAGGAAGGCGGAGAATTATGTTTCTCCGATGTCTTTGCGGACAGACGACTTCCTGATGAAATTAAGAATGATCCGGTAATGCGTGGAGAATGTATGGGAGGTGCCATGTATCTGGAAGATTTCCGCAGACTCATGCATCGGTGCGGCTTTATTACCTACTATATGGTTGAGAAAACACTTATTCAGCCCCATGATTTTGAGATAGTCCGGCTGGTAGGAGATATTAAATTTTATTCTTGTACAGTTCGTGCATTTAAAGTAAAAGGGTTAGAAGACCGGGAAGAGGACTACGGACACAGTGCGGTCTATCTCGGGACAATGGAGGAAAATAGAAGGTATTTTGATTTTGATGAAACGTGCCGTTTTATTAAAAATAAGCCACTTGGAGTTAGTAGGAATGTTGCGGCTATCTTGAAGACTTCGCGCATGAAAAACCATTTTACGGTGACGGGAGAGGGAGAGACCCATCGGGGATTATTTGGAGAAATTGCGCTTCAATTGAATCCGACCCAATATGATAAAACCCAGAAAATTTCGATAAAAACCCTGAACGATGAAATGAAGCGTTATGATATACCGGAATTTATGGACAAGGTAAAGAGTATAGATAAATTGTATTCTAAGCCAAAGTTGACAACTATGCAGGTTAATGTGGGGTATCGCTGTAATCTGTCTTGTACGCATTGTTTTTTGGAATGTGGTCCGGAGCGGACGGAGATGATGACGAAAGAAACGATGGATTTTTGTCTCCGGGCATTTAAAACCGGTGGTTATGAAGTCATGGATATT